>Ga0209345_10004214_pt1 | contig 14075 bp, 13 predicted proteins | sample Cruoilmetagenom7_FD_187294 | JGI IMG/M metagenome (GOLD analysis project Ga0209345, IMG submission 187294) | Oil polluted marine microbial communities from Coal Oil Point, Santa Barbara, California, USA - Sample 7 (SPAdes) (version 2) | ecosystem: Environmental > Aquatic > Marine > Oil seeps ... | reverse complement strand
CATCATAAATAGCTGCCATAAGTTCAACATCATCACGGTCTGCCATTAAAGCTGCAAGACGCTTGTGGTGAGTTGTAACAACTACTTTTTGACCTTTAGAGATTAAGTCATCAAGTATAACTTTAAAAAGAGCTGCTGCCTCATCACTATCAGTTCCGAGCTCTATCTCATCAACTCCAACTAGAGCTGATTTATGTTCAAATATTTTAGAGAACTCTTGCATACGACCTGCAAAGGTTGATATATCATTTTTTACATTTTGTGGATCATCTATAATTGCTAAAACACTTTTAAATGAACCAATGTGAGATTTAGTTTCATTTAGAGCCATTGGTATCATATATTTTGCCATAAATGTAGAGGCAAGGATAGATTTTAAAAGCATAGTTTTACCACCGGCATTTACACCAGTAACCATTAAAATATTTTTAGAAAAATCAACATTTACAGGCTTTGCTTTATGTAGGGCAGGGTGTATAAATGAGCTGAGAACTATTTTAGAATCACTTTTTGACTTGATGATTTGTAGGCTTTTAGCACGTGCGAACAATACTCTTGCTTGATAGTTATCAAACTTATCAAACTCTTTGTCTATAAAGTTTATAAATGGTTGAATCTCTGCAAGTTTAGAAGAGAACTCTTTTGCATAAGTATAGAAAATTGCTTCTCTTTCTTGTTCAATATAACGAATTTTTTCTTTTGCTTTTAAGATTGAATCAGGGGAAACAAAAAAGAAACCACCTGTACTTCTTCCAACAACAGCACCTTTAAGAACATGATTAAATCCACCACGAACTAAAAGACACTCTTCGTTATTTAGAAAGTGAACCTGAGTATCTACTAGATAACCTGCAAGTTTTGAGCTTAACATCATTCTCTTAAGTGCGCCACTCATCTCATTTTTATGCTCTTTTATTCTTTGACTTAAACCAAAGAGAGTTTCATCAAGATTTTCTTCAAATTTACCATCTTTAGTAAAGTATTTTTCTATCTCTGTAAATTTTTCATCAATAATAAACTTACTCATCCATTCGCCAATGAGTCCGTCAAGTTCACGGTTTTTAAAGTAACGAAAGTATCTTACAACTTTTACAATCTCAAAAATTTGCTCAAAGTTTAAAACACCACGTTTTTTTAGATGTCCCTTTATTTCATGAAAAGAGGCAATTTTTGGAGGTGCATTAAATTCGATTTTATCAAGTGCTTTGATATATTTAAAATGAAGTTCTTGGTCACCTTCAATATAGAGGGAGGACTCACGAGAAAAGAAGTTTGTAAAAGAGTTTATATGTTCATTTAAGTCGAGTTGGTCTATTAGCAACTCGATTTTTATTTTTTTAGAATCTACTCGCAAGTTGATGCACTAATCATCTGACCATAGTTAGGTGTATTTTTTTTACCTATAAAAGTATAAGTTCCGACACTAAGAGTATATTCAGAGTTTTTAACATCAATTCCATTACAATTTACAGTTTTATCTTGTTTGAACTTTATAACAACATTCATCATTTTATCTCTTTGAGAAGAGCTGTAAGTGTTAAAAGCTATTGCACCTAAAACTATTGCTAAAACAAAGGCTGTAACAATTGCTTTTTGATGTTTTGTAAGTTCTGTAAAATAGTGAAGAGCTAAAAAGAAAAATCCTACTATTACAAGTCCAGCGATATATGCCACTATGCAGTTCCTCTTATTTGGTAAGTAATATCACCAGCACCAAAGCCGATGATTAGACCTTTGTCTAGGACTTCTAAATCTTTTTCATCTTTAATAACTGTGATAGTATTGTTTGCTCTTGATATTTTATCAGCCATTGTTAGGTTGTATTGTTTGAATTTATCTTCAAAATCAATATCTCTTGGTGCTTCACCAGCAGCCCAAACAGGAAGAATAATTAACTCTTGTGCCCCATCAAAACATTTTATAAACTCTTCAAGATTATCTATAGTACGAGAGTATTTATGTGGTTGCCAAATAGCTGTGATTTTATCAAAACCTTTTAGTGATGCATACTCTTTAACAGATTCAAATGTAGCCTTGATTTCAGTAGGGTGATGACCATAATCATCAATAATAACAGAGTTCTCTTCCGCTGAGATAATATCAAATCTTTTCTTGATACCTTTAAAGCTTAGTAAGTTAGTTCTAATTTCTTCAATATCCATAGACTCATTTGCTGCTAAAATAGCAAGTGAAGCATCAAGTGCGATATGCTTACCAAATCCCCAAACATCAAATGAACCTAAATCTCTTAGTGTAAATCTTGTATGTGGTTCATTGTTGATAAGTACATATGTTATATCACTAATCTCAGTGCTTGGATATAACCAATTAGCTTCAATATCATTTTTTAGAGTAGATAAAAATTGATCTTCTGCATTTAAAACACGACAAGGTGCTGAGTTGATAAAAGTTTTATATGAATCATAAAAAAGCTCATAGTTATAATCATAATATTCCATATGTTCTGGTTCAGCATTAATAACAATAGCACAGTGTGGATTTGAGTTTATGAAGCTTCCATCAGACTCATCAGCTTCAAAAAGCATAGTGTCAGTTTTTTCATCATATCTTACGTTTGAGCCAAAAGATTTTGATTCAGCACCGATTATTGCTGAACCGTTCATAATAGCAGTTAAAATTGCAGTAGTTGTACTTTTGCCATGAGCTCCAGCAACAGAATAAACTTTTCTGTCTCCAAGGATAAGTGGTAAAGCCTCTCTACGAGCTAATACCTCTATACCTTTTGCTTTTGCTTCAACTATTTCAGGATTGTCAGGGCGAATAATAGCAGAATGAACTATCAAATCTTGGTCTGTTATCGCAGATTTGGCATGTGGAACTGTTACAGCTATTCCCATATCACGAAGTTTTTTTGTAATGATCGTATCAGAAATGTCTGAACCACTTACTTCATGCCCTCTATAGTGCATATATTGAGCTAAACCTGAAATACCTATACCACCAATTCCAATAAAATGAATCTTCATATATTATTCTCCCTTACTTTGGGAGTTATCTAGCAATTTTTGTGCCTCTTTTTTAAATCCACTGATATAAAAAGTTCCTGCATTTTGCGTTACTTCAATATCTGCAATATTTTCTAAAAAATCATCTAAAGAGATGTTCTCAGATGAAGCTATCCAATGAAGTTTTAGTGCGTTTGAGAATTTATCATCATTAGTCATACCGCTTAAAACTTCAAAAAGAGCAGAAGCATCTTTGATTTGACCTGCACTGTAATGTTCCATAGCATACTCATAAAGAGCTCGTGTAGTTGCAAAGTCTTGTACTTCACTTAAGTCCATTTTTTTATGAGTCTCAAGTGTTTGGGTGAGTTTTTCTAGTGCCATATCGAGAATATTTGCATAAAAACCTTGTAGTGTATCTTCATCAAACACTTCATGAGCTTCTTTTTCTAAAACATATAATGATGCAATATCAGAATCTTGTTGTGCCTTTAAAACTTTTGCTTTTAGCTCTTCTATCTTACCCACCTAAACATTCCTTAATTCTATTTAATGATTCTCTTGTTTTTTCTTCTGATTCAACTAAGGCTATTCTAACATAGCCTTTTCCTGGATTTTCACCTTTTGAGTCTTCTCTTGCTAAAAATTCACCAGGAAGTACTTTTACATTGTACATTTGATAAAGTTTAACTGTAAAGTTTATAGCATCTGGAATTTTTAGCCAAATGTAAAATGTGGCATGTGGAATTTCAGTTCCTAAAATCTCTTTTGCAATCTCAAAGTTTCTCTTGTAAATATTGCGAGATGTTTCAACATGTGCTTCATCTAACCAAGCCTCAGCTGCTGCACTTTGAAGTGGAAGAGGTGAAGCACAACCTACATAAGTTCTATACTTCATATACTCATTTAAAATATTTTCATCACCTGCTATAAAACCGTTTCGCAGACCTGGTGCTGATGAGCGTTTTGAGATGGAGTTAATAACTAAAACATTTTTAAATGACTCATTTCCCACATGCCAAGATGCTTCAAGTAATGATGGAATTGGTTTGTCTGTATATATTTCGCTGTAACATTCATCATTTAGTAAAACGAAATTATGTTTTAAAGCTAAGTTAACCCACATGCCAAGTTCTTCAAGAGATAAAACAGATGAAGTAGGATTATTTGGGAAGTTTAAGATAACTAAGTCACATGCTGAGAGTTTATCTTCATTTATTTCTGGTTTAAAGTTATTTTTTTCATTTAGATTTAGGTGGATAGTTTTAGAACGAGTTGCAATTGCAGCACCTTCATAAATCTGATAAAAAGGGTTTGTAAAAGCCATTATTGGATTTTCAATATCAAAAAGTAAAAACTGAGGAAAGTTAAAAAGCACCTCTCTTGTTCCAAAAGTTGGAATAATTTGAGCATCACTAAGTTGTGTGTTAAATCTATTTTTAAAAAATTCACGTTGAGCAACTCTAAGATTAACTTCACCCGAAGTTTTAGGATATTTTTTTAGTAAATTAGTATTTTGTGAGAGTGAATCTTGAATAAATTGAGGTGTTTCAAATTGAGGCTCACCAATAGTTAAAGCTGATGCTTTATAATCAGGATTTGGTATAATGTCTTTTAATAAATTGTTTAGTTTTTCAAATGGATATGGTTCAAAAGTCATAGTTTTCTTCACTTTGTTAAATTATTGCAATTATATCCAAAATCAATTAGAGGCATATTAATGAAGATATTTTTAAGCTCTATATTAGTGTTTTTTTCACTACTAAGTTTATTTTATACTATAGATGAAAATGCGATGGTAATATATAGAGAGTCGTTTGATAGGGCAGTATATTCCTTTGCCTTAGCAAAGGGGATAAATGCGATTATTTCAGTACTACAAAGTTCAGAGATAAGTGTTAGCTTTTTTGTTGCTTTAAATGTTCAGTTTGGTCAAATTTTAGACCCTGTTAATGATTTAGTTGAGCGTTTTTCTTGGATTATGTTAGCCTCGTCTGTGTCCTTGGGTGTTCAAAAATTACTTTTAGTTTTAGGTCAAAGTATATATATAAAAGTTGTAATACTAATAAGCGCAATAATCTCTTTAGGAATAATTTGGATTAAAGAACTAAACTCCAAAATATTCTTAAAATACATATTAAAAATATTTGCTTTATTGATGATATTAAGATTTGGTGCTGTAGTTTTTATATTCTCATCAGAAGTGTTTTATAATCAAATATACTCACAGGAATATTATAATACAACTAGCTATATTAAAGAATATAAAGTTGAACTTGAAGAGATAAACAATAAAAAAGAATTAGATTCATACTGGAAAAATTTTGAAGATAGAATGGAAGCATTTTCTAAAAAAGTTATTAAACTTATTACTATATTTATAGTATTAACTGTTCTATTACCGCTTTTATATTTATGGTTTTTTATATTCTTAATTAAACTAATATTTAATATAAAGTTTGATAATGATATTATGTTGCAAATTTTTAATACAAGGAAATAAATTATGAAAATAGCACTTTCGTTAGTAGTAGCATTGTTTTTAGTAGGATGTGGTGATGATAAAAAAGCAGAGGTACAGAATACTCAACCTAAAACTGAAGTTACTACAGAGGTGAAAACTACAGAAGTTAAATCAACTCAAGAGAAAATAGCAGTTGCTGTTGAAGCAGTAGCTGAAGAAGTTGCTGTAGCTGTAGAAGCTACAAAAGAAGAAGTAGCAGTAGTTGCAGATGAAGTTACAAAAGAAGCAAAAGTAGCAGCAGTAACAGCAGTTAAAGAGGTAAGTAAAGTTGTAACAAAAGTTACAGAAGTTACAAAAGAAGCTGTTGAAGTTGCATCAAAAGAAGTAGAAGCAATCGCTAAAGCACCAAGTGTAGATGCAAAAGCAATATACAATGCCTGTGCAGGATGTCATGGAGCAGATGGGTCAAAAGCAGCTCTAGGTAAATCTAAAATTATAAAAGGCTGGTCAGCAGATAAAGTTGAGAGCGCATTAAATGGTTATAAAGATGGAACATATGGCGGAGCTATGAAAGCTGTCATGAAAGGTCAAGCAGCTAAGTTAAGTGCTGATGAAACTAAAGCAGTTTCTGATTATATCTCTACTTTATAGTAAATAAAAGACTAAATAAATATAAACTTACTCCATTCCATGACAAATTGTCATGGAATTTACATTTTAGAAAAAAATCATCTACTATATTATAAATACAACGCAAGGAGTTTATAATGTTAGAGATGGCAAGTGTACTAGTATTGAGTGGAGTTTTAATGGTTATAGCTTATGAACTTTCATTTTATTCAAGAAGAGAGTGGGGAGAAAATCAGAAAAGTTTTTTCTAAACACCATATAAACGATGATATATACTCATTCTTGATGTAACTCTTCTTAAATAATCTTTTGGTTCATCATATTTTAATTTTTTTAGTAGATGGTTATATACCTCTGATGAATTCATCTTATTTATAATTTTTGAAGCACTCTTTACATCATTGTTTCTTGTAAATGCCCAAGCTACATTACCAGCACCTGTATTATATGCAGCTATAGTACAGTAGAGTTTACTATCTTCATTTTTAATATATTTCAGGTATCTATAGTACAAAATATGAAGGTAAGCAGTTCCCATTTTTATATTATTTTTACTATTATAAAGGTAAGTACTTGATACCAATCTTTTTTTGTTATACAGATACTTAAAAGCATCTATTCCTGCCGTTTTTGGAACAATTTGCATAAGTCCAAAGGCAGGTACATGTGATTTAGCTAAGGGATTGAAACTACTCTCAGAATGTATTACAGCAAAGATAAGTGGCATAGGAATTTTTTGTAATCTTGACTCTTTTTTTACATCACTATAGTAAATTTTTGATCTTTTAATGATTGTATCACTAGGCATTTTTACATATACAGTATATATTTTAGAATGTTTAATTTTTGACTTTTTTACTTTTACATTTTTATACTTTATATGTTTATCCACATAGGCTCTAACACTTTTTTTAGTTGGTGGTTTTTTAAATATTACAGGTGCTAAAATTGGTTTTTCATTTATTGGAGCAGTTACAATTTTTTTTGGTTTTAGAATTTTTGATAATTTTTTTTGTAGAGGATCATTTTGATAAAGTGATTTTGTATCTATAGTTACTGCTTTTGCAAGTGCAATTTTTAGTTTTAACTCCGCTTCATCAGGTGAGCTTGCTATCGTTTGAATTACAATAGTTTCATTTTTAAAATCAACATCCGTTCTTGTTTTATTGTCTGGTGTGTATGAAATTAGATTGGTTTTAGTTGATAGTTTTGCTTCATTCCAAACCTTCGTGATTTCATTTTTATACTGTTTAATCGCATCTGTATATGCCTTTTGATAAACTTCAAATCCGTCATATTGAGCATTTTTATAAGCTTTAAATTCATCCTTGTTCTTTTGAATTATTGATTCACTATCATAAGCAAAAAGAATAGTGCAAAAAACAGTATAAAATAAAAAAAATCTAATCATAAAATTAACTTTATTTTCTTAGAAATGACCTGCTGGATCAGCATCACTAAAGTGTCCCCATTTAAGTTTAGCACCACCAAGGATATGAAAGTGTAAATGACCAACCTCTTGACCACCATTTTCACCAATATTTGTAATAACTCTATATCCACTTTTTTCGATTTTTACTTCTTTTGCAATTTCTTGAATAAAAGTTGACATTTTTGACATCATCTGAGAATCTATCTCATTAAAACTATCTACATGAACCTTTGGTATTGCTAAGATATGTACAGGTGCTTTAGGGTTTTTATCATGAAATGCTAAAAAATCATCATTTTCTAAAATGATATTTGAAGGGGTCTCTTTATTTACTATTTTACAAAATAAACACATTGTTATTTCCTTTAGTTATTTTAAGTATTTAACATAATTGTATCATATAAATTAATAGTCAAATATTTAATGAAGCTATTTATAATACAAACTTAAGTACAATATCTAAAATTTATAATGTATGGGTGATTCTATTGAAAGAATGGTATGATGCAATAAAAAATGCACAGAATGTTGAGAGTCTTGAAGAGATTCGTATATCTGTGTTTGGGAAAAAGGGTGTTCTAGCAGCAGAGTTTGCTAAAATGAAATCTGCCCCAAATGAAGAAAAAGCACAAATAGCAAAAGATTTAAATACTCATAAGAGTTCTCTTATGAATGAGTTTACTGCTAAAAAAATAACTTTGCAAACCTTAGAGTTGCAAGAAGCTATGAAAGCAGAGTCTATAGATGTTTCTCTGTTTAGTTCAAGCTCTCAATCAGGGGCTTTGCATCCTGTTATGGAGACAATGGATAGAATTGTTGAGTATTTCTCATCAATGAACTTTGCTGTAAAAACTGGTAATATGGTTGAAGATGATTTTAATAACTTTGAAGCTTTAAACCTGCCTAAGTATCATCCAGCAAGAGATATGCAGGATACTTTTTATTTTAAAGATGAGATGCTTCTTCGTACACATACTTCTCCTGTTCAAATTAGAACTATGATGAACACTAAGCCTCCAATTCGTATGATTGCTCCTGGTGCGGTATTTAGAAGAGACTATGATCTTACTCATACACCTATGTTTCATCAAGTTGAAGGTCTTTTAGTTGATGATGAAGGTAAGGTTTCTTTTGCAAATCTAAAGTATATTTTAGAAGATTTTTTAAAGTATATGTTTGGCGACATAGAAGTTAGGTTTCGTCCATCTTTTTTCCCGTTTACAGAACCATCTGCTGAAGTTGATATTTCATGTGTTTTTTGTAAAGGTAAGGGCTGTCGTGTTTGTTCTAAAACCGGTTGGTTAGAAGTTTTAGGATGTGGAATTGTAGATCCAAATGTTTTTGAAGCTGTAAAGTATAAAAATGTAAGTGGTTATGCTTTTGGTTTAGGTGTTGAAAGATTTGCAATGCTTATACACCAAATAGGTGATTTAAGATCACTGTTCGAGGGAGATATTAAGTTGTTGGAGCAGTTTCAATGATAGTTACTAGAAGTTGGTTAAATGAGTGGATTGATTTAAAAGGTATCTCAACAGATGACCTATGTAAAACTTTTAACTCGATAGGTTTAGAAGTAGATTCTGTTGCAACTTATGATATTCCAAAAAAAATAATTTTTGGTCGTGTAGTAGAGTGTGAAAAACATCCTGATGCGGATAAGTTGAATGTTTGTAAGGTAGATATTGGTACAAGTGTTCGCCAAATTGTATGTGGTGCTTCAAATGTAAGAGTAGGACTTGATGTAGTTGTTGCTACTATTGGTGCAGTGATGCCTGGTGGCTTGGTTATAAAACCTGTAAAGCTTCGTGGTGTTGAATCTGAGGGTATGATATGTTCTGCTACTGAGATAGGACTGCAAGATTGCCAAGATGGGATTTTAGAGATAGATTCAAGTATTGGAAAGTACTCTTTAGGTCAAGAAATCTCAAAGAGTCCAATTTTTAGTGATGATGTTATTGAAATTGAACTTACTGCCAATAGAGGTGACTGTTTAAGTATTAGAGGTGTTGCACGAGATTTGAGTGCTGCATATGACAGACCTTTAAAAGCTCATAAAGTAAATGAAAGTGATAATAAAAAGGGAATAGGGAGATTATTAAACCTTTCTCATGATAGAGATTTAGATGTTAATCTTAGTTATAGAGCTATTGAACTTAAAAACTTGACTCTTCCTTTTATTATTAAACTTCGTCTTGCTCAAATTGACGATACAAGAGATACAGATATAGATTCTATGATGTTATATACAACGCATACAAGTGGAGTTATTCTAAGAGCTTACAATTATAGTTTTTTCACTAAAGAAAATGACATTATGGCAAAAGTTGAACTTGGGGAAGATGAAAATGATTTTGCTTGTATTGTAGGAAATGAAGAGAAAGCTTCTACTGTTGGAGTTATTCAAAATGATGCCTCAAAAGTTACCTATGATGAGGGCACTGTTATATTAGAAGCTAGTTATATCCCACCAGATATAATTTCAAAAAAAATGTCACTTTCAAAAGTAGAATCTTGTCCAGCGTTTTATAGAACATCTAGGGGAAGCGAACCAGAGTTGTGTGGTGGAATTTCACTTTGTCTAGATATTTTAGAAAGTAGTTCTGATTCATCTGTTTTTAGTGGTAGTATAGATTTTGGAAAAAGCCATAAAGATACGATTATAAGTTTAAAAAAGCAAGAGATTGATGAAATAATTGGTGCTAATATTAAAAAGGTTACTATAAATAAAATTCTTAAAAATCTTGGTTTTAATATCTCAAAATCTTCTTCTGATAACTTTGTAGTAAGTGTTCCTCAGTACCGCCATGATATTGTAAATAAGCAAGATATCATTGAAGAGATAGTTCGTCTTGTTGGAATTGATAATATACCTGCAAAACCTTTTATATTTACGGAAGAAAATAAACTCAAAGATGATTACTTTGATTATAAGAAGAGAACTATTTTTAGACATCGTTGTGCTAATAATGGCTTCTTTGAATCTGTACACTTTGTGTTTGATGAGAGAAAAGTATTAGAAGGCTTTGGGTTTGATACAGTAGAAGAGGAACTAGAACTTTTAAATCCTATTGTAAATACGCTTGATACTTTAAGAACAACTCTTATGACAGGACTTTTAAAAGCAGCATCAAACAATGTAAAAGCTGGATACAACCAAGTGAAACTTTTTGAAGTTGGTTCAGTATTTAATGCAAAAAGAGAAGAGTCTCTTAAAATAGCAATGCTTTTTAGTGGAGATAAAGAATCACAAAGTCTTTTAAATTCTGGGAAGCCAGCAAAGATTGATTTTGGCTCATTCTCTCAAAAAATCTCAGATATTATTGGTGAATTTGAGTTAAAAGAGTATGAAACTTCGCATTCGCTTTCTCATATATATCAATGTGCAGAAGTAATTGTAGATGGACAAAGTATTGGTGAATTATTCCGCGTTCATCCAGATGTTGAAAAAAGTTATGATTTAGAAGCTACTTATCTTTGTGAACTAGATTTTGACAAGATTCCGTATGGATTAAAAACGGCTAAAAATAGTTCTAAATATCAAGCTTCAAATAGAGACTTGAGTATTATAATGCCTAAAGATATGAACTTTGATAAACTAAAGAGTGTAATTAATGAGAATGCAACTAAAGAACTTATTAACTTCTATCCTGTAGATAGGTACTCTGATGAAAGTTTAGGAGATAATGTAAGTTTATCTATCCGTTTCATACTTCAATCAGATGATAAGACTCTAGAAGAAGATGATATTACTTCTTCAATGGATGCAATTTTAGATGCGCTACAAAATGAGTTAGGGATTGGCCTTCGTGAGTAGTGTTGTAAGTAGTGTTGATGTAAGCCCTTGTAAAGAGTTTTCTATAAGCATATCGACAATAGCTCCAGATAAATCGATTTCACACAGGTCTGCAATGTTTTCAATGTTAGCAAGTGGAACCAGTGAAATAAGAAATTTTTTAAGAGCTGAAGACACATTAAACTCTCTAGAAATTGTAAAAAACCTTGGTGCAACAGTTGAAGATAATGGTGAAGTTATAAAAATTAAATCTGATGGTATTAAAGAGAGCTTTGAGATACTTGATTGTGGAAACTCGGGAACAGGTATGAGACTCTTTTGTGGCTTTTTAAGTTCAGCAGATGGTCATTTTATATTAACGGGAGATAAATATCTTCGTTCTCGCCCTATGAAGAGGGTTACAAAACCACTTCGTGATATTGGTGCTAAACTAGATGGAAGAGCTGATGGTGATTTAGCACCTCTTAGTATTCGTGGTGCTTCACTAAAAGCATTCAATTATGATAGCAAAATAGCATCAGCTCAAGTTAAATCATGTATGATACTCGCAGCTCTAAGAGCTGATGGTATATGCACATATACTGAACCTGAAAAATCTCGTGATCATACAGAGAGAATGTTAAAAGGTATGGGTGCCGAGATTAGTGTAGATGGACTTAAGACAACAATCTCTCCTATGAAAGAACTTCTTTCTCCTTTAATTATAAGAGTTCCAGCTGATCCATCATCTGCATTTTTCTTCGCAGTTGCGACTGCTATAACTCCACATGCCGAGATTGTTTTAGAAGGTGTAACTTTAAATGAAACTCGCATAGAAGCATTTAAAGCTTTGGAGAGAATGGGTGCAGATATAACTTACGATATGACTGATAATAAATATGAGCCAATCGGAGATATTACAGTTAAACATAGCCAACTTAAAGCGATTACTGTAGATGATAATATCTCATGGTTAATTGACGAACTTCCTGCTTTATCTATCGCCTTTGCTTGTGCTGAAGGTGTTAGTATAGTTAAAAATGCAGAAGAACTTCGTGTAAAAGAGTCTGATAGAATCTCAACTGTAGTAGATGGACTTACGGCATGTGGAATTGAAACTACTGAGTATGAAGATGGCTACACTGTAAAAGGTGGTACATTAAATAGTGCTACTGTTGATAGTGATGGTGATCATAGGATTGCTATGAGTTTTATAATCGCTGGACTTAGATGTGGAATGAAGGTTACTGATTTAGATTGTATAAATACATCTTTTCCTAACTTCTTTGAACTTTTACAAAAAATAACAAAAGTAGAATTTAATTAATGATAATTAAACTTGCTGAAAACTACGGTTTTTGCTTTGGTGTAAAAAGAGCTATTAAAATAGCAGAAGAGAATAAAAATTCTTCAACTTATGGACCTTTAATTCATAATTCTAAAGAGATAAATAGACTTGAAAAAGATTTTGAAGTTGGTTTGACAGAGGATTATAAAACTTTTAAAGCTGGTGATAAAGCTATTGTTAGAACTCATGGAATTCAAAAAAATGAGTTAGCAGATTTAAAAAAAGATGGTATCGATGTAATAGATGCAACTTGCCCTTATGTAACTAAACCACAACAGATTTGTCAAGATATGAGTGAAGATGGCTACGATGTAGTCATCTTTGGAGATGAAGCTCACCCTGAGATTAAGGGAGTTAAATCTTATGCAACTCATGGTGCAAGAGTTGTTACCACAGTTGATGAGCTTGAGAGTATGAAGTTTAAAGACAAAATAGCACTTGTTGCTCAAACAACTAGAAAAGTTGAAGAATATATGGAGATAGCAAACTATCTTATACCACGTCATAAAGAGGTGAGGGTATTTAATACCATATGTAACGCAACTTTTGAAAATCAAGAAGCAGTTAAGCAAATATCTAAAAAAGCAGATGTTATGATAATAATTGGTGGAAAAAATTCATCTAATACTAAACAGCTTTTTAGTATTTCACATGATAATTGCCCAAATAGTTATCATATTGAAGATGAAAATGATATTGACTATTCTTGGTTTAAAGATAAAGTATTTTGTGGAATTAGTGCTGGTGCATCTACCCCTGACTGGATTATACAAAATGTTGTAAACTTCATTGAAAAAGGTGTTAAATAATAGCATTATTATCTAACGCTTTATTAGTTTTTTTATATATTTTTACTCCAATTAAGACCAAAACAATCAATATTTAGTTATAATCACGAAATTTTTATGTAACAGAGGATAGGTAATGGCGTTCGATAACGAATCATTTGAAGAAGAAGAAAATTTTGCAGAGATGTTTGCAGCAAGCGAGAAGAAACAAGAAACAAGCCGTATAGTTGAGGGTGAGATTGTTGAAATTCAAGCAGATGAAAACAGAGCATTAGTTGGTGTTGGCGATAAGCTTGAGGGTATTATAAGTCTTGATGAAATCACAGTAGATGGTGAATTAGCATTTAATGCTGGTGATAAAATCAATGTAATGGTAATGGGATACTATAATGAGCGTCCTAAGATCTCTTATAAGAAAGTTTTAGAGCAACAGAAAACTCTTGATTTTATAGCAGCAAATAAAGATGACTTCGAAGAATTAATTATTGAAGGTGTTATCACTAAGAAAAATCGTGGTGGTTATGTAGTAGAAGCTGATGCAGTTTCATTCTTTATGCCTCGTTCATTAGCAGCATTTAAAGATAGTGATGATGTAGTAGGTCGTAAAATTAAAGCTCAAGTTGTTAAGATAGACGAAGCTGAGAACTCAATAATTGTTTCTCGTCGTAAACTTTT
>Ga0209345_10004212_pt1 | contig 14079 bp, 9 predicted proteins | sample Cruoilmetagenom7_FD_187294 | JGI IMG/M metagenome (GOLD analysis project Ga0209345, IMG submission 187294) | Oil polluted marine microbial communities from Coal Oil Point, Santa Barbara, California, USA - Sample 7 (SPAdes) (version 2) | ecosystem: Environmental > Aquatic > Marine > Oil seeps ... | reverse complement strand
TCGCCTCACCCTCATTCACCCCTCTATGGTACGTCTGCAAGGATTGGTATATTACCAACCTCTCGGAGGTGTCCTTCGACGAGTGATGACGGTGCGGGAGCGGTGATTTTATGGGTAGAGGCGGAGAAGCGATGTTGGCATCTGCGGGTTTGAAGCGGTTTCGGGCTATGCCCCTTGCCTTGATCTTGGGCGCGGGTCTTGCGCTTGGCGCTTGCTCATCTGACGATGCTGAGATTGTCTATGATGAACGCCCCGTCGAGCAGATCTACAATAAGGCTCTGGCCTTTCTTCAAGACAGCAAATATCGCCAGGCGGCGACAGAATTTGATGAGGTAGAGCGCCAACATCCCTATTCGCAATGGGCGCGCCGGGCCATGTTGATGGCAGCCTACTCCTACTACAAGACGAATGACTATGACTCGGCCATTTTGAGCGCTCAGCGCTTTTTGTCTCTTCATCCCGGAAATAAAGATGCGGCTTACGCTTTTTATCTGACAGGCATTAGCTACTACGAGCAGATATCTGATGTTGGCCGGGACCAGGGCATGACGCGAAATGCGTTGGCGACCCTTGCTGAAGTTGTTCGGCGATATCCAGAGTCTGAATATGCGAGAGATGCGACCTTGAAGATTGACCTCACCGTTGATCACCTTGCCGGGAAAGAGATGGAAATTGGACGCTACTATTTGAACCAGCAATCCTATGTTGCAGCGATTAACCGGTTTCGCTCGGTCGTTGTGACTTATCAAACAACCACCCATGTACCAGAAGCCCTTCACCGGTTGACAGAAGCCTATCTTTCTTTGGGAGTGGTGACTGAAGCGCAGACGGCTGCTGCTGTTCTGGGGCATAACTTTCCGGGCAGTGACTGGTATGAAGACAGCTATGGCTTGTTGGCTGGCAGTGACCTTGCACCGAAAGAAAATCAGGATTCCTGGATTAGTAAGGCCTGGAAGTCCGTCTTCTAGGAGCGCTTATGCTCTCTGCGCTTTCAATTCGTGACATTGTGTTGATCGAGAAGCTCGACCTATCGCTTGACCGCGGGCTGTGCACGCTTACGGGCGAGACGGGTGCGGGCAAATCCATTTTGCTCGATGCACTGGGCCTCGCAACCGGCGGGCGCGCGGATGGAGGCCTTGTTGCACAAGGTGCTGACAAGGGGTCGGTAACCGCAGTGTTTGACCTTGATCCCAAGCACCCAGCCTTTGATCTTCTCACGCAAAACGAGATCGATGCCGATGAGGGAATTATCCTCCGGCGTGTCCAGACAAAAGATGGCCGAACCCGCGCCTTCGTGAACGATCAGTTGGTGAGTGTCGGGCTTTTACGTTCTCTGGGCGATTTGCTGATCGAAATCCACGGTCAGCATGATGAACGCGGCTTGCTTGACGAGGCAGGACACAGGATGCTTCTCGATAGCTTTGGCGCACTTGAGCGTCCGCTTGGCGTTGTTCGCGAAACCTGGGTCGGGCTGACAGATGCCAGGACGAAGCTTGCAAACCATCGTGCAGCGCTTGCAAAAGCCGCAGCAGATCAGGATTTTCTTGTTCACGCAGTTGCTGAGCTTGAAGAGCTTTCCCCAATCGAGGGAGAGGAAGAAGACTTGGCGGCTGAACGCACGCTGATGATGCATTCTGAGAAGATAGCAGATGATGTCGTGGAGGCGGAGAAAGCTCTGTCTGGTGATAAGGGCCTGGAAGCACGGATCAATCTTGCCCTCCGTCGGTTGGAGCGAGCCCAAGAGCAAGCAGGTGGGCGCCTCGACGGTGTTATAGCCGCGCTTGACCGCACATTGAACGAAGCGGCGGATGCGCGCGCTCAGCTTGTTGATGCAGTGCGGACGTTGGAGTTTGATCCCAACAGACTTGATGGTGCAGAGACGCGGCTCTTTGCTCTGCGAGCAGCTGCCCGAAAATATGATGTCTCCGTGGAAGCTCTGCCGCTATTGGCGGAAAACATGCGGGCTGAGCTTGATGGCATTGAGGCCGGAGAAACGCGGACTGCGGAGTTGGAGAAGGCACTGTCTGATGCCGAGGCTGCTTATGCGGCAGCGGCGGGCGCTCTTTCTGACGGACGGTTGAAGGCTGCCATGCGCCTCGACAAGTCAGTCGCTAAGGAGCTCATCCCGCTGAAACTGGATAAAGCTACATTTCATACGCAGGTGATGCAGGTTGACCTGGACAACGCAGGTCCGGACGGGATCGATAAGGTTGCGTTTTTGATCTCCACCAATCCCGGTGCGCCCCTTGGACCGCTTATCAAGATTGCGTCAGGTGGCGAGCTGTCGAGGTTTGTCTTAGCGCTCAAAGTGTCGCTTGCGTCCTCAAGCTCTGCGACCACGCTTATCTTTGATGAGGTTGATGCAGGTGTTGGCGGTGCCGTTGCTGAAGCGGTGGGGACGCGTCTTGCAGAACTCGCCAAATCACTCCAGGTGCTGGTTGTGACGCACTCGCCACAGGTGGCTGCGCGCGCAGGCAAACACTTCCTGATCAGCAAAAGTACAAATGGGAAGGCCCGGAAATCTGATGCTCTGGTGACGCGGGTTGAGCCTCTGGATGACGGATCTCGTCGCGAGGAGATCGCGCGGATGCTCTCTGGGGCGACCGTCACGGAGGAGGCGCGGGCCGCAGCTGATCAGCTGATAGAAGGCTCGCACTAGTGGCTGCGAAGAAAATGAAAAATGTGTCTTCGCTTAGCGAAGACGAGGCGGCGCGCGAGTTGAAAATGCTGGCCCGGGAGATCGCTGAACATGACAAGCTGTATCATCAGCAAGATAGCCCGGCCGTTAGCGATGCTGATTATGACAGGCTTCGGGCCCGCAACCTTGAAATCGAAGCTTCCTTCCCGAATTTGGTGCGACTCGATAGTCCCTCGCTCAGGGTAGGTTCTGCGCCGTCAGACAAGTTCTCCAAGGTTGAACATGAAGTGGCAATGCTGTCGCTCGGCAATGCATTTTCGGATGAAGATGTTGTCGACTTTTGTCAGCGCGTTCGACGGTTTCTCAACATTGAGGAGGAGTTGGCGATAACCGCAGAGCCTAAGATCGACGGCCTTTCTGCTGCTATTCGCTATGAGAAAGGCGCGCTCATTCAGGCTGCAACGCGGGGTGATGGCCGGGTTGGCGAAGACATCACCGCCAATGTGCGCACGATCAAGGACATTCCGCTCACCATTGACGGTAAAGATGTGCCAGACGTGATTGATGTGCGCGGCGAAGTGTATATGAGCCACGCTGACTTCGCCCGTTTGAATGAACGACAGGTTGAGGCGGGGAAAGAGCCGTTTGCGAACCCACGTAATGCAGCAGCTGGGTCGCTTCGGCAATTGGACTCGCGGATTACGGCAGCTCGGCCGCTGCGCTTTTTCGCCTATGCCTGGGGCGCAGCGAGTGCGCTGCCATCTGATACACAATATGGGGTGGTCTCTGCCTTCAAAGACTGGGGTTTTTCAACCAATCCGTTAATGGCTCGCTGCACCAGCGTCGAAGACCTGCTCGCGACCTATCGGTCTATCGAAGAACAACGGGCCACACTTGGGTACGATATTGATGGCGTGGTTTACAAAGTTGATCGTCTGGACTGGCAGGAACGGCTGGGTTTCGTATCGCGAAGTCCACGATGGGCCATTGCCCACAAGTTCCCTGCGGAGAAAGCGTCGACGATCCTTGAGGGCATTGATATTCAGGTTGGGCGAACCGGCTCTCTTACACCTGTTGCGCGATTGCTGCCGGTTACTGTCGGCGGCGTCGTTGTCTCAAATGCGACACTTCACAATGAAGAAGAACTTGCCCGAAAAGACGTGCGGATAGGCGATACGGTCATTGTGCAGCGGGCAGGGGATGTAATCCCTCAAGTTGTCAGCGTGGTTCTGGAAAAACGTCCAAAAGGGGCAAAGGCATTCGACTATCCAACAGTCTGTCCTGAGTGTGGTAGCCATGCGGTTCGAGAGCTGAACGAGAAGACAGGCAAAGAAGATGTTGTGCGCCGATGCACGGGTGGCCTCATCTGTCCTGCCCAGAGTATCGAACGCTTGAAACACTTTGTCTCACGAAACGCTCTGGATATTGATGGTCTTGGCAATAAGCAGATCGAAGCCTTTTACAAAGATGGATTGATCAAAAATCCGGCTGATATTTTTACGTTGGAAGCTCGGGATGGCGAAGAATTTAAGAAACTCAAGGACCGTGAAGGATGGGGCACGACTTCAGTCAAGAACCTTTTCGCGGCGATCAATGAGCGACGCACCGTGGATTTTGACCGTCTGCTGTTTGGTCTTGGCATTCGCCATATTGGTGAGACGACGGCCCGAGTGCTCGCGCGGACCTATCACGATCTGGATGCGTTTCTTGTGGCAATGCAGTCAATGACCGGTGCGGACACCGAAGCCTATCATGATCTCATGGCGATTGATGGGATCGGCGGGACTGTTGCTGATGCTTTGACGGGGTTCTTTCAGGAAGAGCATAATGTTGACGCGATCAAGGCTCTGAAGGACGCTGGTCTCGACCCATCGCCCTTGGAAGCGCAGGGCACAGGCTCACCTGTTGCGGGAAAGACAGTTGTCTTTACAGGCTCGCTGGAGAAGATGACGCGCTCGGAAGCTAAGGCACGGGCGGAAGGCCTGGGTGCGAAAGTGTCGGGTTCGGTCTCCAAGAAGACCGATCTTTTGGTGGCGGGGCCTGGAGCCGGGTCCAAGCTCAAAAAGGCTGAAGAGCTTGGCATCGAGACACTCACCGAAGATGAATGGCTGGCGCTTGTCGCCGATGCCTAGTGTATCGGTCTAGATTGCGCGGGTCGCGGTCTCAAGCCAGGCTTTTTCTTCCGCATTGAGTGCGGGACTAACTTTTTCTCTGACATCTATGTGGTACATGTTGAGCCAAGCCTTTTCGTCTTCCGTCAGAAGGCCGACTTCGACAAGTGCCAGGTCAATGGGTGCGAGGGTGACGGTCTCAAAGCCCATCATGTCGCGCTCGCCTCCTTCAATGGGGGCAGGCGCAGTGACAACCAAAAGGTTTTCGATGCGGATGCCAAAGGCGTCAGCTTTGTAATAGCCGGGCTCGTTGGAGACTATCATGCCAGGATCCAGCGGTACGTGCCCAGCCTTTGAGATGCGTTGTGGTCCTTCATGCACCGAGAGATAGGAGCCGACGCCGTGGCCAGTGCCATGATCAAAGTCGAGGCCTGCCTGCCAAAGTCCCATGCGCGCCAAGGCATCGAGCTGCGCGCCAGATGTTCCCTTCGGGAAGCGGGCAGATGCCAGACCAATGTGACCTTTGAGTACGCGGGTAAATCTGTCTTTCATCTCCCGGGTCGGCGGGCCGATGGCGATAGTTCGTGTAACGTCGGTGGTGCCATCCAGATATTGCGCACCAGAGTCAACGAGGTAGAGCTCTCCTTGACCCAAGGGTCGGTCAGTGTCCGTGGTGACGCGGTAGTGAACGATCGCGCCGTTTGGTCCAGCGCCGGAGATTGTATCGAAGCTCACTTCCTTAAGTTCACCCGTTTCTTGCCGGAATTGTTCTAGCTGCTTTGAGGCGGAGATCTCAGTCACCTTGCCGCCAGGCGTCTCGCGATTGAGCCACGCAAGAAACCGGCTTAATGCCTGGCCGTCGCGTATGTGGGCGGCTTTTGTGCCTGCAACTTCGGTGTCGTTCTTGCGCGCTTTGGGTAATTCGCAGAGGTCAATGCCTCGCTTGACCACTGCCCCCGACTTTGTGAGACGTTCCCCTATCCAATCGGCGCAGGTTGACGGGTCAATGCGGACTTCGCGGCCCCAGGTGCCAAGTTTGTCGAGGGTTGGACCTAGATCCTCAGGCGGCAAGAGAGTAACCACATTGCCCAGGTGTGCTCGGGTTTCGGCTGGGATCTTCTCATCGTGGACAAAGAGTTCCGCATGGCCTTCTTCGTAGACAATTGCAAATGAAAGCGGGAGCGGGGAGTGGGCGACATCGCCGCCACGAATGTTAAAGAGCCAGGCAATGCTGTCGGGCATGGTGACGATGGCGGCGTCCGCGTCGGACATTTGAAGTTCGTTTGTGATCGACTGCAGTTTCTCAGCTGCAGGGGTCCCTGCAAATGTCAGATCATGCGGTTGGATCGCAGCTTTTGGTTTTTCGGGCTGATCATCCCAAACGAGATCAATCAGGTTGGTCTCAACTGCAACAAGCTCCGCGCCAGCCTTCTTTGCCGCATTTTCTAGACGCTCGACGGCGTCCACCGTGTGGAGCCAAGGGTCATAGGCGAGCTTTGCTCCTGCAACGAGATTTTCTTCCACCCACTGTGCGGGGGAGACGCTCATGATTGATTGGGGCTCGAAGACGTCAATGTCGCTCTGGTAGCGGACCTGCAATGTGTAGCGGCCATCTATGAAGATCGCAGCTTTGTCCTGGAGTACGATGGCAAGCCCCGCAGAGCCCGAGAAACCTGTGAGCCAGCGCAGCCGTTCGGCATTTGGCGGGACGTATTCGCCCTGATGCTCGTCCGCGCGGGGAATGATGAACCCATCAAGGCCACGGGCCTTGAGCTCTGCGCGGAGTTTTTCCACGCGGCCGACACCCAAAGTTGGGTCGGCGACATCGTCATAAGTCTGAAACATGGCGTGATCTTACCAAGCTGCCGTCAAGCTTGATAGACCTACTGAGATCAAAGCTGTGTCATCCGTGAAGGCGCAGTGTCACCCATTCGTCAATCCGCAGCCTGTCGGTGAGTGTGAGCCCTTGAGATCTATAGGCCGATAAGACCATTTGTTCCTGCTCATGCAGGATGCCTGAGAGAATGAGGGCACCGTTGCGCGCCAACTGGCCTTCAATGTCGGGTGCGAGCTGGGCAAGAGGTCTCGCCAGAATGTTTGCAATAATGAGATCGTAGGGCCCACGAGATTTGAGCTCGGGGTGATCAACTCCTTTGGCCGTGATGGTTTTGACGAGGGGGTGAACCTTGTTTGCTCGGGCATTGTCGCGGGCGACACGGGTTGCGATGGAATCGATGTCGCTCGCGACGACGGATCGTCCGGTCAATTTTGCCGTTGCAATGGCTAACAGCCCGGTGCCACAGCCAAGATCAAGGGCATTTGAGGGTGTGCGGCGTTTGCACTCCTGCTCAATGAACCGCAAACATCCAAGTGTTGTACCATGGTGCCCTGTACCAAAGGCTTCTCCGGCATCCACTAGGAGTGAGATGCGCGCGGCGGGTAGTTTGTATGTGTCGTGAGCGCCATGCACAAAAAAGCGCTCGGTCTCAATGGGGGGCAGGCCTTCGAGAGACTTCGCGACCCAATTAATATCTGGCAAGGCTTCTACATGTATTTCTGGTAAGGGAACGCCCGCATCTTCAGAAAGTGAGGATATGGCCTGCGCTACTCGGTCTTGCTCTGGTTCAATCTCGTAATAGGCTTCCACTGCCCACAGAATATCTCCATTGGGCTCTGCTCTTAGTACGGGTTTGGTTTCAGCCGTCGCCACCGCCTGGGCATCTGGATAGAAGGCATCTTGCAGGCAGGTCGCAAATGCGTCTGCGTGCGCTTTCTCGGTGACGAATGAAGCTTTCCAGACTTTGGTGGAGGGGGAGGTCATTTTGCGTTCCTGACTTCTATTGTGTCAGGCATGACGTTCCACAAACGTGTCGATAACTTTCTTGCGGCCTGAATGCTCGAAGTCGACTGTGAGTTTATTGCCATCAATTTCAGATACGTTTCCATACCCGAATTTCTGGTGAAAGATGCGCTCGCCGACATTGTAGCTTGAGGCCGCAGGGTCTGATGTCGCGACAAGTTCTGCGTGACCTTCCAGGTCGGGCGTACGGGTCTTCATGGCGCCGGTACGGGCATTGGCCTGAGCGCGCTGCCATCCAGGCCCACCATAATTGCTCTGCGAAAATTCATGATCAAAGCGACTTTGGGAAAAGGCGCCGTAGCCGCCAAAGTTCGTGTCCCCTTCAACCACGTCCACATGGTCCTTAGGAAGTTCATCGACAAAGCGGGACGGGAGGGACGATTGCCAGAGATTGTGGATACGGCGATTGGAGGCAAAGGAAATCCTTGCGCTTTTCTTTGCCCGTGTGATGCCGACATAGGCAAGGCGGCGTTCTTCTTCCAGGCCCGCCAAGCCTGTCTCATCTAAAGATCGTTGATGAGGAAAGAGGCCTTCCTCCCACCCAGGCAAAAAGACCGTGTCGAACTCCAGGCCTTTGGCCGAGTGCAGCGTCATCAGATTGACCTTATCGGCGGTGTCTGCCTGTTCGATCTCCATGACGAGGGAGATGTGTTCCAGATAGCCCGCGAGATTGTCGAAATGCTCCATGGAGCGGACAAGCTCTTTCAGATTGTCGAGACGGCCTGGCGCATCAGCGGAGCGGTCATTCTGCCACATTTCCGTGTAGCCACTCTCATCCAGGATGGTCTCAGCCAGTTCTATATGTCCCATGCCAGGCACAAGGGCGCGCCAGCGATCTACCATCTCGATGAAAGCTTTGAGATTGCGGCGTGCAGGCTGGCGAAGTTCCTCTGTCTCTGTGATCAGGCGGGCAGCCCTCGTCAGGGAAATGCCTTGTTGTCGGGCGAGTAAGTGGAGTGTCTGAAGGGCCTTGTCGCCCAGACCTCGCTTCGGCTTGTTCATAATGCGTTCGAAAGCGAGATCATCGTCAGGCTGTGCTACCAGCCGGAGATAGGCGTTGGCATCGCGCACTTCCATACGCTCATAGAAGCGAGGGCCACCAACGACACGGTAGGGGAGGCCCAGATTGATAAACCGGTCTTCAAACTCCCGCATCTGGAAGGAGGCCCGCACCAGGATGGCAGTTTCGCGCAGGAGATTGCCGTCGCGCTGAAGTTGTTCGATGTCTTCGCCGATGACACGGGCTTCTTCTTCGCCATCCCAAAGACCGCGAAGGGTGACTTTTTCACCTTCATTCATTTCGGTCCAAAGTGTCTTCCCAAGCCTGCTTTCATTCGCCGTGATCAGGCCAGAGGCGGCACCCAGAATATGCGGTGTGGAGCGATAGTTCTGCTCAAGGCGCACGACTTTTGCGCCGGGGAAGTCTTTCTCAAACCGCAGAATATTGTCGACTTCCGCGCCGCGCCACCCATAGATCGACTGATCATCATCGCCGACGCAGCAGATGTTCTTGTGCTTCTGGGCCAGCAGCCGGAGCCACAAATATTGCGCGACATTGGTGTCCTGGTACTCGTCCACCAGCATGTATTTGAAGCGCTCTTGATATTCAGCCAGAACTTCCGGGTTTTCCTGGAAGAGACGTAGACATTCGAGAAGCAGATCGCCGAAGTCTGCCGCGTTCAAAATCTTGAGGCGTTCCTGATAGGCGGCGTAGAGACTTGCCCCCTTGCCGTTGCCAAAATGCTCGGCATCACCAGCTGGAACTTTATCTGGGGTCAGTCCACGATTTTTCCAGCCATCAATGTGGGAGGCAAGCTGGCGGGCAGGCCAGCGCTTCTCGTCAATGCCTTCTGCTTTGATCAGCTGTTTCAGCAGACGGTTCTGGTCATCCATATCGAGGATGGTGAAGTCTGAGCGCAGACCCACAAGTTCAGCGTGTCGGCGCAAGATCTTTGCGCCGATAGAATGGAAGGTACCAAGCCAGGGCATTCCTTCAACAACGCCGCCGATGAGCGCTCCTATGCGGTGTTGCATTTCCTTGGCGGCTTTGTTCGTGAAGGTCACGGCGAGGATCTGTCCAGGCCAGGCCTTGCGTGTGGAAAGTGCATGGGCGAGGCGGGTGGTGAGCACACGGGTCTTGCCGGTGCCAGCGCCAGCAAGCACAAGGACCGGACCGTCCAGAGCCTCAATGGCTTCTTGCTGCGCCTCGTTCAGGCCGCGGAGGTAGGGCGGACGCATGCCCCCCATGGCCTGGGCGCTCAATGAGCGGGCCGTCTCCTCTTCCGGGATATCTCCCAGATCAAATGGGTCCGAATCTGACATGATGGGCTCAAGATAAGCATTTCGAGGCGGCCGCACTAGGTCTGGCCGAGCTTCATCTCAATACAAAATATGAATTTTAGTGATGTTCTTCCCTCGAGGCAGCAATCAGCCCGTCTGCGAGCGCTTTTAGTGCGGCAACGCGTGTGATGCGACCAACTGCCAAATCGCGCTTGCCTGGCTCACAAACCGGTAGATGCTCAAGATCGTGGGCATCCATGAGGTCGAGTGCTTGGTTGAGCCTGTCATAAGGATAGATCCGAACTGACTCAGACGTGGCGTTGAGCAGTCGCGGGGCGTCTTCTGAATATGGGTGGGCCTCGTTAAAGCGGGTCATGACATCGCGGACATGGATGTTCATCATCACGCGCCGATGGGGCCCTTCCTGCAAGTGCACTTCCCGTTGTTCGAGCTGCCAATGAAAGAAACTCTTCCCGATGGTGGCTTGAGTGAGTGCGGTCGCAATGGCATTGGCCAGAAGAAGTGCCACGGTGACTTCATAGTCGCCGGTTAGCTCGAATACGATCAAGGTTGTCGAGAGGGGTGCCCCCAAGACAGCGGCGGCGACCGCACCCATGCCAACAATCGCATAGAGCCCGTGGGCAGATGCCATGCCCGGGAAGATGTAAGCAGCGACAATGCCAAATGCGCCACCTGCCATGGCGCCCAGATAAAGTGAGGGAGAGAAAACTCCACCTCCAAACCGACTCGCTAGTGTGACCGCTGTCGCCGCTGTTTTTGCGATTAGGAGGGCAATAAGGAAAGGTAGGGTGTAGCTCTGCTTCAGAGCATTGTCCGTGGCCTCATATCCCACACCGAGAACCTCTGGCACCATGAGGGCGATGAGGCCGACAACAAGACCGCCTAAAACAGGTCTCAGCCAGACGGGCATCTCGACTGTGCGGGCAACTTTGTCTGCATAGATCACGGATGCCATGAAAGTAATAGCGACCAGCGCGGCAACAATGCCGAGCAGCGCGAAAGCTGGGAACTCGAAATAGGACGCAATGGAATAGTCTGGCAAGCTGAAGGCCGGGAAATTGCCGAGGTGAAACCTCGCCACAGAGGTCGCAGCCACCGACGCAATGGATACCGGGACAAAGGCGCGAAGTGCGTAATGACCTAGAATGATTTCATGGGCGAAAAGGACGCCAGCGATGGGCGCATTAAAGGAGGCGGTTACTGCGCCCGCGACACCGCAAGCAAGCAGGATACGACCCCACTCTGGATTGAACTTGAAACGTTCAGCAGCATAAGCAGAAAGGGTCGCGCCCAGATGTACGGCAGGGCCTTCGCGTCCGGCGCTGGCGCCGCCTCCCAATGAGATGGCTGTCAGAATTGAGGAGTAGATGCCTGTCTTAAGCGGCATGCGCCCGGCTTTGAGTGCGGCAGCCTCGATAACGTCCGACACACTTTCGGTTCTGTTTAGGGGCATCAAATATTTGATACCAAGCCCGACAATGACACCTGCGCCCAAGGGCCCCGCCATCAACATCCACCAAGGAACGGAAGCAGCAGCGCTAGCGGTTCCTTCGTCGAAGGTGCCGATCCAAAGCCATTGCACAGAGGCGATGGCAAGGCGAAACAGGATCGTTGCGTAAGCCGCCGCTATGCCCAGAACAGCGGCCAGCGCCCAGCCAGTAAGATTGCGGGATTCCCAAAATTCGCGCCAATTCTCTTCAATCGGCCGGTCAATGACCGCCTCAAAAATCTTGGCAAGGAGTTTCACGATATGTGAGAGGAAACCCTTCATTTGCAGCGGCCAATAGACCCTTCTGCGCAAATGCGCACGCCGTCCGTCCATGTCGCACCTGAAAGATCGGCATTGTGGAAATCTGTCTGATCAAGCCTGGCGTCGGTGAAGGTTGCACCCCTCAGGTTCGCTCGGAAAAGCCGTGTCCGTCGCAAATTGGCATGGCTGAGGTTCGCCCCTTCAAGATTTGCTTTGGTCATATCTGCTTTGCGTAGGTTGGCGCCGACAAAACTCGCGCTGACAAGATCTGCGTCAACAAACTTCGCGTCTCGCATGTCTGCGCCATCAAACACGGAGCGCGACAGGTCTGCCCGCTGGAACCTCGTATCCACCAACACTGCTTCTGTTAGATCGCTGTCTGTGAAGTTTGATTCTTCAAGGAAGCATCTTGACCAGTCGACCCCTGGGGCGGGGACTGCCGAACAGTCCGCGAATGCGAGGGCGGCGGACGGAAACCCTAGAAGACTAACGGCAATGAGTGTGAACATACGGTGCATCAGGCGGTTTTTTCCTTTTTGCGACGAATGCCAATGACACTGCCGGCTTGTGCAGGATGTTCCATTGATTTGTGGGCGCTCATGATCGCAGCTGCTTTCTCCTGAACGCCAGCAGGCATGGGAGAGGCGCGTCTTGATTTCATATCCACATGGATCGCCATCTGTTCAGAGGTGGCGGCGAGATATCCCTCTTTAGCATGATACATGTGCCCGAAAAGATGCAGTCTCTTTTCATCCCAATCAAGAAGCTGATAGGTCACCCGAACAGGCTCGCCTTCGCTCAGTTCGCCAAGATAGGTGACGTGAATTTCAGCTGTGAAACAGGAACCGTCACCCTGTTTTGTGTATTCCCAGCCAATGCCCAGCTCGTTGAACATAGCGTCCAAGCTCTCATCAAAGAGGAGGTTGTAATAGGCCATATTCATGTGGCCGTTCAGGTCAATCCAGCCGCTTTCTACCTTTCGGATAGGTGCTTCAAAAGGCTGAGTAAAGGGGTTGGTCATTGAACGCTCCTAACTGTTTGGCTCGGGTGCCTCTTTGCGGGCCGTTGGACCTGGGCCTTACGGGATCATAGCGTGACCAGGCATCTATTCCAAAGCCCGCAGGTCCATGAACCAAGCTCCATTTCGTGGTAAAGTGTGTCCATGACCGATGTGATTGTGACAGATGGGGACCCGACCCGACTTGAGACAGTTATTTCCGCGTTGCGAGCTCTTCTAGGCGATCGGGTGCAGACAGGTGCTGCTGTGCGCGATGCCCATGGACATGATGAGAGCTGGCACGAGACCCATGCTCCAGATGCTGTGGTTTTTGCACAGACGACGGCCGAAGTTTCAGAGATTGTGCGCATCTGCGCGGCGTCACGGGTGCCGGTCATCGCTTTTGGTGTGGGGACATCACTGGAAGGGCAAGTGAGCGCTGTCAATGGAGGTATCTCCCTTGATCTGTCGCTCATGAACAATGTGTTGAAGGTTCATGCTGAGGATCTTGATTGTCGTGTCGAGGCTGGCGCCACACGAAAAAAACTCAATTCCTATCTGCGAGATGCGGGTCTCTTTTTCCCCATTGATCCTGGCGCTGACGCAAGTCTTGGGGGCATGGCCGCAACCCGCGCCTCTGGAACGAATGCGGTCCGTTATGGAACGATGCGCGAGTGTGTGTTGAGTGTCACCGCAGTTCTCGCGTCGGGTGAAATCATTACCACTGGGGGGCGAGCACGGAAGTCCGCGGCCGGGTACGATCTCACCAGGTTGCTGGTTGGATCTGAGGGTACGCTCGGCATCATCACTGAGCTAACGTTGCGGCTACAGGGCATTCCCGAAGCGATCGCCGGCGGCATCTGTCCGTTTGATCGTCTTGATGGCGCAATTGATGCGGTGATCGAAACCATTCAGACGGGACTCCCTATCGCCAGGATCGAGGTGCTGGATGATGTGCAGGTTGCCGCGTGCAATGCCTACTCAAACTTGAGCCTGCCCACCAGTCCCATGCTGTTCATGGAATTTCATGGAACAGCTGCCAGCGTTGAAGAGCAGTCGACACGGTTTGCTGTCATTGCTTCTGAACATGGCGGTGGTGATTTTACCTGGACCACAGAGCCGGAAGAACGCACTCGCCTTTGGGAGGCCCGCCACAATGCGTATTACGCATCGCTAGCCTTAGAGCCTGGCAAAAAGGGCATGACAACAGATGTCTGTGTGCCGATTTCAAATCTGGCGCGGTGTCTGCGGGAGACGAAAGAAGATCTGGACGCATCGTTTCTTACAGCCCCAATCGTAGGGCATGTAGGAGATGGGAATTTCCACACAATCATGTTGATCGATCCGGACAATGTCCGCGATATGGCTGAGGCTCGACGGTTACATGATCGAATGGTTCGGCGTGCCCTCGCGCTGGAAGGC
>Ga0209345_10004211_pt1 | contig 14081 bp, 12 predicted proteins | sample Cruoilmetagenom7_FD_187294 | JGI IMG/M metagenome (GOLD analysis project Ga0209345, IMG submission 187294) | Oil polluted marine microbial communities from Coal Oil Point, Santa Barbara, California, USA - Sample 7 (SPAdes) (version 2) | ecosystem: Environmental > Aquatic > Marine > Oil seeps ... | reverse complement strand
GCGACGGCTGATCTTGCCACACTGCGCCGCCAACGCAACCGCGCGCGCCTACTACGCGCGCATCTGGACCGGCTGATTCACCGCGCCGACGGGCGATTGGCGCTGCCCGTGATCGGCGCCACTGGCTTTCCCAAACCCCATAACGCCGATTGGGCATGGCGGCCCGAGCTTTGGCGCGGGCCATTGCCCACGCCGGGCATCTCGGCGGTCGAAACCAAGTCGATGCTGGGCGAAGAAGTGACCCTTTTCCACGACTGCGAACAGTCGGAACTGACCCTGCGCCAATTGCGCAACCGGCGCGAAGCTGACCTCGCCCCCTATGGGCTGCAACTCGACGTGTTCAAATTCGACGGGTCGTTCCTATCGCTGGTGATCAATCTGCCCGATGATGCTGTAACGGGGCTGAAACGCCGCCATGTGATCCGCATGGATACAATCGTGCAACTGGAACACCCGCTAGAGCTTTTTGCCCGACTCAACATCCGCCACGGCCCCAATACCGAACAGATTGTCCGCGAACTGCCCGCCGACAAAGAGAGCATCAGCATTGAGTTTGATCTCGCCTATACCAACCTCAACGAAAAACGGATTGAGGCGGCATGGATTGACCTGATCTTTGAGGGGCCGGATATGAACCAAGTCGTGCTGCGCGACCTCACTTTCTCTCGCCGTCCCCGTGCCCAGATTTAGGATCCTGCGATGAGCCATTTCGTACTGACCAAGACCGTGCTGCGCCAGGGCGCCTGGCAAGGCGTACTTACCGCCAAAGACGGGGCCGAAGCCCCTCAGATTACCGTATCACACCAAGGCACTGAACTCACTGAGGTGACGTTAACCGCTGCTGAGGCGGCGGGCGAATGGCATCTCTCGATCCCCATCCCGGCAGAGGTGATCGCCGATGGGGTGCAAACGCTGCTTATCACTGAACAGACCAGCGGCGCGCAACTGGGGCATGTAACCCTGATCGCGGATGAGGCGCTTGGCGACGACATCCGCGCTGAGATGGATCTGCTGCGCGTCGAGCTCGACATGCTGAAACGTGCATTCCGTCGCCATTGCCGCGAAACGGCGTAAGACCTTCAGGCCGCACTCCCCGATATTAAGGACATCAACAAACAAAAAGGCCCCGCTGTCACCAGCGGGGCCTTTCGCAATTTGTCTTGAGAGATTTACTTGTTCGGACCCAAAGCCGACAGACCCTTGAGGATATCGATGGCATAGGCCAGTTGATAATCCTCTTCGCGCAGTTCAGCTGCAATGCGGGCCTTTTCGCGGTCTTCTTCGATCTGTTTGATCTGGTCGTCGGTCAAGCTGTCATTGTTCAACCGCCCACGCAGATCGGCTTCCGAGCGCAGGGGACGTGCTGACAATGCCTCGTCTTCCTCAGCCTCAGGTGCCGCAGGGGGCTGGGCCACGACGATATCAGGCGACACGCCAAGCGCTTGGATTGAGCGGCCCGACGGGGTGTAATACCGTGCCGTGGTCAGTCGCATTGCCCCGTCCCCGCGCAGCGGCATGACCGTCTGGACCGAGCCTTTGCCAAAGCTTTTGGTACCGATGACAATCGCGCGGCGGTGGTCTTGCAACGCACCTGCAACGATTTCCGAAGCCGAGGCAGAGCCGCCGTTGATCAGCACCACGATCGGTTTGCCCATGGCCAGATCACCCGGCGTGGCGTTCACACGGTCACCATCTTCGATGTCGCGGCCACGAGTGCTGACGATCTCCCCTTCCTCAAGGAAGGCGTCCGACACGGCAATCGCCTGATTAAGCAAGCCACCGGGGTTGTTGCGCATGTCGATCACGATGCCGTTGATCCCATCGATCCCGCCGGCGTCTTCGATCTGCTGCTCAAGCCCCTCTTTCATCTTGGGATAGGTCTGCTCGTTAAAGGTGGTCAGACGCAGCACGGCGGTTTGACCCACGGTGCGGGCGCGCACGGCGGTCAGCTGGATGGTATCGCGCACGATGGACACGTCGAAGGGCTCAGGCTCGCCTTCGCGCACCACGGTGATGATGATCTCAGACCCAACCGGCCCGCGCATCATCTCAACCGCGTCATCAAGGCCAAGGCCCAGCAGGCTTTCGCCATCAACGTGGGTAATGAAATCACCGGCCTCAATCCCTGCTTCGGCGGCAGGTGTTTCGTCGATGGGCGAGACAACTTTGACGAAGCCCTCTTCTTGAGTAACCTCAATGCCCAGACCGCCAAATTCGCCGCGTGTCTGCTCGCGCATCTTCTCGGCGTCTTTGGGCGAGAGGTATGACGAATGCGGATCAAGCGAGGTCAACATGCCGTTGATCGCGGCTTCGATCAGGTCACCGGGTTCGACATCTTCAACATATTGCGCGCGGATCCGTTCGAAAATATCGCCAAAGAGATCAAGCTGTTCATAGACATTTGTAGTCTTCTCGGCCTCTTGCGCCAGCAGGGGTCCGGCGATCTGAGTGGTTGCCACCACCCCCGCGACCGTGCCTGCAACGGCTGCCATCACGAATTTCTTCATCTGCTATCCATCCTTGTCGGTGCGGAACCAGTCTGCCGGGTCCTGAGGTGTGTTGTCTTGCCTGACTTCTATATAGAGCGTTTCTGTCCGGTCAGTTCCAGTGCCTTCACCATTTGGTGACATATCAGAACTTGTGCCGCTTTCCGGCCCGCCCATCAACCCGATGGGTGTGCCACCGGCGATGACCTGCCCGGCTTGTCCGTAAACGATATCCAACCCCGCCAGCACAAAAAGGGTATCAACCTGCGGCTCAAGGATTACGACATTGCCCAGATCCAGCAGCGGGCCGACATAACGGATCGTCGCCGCGGCAGGGCTGGTGACAATGGCGCGGGGGCGGGTGGCAAGGATCATGCCGGGCCGGGTGACCCCAGCCGAATCCGTCTCTCCTGCCTTGCGCAGCACCAAGCCCTGTGCAGGCAAAGGCAATTCGCCCACCTGCCCCTCAAGGTTCACAGGGGCGGGTTCCTCCGTTCCGGTGGTAATTTGCGACAGACCGCTGGCAAAGCCTTCAAGCGTTTCGGTCGAAGCGATGAGAATCGCGGTCCGCACCGGGTCTTCGGTAAAGCGTGTGGGCAAATCGGTGCGGTTTGCCATGGCTTGATTAAGGGCGGTCCGGGCGCCCTGCACTTCCGTCAACCCTTGCTGCAAACGCTGCGCCGCATCGGTTTGCAGTGCCCGCAGGGTTTTGATGTCTTCGTAGTCTTGGCGAAGCGCGTCGGCGCGGGCGTTAAGCGCGGGCGTCAGCTCGGCCAGCAGCATCCCGGCGCGGGCGGTGCCCATTGGGCCATCGGGGTGTAGCAGCACCACGGGCGAGGGATCACCGCCGATGCTTTGCAAGACGCCCATAAACTGTGCCACCTCGCCTTCGCGCGCCTGCAGCTTGCGGCTGAGTTGCGCCTCATTGATCGCCGCCTGCCGCAACCCCGCGCGCATCGCCGCCAACCCGGCCTCGAACGCTTGAATGGTCTCGGTCAACGCCTGCACCCGGTCGCGCGCGCCATCGGCTTGATCAAGCTTGGCCGACGCCGTCTCAAGCGCTGCCGAGGCGGCGCGCGCCTCTGCGGCGGCCTCTTCGGCCTGAGCGTGGGCCATCAGGGGCAAACAGGCGAATAAAACAGCCGCGGCGAAATGCTTCATGTCAGCAGGCTTTTCCCGGTCATTTCATTGGGCTGCGGCAGGCCCATCAGATGCAATATCGTGGGTGCAAGATCGGCCAGCCGCCCGTCACGCAAGGCGGCCCCTTCAGGCGCCCCCACCACCACCACTGGCACGGGGTTAAGCGTATGCGCCGTATGCGCGCCGCCGGTTTCAGGGTCGATCATCATCTCGCAATTGCCGTGGTCCGCGGTGACAATCATTGCGCCGCCTGCTTTCTCCAGCGCTGTCAGCACCCGGCCCAGCCCCGCGTCCACCGACTCGCAGGCCGTGATGGCAGCATTCAGATCGCCGGTATGGCCGACCATATCGGGGTTGGCATAGTTCACCACGATCAGGTCATAGCCCGCCTCAATGGCCTGCACGAATTGGTCGGTCACCTCGACCGAAGACATCTCAGGCCGCAGGTCATAGGTCGCGACATCGGGCGATTTTGGCATGTTGCGGTCCTCGCCCTTCGCCGGGATTTCCACCCCGCCGTTTAGGAAAAAGGTCACATGCGGATACTTTTCGGTCTCAGCCAGCCGGAACTGCCGTAGCCCATGCTGCGCCACCCAATCGCCCAGTGTGTTCACGATATCGGGCTTGGGATACATCGTCGTCATATAGGCGGCGTGATCTTTGGAGTATTCCGCCATTCCCATCAACGCTGCCCACTCGGGGCGCGGGCCAGTGTCATAGGCGTCGAACCCCGGCGCGCCGAGGGCCGCCATGATCTCGCGCGCGCGGTCAGCGCGGAAGTTAAGGCAGAAAAGCCCGTCGCCCGTGGCCGCGCCGCTGTAACCATCGATAACCGTTGCGGCGATAAACTCGTCCGTTTCGCCTCGGTCGTAGGCCGATTGAACCGCCGCACGGGCGTCTGGCGCTGAACCGCCCTCCCCGCGCAGGATCGCCGCCGAAGCCTTGCCCACCCGGTCCCATCGGTTGTCGCGGTCCAAGGCAAAATAGCGGCCCGTCACAGTGACGATTTTCACACCCTCGGGCAGCGCTGCCGCCAGCGTCTCGAAATAACCAAGCGCAGAAGACGGTGCCACATCGCGCCCATCGGTCACCGCGTGGATCACCACCGGCACCCCTGCTGCATCCAATGCACGCGCCGCGGCGATCATATGGCTCAGATGCCCATGCACCCCACCGTCCGAGACGACGCCCATCAGATGCGCGGTGCCACCTGTCTCTTGCAGCTTAGCGATAAACGCGCGCAGCCGATCATTCTCAGCAAAGCTGCCTTCCTCGATGGCCAGATCAATCTGGCCCAAATCCATCGCCACCACGCGGCCCGCGCCGATATTCGTATGGCCCACCTCAGAATTGCCCATCTGCCCGCGCGGCAGACCCACGTCGGGACCATGGGTAATCAGCTGGGCACTTGGCCCCGCCTGCATGATCCGATCAAAATTCGGCGTCTTCGCAAGCAAGGGCGCGTTGCCCTCAGGCACCTCGCTGAAGCCCCAGCCGTCAAGAATGCACAATACGACAGGTTTGGGGACGCTCATCAGACTGTCTGCTCCGGCTAGGTCATTGGTTAGCGCCTTTTACCCCTTGTAGGCTGGCACTTGAACCACTTTGTGCACAAGCCCCCCATTCCCGCGTAGAGCCCTTGCCCCGCGCGCCCGCTTTGGTCATAACGAGTGGCAACTTTCGCCTGATCCAAGGACCCGCACATGACCCTTCCAGCGCCCGAAACCCGCATCGTAAACACCTGGCGTGTGGCCTGTGACGGCAGCGAAGGCGCGCTTGGTCATCCGCGCGTCTGGCTGCAAATCCCCCAAGACCGCGGCTGGGTCGAATGCGGCTATTGCGATTGCAAATTCGTGCATACGGATTTCGAAGGCAAAGTCTGAGCCTTCCCGACCTACACCTGAACACCTGAACCGACGGCACGAACCTGCCCGCGCGGCGCATTGGCGTCTGGTCGTGGGCCATGCTTCGTGGCAAAAGGGTCGCCAATCCAGCGGAGCATTCATATGACATTCGGCAAAGGCCACCACCTGCATCTGATCGACGGCTCGGCCTTCATCTTTCGCGCCTATCACGCCCTGCCGCCGCTGACGCGCAAATCTGATGGCATCCCCATCGGCGCTGTGGCGGGCTTTTGCAACATGCTGCACCGCTATGTGGAGGGCAACACCGGCCCTGATGCGCCGACCCATGTCGCCGTGATTTTCGATAAAGGCAGCCACACCTTCCGCAACGACATGTACGACCAGTACAAAGCCAACCGCGAGGCCATGCCCGAAGACCTGCGCCCGCAGATCCCACTGACCCGCACCGCCACCGCTGCCTTCAACATTGCCTGCAAGGAACTTGAGGGTTACGAGGCCGATGACATCATCGCCACCCTCGCCGTTCAAGCCCGCGCTGCCGGGGGCCGCTGCACGATCATCAGCTCTGACAAAGACCTGATGCAGCTTGTCGGCGACGGCGTGGAAATGCTGGACGCGATGAAGAACAAGACCATCGACCGCGATGGGGTGTTTGAGAAATTCGGCGTCTATCCTGAGCGCGTCGTCGATGTGCAGGCACTCGCAGGCGATTCGGTCGACAACGTGCCCGGCGCGCCCGGCATTGGCATCAAGACGGCGGCACTGCTGATCAACGAATACGGCGACTTGGACGCACTGCTGGAGCGCGCGGGCGAGATTAAGCAGCCCAAACGCCGCCAGACCCTGATGGACCATGCCGAGCAAATCCGCCTGAGCCGCAGCCTCGTCTTGCTGGACGAAAACACCCCGATTGATTTTACCATCGACGATCTTGAGGTGCGCGACCCGGACCCGGAGCAACTGCTGGGTTTCCTGTCGGAAATGGAATTCCGCACCCTGTCGAAACGCGTGGCTGAGGTTTTGGGCCGCGAAGCGCCCGCGATCCCCGAAGCGCCAGCGCCTGCCGTGGCAGACGCCCCACAGATCGCCGATGTGCCTTTCGACCATAGCAAATACGAGCAGGTCAGCGATGCCGAGGCCCTGCGCGTCTGGCTCGACCGGATTTACGAGGTTGGCTATGTCGCGGTGGATACCGAAACCACGGGCCTTGATGAATTGACCGCCGAACTGGTCGGCGTGTCGCTCTCCGTGGAGCCGGGGCAGGCCTGCTACATCCCGCTGACCCACAAAGCCAGCCGCAGCGATGACCTCTTTGGCTCCGATGACCTGGCCCCCGGCCAGATGCCCTTTGAAGAGGCGCTGCAACTGCTGACCCCGATGCTGGAGGATCCCGCGATCCTGAAAATCGGGCAAAACATGAAATACGACGGCAAAATCTTTGCCCAGCTTGGCATTACCGTGGCCCCCATCGACGACACGATGCTGATGTCCTACGCGATGCACGCAGGTCTGCACGGGCATGGGATGGACACGCTTTCCGAGCGTTACCTCGGCCACACGCCCTTGCCGATCAAACCGCTGTTGGGCAGTGGCAAATCTGCCGTGACCTTCGACAAGGTGCCAATGGAAGACGCGGTGCCCTATGCGGCTGAGGATGCCGATGTGACCCTGCGCCTGTGGAAGTTGTTCAAGCCGCAGCTGCATCGCGCCGAAGTCACCAAAGTCTATGAAACGCTTGAGCGCCCGTTGGTGCCGGTGCTGGCGCAGATGGAACGCGCGGGCATTTTGGTGGATCGTGATACGCTGAGCCGCATGTCGAACGCCTTTGCCCAAAAGATGGCGGGGCTTGAGGCTGATATTCACGAACTGGCCGGAGAGACGTTTAACGTCGGCTCGCCCGCGCAGCTGGGTGAAATCCTTTTCGGTAAGATGGGGCTTGATGGCGGCAAGAAGGGCAAGACCGGTAAATATTCCACCGGTGCCGATGTGCTGGAGGATCTGGCAACCGAACATGACCTCGCCCGCCGTGTGCTGGATTGGCGGCAACTGTCCAAGTTGAAATCGACCTACACCGATGCCTTGCAGGACCATGTGAACGCCGACACGGGCCGCGTACACACCTGCTATTCCATCGCCGGTGCGGCGACGGGCCGCTTGGCGTCGACAGACCCGAACCTGCAAAACATCCCGATCCGCTCCGAAGAAGGCCGCCGTATTCGTGAGGCTTTCGTCGCCCCCGAAGGCAAGGTGTTGGTGGCGCTGGACTACAGCCAGATTGAGCTGCGCATCCTCGCGCATATCGCTCAGATTGATGCACTCAAAGAGGCCTTCGAGCGTGGCGATGACATCCACGCCATGACCGCCTCCGAGATGTTCGACGTGCCGATGGACCAGATGACCCCCGAGATCCGCCGCAACGCCAAGGCGATCAACTTTGGCGTGATCTATGGTATTTCCGGCTTTGGTCTGGCGCGCAATCTGCGCATTCCACGGGCCGAGGCGCAGGGCTTCATCGACCGCTATTTCGAGCGTTTCCCCGGCATCCGTACCTATATGGACGACACCAAGGCCTTCGCCAAAGAGCATGGCTTTGTGCAGACGCTCTTTGGCCGCAAGATCAACACGCCCAACATCGGCGCCAAGGGGCCGCAGGCCGGTTTCGCCGCCCGCGCCGCGATTAATGCGCCGATCCAAGGCACCGCTGCCGATGTGATCCGCCGCGCCATGATCCGCATGCCTGAGGCCATTGCCGATCTGCCCGCGACGATGCTGTTGCAGGTGCACGATGAACTGCTGTTCGAGGTGGAAAAAGGGGCCGAAGACGCGCTGATCGCAGCCGCGCGGGAGGTGATGGAAAATGCCAATGATCCGGTGGTGAAGCTGGACGTAAAGCTGACCGTAGATGCTGGCGTTGGCGCAAACTGGGCGGAGGCACATTGATGGACCAAGCAGAACTCCCCGAAGACCTCGCCCAAGCGCTGGAAGAAACCGGCGCGCAGGCTGGGTGGGACGGCTACAGCGCCGAGCTGCGCGATGATGCTCTGGCTTGGATCGACAGCGCGCGGACGACGACCGCGCGGTCGAAACGAGTCGATGATGTCGCGCGGTTTGCTGGCAAAGGGCTGCCGCCGACGCCGTTTCAGTAGGTTCAATCTGACCACCCCCGCCCGGAATCAAGCCGCAGGCGCCGGGCCATCGCCTGCCCGTCCGGGCGGGCTGGCGATTTGGTGAAGCTGGGTGCTACACTTTTAGACGAGCGCTAAAGCCGCGCCATAAAGTGGCACGAAGCACCGCCGTAATCGCCACCCCACGGGCAGGCGCTGGCCCTTCCACTACCGGCGTATCTTCAATATTCATACCCCATGACCCCAATCCTCTATTCCTTCCGCCGCTGCCCCTACGCCATGCGCGCCCGCCTCGCGATCGCCGCCTCCGGCGTGCCGGTCCATCTGCGCGAAGTGGTTCTGCGCGACAAGCCGCAAGCCTTACTCAAAGCATCGCCAACCGCGACCGTGCCTTGCCTTGTCACCGAAACCGGCCCCATCGACGAAAGCCTCGACATCATGAAATGGGCGTTGGCCGCAAACGACCCCGAAGGGTGGCTCGACATGCCACCCGAGGGGCATGATTGGATCGCCCGCGCCGATGGTCCGTTCAAAGACGCGCTCGACCGCACGAAATACGCAACCCGCTACCCAGACGAAGACCCCGAGGCCCAGCGCATCAAGGCCAGCGCCTTTCTCCAAGACCTCGACGCGCAACTAGACGATTGGATTTTCGACCGCCCGACGCTGGCCGACTACGCGATCCTGCCCTTCGTGCGGCAATTCGCCTTTATCGACCGTGCGTGGTTCGACGCACAGGACTGGCCCGCGTTGCGCAATTGGCTCGACCGCTTTCTCGCGTCGCCCGAGTTTGAAAGCATTATGACGAAATACCCGCAGTGGCAGACCGCCGATGCGCCAACCTCATTCCCCTAGCGCCGCAACCCAACCCAGCGTGTCTTCCGTGGCCCCGCCGGGGTGGTATTCGCCACTAACAAAGCCGTTATAGCCCGCGCGAAGCGCCGCAAACAGCCCGTCGAAGTCCACCTCGTCACGACCCGGCGCACCGCGGTCAGGCGTATCCCCCAGCTGCACATGGCGGATTAGCGGGCGGTACTTCTCAAACACCGCCACCGCATCGCCATGGATCATCTGTGCGTGAAAACTATCGAATTGCAGCGCCACATTCGGTGCATCTGCCGCTGCCAACAGATCAGCGGCCTGTGCGTAATCATTCAGGAAATACCCCGGCTTGGCCTGCGGACAAAGCGGCTCGATCATCAGGGTCACGCCCGGCGGTGCCTCTGCTGCCGCATGCTGGAGGTTTTCCACAAAGGTAGCGGCTGCCGCTGGCCCCTCTGCTTCTCCGGCCATGACATGGACCATCTTGGGTCGCAGGGCTTCCACATAACGCCAGACGCGGCGCATATCATGAGCGAAACGCGCCTCCCCGCCCGGAATGGCAGCATAACCCGGCGTGCCGCCCGTATAATTTGGCGGTGGCGCGTTGATCAGCACAAGCTCCAGACCATTGCGCAGCAACGCCCGCTGCGTCTCCTTCGCGGGTACATCATAGGGAAACAACACCTCAACCGCACCAAACCCTGCCTGAGCCGCCGCGTCGAACCGGTCAAGATAAGGCAACTCCGACCAGAGCAACGACAGATTGGCGGCAGGGGTTATCGGCATTCGGGGCTTTCGGCGTTCTTACGGCAGGTCTTCCGACGGGATGATGCCAAAGAATTCTCCGCCGGACCAGACACCAAACCAGCCATCGCGGTGCACACCTAGATCGACCAAGCGGTAAAAGCTCTTGCGGTCAATCAGGGCCTCAAGGTTCCGGCGCACCAGTACATAAGGCGACGGCTCGCCCGTTACCTCATCGCGTACCACCCGGATCGGATGCTCCGGCCCCGCTTCGGCCACATCGCCCAAATTGGTGAGAAACCGCAACTGCTGCGCCTCGCCCTCACCTTCGACCTCGAAATCCACGGCAACGAAAGGCGCATCCTCCACCGTGATGCCCACCTTCTCGACCGGGGACTTGAGGAAATAGTCATCCCCCTCACGCCAGAGAATCGATGCAAACAATTTGACCAATTCAATCCGCCCAATCGGCGTGCCTTGGTAAAACCACGTCCCGTCGCGCTTGATCTGCATGTCCAGATCGCCGCAGAACTCCGGGTTCCACTTCTCCAACGGCGGGGTTCCGCGCGTTTTCGCGGCCTTGGCAGCTTCGATCAAGCCGTCTGCGGTGGGTGTCACGGTATTTTGTCCGCTCATTGGTTTTGCCATTCCCTTTGGTCGCGATACACTTACACCTGAAAGATATAACTCCGGGGAAAGAAATGTCATGGCCGAAGCGGATGATCTGATCGCGCAAATCGAAGCGCTGAGCGAAAAGCTTGGCAAGGCCAAGCAGTCGATCACCGGGCGGTTCGTCGGGCAAGAGCAGGTTGTCGACCTTGCGCTCACGGCCCTCCTCTGCGGTGGCCACGGGCTGCTGATCGGCCTGCCGGGCTTGGGCAAAACACGACTTGTAGAGACTTTGGGCACCGTCATGGGCCTTCACGGCAACCGCGTGCAATTCACGCCCGATCTAATGCCCGCCGATATTCTGGGTTCCGAAGTGCTCGACACCGCCCCCGATGGCAGCCGCGCCTTTCGCTTTATCGAGGGGCCGATCTTTTGCCAGTTGCTGATGGCCGATGAGATCAACCGCGCCAGCCCGCGTACGCAGTCTGCCCTTTTGCAGGCGATGCAGGAGAAAACCGTCACCGTCGCGGGTCAAGACCGCGCCCTCGGCCAACCCTTCCACGTCTTGGCTACCCAAAACCCGATCGAGCAAGAAGGCACCTACCCGCTGCCCGAGGCACAACTCGACCGTTTCCTCGTACAGATCGACGTGGCCTACCCAGACCGCGCGACGGAGCGGGACATTCTGATTACCACAACGGGTGTGGAAGAAGGCGCGGTGCAGCCTGTTTTCTCGACCGACGATCTGCTGGCCGCGCAGAACCTGCTGCGCCGGATGCCGGTGGGCGACAGTGTGGTGGAACTGATCCTTGATCTCGTCCGCGCCTTCCGCCCCGATGAACCGGAGGCCACCCCTGCGGTGCGCGACAGTGTCGCTTGGGGGCCGGGGCCACGCGCCGCGCAGGCGCTGATGATGACAGTGCGTGCCCGCGCCCTGCTTGACGGGCGGCTTGCCCCCTCGGCTGAGGATGTGTTGGCCTTGGCCCGCCCGGTGCTAAGCCACCGTATGGCGCTGAACTTTGCGGCCCGTGCGCGGGGCGACAGCCTGCAAGCACTGATCGACGACACTGCCGCCCGGCTGATCGGGAAAAAGGCCGCCGCGTGACCCATTCCCCCCTATCCCTCAGGGCCGACGCCGAGGGCGAGGCGGCCCGGCTTCCCGCGCTTCTGGCGCGGGCCGAGCATTTGGCAGGCGCCGTGCTGCCCGGTGCTCATGGCCGTCGCCGCGCGGGGTCTGGGGATGATTTCTGGCAATACCGTCCCGCGCAGATGGGCGACAGCCGCCGCATGATCGATCACCGACGCTCGGCGCGGGGCGATCAGGAGTTCGTGCGCGAGCGGGAATGGCAGATTGCGCAATCGGTGATGCTCTGGGTCGATCAGGGGGCGTCGATGCGCTTTGCCTCTGACAAAGGGCTGCCCGATAAGGCTGATCGCGCACGGTTGCTGGGGCTGGCTCTGTCGATCCTGCTGCTGCGCGGCGGCGAGCGTGTGGGATTTACGGGCACCGCCCTACCGCCACGGCGCGGCGATCCGCAAATCCTGCGTTTGGCTGAATTGCTTTGCCGCGAGGATAACCGCGAGTATGCCCCGCCTGAACACCGCGGGATGATCCCCCATGCGCGGGCGATCTTCATCTCTGATTTCATGGGCGATCTCGAACCCGTCCGCACCGCATTGACCAAAGCCGCAGATCGCGGGGTGCGGGGTGTTTTGTATCACCTGCTCGACCCGGCAGAGGAGGCCTTCCCCTTCGCGGGTCGTACCATTTTCGAAAGTGTCGGCGGCTCCCTGCGCCATGAGACGCTTAAAGCGAATGACCTGCGCGACCGCTATCTCGACCGACTGGCGGCGCGCAAAGACGCGTTGCAGCAACTCTGCGCCCGCACTGGATGGCGCTATGGGCTGCACCACACGGATGCCTCGGCGCAATCAGCGCTGCTGTGGCTTTATGGTGCGCTGGACGCGCGGCAGGGGGGTGCTGCATGAGCGTTTTCGGCGGCATCGGTTTCACCGCGCCTTGGCTGCTGCTGGCCCTGCTGGCGCTGCCGATCCTCTGGCTGATCCTGCGCGCCGTGCCCCCCGCGCCGATCCGTCGCCGCTTTCCCGGCGTAGCACTGCTCTTGGGGCTGGCGGATGACGAAAGCACCTCCGACCGCACCCCGTGGTGGCTGCTTTTGCTGCGGATGCTCGCCGTGGCCGCGATCATTGTTGGCCTCGCCGGGCCAGTGCTGAACCCTCAGGCCGAGGCGGAACAGGGCAGTGGTCCGCTCTTGATGGTGCTTGATGGCTCATGGGCCGGGGCCAGCGGTTGGGACCGCCAATTGGCCGCTGTAGACGCGCAACTGACCCGCGCCGGGCGGGCCGAGCGGACGGTGGGCATCCTGACCCTGACCGACCCGCAAGTGCCGACCTTCCAATCCGCCGACGCATGGCGCAGCCGTCTTGCCGGGCTCACGCCCGCGCCGTGGCAGCCCGCCCCGACAAACATCACCCGCGCGACCGAAATCATGGCAGAGCTGCCCGCCTTTGACACGATGTGGTTCAGCGATGGTCTGGACTATCCGGGCCGCGATGACCTGCTCGCCGCGCTGCAATCCAATGGCGCGGTTGAGGTGCATCAATCGGCGAGCAACGTCATCGGCATCGCCCCCGCTGTCTACCAAGATGGCGCGATCGACCTCACCCTGCGCCGCGCCGCCCCCGGCCCGGAGCGCGAGGCCGTGGTGCAGGCCCATGGTCGCGACCCCGCAGGCAATGCCCGGGTGCTCGCGACTGCTAATGCCACCTTCGAGGCGGGTGCCACCGAAGCCATCACGTCACTGTCGCTGCCCGCCGAACTTCGCGCGCGGCTGACCTCCTTCGACATTGCGGGCCAACGCTCTGCCGGGGCGCGCACCTTGGTCGATGACGGGCTGCGCCGCCGTGAGGTTGCGCTGATCGGCGGGCGCGGGGCGCAGGAGGGGCTGCAACTGCTCTCGCCGCTGCACTATATCGAGCAGGCGCTGGCCCCGAACGCGGATTTGATCGACGGCACCCTGACCGACGTGCTGCCCGCCAATCCCGATGTGATCGTGCTGGCCGATGTTGCTACGCTTAGCCCCGCCGAGGCAGAGCCGCTGCAAGAATGGATCGACGCGGGCGGCATGCTGATCCGCTTCGCCGGGCCGCGCATTGCCGCCAGCGACGTGAGCCGCATCGACGAAGACCCGCTGATGCCCGTGCGCCTGCGCGCCGGGGGGCGCAGCGTGGGCGGGGCAATGTCTTGGGGCGAGCCGAAGGCGCTGGCC
>Ga0209345_10004210_pt1 | contig 14082 bp, 13 predicted proteins | sample Cruoilmetagenom7_FD_187294 | JGI IMG/M metagenome (GOLD analysis project Ga0209345, IMG submission 187294) | Oil polluted marine microbial communities from Coal Oil Point, Santa Barbara, California, USA - Sample 7 (SPAdes) (version 2) | ecosystem: Environmental > Aquatic > Marine > Oil seeps ... | reverse complement strand
AAGCGCACGATTGCCGCGCCCTGCCCCTTGAGCGGACGCTCCATCACGCCACGACAGATCGCACCGGGTTGCAGGCCGGAGCCGTCCGCCGGATCGACCAGCAGATCCTCCAGCCGGCCATCCTCGATCAGGGCGGCGATATTGCCTGCGCCGTCGGATCGGGGCTGGATGGCGACGATGCGACCCTTCATGCGGCAATCCCCTGATAGCTCAGCGGATATCCTGCCGCGTTCAAAAGGCCCGCCACCTCGGTCAGAGGCAAGCCGACCACGTTGGTGTAACTGCCGCTGATCCACGGCACGAATGCGGCACCGATCCCCTGAATGGCATATCCGCCCGCCTTGCCCTGCCATTCGCCACTATCGATATAGGCGTTCAGTTCGGCGGCGGACAAACGCTTGAGCTTCACGGAAGTCTCTACGGTTTTCGCGGAAACGAAGCCATCCGTACGCCGCAAGGCGATGCCGGTCATGACGCGGTGCCGACGCCCGCCCAGCAGGGTCAGAAAGCGCGCCGCCTCATCCGCATCGGCGGGTTTGCCGAGGATGCGACGCCCCACGCAAACCACCGTATCCGCGGCCAGTACCAGCCCTGGCACATCCACCGCCGCCGCCTTTTCCCGCGCCAGACGCAGGGCATAGGGGCGCGGTTGTTCACCACGCTGTGGGGTCTCATCAATATCGGCGGGCATGATCGCGTCGGGTGTGACGCCGATCTGCGCCAGCAGCTCCCGCCGGCGCGGGGAGGCTGACGCCAATGTCAGGCGCATCGGGGCGCCATCACTTGAAGCGGTAATTGATCCGACCCTTGGTCAGGTCATAGGGGGTCATTTCGACCTGAACCTTGTCACCCGCCAGCACGCGAATGCGGTTCTTGCGCATCTTGCCTGCGGTATGCGCAATGATCTCATGGTCATTTTCGAGCTTCACCCGAAACGTCGCGTTCGGCAAAAGTTCGATCACGACCCCGGGAAATTCAAGCAGCTCTTCTTTGGCCATGCTCACTCCAGAGTTGTTAATCATGGGCAGGCGGTTGCCTGCGCGAGGCCGGATATGGGCCTAAAATGCGGGGAAATCAAGTCCTACGCCACGCGACGCGTCAGTGCAGTGACCATCCCCGCAAAAATCAGGAAGCTGCCACCGACCCGCGCGATATTGCGCTGCGCCCGGATCGAGGCCAGCCTGTCGCGCATCGTACCGGCCGCAATCGCCCAAAGCGTCGCATTGATGGCCCCCATTGTCACGAATGTCGCAATCAGGATCGCGGTCTGGGCCAATAACGGCCCGTTCGCGTCGATGAATTGCGGAACGAATGCGATGAAGAAAACAATGCCCTTGGGGTTCAGCAACGTCACGGTAAAGCTGTTGCGAAACAGCCTGCGCCCGGTGGCGGGCTGTGCCTCGAACGTCCTGGGCGCGCTGCGCAGCAGGCCGATCCCCAACCAGATCAGATAGAGCGCACCCAGCAGTTTCAGCGCTGTGAATGCCGTCGCGGACGCGGCGAGGATCGCGCCGGCCCCTGCGAGAGACACCACCATGGCGAACAGATCACCCAGCGCCACGCCCGGCACGGTCGCCCAGGCGGTCCGGCGGCCCTGCCCCAGCGCGAAGCTGACGACCAACAGGACGGTCGGCCCGGGAATCGCCACGAGGACGGCGGACGCCACGGTGAAGGCAAGCCAGGTTTCAAAGCTCATCAGATCAGTTCCCCTCGAACAGCGGGGTGAAGCCAGCCCGGATCATGCGCTTGCCATCGAACGGCATATCCATACCCCCCGGAATCAGGATCGCTCGGCATTTTCCGGTTGGCAGCAACCGGAAACCCATGAACGTAGCGAATTCAACCTCCCACCTCGGCACCATGAAGTCAGAGGAAGCGGAGTCTGACAAGCTCAAGCTGTTCCGAAGAGCTCTTCGATATGTTTGAGGATCTGATCGCGGGCGGTGCGGTAATGTTCCAACCGCTCCTCGCGCCCCTCGGCCAGGCCGGTTGGGTCCATGATGGGCCAGTACAAAACCTCGACGGCGGAATTTCGGGTCAACTCATGCGCATGGCGCAGACTGGCCGGGCTGAGAGCGACAATCAGGTCGAACGCGTCCAGATTGTCGCCCCACTCGGACATTTCCTCGAAGGACCGGGAACGGTGGCGCGCCAGCTCCACCCCGACCTCAGAGCAGACCTGGATCGCGAACCCGTCGATTTCCTGATCGTGGCGCACCCCGACCGATTGCACATAGATCGAGTGGCCAAACTGCTGTTTCAGGATCCCCTCCGCCATGGGGGAGCGGACAGCGTTGTGATCGCAGCAGAACAGAACAGATGTCGGACGATCGGCCATCACCCCTTGAAATGCAGAACGCAGATCAGCGTGAACAGACGACGCGCCGTCGCGTGATCGGTCTGAACCTTGCCCTCCAACCGCTCTGCCAGGATGCGGCTGCCCTCATCGTGGATCCCGCGACGGCCCATGTCGATCGCCTCGATCTGGGCGGGGGGCAGTCGTTTGACCGCCTCGAAATAGGCTTCGCAGATTTGGAAGTAATCCTTGATGACCTGCCGGAACGGGCTGAGGGACAGGTGAAAAGCCCCGACCGCCGCATCGTCCTGATCGCGGATATCGAATACGAGGCGCCGATCCTGAATGGACAGGTACAGGTGAAACGGTCCGTCCGGCGCGCCGGTGGGCGCGAAGGAATTTTCCTCAAGCAGATCGAACAGCGCGACCTTGCGTTCCTGCTCGATTTCAGCCGTCGGGGGCGGCAGACCCGTATCGTCCAGCTCGATTTTCGTGAGACGGCTCATGTGTTCAGCCTTTCGAGACGGGCGCGGACAGACAGGCCATGCGCCTCCAGCCCTTCGGAGATGGCGAGGGTTTCCGCCGCAGGCCCGATCGCTGCCAGAGCGTCGGGTGTCATGCGGGCGAGGGTCGTGCGCTTCATGAAATCGAGGACGGACAGACCGGACGAAAACCGCGCCGATCGTGCCGTGGGCAACACGTGGTTCGGCCCGCCGATGTAATCCCCGATCGCCTCCGGCGTCCATGCGCCGATAAAGATCGCGCCCGCGTGGCGGATCGTGTCCGCGATATCCTGAGCATCGGCACAGGCGATCTCCAGATGCTCCGGCGCGATGCGGTCGGACAGCGCGACAGCTTCCTCCATATTGCGCACGGTGATGACCGCACCGAAATCCGCCCAGCTCTTGCCGGCAATCTTGCGCCGCTCCAGCGTTTCGAGGCGCTTGTCCACAGCACTGGCGACCGCTTCGCCAAACGCGCGATCCGTCGTGATCAGGATCGACTGCGCGCTCTCGTCATGCTCGGCCTGGCTCAACAGATCGACGGCGATCCAGTCGGGGTCGTTGTCCGCGTCAGCGATGACCAGAATTTCCGATGGGCCCGCGATCATGTCGATCCCGACCTGTCCGAACACCCGACGCTTGGCCGCGGCGACGAAGGCGTTGCCCGGTCCGGTAATCTTGTCCACCGGCTGCACGCTGTCCGTCCCGTAAGCCATCGCCGCGATGGCCTGTGCCCCGCCGAGGCGGTAGACCGTATCAACCCCCGCCAAACGCGCGGCGAGCAGAACCAGAGGGTTCGCAACCCCGTCCGGTGTCGGCGCGCAGATGCACAACCGCTCCACCCCCGCGACCTGCGCCGGGATGGCGTTCATCAGCACCGACGAGGGATAGGAGGCCAGCCCGCCGGGAACATAGAGGCCCGCTGCGGACACGGCGGTCCAGCGCCAGCCCAACTGCGCACCGGCCTCATCAGTCCACAGCGCATCCTCGGGGCGCTGCCGCTCGTGATAGGCGCGGATGCGTGCGGCGGCCAATTCCAGCGCGGAACGTTCCTGCGGCGGCACGGTGGCGATGGCGGCGTCGATCTCCTTCACGGAAAAGACCAGCGTTTCAGGCGTCAACGTCAGGCGATCATAGCGGGCGGTATAGTCGATCAGGGCCTGATCGCCGCGCGCGCGGACGTCGGCGATAATCGCGGCGACGGCCTTGTCCACGTCCTCATCCGCTTCACGCTTCATTCCCAGAAGCGCCCTGAAATTCGTTTCGAAATCGGGATCGGTGGTGGATAGGAACTGGGGCATGGATCGCTCATCTTGTTGCATGTCTGACTTAGCCGCCAGAGGGTCGCTTCTCAACCCGGCAATTTGGCGCGCGATATGCCGAAGCCTTATAGCTTGTGATCGGGCGCCTTGCGTGAGGGGGCCAGATACGGGCGGGTCACGTCGGTCAGCGTCAGGTTGAGGCTTTCGACATCCAGCGCGATCTCACCATCCCCGGCGAGGACGAGCGTCAGGACGCCCTGCCCGTCCTGCGTTGGCGCAAATTCCAGCTCCAGCAGCGACAGGACCAGATCGCGGTCCCTGGGATCGACGCCGTTCGCACGCACCCGCTTCACATCGTTGATCACCAGCGTCGATTGCACCCGTTCGGCGGGTTGGCCGGGGCGACCGACGTGATATTCCCAGCGGAACCGGTTCAAAAGCATGGCAAATTCCCGACGACTGACATTCCACGACGTCTCCGCCGTTTGCGCGACAGCGTCCTGACACAACGCCGACATCACGCGCAGATCGTCGGCATCCGCCGCCATCAACCGCAGGGGGCTTTCCTGCCCGTCGGCGAAACTTGCATCTTCTCCGTTCATTCCGTCACCCGTTCGATATCGGCACCACATGCGGACAGCTTCTCGACGACGTTTTCATATCCGCGGTCGAGGTGATAGACCCGGCTGATCGCGGTTTCACCCTTCGCCGCCAATCCCGCGAGGATCAGAGAGACCGATGCTCGCAGATCGGTGGCCATGACCTTCGCACCCTTCAACGTTTCACCGCCATGCACATGCGCCGTGCCGCCGCGCACAACGATATTCGCGCCCATGCGCTGCAATTCGGGGGCGTGCATGAAGCGGTTCTCAAAGATCCGCTCCTCCAGCACGCTTTCGCCATCTGCCAGCATCAGCATCGCCATCATCTGCGCCTGAAGATCGGTGGGGAATCCGGGATACGGCTCCGTCACGACGTGCAGCGGCTTGAGCGGCGTATCCTCACGCGTTACGCGCAAGCCGTCGGGCGTTTCCTCGATGGTGACGCCCGCTTCCTCCAACTTGTCGGCGAAGCTTCCGACCAATACACGCGATCCGCCCAGCAACTCCACCGAACCGCCGGTCATCACCGGGGCCAGCATGTAGGTTCCCAGTTCGATCCGATCCGTGACGACGCGGTGGGTGGCGCCGTGCAGCTTCTCGACGCCATCGATGGTGATGGTGCCGGTATCCTCACCCGTGATCCGCGCGCCCATGGCGATCAGACAGCGGGCGAGGTCCACGATCTCCGGCTCCCGCGCGGCGTTGTGCAGGACGGTCGTCCCCTGGGCCAGGGTCGCGGCCATCAGGGCGTTCTCCGTCGCGCCGACGGACACAACGGGGAAGGTGAACTCCGCACCCTTCAGGCCGTCAGGCGCGGTGGCATGGACATATCCGTCGCGCAGGTCGATCTGCGCGCCCATCGCCTCCAGCACCTTGAGGTGCAGATCCACGGGGCGCGCACCGATGGCACAGCCGCCGGGCAGCGACACGACCGCATGGCCATCACGCGCCAGCATCGGACCCAGAACAAGGATCGAGGCCCGCATCTTTCGCACGATGTCATAATCGGCGGTGTGGTTCGTGATTTGCTTGCACCCCAGCGCCAGAACCTGACCGTCCTGAAGGCTCGCCACCTCGCAGCCCAGCGATTGCAGCAGTTCCGTCATGGTGCGAATGTCGCTGAGACGCGGCGCATTGGTCAGCGTCAACGGCTCCGCCGACAGCAGTGCCGCCGGCATCAGGGTCAGACAGGCGTTCTTCGCACCCGCTATCGGGATACGACCGTTCAGGCGATTGCCCCCCCGCACGATGATCTTGTCCATTTGTCGGCCTCTCTCAGTCCTGTTCGGGGGCGGGATTGTCAGATCGGGGGGTGTCGGCATCCGCCGCCTTGCGCGCCCGGCTCTGCGACTTGCGCCGGCGCAGGTTCGCGCGCAATTGCTCAGCCAGCCGTTCTGCACGGGCGGCATCGGCGCGTTTGGTCTCTTCCGATCGGGTATCCTTGCTGCTCATGACCTGTGACATAGTGACGTTCTGCGGATTGGTCCAGATTGGGGTTGCGCACCGGGGTGAATCGGATAAAAGACGCGCCAACGCTGCCGTGGCTCAGGGGTAGAGCACTCCATTGGTAATGGAGAGGTCGTGAGTTCAAATCTCACCGGCAGCACCATTTTTCCACACACGAAATACGATCTGCGTGGGCCGATGCTCCGCTGCGATTGGCGGGGATCGCTGATGTTCGAGGGCCCCTTGTTCGGCAGGTGAAGGGTGCAGATGATCCACCTGTTGGACAGGGCGAACGGTGTCGAAAGGCCGAATGATTCCGGGGGCAGCTATGCCGCCCCCGATAGATCAGGCCCCGGATAGTTCAGGCCCGGACAGGTCAGGCGCGGCTCATTCCGCCCATTGCCACGGGCGCGAATAGTTGCCCAGTGCCTGTCTTACGCCGTCATCCGTGACGGAGGCATTGTCCGCCACCAGTTCGGCCACCAGACCACGTTTCTTATCCTCGAACACGCGGGTGACATGCGCCTCGACACCGGCATCTCGCAGGGCCTTGTCAAACACGCGGGTGATGGCGGACGCGCGCAGATCGGGCTTGAAGATCTTGCCCACAGCGGTTTTCGGCAGTTCGTCCATGATTTCGAGGTGTTTTGGAATCGCGGCCCGCTCCCCGATATGTTCCTCGGCATAGGCCATCAACGCGGACTCGGTGACTGTCGCACCCACCACAAGCTCCACATAAGCGGCTGGCAATTCGCCGGAATGGGCGTCGGGCTGACCGATTGCCCCCACGAAGGCGACCTCCCTGTGACCCGACAGGGCTTCCTCGATGGTCGCGGGGTCGATGTTGTGACCGCCCCGGATGATCAGGTCCTTCGCCCGGCCGGTGATGAAGACGAAGCCATCCGAATCGATCCGGCCCAGATCACCGGTGCGCAGGAAATCGCCGGCGAACAGCCCCACATTCATGGAGCTGTCGGTGTAGGTGGCCCCGACGACAACGCCAGGATTGGAGATACAGATTTCGCCAACCTCGTCCGTTCCGCATTCCTTGATGATCTCGCCGTTATCGTCACAGTGCAGGATCTTCGCATCCGTATAGGGAAACGGAAGTCCGACGGAGCCGATCTTGCGCTCCCCCGTGGCAGGGTTGCATGAGATCAGGCAGGTCGCCTCGGTCATGCCGTATCCTTCGAGGATCCGCACGTTCGTGGCCTCCTCGAAGCGTCGGAACAGCTCGACCGGCAGCGGTGCGGACCCGCACAACGCATATTTCAGGCTGGAGACGTCGGCATCGACCTTGCGCTGCATCAGGGCGCCAGCAGCAGTCGGAACCATCACCATGAAGGTCGCCTTGTACCGCTCCACTAGTTTCCAGAAATTGTCGAATACGCCGTCACCGCGATAGCCCTGCGGGGTCGGCATCACCATGTGCGCGCCCGACACCACCGCCGTCATCAGGATGGGATAGGCGGCGAAGACGTGGAACAGCGGCAGCGGTGCCAGCAGGACGTCCTCTTCGGAGAACATAATCTCGGTCGAGACCCAGCCGTTGTAGATCATGCCGGAATGACGGTGCTGCGCGATCTTGGGCATTCCGGTGGTGCCGCCGGTGTGGAAATAGGCGGCAATCTTGTCGTTCTGCGGTTCCGCGAAATCCAGCGCCTTTGCATTCATCTTCGCGATTTCGGCGTTGAAGTTCAGGACATTCGCGTCGTGCCCGCGCACCGCCTTGGGCCGGATGAGCTTGGCGATCCACGACACAGGCGGCGACAGGTAACGGGTAAGATCGACTTCGAGGATGGTCTCGACGTTGGGCGCCTCGGCGCAGGCCAGCGCGGCCAGTTCGGCCACGTCGGATTTGGGCATCGGGGCCAGCGTGACCAGAACCTTCGCATTGGTGTCACGCAGGATGGAGGCGATCTTCTCGGGCTCCATCAGGGGATTGATCGGGTTCACGATCCCCGCCGTGGCCCCGGCCAGCAAGGTGATGACGGCCTCGTTCGCATTGGGCAGCAGATAGGCCACGACATCGTCGTCACCCACGCCCAGACTGCGAAACAGGTTCGCGGCCTGTGTAACCTTGCCCAGAAGCTGCGCCCATTTATGGGTTTCCGCCTTGTCCTTGGGACCGGACTTGATCTGAAACGTCGTGGCAGGGCGGTTGCCGTGGGTCTGCGCGGTCTGCGCCAGCTGTTCGTAGACCGTCCTGGCCGTCCAGCGCTTCTCGATCGGCATCGCCTGTTCGATCGCAATCTTGTCGGCAAGAGTCGACATGTTCGTCATGGTCCGTATCCCTCCACTTATTGTACGTGCCGCATTGTCTGCGGTCATGTTGCTGCGATGCAGAATGCTCAGCAATTACGGTGACACAAGCCAGACGCCGCGTCAAAAGCGCACATCCCTCGCGGCAGGTGTTCCTTTCCGTGAGGCGCCCCTACCGGGAATGCGTTTTGCGCGGAAGTTCGCAAGGCCACGCAGCAGGACCGATTCCGGTTCAGATGTCGTTCAGTCCGTCCGTGAACTGCAAGCGGGCCAGTCGTGCATACAGACCGTCCTGCGCGATGAGCGTATCGTGCGTTCCGATGGCCGCGATCTGGCCGCCCTCCATCACCACGATCCGGTCCGCCTTCTTCACCGTTGCCAGACGGTGCGCGATCACCACCGTGGTCCGGCCCTGCGACAGATCATCCACGGCCTGCTGCACCGCGCGTTCGCTTTGCGCATCGAGCGAGGAGGTCGCCTCATCCAGCAGCAGGACCGGCGCGTCGCGCAGGATCGCGCGGGCGATGGCGATGCGTTGCTTCTGCCCCCCTGACAGCATCACGCCCCGCTCCCCGACATAGGTGTCATACCCGTCGGGCAAGGCCAGCAGGAAGTCGTGGGCGGCGGCGGCGCGGGCCGCGCTCTCAACCTCGGCATCCGTGGCGTCGGGGCGGCTGAAGCGGATGTTCTCACGCGCGGAATCGGCAAAGATCACCGGTTCCTGAGGCACCAGCGCAAAGCGGCTGCGCATCTGCGTGCGATCCAGCGTTGCGATGTCCACGCCGTCCATCTCGACCGTTCCGGCATCGGGGTCGTAGAAGCGCAGCAGCAGTTGAAAGATCGTGGTCTTGCCCGCGCCGGAGGGTCCGACGATGGCGACCGTCTCACCCGGCGCGATGTCCAGCGTCACCCCAGACAGGGCGGCGACCGTCGGGCGGGCGGGATAGCGGAACGAGACGTCGCGCAACGCCACCGCGCCGCGGGGGGCAGGCAGCTGCGCAGGATTCTGCGGATCGCGCACGGGATCCTCGGCCTGCAACAATTCGATCAAACGCTCCGTCGCGCCTGCCGCGCGCATCAGCTCCCCCCAGATTTCGGACAGGGCCCCCACCGCGCCGGCCACCAGAATGGCATAGATCAGAAACTGGAACAGCGTGCCCGGCGTCATGGTATCCGCACGCACATCGCGCGCACCCAGCCACAGCACGCCGACAACCCCCGCGAAGACGAGGAAGATCACGATGGCGGTCATGGCCGCACGCACCTTGATCCGGCGCTGCGCGGACGAGAGGGCGGCATCGGTCAACCGTCCGAACGCGGTGCGGCTGGCTGTCTCATGCGTGTAGGCCTGAATGGTCTGCGCCGCCATCAGCGTTTCGCTGGCCTGCGCCGAACTGGCGGCGATCCGATCCTGATTTTCACGCCCCAGTCCGCGCAAGCGACGCCCCAGCAGGACGATGGGCAGGATCACCAGAGGCACCAGAACCAGCACCGCGACCGTCAGCTTGGTCGAGGTGAAGAGCATCATCACCAGCCCCCCCGACAGCGTCAGCACATTACGCAGCGCCACCGAAACGCTGGAGGATATGACGGAGAGGATCAGCGTCGTGTCGGTGGTCAGGCGGCTCAACACCTCACCCGTCATCAGACGCTCGTAATAGACCGGCGACATGCCGATGGCGCGATCATAGACCGCCTTGCGAATGTCCGCGACGACACGTTCCCCGATGATCGTGACCAGCATGTAGCGGATCGCCGTGCCGACAGCCAACAGCGCGGCGATGCCCAAAGCCGCCGCGAAATAGGCGTCCATCCGGCCCGGATCCTCGGCAAGGAAATTGTCGATCACCCGACGCCCGGCGAGGGGCAGGATCAAGGTCAGCGTGGCCGTGAACGTCAGCGCCAGTCCCGCGCCGATGATCCAGACGCGATAGGGGGCGAGGAACGGCGCCAGACCCCGGATCGGGGATAGAGTTTTCGCGCGTGCGCGACCCTCGGTGGTCTCGGCCATCTCGACACTTTCGGTAAGCTGCGTGCTGCGATGTAACAACCAATGCGGGGCACCGCAACCGGGGGCGGGTTCAGTCGAACGGATCGACCGGTGCCCAATCGTCATCGACATCGTCCGGATCGATCGGCACGACCGTCTCGTTGATGTCCTCCTCAGGCTCCGGCACGTGGATGCGCACGAATTGCGCCTGCGGGAAAGCCTGCATCGCGGCCAGGACCAGCGGATGCTCGCGGGCCTTCGCCTCCATTGTATCGGCCAGGGCGGCGTTGGTTTCCGCCAGCGTTTCGGCTCCGCCCTCGGACACCAGCGTCACGGCCCAGCGCACGCCCGTCCACGCATGAAGACGTTGTTGCAGCACCGAGGCCAGTTGCGGCGGTGCATCCTCCGTCGGCTGAAACTCGATCCGGCCGGGGCTGTAGCGGGCGAGGCGAACGTAGCGTTCCACCTGAACCAGCAACTGCATGTCGCGCCGCTTGCGGATCAGGGCGACGACATCCTCGAACTGCGCATAGCGTGCGAGGGGGTTTTCCTCCGCCTCCGCCAATGCGACGGTCTGCGAGACGGAGCGCATGACAGGGGTGCCGCCCAGCGCCGCGCGCGCGGTCGTCCCGCCACCGCTGCCGCCCCCGCCACCACCACCATTGCCAGCGGAGGTCGTTTGCGCCCCCCCGCCGCCCGTTGCGCCGCTATTTTGCAACTTACGCACCAGATCCTCGGGGCTGGGCAGGTCGGCCACGTGGGTCAGGCGGATGATTGCCATTTCAGCGGCCATCATCGCATTGGGCGCGGCGGCGACCTCCTCCAGCGCCTTGATCAGCATCTGCCATGCGCGTGACAACGCGCGCATCGGCAGCTTCTCCGCCATGTCCAGGCCGCGCGAGCGTTCGTCCGGCGTGACGGTCGGATCCTCGGCTGCCTCGGGTGAGATCTTTACCACGCTGATCCAATGCGTCACCTCCGCCAGATCGCGCATGACGGCCAGCGGATCGACGCCAGCGGCGTATTGCGAGGACAGTTCCGCCAGCGCGCCCGCCGCGTCGCCCCGCATGATCGTATCGAACAGGTCCAGCACCCTGCCCCGGTCCGCCAGCCCCAGCATCGCGCGCACCTGATCGGCGGTGGTCTGCCCCGCCCCGTGGGCGATCGCCTGATCCAGCAAGGACAGCGCGTCGCGCATCGACCCTTCGGCGGCGCGGGTAATCAGGGCCAGCGCGTCCTCTGCCACTTCGGCGTTTTCCTTGCCCGCGATCTGCGCGAGGTAGGCCATCGTCTGCTCCGGCTCCATCCGCCGCAGATCGAAGCGCTGGCATCGGCTGAGCACGGTGACAGGCACCTTGCGGATTTCCGTGGTGGCAAAGATGAACTTCACATGCTCGGGCGGTTCCTCCAGCGTCTTGAGCAACGCGTTGAAGGCGGAGGTGCTGAGCATGTGCACCTCATCGATGATGTAGACCTTGTAGCGGGCGGAGGCGGCACGATAGCGCACGGAATCGATGATCTCCCGGATGTCCCCGACCCCGGTGCGCGATGCGGCGTCCATCTCCATCACATCGACATGGCGCCCTTCGGCGATGGCGATGCACGGTTCGCATTTACCGCAAGGTTCGGTCGTGGGGCCACCCTGCCCGTCCGGACCGATGCAGTTCAGCCCCTTGGCGATGATCCGCGCGGTGGTCGTCTTTCCCGTACCGCGAATGCCCGTCATCAGAAAGGCATGGGCGATACGGTCTGCCTCGAATGCGTTCTTGAGCGTGCGGACCATGGCGTCCTGCCCGATCAGATCGGCGAAGGTTTCGGGGCGGTATTTCCGCGCGAGGACTTGGTAATTGGAATCGCTCATGGGGCCTCCGGAAACGGTCGCCGCAGCCTAAGGTCCCCGTGGGTGAGGGGCAACATCGGGCGTGCGCTTCGCGCTCAATCCTCGCGGCGGTATGCATCCGTGCACTTAACCGGGGGGAGCAACGCCAAGTATCGCGGCGCAGTCACCTGTCAGCGCGCCACCCGGAACTGCGGGAAAGCTACGACGCTGACGATCTCGCCCTTAAGGCGGTTACGCGGGTGCGGTGCGCGATATAGAGCGTGGACGCCACGATCATCGCCGCACCGGCAGCGGTATAGCTGTCGATAACTTCTCCGAACAGAACGTATCCGGCCCCGCCGATCAGGACGAGCCGCAGGTAGGTGATGGGCGCCAGCAAGCCCGCATCGGCATAGCGATAGGCCTGAATATCCCCGACATTCCGCGCGGCACCGCAGACCACCAGAACCGCCAACCCGATCAGCGCGGAGGAGCCGTGCGGCATCTGCCAGACAGGCAACGCGATCGGCACGCTGATGACCAGCGTCACCACCACCGAGGACACGAACGCGGACAGCGCACCGTCCACGCGCGCGATGCGGCGGCTCATCGACAGGGCGATGGCGAACAGCAGGGAGGACCCCAGCGCCGTCAGCATCGCGACATCCAACCCGATGAAACCCGGTCGTAGAATGATCAGAGCCCCTGCGAACCCCGCCAGAACCGCGCCCCACCTGCGCGGGCCCACACGTTCCCCCTGAAACACCGCCGCCAGGATCGTTGCGAAAATCGGAGCGGTAAAGAACAGCACTGTCGATGTTGCCAATGGCAAGTGGACCAGCGTGAAGAATCCCAGATGCGTCGAGAACCCGATCAGCGCCCCTCGGATCAGATGGTCGCGGGGTGAGGTAAAGCGCAGCTTGCGCCAGATCAGCGGCAGAACTGCCAGAATTATCAATGTCGTGACCCCTGCGCGCAAGGTCACGACCATGCGGCTGTCCACATCCGCCGCGACATAGCGCACCGCAACCGACATGGCTGAGGCGGTGACGACGGAAAAGAACATCCACGCCAGTCCGCGTGCATTGTCCGGTTGCTCTCGGGCGGGGTGTGGCAGGGCGCCGCCTGGGGGGGATTGTTGCACGTATCGTCCTCGACTTCGGGCCGGAAGACGCCCTGAAACGGGACTGCGCTGTGGCTGCTTCGCGGCTGTGGTGCGACGCACGATCGTGCGCGCCACCCCGGTCTTACGCCCACACCCCGGTTTGGGGCACGGGCAAAATTGTGCGGTTACAAATTGTGCGGTGCCACCTCAGCGGCCCTGAAACGTCTGCTGCCATTCCTCGCGCTGCTCGTCGGTAATCTTGGCGAACAGGTTTTCAGGCACGCTGAACGCATGACCCGGCTTAAGCGTGTCGAGCGCCGATGCCACGTCGTCGGGCCAGTCGAGGTCGGTGTTCAGCGCCTCTGCCAGCATCGCGGAGGCGTCGGGGATGAACGGAACAGACAGCGCGGCGTAAAGACGGCAGAGGTTCAGCGCGAGGCGGATGATCCCCGCCGCGTGCTCCGGATCCTGCTTGAAAACGGCCCAGGGGGCGGTTTCCTGCAAGTATTCGTTGCCCGCGACCCAGATCGCGCGCAGTTCTGCCGTGGCCTTGCGAAACTCCATCGCCTGCATGTGCCCCTCATAGAGGGTGACGCGGCGGGTCAGCTCCTCGATCAAGGCTTGCTCGGTTTCGCCCATCGGGCCGTCGGGGACTTCCTCGCCGAATTTAGAGCGGCAGAACTTGGTCACGCGGGACACGAAGTTGCCCAGCACATCGGCCAGATCCTTGTTGCAGCCCGCCTGAAAACTCTCCCACGTGAACTGCGCGTCGGAGGTTTCGGGCACGTTGCTCATCA
>Ga0209345_10004209_pt1 | contig 14082 bp, 12 predicted proteins | sample Cruoilmetagenom7_FD_187294 | JGI IMG/M metagenome (GOLD analysis project Ga0209345, IMG submission 187294) | Oil polluted marine microbial communities from Coal Oil Point, Santa Barbara, California, USA - Sample 7 (SPAdes) (version 2) | ecosystem: Environmental > Aquatic > Marine > Oil seeps ... | reverse complement strand
ATGAAAATTTTTTCAAGTTCAAGGCGGAAAATTAATTTGACCGTAGGCATACAGATAGTATTTCGAGGATCAAATTGATTTTCTAACGCAGAAATTGGATAAATTGCGTTTTGTAACAGCCTGTCGACCCCTACTTTACCACTAAAGATCAAGGCAAAGGCATCGGCTTGGGTCTTTCTATCGTATACGGCATTGTAAAAAACTACAAGGGGGGAATATCCGTGTTCACAGCGAATCTGGCAAGGGTGCTGTATTTAATGTTTATCTGCTGGCAATACATTCAACACATAAAAAAAACAAACCACTATGGATCATCCCTTAGTTCAGTGCAAAAGCAGACATATCCTGCTGGTGAATGATGAGGAGACTATTCTTAAACTGGAGAAAAAGATGCTTGAAAACATTGGGTACAGGGTAACTTTTCGAACAAGCAGTATGGAAGCACTGGAAGCGTTTCGAGCCCAACCTTATGAATTTGACCTTGTGGTGACTGATATGACCATGTTCAATATGACCGGCGAAAAACTCGCATTGGAGCTTAAAAATATCAAACAGGAAATTCCTGTAATTCTGTGTACAGGCTTTAGTGAAAAGATGTCTGAAGAAAAAGCAAAAGCTTTGGGAATTGATGGATTTCTTATAAAACCTGTAACAAAAAAAGATTTGTCTCAAAAAATTCAAATCCTGCTAAACAGCAAAAAAGGAAAATAAAAAATGCCACACATTCTTGTAATTGATGATGATGATCAAGTCCGATTGATGCTTAGAAAAATACTTGAGTCTGAAGGATATACAGTAACCGATGCATCGGATGGCAAAGAGGGAATAGAATGCTATCGTAAAAACCAGGCAGATCTGATTATTACCGATATCATCATGCCTGAAAAAGAAGGCATTGAAACAATCATTGAACTGAAGAAGGAGTATCCGGATGTTAAGATTATTGCCATGTCAGGTGGCGGGAAAAACAGTCCTGAGGAATATCTTGAATTTGCAAAATTATTAGGTGCTATACATTCATTCAATAAACCAATCAGAAAAAATGAATTGTTAGAAATAATTAAAAATTTTCTTTAAATCCAGAAACACAGCTCTTTCCGCCATTTCAGCGGATCAGAAAATCTTCAGTTCTGTATCAGAACCAATTTATTAATATTTCAATTTTTTTTCTAAAAAAAGCTTGGTATATGTGTAACGGAAAAACAAATATGGTCAAATATGAAAAAAGGGTTGCAGTAAAATACGAAGTGGTATAAAAAAATGGCATAAATTAAAAAGCAGTGTAAATTACTTTAATGAGGCTTTAAAACTGGAAGAGTTACAGATAGAAACTATACAAAAAAAATAAAAAGTCTCAAAACAAAAAGGCTGAATTTATGAACTTAAACTGCTTTTTAGAAAAGGTAAGGATGTATAATTCAAAATTTGTATGTAAAAATTAAAAAACTTTAGAAATAATCATAAAACAGATCTCTACAAAAAGTTCAATTAAAATCAAAAAGGATTTTATTTATTTATGAAAAAGACAAATGCTTTTTATTATTTAAGTATTATATTGTTTTCATTGTTTTTTATTTCAGCATTAGCTGTATCCGATGCCAAGGTAACTATGAAAAAAATACTAAATAAACCCGATCCTGATGAAGTAATCAGTATTTTAAAAAACGGAAATCAGAGGTTTACCAATGGTAAATCTATCCATCCCAACATCCATTCCGCCCGTCTTGTGCAGGCAGAAACAGAAAATCAGAAACACCATGCATATGCTACTGTTTTGACATGTTCTGATTCACGTGTTCCTGTTGAAATTATTTTTGATGCTGGTATCATGGATCTTTTTATAGTAAGAGTTGCCGGCAATGTTTGCAATGTTGATGAAGCAGGGTCAATTGAATATGGACTTGCCCATGTACATACCCCTGTTCTTGTTGTTTTAGGGCACACCCAATGTGGTGCAGTAACAGCTGTTACTCATGCGCTTCAAGGTAAAGGGCATGCTCTTGAGCGTAATATTGTTCCTCTTGTTGCAAATATCAAGCATGCAGTGCAAAAATCAATGAAAAATCATCCTGAGAAAAAAGGTGACAAAATTATTCCATATGCAATTAAAGAAAATGTCTGGCAAGTCATTCAGGATCTTTTTATGATCAGCCCTGCAACCAGAAATTTAGTAAAAGCAAACAAGGTAAAAGTTATTGGCGCTATCTATGATGTTGGGACTGGCCAGGTTAATTGGCTGCCAGAATCTAAAGTGAAGGACATTTTAAATTCAGTTGATAAAAATCCTAACCGGGCAATAAATTCCATGGCAAAATAAAAAAGTCATAGATTAACTGGAAATATTAAAGAAACCTAAAGTTTAAGCACTATCTCAAAAAAAGCAAGATTGAGTTATAGATCGGGCTTTTATTTAGCCCAATCTATGAGTCTGTTGATTTAGCCGATTTTTTAAAATTGACGCACATCATGCGGTGTATTACAGTGTCAAACCATACTACATGTTGTGGGTTGCATGTGTGTTTGGTAGTAAATCAACAGACTCATCTATACTTTATTAAATGACTGAAGTTAAGAATAAAAATTGAACCTTATAGAAACAGGAGAAAAATAACTTTTTCATTGAACATTTTAACTTTAAGGCCATAGAATAATTTTCGTTTTTTTTGTTTCATATCAAAGAGCCCTAACCGGTTTATTTTTTTATCATCACACCTTTTTTTCTTTAAAAATTCTATAAAATAATATCCTTAAAAAAAATTAAAATGGATTATTCAACAACAAACTCAAAACCCTGTATAGTAGTAATATGCGGTCCTACTTGCATTGGAAAAACATCTTTTGCAATCAAAATGGCAAAATCATTCAATGGAGAAATAATCAGCGCAGATTCCATGCAAATTTACAAGCACATGGATATTGGTACAGCAAAACCAACATCACAAGAACTTGATCAAATTCATCATCATATGATAGATATTGTTAATCCTGATGAGCATTTTGATGCGTCAATGTTTTCTGATACTGCTCGGAAAATAATTTTCAGACTTGCCAAACAAAATATTATACCATTTGTTGTGGGGGGCACAGGACTTTATATCAAAGCTTTACTTTACGGTATTTTTAAATCCAACCTGCACAAACCTGATGTTCGCATGCGATTGAAAAACGAAGCTGTGCTGCATAATGACCCTACCCTGCTTTATAAACGCTTGTGTGATTCCGATCCTGAGGCAGCATCAAAAATTCATCAAAATGATACATACAGAATTATAAGAGCTCTTGAAATTTATGAAATTACAGGGCAACCTATTTCAAAATATCACAATGAGCATCGGTTTGCCCAAACCCCTTTTAATGTATTAAAGATAGGGCTTAATATGTCAAGAAAAACATTGTATGAGAAAATAGACGCAAGAGTTGATGCAATGATTGACAATGGTCTGGTTGATGAGGTTGAAAAGCTTGCTGTGAATTATTCTCAAGATCTAAAATCTATGAAATCAATAGGTTATCTCCATATTAATAAATATTTAAACAATCTTTGCCCATGGGATAAAACAGTTGAAATATTTAAGCGGGATACCAGAAGATACGCAAAACGCCAGTTAACATGGTTTAATGCTGATTCCGATATAATATGGAGACATCCACAAAGTATAGAAAATTCCAGGTTAATTGTAAAAAACTTTCTTGATGGTAAAAAAGCCAGACTCATTGACTAAACATTACTCATCCAGTATACATCTTAAGTTTATTTAAATTAAAGGTGTTTTGTTAAAGCGTGAGCATGGAGTACAGATAATAACGAAAATAAAATATATTTTACCAGGAGGGTTTAAAAAACATGGGATTTTTGGGGCCAAATGAATTAACAGAAAACGTAATACAAAAAAATCTTTGTATTGGATGCGGAGCCTGCATGAATCTTTGTCCATATTTTAGATCATACAGATGCAAAACAGCAATGCTGTTTCCGTGCACAGTATCAGAAGGAAGATGTGCATCTTTTTGTCCAAAAATTGAGGTGGATCTTGATTATCTGTCTAAGCAGTATTTTGGAAATCTTTTTGGCGCAAGTTCTTTGGGACATAATATTTCTATTATGATTTCTCAAAAAGGAAAAAAGATAAAAAATCATACATTTCAGGCAGGTGGAACTGTATCTGCTCTTATAAGTTTTGCTCTTAAAAAAAAATATATAAGTTCTGCCATTCTAACAGATCGTGAAGGTCTGCTTCCCATACCGCGTATTATAACCAAAGATGAAGATGTATTTAAATGCGCATCAACAAAATATGCTGCTGCGCCAACACTTTCTGCTTTAAATACAGCAATTGGTAAAGGGCATAGCCAAATTGGTGTTGTTGGAACTCCGTGCCAGACTACAGCAATTGCTCAGATGCGCACAACTCAATCCACAAACAAGGATCCTGTGGGTATGGTTATCGGCCTTTTTTGTACATGGGCACTTGATTATACACAGCTTGAGCCATTTATATCCCAACAGATTGAGACAAATAAAATATTAAAATTTGACATTTTACCACCGCCCGCAGAAATAATGGAAATATATACAACAGATGGTAAAAAACATGAGATTTCTCTGGATAAAATAAGAAAATTTATTCCTGCCACATGCAGTTACTGTGCTGATATGACCTCGGAATTTTCTGATATTTCTGTAGGTGTTTTAGAAGGATATCCTGATAAAAACACCTTAATTATAAGATCAGAAAAAGGCAAAATGCTTGTGGATGAAGCTGAAAAGGAAGGTTACATTATAGTTGATGAAATACCCGAAAAAAGCCTGGAGCATCTTAAAACAGCTGCCAGGCAAAAGAGGAAAAGGGCTCTGTTAAAAGCTAAAGAGGACGGCCTTTTAAACGCAACCGAAGATGGTAAATTCTCTTGTATAAAGCTAAATTCCTTATCAATTGAGAAAATTACTGCATAATATTACGGAGGTAAAGATGTCATTTTTAATGGATAATACTGAAAAAGCCAGATATTTACTTCTAGGAAACGAAGCTATTGCCAGAGGAGCATTAGAAGCAGGAGTAAATGTTGCCAGCGGATATCCTGGCACACCTTCTTCGGAAATTATAGAATCACTTTCCAAAATTGCAAAAGATGCAAATATCTATGTTGAATGGTCTACAAATGAAAAAGTTGCCATGGAAGTTGCAGCAGCTGCATCTTTTGCAGGTTTAAGGTCAATGTGTGTTATGAAGCAAAATGGTGTTAATGTTGGCTCGGATTTTCTTTTACATCTTGCAGGCTCAGGGACAAGGGGTGGAATGGTCATTGTTCCATGTGAAGATCCAGGAGCATTGTCAAGTGTAAATGAAGGGGAGTCACGCTATTTTGCAAAATTATTTGAAATTCCCCTTCTTGAACCAGGTGATTTTCAGGAAGTTAAGGATATGACCAAATGGGCATTTGAGCTTTCAGAAAAGATAAATAATTTTGTAATGCTCAGAAGCGTTACACGCTTTTCACACGCAAGTGGAAATGTAACATATGGAGATATAATAAAACGCGATATTAATGCACAGTTTAAATATGATGGTTTTATTTTAGACCCAATGGAAGGTCTTCCAATAAGTGCTCCTGTTGAGTACAAGCACAGTGAGCAGCAGAAAAAGTTGAAACAGGCAGCAGAAATTTTTGAGAAAAGCCCTTTTAATACATATACAGGCGTAAAAAAGCCAGAGCTTTTGGTTATAACAAGCAGTGCATGCAACCTGTATTGTAAAGAGGCAATACAACTTCTGGGCGCAGAAGATAAAGTCGGACTTTTAAAACTGGGTACAACATGGCCGCTACCCCAAGGATTATTAAAAACGCATCTGTCAGAAACAAAAAAAGTTCTTATTGTAGAAGAAGTACTCCCTTTTATGGAAGAAAATATAAAAGTAGTGGCCCTTGAGATGGCAGGTGAAATCGGAAATAAAATATTTTATGGAAAAAATGATAATACACTTCCTAAGGTTGGAGAGTTAAATCCTGATATAGTTACGCAAGCTCTGTCAAAAATACTAAACCTGAAATATGAACAAAGATCTGATGAATATATTAAAAAAGCTCAAAATATTGTATTAACCAAAGCACCTCACAGAGAACTTACCTTTTGTCCGGGCTGTCCCCACAGAAGTTCCTACTGGAGTATTCATAATGCACTTAAATTAGATGGCAGAAAAGGGTTTGTTTGTGGTGATATAGGTTGCTATAGCCTGGCTTTTCTTCCATGCGGATTTAGTACTCTTAAAACCCTGCATTCAATGGGATCTGGTACTGGACTTGCCAGCGGTTTTGGAAAATTAAAGCAATTTGGTTTTGCTCAGTCTGTTCTGGCAGTATGTGGCGATTCTACTTTTTTCCATACTGCAATGCCAGCCCTTGTCAATGCTGTGCATCACAAATCAGATTTTACACTTATAATACTTGATAACAGTGGAACAGCCATGACAGGATTTCAACCGCATCCCGGGCTGAAATCAAACGCTATGGGAGAAGAAGTCCCAAGCATTGACATTGCAAAAATCTGTGTGGCAATGGGAGCAAAAGTGAGAGTTCAGGATCCTTTTGATCTTGAAAATACACAAAAACAGCTGCTTGATTTAATGGAGTACAAAGAAGGTGTCAAGGTTATGATACTCCGCCAGATATGTGCTCTTAGTCCTGAAAAAAAGGCTAAGAAAAAATATGAAATGTCAATTGATGAAAATAAATGTATAGGCGAAAATTGCGGATGTAACAGGTTATGTACCCGCATATTCAGATGTCCTGGGCTTGAATGGGATGCAAAAGCAAATGTTGCCAGAATTGATGATGTTATATGTAGAGGATGTGGTGTATGTGCAGATATTTGTCCAGGAAAGGCTATTAATAAAAAGGAGGCAGCATAGATTATGTCAAGTATGAAAATATCAAAAGATCCGTATAACATAATCATTACAGGTGTAGGCGGTCAGGGTAATGTGCTGGCATCCAGGATACTTGCAAATATGTTTGTTGAAAATAATTTTTTTGTAACCATAGGAGAAAGTTTCGGAGCATCTCAAAGGGGCGGATCTGTAATGAGTCATTTAAGGATATCTAAAGAATCCTGTTACAGTCCTCAAATTCCCAAAGGGCTGGCTGATATCATAGTTTCTCTTGAACCTATAGAAGCAATAAGAGTATTGTTAGATTATGGCAATTCAGATATAAAGGTTTTGTCCAATTCGCGTCCTGTCCGTCCACCAGGAGTTATAGCCGGTGACATGAATTATCCTTCACTTGATGAAATTAAAATATCGTTAAAAGAGCTGTCATCTGATGTATGGATAATAGATGCCACGGAAAAAGCAGTTGAAATGGGAAACCCGATTTTGGGCAATATTATTATGTTAGGCGCTCTTGCAGGTGTGTCTGATCTTCCTTTATACAAAGATGATTTTCAAAAAGTTATGTCAAGAAATATTTCTTCAGACAAAATTGATATAAATCTTCAGGCATATGATTTGGGATCAGATATGGTCAATCAATAGACTTTGATATTTTATTATTTCGATATGTTATAAATGCAGAACTATCTAAATTAACAATGCCGATAAATTATCAGGCAGTATTATTATACTGCCTGATAATTTACTGAAAACATACATGAAAATTTGAAATCATTCTTTAATAAAAGGTTTTTTATCAGCATGGTAATCTGAGATAATTATAAATGAATTAGATAAAATTGCTGATTGCAAAATTTATATAGTATTTTGTATTTTCTGCTTTAGGATTTCGAAAAAAAAATCTTTGGCCTGTCTTTCAATCCAGGGTATATGTCCGCAGTTTTTAAGCAGAATAAATTTAAAATTTTTTAAAATTGCAGATAATGGTTTTTGAACTCCTTCAGCAGGATGGGGATCGTTGTCGCCGTGGATTGCAACCACAGGGCATTTGATATGTTTCCCAATTTCCAGAAGTTTTCCGCTTTTTCGCAGAAGTTCGGCATCTTTCCAGACACTTTGAAAGAGATCATAGCAACAATCAATTTCTTTGAATTTATATTCAATTGGATCATATGCATCAGCTTTTAATAATAATTCCCCAAATTGCATAAATACTCTGTTTTTGTTTTCAGAAGCTGGATTTTCTAAAATTTCAAAAAAATTTTTGGCCTTTCTTTTTTCATCTTTTGAAAGACGTTTTAATCTGGTTTGCAGAAGCTGTGAGTTATATTTTTCTTCAAAACTTCCACTTCCTATGAGTATAAGTTTTGTTACAAATGTAGGATAGGAAGCTGTGAATATATAGCTGAGCCATGCTCCCCAGGAAAATCCTATTAAGGTTATTGGATTGTCTATGTTTTTTTTTAAAACAGTTTTTAACTCCTCAACCTGTCCCCTGATTGATGTGGCTGTCTGAAGGGGTTCAAGGATGCCAATTCCGGATGCTGAAAGCTCACGTGCAACAGGAGCCATTTCTCCACTTGCACCTGGGCCTCCGTGAATGAGTGCTACATTAAAAGGTGCTTTGCCATATGTTCTTAGATTTTTCATAAATATTTATTTTTTGATTCAAATAATGCTGTCCATTTAATATTCATATTTCACGATTTTAGTTACGTTTAGGCATTACGTCAAGGAAAAAAGTCGCAGCAGTTATAGACCGTCACATAAATAATTTCAGCAATAGACTGAGCTATAATAAAATTTAAAAACCTCTGAAACTCGCTGCGCTCAAACAGTCAGAGTTTTTTAAATTTCACCATAGCTCAGTTTTGCCATCTGGTTTTATGAAATTTATTATCTGAACACCTATAGCTATTTGAAAAAAGTTGATTGCCTAAAAACTATGACTTATCAATCCGCACGGCACAGGCCTTATACTCAGCTGTCATTGTAAAAGGATCAAACACAGGATTTGTCAGCCAGTTAGCACAGGCATCCCGAAAATGAAATGCCATCCAGACCAGACCAGGGGGCACCTCGCGGGTAATATTTGCCCTGACCAGAACCTCACCGCGTCTGGAACTAACCCTGACCATCTCGCCTTGCTCAATTCCCATTTTTTTTGCATCAGCAAATGAAATATCAGCAGTCTCCTCACCCAGAATATCGTTTAGCCCCTCACATCTGCCGGTCTGGGTGCGCGTATGATAATGGGTCAAGCGCCGACCAGTGCTGAGCACAAAAGGATATTTTTGATCCGGAACTTCTGCAGGCGGAGTCCAGTCCACTGCAGTAAAAAGACCTAGGCCGCGGGTAAATTGTCCATTTTTATGCAGAAAACCGGTGCCGGAATGATCTTTGGACGGGCAAGGCCATTGCAGCCCATCTTTTTCAATCCTGCTGTATCTGATACCAAATAACGCTGGTGCCAGCGAAGATATTTCGTTATCCCAGATTGCCTGCCCGCTGTTTGAATCCCAAAAATGCCCCATTCTTTTAGCAATCTGTTTAAAAATCCACCAGTTCGGTTTGGCAGACCCTGGTGCAGGGTTAGCTGTTCTGACCCTGTTGACCCTTCGTTCACTATTAGTAAAAGTACCATTATTTTCACTCCAGGCTGCCGCAGGAAGCACCACATTAGCAAAGCGGGTAGTTTCAGTCATAAAAATATCCTGGCAAACTAAAAATTCAGCAGATGCCAGCTCGTGTTCGACTTTTTTGATATCTGGTTCAGTATTAGCCAGATTTTCGCCAAAAATATAAAAACCCTTGACACTTCCGTCCACCAGACCATCCATCATCTGGGGAATCATCAGCCCGTTTTTGTCAGGAAGGTTTTCTACATTCCAGGCTTTTTCAAATTTAGCTCTTGCTTCAGGACTGACAACAGGCTGGTACCCCGGAAAAACATTTGGCAAAGCCCCCATATCACAAGCACCCTGCACGTTATTCTGACCGCGCAAGGGGTTCACTCCTCCACACTCAACGCCCATGTTACCCAAAAGCATTTGCAGGTTGGCAGTAGAAACCACATTATTCCTGCCGCAGGTATGCTCAGTAATTCCCAGAGTATAGCAAAGCATAGCTGGTTTAACAGATGCCAGCAAACGGGCTGCTCTGATAATTATATCTGCACTGACACCGCAAATTTCAGTAGCTCGCTCTGGGGGATATTCCATCACTTTTTCCCTGAGTTCGTCAAAACCTTCTGTATGCTGCTGGATAAATTTTTTATCATAAAGATTTTCTGTAATTAAGACCTGCATCATGGCGTTGAGAAATGCAATGTCGCTTCCCACCCTGATGGGAACATGCAGATCCGCAAAATCGACAAGTTTATGCCTTCTCGGATCAACTACGATCAGCCTGGCTCCTTTGGCAACAGCATTTTTAAGAAATGTTGAAGCCACGGGATGAGCCTCGGTCATATTGGAACCGATTACAAAAAACATTTTTGCTTTTGAAAATTCGTTAAAAGAATTGGTCATTGCTCCTGAACCAAATGAGTGCGCCAGCCCGGCGACAGTAGGAGCATGTCAGGTACGGGCGCAATGATCAATGTTATTGGTTTTAAAAACTGCCCTGAACAGTTTCTGCATCTGATAGGAATCCTCATTAATGCTGCGGGCGCAGCTTACCCCGGCAAGTGCATCTGGCCCGTGGTTTTTTATAATTGTTGAAAATTTATCAGCAACCAAATCAAGAGCCTCATCCCAGGAAGCTTCACGAAATTCGTCTTTTTCTTTGATAAGCGGAGTTTTCAGCCGATCTTTTGAATAGATAAAATCATAACCGAAACGCCCCTTAACACACAGTCTCCCCCTGTTCGGCTCAGCATGCTCTACTCCGGTAACTTTAACAATTTTTCCATCCTGTATATGCAGCATCTGCTGACAGCCCACACCGCAATAGGGGCATGTAGTGCGAATTTTTTCACTCTTCCATGGCCTCCATATATAACGGGCTTTTTTTTCAACAAGAGCACCCACAGGGCAAGCTTGAACACATTCCCCGCAAAAAACGCAGTTTGAATCAATTAAAGCTTTATCGCCTTTAGTTACAACTTTACCCAGGCTTTCATCTAAGTTGATAGCTCGGTTAACCTGAATTTCATTGCAGGCTAAAACGCATCTTCCGCACAGGATGCAGCGTGAAAAATCCCGCACAATTAAAGGATTTTTAAGCTCCATGGGATCTAAAGGCACAACCTGAGTGCAGGAATCTGGATCTATATCTACCTGATATTGATAAGCAAGGTCCTGTAGCCGGCAAGCCCCCCAAACAGGACAAAGTTCATCTGTACCATCTGCTTTACTGACTTTTAATTGAAAATCAGACCATTTATCTCCCCTTGATTCTGCAATGGCACAGTTGTGGTTGCCGGATGACAAAAATTTTGCGAGTATGGTTTTACGCTTTTTTATCACCCTTTCAGATTCCGTTTTTATTTTCATACTGCTGTCTGCAATGGCTGAGCAGGACAAAACCAGCTCTTTTTCGTCCTCTATTTCAACAGCGCAGATACCACACCTGCCAATGGAAGTTGCATCTTTTAAATAACAGAGAGTCGGAATTGGAATTTGATATTCTTTTGCCACATCCAGAATTGTCTGCCCCGTTGTAAAAGCTAAGTTCCGACCATTTATCATCAAATGTTTGGTCATATTTCATATCTCCATACTAAATTTTTAAACTATGTTTCAAAAACCTGCTCTATCTGCCAAAAGAACATCGTGGATATTTACAGACTTTACATCCCAGGCAAAATGCACCGTGGCCTATACTGGCCAAATCCCTGCGTGTAATTTTAACACCTGCCAAAAGGCGGGGCAAAAGCAAATCAAATGCAGTGGTTTTATAATAAAGAGCACAGGCAGGAACGCCAATAATCTGAACTGCACCACGGCGGGCAAGCAAAGACATAGCTCCCGGCAAAACCGGTACGCCGTAAAAAATATCCTCAACCCCGGCATCTATCAGCCCCTGGCGAGTTACATCATCCGGATCAACAGATAATCCTGCGGTAGTAACAATAAGCTCAACTCCTTTATCAATCAGCGCATGAATGCCGTTGCAAATTGCCTTTTGATCATCTGCCACAATCAAAACGCAAATCACACAGCAGTTGAGCTTTTTCACTTTGGCCCGAATAATCGTTTCAAATTTATCTTTAATCAACCCTTGCATAATTTCAGTACCTGTAATCAAAATTCCAATTTTAGCCGGCTTGATTGGAAGAACTTTAAAAAGTGGCCTGCCTTTTAAAATTGCCAAGGCCTTTTGCCAGTAATCATAAAAAATATAAAGAGGAATGGCACGGGTTCCAGCAATCTGGTGCCCTTTTGAAAGAACTGAAAAGCTTTGACGGGTGGAGCAAATAACATCGGGAAGCATGTTAAAAGTTTCAAGGCGCTCCCGGTCAACTACAAGCAATCCGTCTATGGATGCGGTAAATGTAATTTTGCCCTCCTGGGGCGGCTTTTGATAAATTACTCCGGATCCGGCCATAAGCTTTGCAAAGGATTCTGCTGCCCGATCTTCATGTATCCATTCTTTTTCTGACAAATTCTGTTTATTAGAATACAGATTCATACGTCCCATCTGCTGCAGGCGACAAACATCACTATCTGCTATGATCTGCCCGCGCCTGAAAGCCAGGCCTTTGAATCTGCCTGGAACAATTTGGGTCATATCGTGCAGTACTTTTTCCCCTTTTGCTTTTTTCAGTGGTAAAGTGGTAAGTAAAGATTTAGCATCCATATCTTTTAGATCTTCAGCATCAGACGTAAAATAAGGAGCTTCACCCTGGCAGCCCCGGCAGACAGAACCATGTTTTTCAGGATAAGCCTCACCACATAAAGGGCAGTTAACTGTTTTTCCTAGTTTACGTTTTTCTAGCCACTGAGGCAGAACTTGAATTTTTTGAGCTAAAAAAATGTCTGAACCCGCAGAACAGATCTGTTCCTGCAACAGCAAATTGTTCTGTTCGGGTTTTGGTTTGAGTTTATAAAACCAGTTTTTTATCTCAGGCCAGGCAGAAAGAGCTGCTGAATTTATAAAAACCCGTATACCTTTTCCGGTAATTTTGTCATAGAGAATTAACGCAAAACGATCCAGATTAACAATTTTCAGCCAGCCGTTTCCTGTTGTGCATAAAGTCAAAAGCTGGATAGCATCTGGCAGACAATGTGCAGTTTCAGATATTGCATCAAACAAAATACCATCTGGAAGCTGCTGCATTGCCATGTCAACCATTCGCCCCCCGATAATCAGGCCGGGAGCAGCATAGCAATGAAAACAGCGGCTCAATTCCATATATTCATTAAAGGTGTATTGATGTCCCTTTGAATTGCGGCACCACAATGTTTCAAAAGAATTTTGCAAGGCAGTTAATTTTATAGTCATAAATCTCCAGCAAACATATATAATCATTGTGTTGATATTGGCATAACGATTTTGATACTTTTTCCTTATTCATTTTCCAAATAACATATGCCTTATCGTTATGTCAATATTGGCATAACGATTTTATACTTTCATGTTTCATAAAATCCCAGTTTAACTCATTTGAAAATTTTATAGGGTAAATCTGCATTTGTGTTGAGTTATGATTTTTTTTTGTGTTATTTTATTAATCATATTAAATAAGCCTTAAGGAGTAATCTATGCAAAAAAATATAAAATCGCTGTCTATACGGTCAAAAATATGGATTGAGGATAATTCAGGAAAGGTAGTTTTTGGTCTGGGACGTTTTAAAATTTTTGAGGCCATCCAGCGCAGTGGCTCAATTCAAGCAGCTGCTAAAGAGCTTAAAATGAGCTACCGTGCGGTCTGGGGTAGAATAAAGGCAACAGAAGAGCGTATTGGTCAGCAGATGCTTATACGCAACGTAGGAGGATTGTCAGGAGGGGGCTCAAGCCTTACACCTTTTGCGCAAATGCTTGTGGAACAGTTTCGCCGGCTTCATAAAGATGTTTTGCTTCAATCAGATACTTTGTTTGAAAAAGCATTTAATCTGCAAGCAAAAAAAATAAAAGCTGAAATAAATTGTTTTTTACAACTTAAAATTGACCCACCTCTACAACCTAAAATTGACCCACCTTATAAAAAAAATAAAGCTTAAAATTGACCACCCTGAGGTAATTATAT
>Ga0209345_10004208_pt1 | contig 14082 bp, 22 predicted proteins | sample Cruoilmetagenom7_FD_187294 | JGI IMG/M metagenome (GOLD analysis project Ga0209345, IMG submission 187294) | Oil polluted marine microbial communities from Coal Oil Point, Santa Barbara, California, USA - Sample 7 (SPAdes) (version 2) | ecosystem: Environmental > Aquatic > Marine > Oil seeps ... | reverse complement strand
CTCATCAGTGACTCTACTGAGTCAAATGGAAAGAAATCTTGAACTGTCCAAGATTCCTTGTGATATGTTTTTATTGTCTTCATAATATATATTATTTAGTTAAACTTACCGAATGATGTTACTTGCTGAGCTCTGTAGTCGTCGATGTCAGCTACATCTATCTTGTACTCATGACCATTAGTCAACTTGACTGTTGTGGTCTTCAAATTCCAATTGATTGATGTTGCTAGATTTGCAATAACATATCTAAGTTCGTCTTGGTTCATATCCGTTGGGATAATTGTGCTTATTGTAATCATAATAATATTATTTATTGTCTGTTAATAACCATTGTTCATATACATAATCATAGTCAACATCCATGATGTCGGCTAATCTTACAAATACTCTTTCTCTTATAGTGCTACAATACACTTCAAGCGATTCATATACACTCTTGTAGTTATCCATGTCATTGAATAAACCCTCAAATGTTATCTCTGAATTTATCTCTTCACCTAACTCATCATCCTTGAACTCACTCAAGTACCAATCTTTAATCTTTGATTTTTGCATGTCTATATTTTAAGTGTTAAACAATCCTTCTGATTTCCAATATTCATTTCCTTGAGTGCCTTCTAGACATCGTGGACATGTTACATCTTGGATGATATCAGTAGCTCTTCTATGTGCTGAACCATTCAAGCATCTTACGTTATGATTTTTATCCATAGGTAGATGATGAATGATATCTTGGATTAATATACTTGGATTCTTTTCAACCGTTCTAATCTTATAGTAAAAATCCTTCATCTTGTTTACAAAATATAAAGGAGCTGAATGATTAGCTCTGTATGATGGTTGTTCTTCTCTTGGAAAGTTTACCCATTCATTTTTCCATTTACTATAATATTGATGTACTAGCATGCTTTTAATTTGAATTTGTTTAAGACACCTTAACTACTAAGGTGTTTCGTCTATTGAAGACTCATCAGTTAAACTTTGATATATGCTTTAAAAAATCATCTTTAATTACACATAATCCACCTACTCTAAACTTGTGAAATCCTTCTGATTTAGCATGTCTATAATCCCAATATCCATCTTCGAATATAGCATCCTTAAAAGTATAAGAAATGCCTCTTTCACCACCAAAACCCCAATCGTTATTAGTGTTAAATTCACTAGGTGTAGATATTTCTTTAAATTCTTTTAAATTCATGATGTAATTATTTCATTTGATATTATTCTATTTCCTACCTTAGTACTAGTAAACTTATTGTACCAATTGTTGTAATGATTCTCATCATTGAACGTTCTCTCTATGACATTGTATTTGCCCCACCTGTTCTTGAATCCTATTATACGTTTCATTTTATCTCTGAATAAAGTTCTAATATTGGTACAGTGAATAGTAATCCAACAAGTACAAACGACATAATTGCATCGCTGAGACTTTGGTGTAAATCATATATTGCTTTAGGTGTTAATATTATAACACCTAGTAGAATTATCATTGATATTATTGCTAGTGTATTCTTTACTTTTCTCATCTTACTGTTGTTTATATAGTTTATTAATATATTCTATCTCTTGTTCCTGCTCGATAACGTGAGATATGTTAACTCTGTTACCATGCAACCAACCACTACCTTTTACAGATACCTTTAAGTCTTCTAAGAATTCAGATACCTCTTTCTTAGAACGTGTAAGGAATGCTTTCTTAGTACTAGGTGTTTTATAACTAGCTAAGGCATCGATGTAATAATTTATTATGAATGTGTCCATTATTTTATTAGGTTTTTAGTTGTTCCATCAGTATAAGTTACTTGGATGAAATGGTTAAAAGATTCTCTGTATAATTCTACTTTGTTATTTAAATTCTCAATGTGTATGTATTGTACTTGTAGCATAACTATTTAATTTTAGAAACGATTGCAGGAATCGAACCTGCTTATTACATACCTTAGCCTGCAAGCTAAGATATCTTTTAACCTAAAACTGATACGTCTATCACATATTGCAGTATGGATAGATAACAATTTGAGCTCCATGTCTTAAAGGTAATCGTCATATGTTAGTGGTTGAGTGAGATTCGAACTCTTTACATCCCTATTGACTCAACCTTTATTACCTAGAGTTTACGACTTGTGAACGTCCTAGTTTACGTTAGCTTTACTTTATAAAATATACCCTTACCTACTCTAGCTATTTGGTTATGCTTGCTATTAATTGAGTATGTGGCTGTTGTTCCAAACCACCAAGGACAGTTACTTTGTGTTAAGCTGTCTTACCGTATGACAAATCCGTTTGGGTCAGTATCTGATTAGCTTTAGTACTGTAGCTCGCATTCTTAATGGTTAAGATGCTGTGATGCTACGTTAGCTTGTGTCGAATACCTCAGCACATAACAGCTGTGCTGTCATGCTAAGGATGTTGTCAGTATGTCAATGAACGTTGTCGCTGTTGGACACTGCAAAGGTAGGTTAGATTGTTTGTTTTTTCCAAATAAAATCTACGAAAACTTTTACGAAAACGTATAGACATTGGGCTGAGAGCTTGTAATTTTTTACTTGAGCTGTTCCTTACGCGCGTTCATACTATATACCATCGACATTACCTGCTGACAAGATGTCATGTTGTTCACTTATTTGTAGTGTTCAGTGACAATGAACAGTAAAAGAGGGTGAACAAAGGATTTATACCATGCAAGGACATATAACGTGCTGACTTCGAGAGAGTTAGAGAGCGTGTTATCAGGGTTTCATGCCTGCTGTCGTCGAGTTTAGCTTTTACATGGAGAGCTATAAAGCAGGTGAAGAGAGTCAGCAGGAGCTCGGAGCACGTAGCTATCAATCAAAAAATATATACATACTATATGAATAATAAAAGTATCGACATAAGGACCAATATATCATCTGTTGAATGAACGTTTGACACATGATAAATTTGATGCTACGGTTTAGCCCATGGTAAAAAGACTTGTTGGTCTTGTTGGTCGGATTTAGGAGACTTTCTGAAATGTGATATTGATGCAAAAGTGATGAAGGGTTACCCCTTTTTCTCATTTTCGTTTTTCTTTTCGAGCCGAGCCCCCTCATGCGCCCGGGGACCCTCATAACTCGTAATGCGTAAAAAAAAATTTTTATGATCCCTTTATTTACAAGGGTTTAAATACTGGTGTGCCAACCCCAATTAAAGAATAAACCCTCTGATACCAGCACTTGTAGAGTTAAAATGATCGATTTATGTCCTTACGACCCCCCTATATCCAACCCCAATTTGTTCAGAAACTCTTATTTTACAGTATCTAAGAGTATGCTTTTATATAAATTATGTCCTTACGGGTCTATAGACTTTTGAATTGGTTTAACTATGTACTTTTTAGATACTAAAAAAATCACTCCAGTGTAAAAGTGACTGAGTACGCAAGGACATGTTTCGCTAAAAAAACCTCTACAACCATCTCGTAGCAACTCCTCCAGATCAAATTAAGGTTGGATTTGCCTATATCGCAAGGACATGTTTCGCTAAAAAAGCACCCGGAAGCCTTACTACCAGCAGTCTCGCCCCCAGATTGGGGTTGGCTTTCTTGACTTATAACATTTTTTATCATATATTTGTATTACTCAAAAAAATATAAACCATAATGACCCAAGAAGAGCTACATTATAAATTCAAGGATGACCTCGAAAGAAAGTTTTGGTGGACAGAAAGTATCGCCAGAAGGGATTCAAGTCATCCAAGCTGGAAGATCAGGAGACCTTCTTCAGGGTCAAAACCTATTAAAAGAGCACCTAAACCGCTGATATTCAGCATAAGTAAACCAAAAAAACAACAATAAAAATTAGAGCGCAAAATTATGAGAATAACTGACATCGTGCTGGACGGAAAAATTCCCAGACAGAGTACAAACATCTTCTTATCGACCTTCTTATGGTTGATCGGACGTAAGAATACACGCTGGAACTACGAGTTCAACGTGGAATTTAGCTTAGATTACTTGATGTTGACATCGAGAACACCTCAAATAGGTGATGAATACTTAGCTCACAATGGACTTAAGTTACAGATAGTCAAAGGTTTAGGATTCCGTCGATTCGTCCTTCGGACGAAGAAGGCATATCTCAACCCTCCTTTCGTCGGGCAGAAACTAATAAAAGTGGAGCATGAATAATCAAAATCAAACACCAAAAGGTGTAATAAAAGCTATATTATTAATATTTCTGGCTCCATCTACATTTGTAGGTATCATATTCCTTATGAGGTGGATCAAAACATTATTTTAAAATAAAAACCAAATAAAATGCCAATATTTAAAATTAAAGACAGGGAAAAAGTAATCCAAGTAAACATCTACCATGTAGAGGCTGACACGAAAGAGGAAGCTCTAGCTAAGTATGAAAATGAACTTGCCGGAAGTCTGGAGTCTCAAGATAACTACACAGAATATTCTGGTGAAGAAGGAATTGAAGTTGAGGACTAATTATAAAACTTGACACGTAACAAAAAATAGATTACATTTGCATCAACATAAAACATAAGAAATAAATGAAAAATTTAAAAGTAGGTGATTGGGTAATCGGGCCACCAAATAATTTTCCGATAAAAATAGTAGAGCTTTTAGGAACAACTAATATTGTAGCTTTTGAGGTTGACGGAGTTCATCGAGAGTACGACATTGACTGCAACGAAAGACTAGCAACTGAAATTGAAATTGGAACTGCATTTGCTGAACACTTCGTTAAGGTTCAGTCTGAGGAAGATATACAAGAAATTGTTGATCTTAATGCTGGAGTATTTAATTTCTCATACGACATTACAACTGACACATTCTTTGTAAATGGTATCGCCATGTATAAGGATGGTGAGTTCATAGAATTACTGTAATACTGTTAGGCTATTTTAGTCTAGCGTTGGACCCGGGTTCGACTCCCGGCATCTCCACTAATGGGAGTGCTCGCCTACATTAAGTTGATCGAGAACAACACTCCCTCGCTGTATAAAACAATGCAAGACCCTTGAAGCTGGGAAACATAAGATCAAGAAGTTAAAGAGAAGCCTATAATACTTCTTGCTTGCATTAATCTGGGGATGTACTGGTTTTGACTGCGCTAACCGCTACGATAGATAGGTATTTTGTAAATAATAACTGTAAAAGTTATTCCACTTTTTGGAAGACAGCTTAGAGCTGTTGCCTAAACGCTTCAGGGGAGCGAAATCCCCTTTTTTTTAAAGTAAGTTATGCCAAATAAAAAGAAGCCAGTAAGAAAAAAAAGAGGAGCAGTATCTGCTTCAGGTAAGGTCGGTTTGAGATTCAAGAAGGGATCACCAAATGACACTTCCATTCCTGTTAAAAAGATCAGAACTAAACGCCTGACTGACAAGAAAAAAACGATCCCGGGTCACATCGGAACCAGACAATCTGGAGAAACTGTTCAAGCTTTTAAAGCTAGGAGAGATAAGTACCGTAAATCATTAAAAAAATAGAATGAAGCGTAAACGCTACAGAAAAGGACAAGTGGTTAGTGACTTTCTTTTATTTTACAAGGAAGCACTACCACACTTTTCAAACTCTGGAAAGAGAAAACGCAGGATGGCATTCTTTGAATGTTCACTTCACACTGATCATTTCTATTTAATGTCTATAAACAACGCTAAAGATGAGAATAGAGTTGGATGTTTATGTGATTCAAAGTTTAATGGAGAGAATATCCACAAGTTATACACAAAAAAAGAAGTAGATGAATATTCATTCGCAAAGAAGCAAAGATGGTATGATCTCGCAAAGAAGCAGACACCTCCCGGATGGTTCTGGGTCTCAAGGATGGGTTGTTTTCTCAGGCAGAAGGATGGGTCGAACCTTTTATTCTATCGTTTTGAAAAAGCTGACAGATCGGGGGCTGACTATAGGACCGCTAGAAAAATCGAAGATATTACGTGGAATCGTCCAAAACCAAATAAAGCCTTCTACCTCATGCGAATGTCTTATGAGCTTGATGCGTTGCACAGCGAAGGACTGATAACATTTAAGTCGGACCTCTGGAATAGAGGATCTGGTATGGAGTTCTTCCAAGGATTATTAATTCAGAACAATGTAATATGAAAAAACACATTAAATTTTTAATAGAACTTTCAGCATATGCCTTTGCTGGATCAACAACTGGAATATTAGCGATGTGGGCTATCGGGGAATTTATATTAACCAAAATTCAATAGAATGAATATTAGAATACATAGAGATTTTGAACAAAGAACTGATAAATGGGCTCAGATCAAGAGTGGTAAGACATCTGGATCTGGAATAAAACCGATACTATCCGCAAAATCTAAGGCTCCATGGATGACATATGCTTATAAGCTTATTGGTCAGATGGAGAATAAAAATCCAGCAACCTACAAAGGTGGGTACTTAAGTGAAGCTGTCCAATGGGGAGTTGATATGGAGATGTTCGCTATAAAAGCATTTGAGAAAAAAACAGGACTTATTGTTGAGGAAGTTGCTTGGGTAGAATCCTTAGATCCTAAGTTAGATGGGAAATCAGGATGTTCTCCAGATGGGATTATAGATATATACGAATGGATCGAGGTTAAGTGTTTATCTACTGAGAATCATATTAAGTATGTTATAGACAATAAGTTACCTGCAGAGTATAAGCCTCAAGTTGTTAATTACTTTGTTGTAAATCCAGATCTAAAGGTTGTACATTTCATATTGTACGATCCAAGGGTTAAAACTAAATCTAAGAGGTTGCACGTTATAGAGATAAAAAGAGAGGATCTTCAAAAGGATATCGACAAATTATATGATGGACTTGTTGAATTTCATGACCTGAAGGATCAGTTATATAAAGATTTTTTAGCTGATGATTAGTCTTAATATTTTTAATGAAACCTTGCTACCCATGATAGGTGGGTGGCTGGTTTTAGTTATAGTTATAAAGCTCTCTGAGTTTATAATCAAAAAACTTGACAAGAACAATTAAAAGGAATATATTTGCATAAGCTATGATTCTATAGCTCATATAAAAAACTTAATACAATGTTTAAACTATTTAGAAAAGAAGCAGTACTGTCAGCGAAAGATCAATCAGTAAATATTATCGACGAATTGAAAGCTCAAATGAAAAGATTGGAAAATTTGAATTTAGATATGAATACAGAGTTAGCTATCCATTCTGAAGAAATTAGCCTTCAGGAGGATAACATCAAGACAGCAAAATCCAAAGCAATTGAAACAATTGAAGCTCTTGAAGCTAAATTACTTCAAGATGTTGCTGATGTAAAGAAAAGAAATAAAAAATTCGAATTTGAAACGAATACAAAGATCGAGAACATAAAAGAGGAGATCCTTGAAACTGAAAGAACAATAGAAAGTAACAACTCTGTTGTGGAAAAATTAAAGTTATTGTTTTCGTAACAAGTTAAAAAAATAAGTTGTATATTTGACACTTCTAAAGAAGTTTAGAAACTAAAAACAGAAAATGCAGAAAATAGTAGTTAACATAGCGAAGATTGTAACGAGAGGCGATAAGTCACTTGGAGGATCCTTATATGGTTAACTGAAGTTTAAGTTTGTCATGAATACTAAGATCCTTTTTAACCGAAGGATCTTTTTTTTTGGCCCGGTAGCTAAACTGGCTTAGCACCACCTTTGCAAGGTGAAGTATGCGAGTTCGATCCTCGTCCGGCCCACAACATTCTTCCTTAGCTCAGATGGCAGGTCGCAGGTTCAAGTCCTGCAGGGGGAACAAAAAATTGGAGTGTAGCTCAGTTGGTAGAGCACTTGTCTGATGCACAAGCGGTCACAGGTTCGAGTCCTGTTACTTCAACAAACGCAGATAACGCATAAGTGGTGGTGCGCCAGCCTTCCAAGCTGGAATAGACTCGGTTCGATCCCGAGTATCTGCACAAATTGCGATATGGACTGGAGTGGTTCCAGCTGAGTCTCATAAGCTCAATGACGAGGGTTCGAATCCCTCTATCGCCACTAAATAGTCCTATGTGCTCTATGGCGGATGAATTAGACTGTCACTCTTCTAAAACGAGGGTTCGAATCCCTCTAGGACTGCTTAAATTCCCTACGAAGCTCAATAGGAAGAGCATCTGATTTGTAACCAGAAGGTCGTCGGTTCGACTCCGACCTAGGGATCAAAAATGCGGAGGTAGCTCAGTGGAAGTAGCGCTTGTTTTACATGCAAGATGTCGCAGGTTCGACCCCTGCTCTCCGTACAAATAGGGATGTAGCTCAAATGCACAGAGCATCGGTTTTCTAAACCGACGGTTCAGGGTTGGATCCCCTGCTTCCCTTCTAAATCGGCCTGTAGCTTAACAGGGAAAGCGCCTATCTCATAAGTAGGAGAGAGTGGGATCATGACCCATCAGGCCAACAATGATAAGAGAAATTAAATATCTTATCTTATTAAACTTGACATGTATAGTTTATTAACTTATATTTGCATAATGATGACAAAAGGCGAAAAAATAATGAAGAATAAAGTCTTAAATTCAATGGAAATGCACGCTAACAGGCTTGAATGTACACCATGGTATAAATTTAAAAAAAGAAAATACTTAAAAAAAATAATAGAATCTGGTAGATCATTTATAAAAACCCTACCTGAAGTTTAAAAATCATAAATAAAATTTACGTATATTTGCGTATTCAAAACATAAAGTTTTAAATAATGAAGAAATTTTGGTCATATAGTTATTTTTGTAATTCGTTTAACGACGGATCAGATGAGCTATGTGGTAAATCCTATTCAGGGTAGATAAATAAAACATATACAGTAAGAGAGCTCATTTTAATTAATGGGCTCTTTTTCGTTTGGGGCAGTTCGGGTTAGGGCCGAGACTGTAAATCTCTTGCCGGGGAGTTCAAATCTCTCCTGTCCCACAATAATAGTAGGTAGCATGCAATGGTGCATAAGTGGTTTTGAACGCCATGCCGATGTCAAAGTTGAGGGTTCGATTCCTTTACCTACTGCAAAATTGATCTGAAGCTTAAGTGGTTATAAGCGGTGGTTTGTTAAACCAAGGAGAGTAGGTTCGAGTCCTATCAGATCAGCAAAAATGCTTCAGAGACCATCTGGCGAGTGGTGCTAGCTTCCAAACCTAGTAGTTGTGGGTTCGAATCCTACCTGTTGCGCTATAATATATGAAGGGTCGGTGGCAGATGTGGTCATTGCGCTGGATTGAAACCCCAGAGGAACTGGATCGAAACCAGTCCGTCCCACAAATTTCTCTATGTCCGAGTGGCCCAAGGTAGACGGTTGCAACCCTGAAGAACATCGGTTCGAATCCGATTAGAGAATCTTTTTGAAAATAATTCTTAATTTTTAAAAATATTAAGAATAAGTTTTGTACATTTGCAATCCAATGAAGAATTTACGTCTACATACAGAGTCTGAACAACCGTTACAAAGTAATGGAAGGGCATATGTATGTACAGTTTTTGACTAAGCTTTAATTTTTCAAAACAAAACACACTTAACCTTCCATGAAAATGGAGGGTTTTTTTGTGTTTAATTTCTAGGTGCGATCCATTGGTGTGGTTACCTCCCTTGGAAGGAGGATTATTGGGAGTTCGAGTCTCTTCACTTAGACAAAATGTTGCGGTCATCTAACTGGCTAGGATCTCGCCCTTTCAAGGCGACAATCGGAGTTCGAGTCTCCGTCGCAATACAATAATTGAAGTATAGTGTAGTGGTAACACATAGGGTTTTGAGCCCTGCATCGGAGGTTCGAGCCCTTCTACTTCAGCTCCTCCCATGCGCTTAATTGGAAAGGCGGTCTGGCTGTGAACCAGATTACGAGGGTTCGATTCCCTCTGGGTTGTCCAATATGCCGAGATGACATAAAGACGAATGGCAGAGTGACTAGTCTTAGACACTAGGGTTTTGTGGGTTCGAATCCCACTCTCGGTACAATTTATAAGTCTACAGACTTATATTTATACATTATAAGGTTCAAGCCTTATACTTGCATCCATGGTGGAAATGGCTATACACACTGGTTTTAAGCGCCAGCGCCTTTTAGGATTGAGAGTTCGAATCTCTCTGGATGTACAAACATCTTAGTAGCTTAAATGGAAAAGCCCTCGGTTACGATCCGGGATAATGGGAGTTCGATTCTCTTCTAAGATTCTAAATTTGACATATCGATTTTTTTTACATATATTTGCGTAATGAAAATCAATAAAATATTAATCAGTAATATTGGCGCTATCTCAGATGCCAATATCCCTATAAAGAACGGACTCAACATTTTCTTCGGAGACGTTAAACAGGGAAAGACCACAATCTTAAATTCTATACGATGGGTTTGTGGAGGAACATATCCTAAAGATATTCTAAAGCATGGTGAGGATGATGGATTTATCCACATATTCTTCGATGACGGAAGTACTATCCGAAGGGAATTTTATATGTCAAAATCAAGCGGTGTAAAGGACCGTCCGATTCAGTACATAAAAGGAGGGGTTGTTCAATCTCGTCCAGTAGAAAAGATCAAAAAATTATTAAATCCATTCCAATTAAATCAAAATCATTTTACAGACATGAATGCAGTAGAAAAAACTCGATTTGTTGTAGATCTATTTGAGTGCAGTACAGATAAGGAACAAAAAGAATTGAAGGAAATTAAAGACGAAGGTGTAGATTTGGCTAACCAAATCAAAGCAATAAAATTTAGAGACGTTGAAGAGGTTGCTCCAGTAGATGAAGACGAGCTGAGTAATCGTCTAAAAGAAATAAAGGAGTTCAACGACACTCAGGTTGAGCTATCTTTAAAGCATACAACACTTGAATCTGAGTTAGAAAAATTAAGTGAAGAAGAGATTAAATTACTGGATAGGCTTGCCGAAATAAAAGCAAAAAATAGTGAATTAGAGGCTGAGAGAGATGAGTTGGATGAAGAACAAAATCCAAAGTCTACAAAGGAAGTTGAGGAGCAAATTTCAGATGCTAAGCTTACGAATTACAAAGCTGAAAAATGTAAGGAAGATAAGAAATACAATACAAGTATGACCTTACAGATGGATACCTTAAAAGAAGAAAGATCTGGAGCTGTAAAGAGATATAAAGCTAAAGCTGGTGAAATAGGTAAGAAATTAACCACCTTGAATGATTCCCATGGGATTAAAGGTTTAGTGTTCACTAAGGATGGGTCTTTCACTTACGAGGAAACATCTCCGGATATGCTGTCAACATCTCAGAATGCTAAATTATCTAGCGCTCTACAATCAAAATATCCTAACACTATGAGTGTTGAGCTTATTGATCAAGGTGAAAGCTGGGGTCATACTATTTATGACTTAATTGAAAAAGCTAAAAAAGAAAACAAGACTATATTTACAACTGTTGTTGGTGAAAAACCAGCAAAAGTAAAAGATTTAGTAGGTGTTTACTATGTAGAGAAGGGGGAGGTTAAAGGTGAATAAATTAATAGCAGTATCAGGAAAGATTAGTTCAGGTAAGGACTTGCTTGTAAATATTTTACAGTACTTGTATTGGAAAAAAAAGGTGCTCGAGAAGGGAATTATAAATAAAGCATGGCTACGCCCTTTTAGTGTAGATTTCGACCCTAAAGGAGTCGTAAGCTCTTTAAGATATGAAAATAGAAAATTTGCAGATTTAATTAAAGATACAGTATGCTTATGGATTGGATGTACTAGAGATCAACTAGAAGATCGTAACTTTAAAGAAAGACCACTAGGACCTAAGTGGTGGTATTACTTATCTCCTAATGGAACTAAAGTTCCTTACGAGAAAGATTTAACGTTACCTGATAGTGACTTGGTCAAGGTTACTCCAAGAATGATTATGCAACTGCTTGGAACTGAAGGAGGTAGAGTAGCTATACACCCTAATATTTGGGTGAACACATTAATTGATAAGTACAAGTCAGGTATGAGGTGGTTTATTTCTGATTGTAGATTCCCTAATGAAGCTGATGCTGTAAAAGCAAAGGGAGGTTTAGTTATTAGAATAGAAAGACCAAACCAAATAACAACTGCAGATGGCAAGCACATGCATCCATCTGAAACATCTCTGGATAATTACGAAGGTTTTGATCATGTATTTATTAACGATGGATCTATTGAGGATCTTGTAAAAAAAGTAGAAGAATGGTTAGAAAAGTAGCTCTAGATATAGATGATGTTTTAGCATCATTTTACCCAGCAATGTGTAACCTTATGGGTATGCCGGAAGACAAGTTAAATATTTGGGATGGAGAGGTTGCCTGTAAGTGGATAGGCGAATCTATGTATTTAGTTGAGGACAACCTGCACTTTTGGGAATCTATAAAGCCATTGAGCAGTCCTAACAGTATAGATTTTGATCTTAATTGCTACATAACATCATCTCCATTACATTTGGTTAATGTAAGAAGAAAATGGCTGTACTCTTTAGGCTTCCCAAGGGTTCCTGTATTTTCAACTCAAGACAAGGTTGGGTTAATGAAAATTAGAGGGGTTGGTATATTAGTTGATGATAAGTTATCAACAGTAGATTCAGTTAATGAAGCTGGTCTTATAGGTCTTCAATTTAAACCTCCTTATATGACTGAAGAAATCACTGATAAGTCAAAGATTATCACTCACTTAAGTGAGGTAAAGAAGTGGTTGTAAAACTAAAGGCTTGACAGCTACCTAAAAAAAGCCTACATTTGCATTGCTTAAATTTTTAATTTAATCAAATGAAAAAATTAATCTACATATTTTTATTGTTTTTATCCATGTCTATGCATTCACAGCAGGTAGAAGTAACAGCTACCTGCTACAATGCAGTTGTGGAGCAGTGCAATGAAGATGTAAAACATACAGCTACAATGTTCGTTCTGAATCTGGAAGATCCATATTCTCATCGTATAATTGCCGTATCTAGAGATCTTGAATCTGAAGGGTTTAAGATGAATACTCGGGTATTAATATCTGGAGCAGGTGATTACGATGGGATCTGGACTATAAGGGATCGTATGAATAAACGCTGGAAAAATAAAATAGACTTCCTCATTAATTTAGACATGCCAGTGGGGAAATGGTCTAATGTTCAATTAATTAAAAAACAATAGAATGATTTACTTAGATGCAGAGACAACAGGAATTAGTATTACCAAATCAAGGATTGTACAGTTAGCAATTATAAAAGGTGATATAGAGAAAAAAGTACTTATAAACCCGGAGTGTCCTATTCCGGCAGAAACAACAGCTATCCATGGAATCACTGATGAGATGGTTAAGGATGCTAAAACTTTCAAACAATACTCAAAAAGTTTATTAGCTTTTATAGGAGATGAAGATATTGCAGGTTATAATTCAAACTCGTTTGATATTCCATTATTAATGGAGGAGTTCAACAGAGCAGGATTAGAGCTTGATATGTCTACGAGAAAAGTTCACGATGCATATATCAATGAATGCATTATAAATAGAAGAAATCTTGAGACTGTATATAAAAGAATGACTGGTAAAACTTTAGAAGATGCGCATGATGCTATGGCAGATACTAAAGCTACAAAGGAGATACTAGAAATTCAGACTACAAACCCAGAGTACGTTGCTTTACTAGAAGCTGAGCAGGAAGATGGAATGAACTATGTTGACTTTACAAGAAAAATATATGTAAATGAACATGGTGAGAAGTGTTGGACATTCGGTAAAAATATAGATCAGCCTATATCTGGTGATTTATCATATTGTAATTGGGTGTTGAAAGGGGACTTCACAAAACAAGTAAAGGATATCGTAAGAGATGTGATCAATGGGTAGAATATCATTATTCAAAAAGTTAAAGAACCCAAAAGATCCTTACTTTGTTTCGTTAGATTTTGTTCTTAAAAGAATAAAAGACGGACATCAGAAAGATCTTGTTGAGAAGATTAGGACCTACACTGAAAAGTCGGACCGTAATCCTCTGAAAGCGAAACTTAACTGTGTCTTATTTTCTGGAGAATTTTCTCAAAGAGGCGCTGATTATTTAACAAAACACTCAGGACTTATATGTTTGGACTTCGATGACTTTGAATCTCAAGCAGAGATGGATGCTTTTAGAAGCAATGTAGTATTAGATCCTCATACATTCGTGTTATTTTTATCTC
>Ga0209345_10004205_pt1 | contig 14094 bp, 11 predicted proteins | sample Cruoilmetagenom7_FD_187294 | JGI IMG/M metagenome (GOLD analysis project Ga0209345, IMG submission 187294) | Oil polluted marine microbial communities from Coal Oil Point, Santa Barbara, California, USA - Sample 7 (SPAdes) (version 2) | ecosystem: Environmental > Aquatic > Marine > Oil seeps ... | reverse complement strand
GTTTTTTATCTACTCCGCCGCGCTTGGTGCGATGTTTCCGCGCTTGGGTGACCTGCAATTGCAGATGGGAATAGGCGAAGGCGCGCTTGGACTGGCGTTAATCGGCATGCCTTTTGGTGCACAAATCTCGTTGATGTTTGGTGGTCGGTTTTTTGAACGGCTAGGCTTTCGCAATGTGATGCTGCTGGGCATTCCGCTGATGGGGATTTCAGAACTCGCAGCGTCGACTGCTTCAGGACCGCTCGGATTTTTTCTGTTTCTGGCAGTGGGAGGCATGGGGATCGGGGCGGTAGAGATTGCCGTAAATCTGGAGGCAGATAGGGTCGAGCACCAAGTCGGCAGACGCATCATGAACCGCTCGCATGCGTTTTGGAGCTTCGGGTTCTTTACTGCCGGTCTGTCCGGGGCGATAATATCGCAAATGGGGCTGAACCCGACCACACATTTGGCTGGATTCGCGATTGTTACCTCTCTGGCGGCTTTCCTAATGTTTTGGACTTACACCCCCGCTCCGGCACGAATATCTTCCGAGGGCGCAACGCCGAAATTTATCCGCCCGACGCGCGGTATCCTGATGATCGTTGCTTTCACACTGTCTGCGATGTTGCTTGAGGGTGCGGGTATTGACTGGTCCGTGATTTTCATGCGCGACACCTTCCAGACCGCGCCCTTCATCAGCGGAGCAGCACTTGCGCTTGGTGCACTCACGCAATCTATCACGCGCTTCTTCGCGGACAGCTACGTCGACCGCTTTGGGGCAATTACGGTGGCGCGGCTGTCGATACTGGTTCTCGGAGTCGGAGTTGTTCTGGTGACACTTTCGCCGAACTTCAAAATCGCTTTGCTGGGTTTTGCCCTGATGGGGATCGGCCACGGAGTAGTCTTTCCGTTGGCGATGTCAGCTGCGGCGCAGCGAACCGACCGACCGGCGGCAGCGAATGTAGCTGCGCTCGCACAGCTTTCCTTTGTCACTTTCCTGATTGCCCCACCCCTGCTCGGGTTTGTCGCGGAGCATTTCGGTATCCGGGTATCCTTCGGAATTGGCATCCCGCTGGTCATTGTAAGCTGGTTTGCGGTTCACTCGCTAACGCCGAAACAAAACTGACCCAAAGTCACAGAGCGACATATTGCGCCAAAACAAAAGCGACAATTGCGACCAAAGTGATCGATAGCAGGTTCATTACCAACCCTGCCCGCACCATCGACGCTACCGTTACGTGGCCGGTTGCAAAGACGAGCGTATTCGGCGGCGTCGCGACCGGCAGCATGAAGGCACAACTTGCGGCCATCGCGACCGCTGCGGAAACAACGATAACATCTATCCCCGCCGCCGAAGCAATCGTCGCAGCCACGGGCAGTAGCGCCGCAACTGTTGCCGTATTGCTGGCAAGCTCGGTCAAGAGGACAACGGTTGCCGCTAGCAGCAATAAAAACAAAAACACCGGCATCTCGCCAATTTCCGCCAGCCCCTGACCGATCCATCCCGCCAGCCCGCTGGAATCCATCGCTGCCGCCAGTGAAAGTCCACCGCCAAAGAGTATCAGAACCTGCCAAGGTAGGTCTCGCGCCTCTTCCCATGTCAGCAGAAACCGTTTGCGATCGTCAGCACCGCTGGGGATCAGAAACAAAACAGAGCCACAAATCAGCGCGATTCCGGGGTCGCTGAGGCCTTCCAGCACCGGAAGCCCATTCAGAAGTGGTCTGGTAATCCACAGCACGGCGGCACTTAGAAATACGATCCCTACACGCTTCTCGGCCTTGCTCTTTTTTCCGCTGGGCGACAGCCTGCGTAGGCTATCGCTAACCTGCGGCATATCGGTGAAATCGGCAGGCATCGGGAAAGTAAACCGCGTCAGGATCAACCACGCCAGCGGTAAAAATACTGCGACCAACGGCATCGCAATCGCAGCCCAAGCCGCAAAGGACAGGTCGATCCCGTGGTTCTCCATAAGATATCCGGCCAGCAGCGCATTCGGTGGAGTGCCGATTAACGTGCCGACACCGCCGATGCTTGCACCATAAGCCAACCCCAAAAGCAGCGATTGAGCAAAGCGTTTGTGCAAGACCTCCGGAATGGATTCCGCTTCGTCGAAAGCCATGATGATTGAAATCGCGACGGGCAACATGAGCACCACAGCCGCCGTGTTGCTTATCCACATCGACAAAAACCCGCTGGCAACCATAAAGCCGAGCACTAGCTGACGTGGCTCGGTCCCGACTTTACCGACAATCGTCCCGGCAATGCGTCTGTGTAACCCCCAACGACTTACTGCCGCTGCAAGTAGGAAACCGCCAAGAAACAGGAATACAAGCGGGTTCGCGAATGGTTCGGCTGCGGTTTTGATATCACCGATTCCAGCAAGCGGGAGCAGGATCAATGGCAACAGGGCGGTGATCGCAATTGGAACTGGTTCTGTGCTCCACCAGATAGCCATCAGCAGTGCGAGTCCAAGCGTATGCCAACCGGCAGCTGACAATCCGGACGGCGGTGGAATGAACAGCGTTGCCAAAAACATCAACACGCCGACAAGCATCCCGATCGCTGCGGGTCGTTTCATCAATCTGCCAGTTTCGGTTGCCATGTAACTTCGTCCAATTCGATCTGTATCGCTTGCCTGCGTCGCCGTCAGGTTTTGACGTGGATCAACTCCAATAATGCCACGCCGCGATATTCTTTTCACAAAATGGACGGAAGTGGAAACCGATATGGGTGTTACATTGCAATTTTGCGGCGCTGCGCAGACAGTTACCGGATCGTGCTACCTGATAAAGACCCCCGACTGCAATTTCTTGGTCGACTGCGGTATGTTTCAGGGCCCAAAAACGCTGAAGGAACTTAACTACCGCGATTTTCCGTTTGATCCGGCAGACATCGATTTTGTTCTACAAACCCACGCCCACATCGACCACGCCGGGCTGCTGCCGAAGCTGACAAAAGCCGGATTTAAAGGTAAAATTCTGGCCACTGAAGGCACCCGCGACCTGTTGACATTTATGCTTCCGGATAGCGGCTTTATTCAGGAAATGGAGGTCCGGCATCTGAACCAACGGAATGTCCGCCGCGGCAAACCCGAGGTTACGCCGATTTACACGCAACAAGATGCCCAAGATTGTCTTCGGTTTATAGCCCCGGTCGAATACGAAACATGGGTCGAAGCTGGAACCGGTGTTCGCGCACGGTTCTGGAATGCTGGGCATATTCTGGGTTCCGCCTCGATCGAGATCGAGATTACCTCGCCACGGACGAAGGCAGAACCGCTGAGGATTTTATTCTCCGGTGATATCGGACCCGATAACAAGCTTTTCGAACCGGACCCAGATGCGCCGAGCCATTTTGACTATGTGGTAACTGAATCGACCTACGGCAGTCGTTCTCGCCCGCAAATGCCGCCCGAAGATCGCCGTCGGACCTTCGCCAAAGTAGTTAACGACGCACTTCAAGGTGACGGAAAGCTGATCATTCCGGCTTTTGCCGTGGAGCGCAGTCAGGAGTTGATTGTCGATTTATTGTATCTACAGGACTCGGGTGAAATCCCTGACGTGCCGATATTTCTGGATTCTCCTCTGGCGATCCGGATCACCAGAGTGTTCGAAAAACACGCACAAGACCTCGAGGATTTAACGGAACGGCCAAAGCTGTTGACGCAATCTTCGGTGCGACCAACAGTTACCGTCGACGAAAGCAAGGAAATTGCAAACTATGGGGGCAGCGCAATCATTCTGGCCGCCAGTGGTATGTGCGAAGCTGGCCGGATTCGCCACCACCTGAAGCGATGGCTCTGGGAAACCAACGCCACCGTACTATTTGCCGGATATCAGGCACCAGGCACATTGGGACGTTTGCTGCTGGATGGCGCGAGGAACGTCAAAGTTCAGGGCGACGAGATTCAGGTGATGGCGAAAATCCGGGAGATCGACGTCTATTCGGGCCACGCCGACCGCGAGGAGTTGCTAGACTGGATCAGGGAACGCCAACCGGTTTCCTCGGCGCTGTTCCTGACTCATGGCGACGAAGAGGAAATCACTGGCCTCAAATCCGCATTGGCCAAGTCCGGTTTTGACGAGACCCGGATTTATGCGCCTGCGTTGGATGACGAGGTCGAATTAAGAGGTTCAGGTAACCCGCCGAAGTTCTACCAAACGCAACCCCGCCTGCCTAGCGAGGCCAGTATAAAACTGGACTGGCACAATGATCTGGCGCAATTCACGTTCGATATGCGCGAAGCCTTTGAGCAAGCCGCCGATGACAAGGCGCGGGCGAAATTCATTCGTAAGCTGCGGCGGGCGCTCGAAGACTAATAGAAAAGGACGCCCTTTCGGTTATTCAGCAGCTGGAAGCGGCGTCGTGATTTGCGTCTCCGCATTCATTTCGAAGCGCGTGACTTCGCCGGTGCCATCGGCATTTTGCGCACATATGATCTGAATAACGCTCGTGTCATTCGTCAGATCAGTACCGATAATATACTGGCAATTAAAGCCACGGGATTGTAAATCCGCAGCGAGGTATTTGAAATGGTTATCTAACTCCGACGATATTGCGGATGTGGAAATCACGCTGATAGCGCCAACTGCTAGGCTGATAAGTATGTGTTTCACGTCTGCTCCAGATCTGGCCGCAATCACTATTTGCCCGATATCCCGATATATAGTCATTCGCCTTGATAGCGCCAACCGAAGCTATGCTTGGTGAGGGTTTCAGAGCAGTTTCTCGCGCACGCGATCAAACCAGAAATCTGCGGTCGTTGGACATTATTGGTGCCGTAGCGCCTCGATCGGATCTAGGCGTGCTGCCCGCCGCGCAGGGAAATAGCCGAACACTATCCCGACGATTGCCGAAAAGGCGAAGGCGATCATCACGATCGACGCCTCGGGCGCAAACGGAATTCGCAGCAGAATTGCCCCCAGATAAGCCAGTGCAAGCCCCAGCAGGATTCCCAAAAACCCGCCAATCAGAGACAAGACAATCGATTCCACTAAAAACTGCAAAAGCACCTGCCCCTCGCTGGCACCCACCGCCAACCGGATACCGATTTCACGCGTCCTTTCGGTGACCGAAACCAGCATGATGTTCATAATTCCGATGCCACCTACAAGAAGGCTGACGGCTGCAACGGCTGACAACAGGCCGGTCAGAACTGCGGTAATGCCGGTTAAAATCGAAGTGATTTGCTTCATGTCCATGACGTTGAAATCATCTTCCTCGCCAAATCCGATGCCCCGGCGTTCGCGCAGCAGGTTTTCGATATCGGCTTTGGCTTTTTCGGTCGACATGTCTTCACGAACCGATGCGAAGATCATCCCGACATCCTGATTTCCCGCGATACGCCTCTGAAACGTCCGGATCGGGATAAGAATGATATCATCTTGATCGGTTCCAAAACTTGACGCGCCTTTGGACTCCAGCACGCCGATCACACGGCAAGAAACCTGCTTGAGCCGGATCGTCGCGCCCAACGGGTCGCCTTTGCCAAATAGCTTGGTACTGACGGTTTCACCGAGGATGCATGCCGTAGCGCCCGTTCGCAGCTCGCTATCATAAAATTCGCGCCCCGTGGTCACGGCCCAGTCGCGGACAAACATGAAACGGTTGTCTGTTCCGGTAACCGAAGTGGAGTAGTTTTCATTCCCAAAAATCGCGGTCATCATGCGGGCGCTGGTTGGCGCGGAAACACTAACACGCGCGATCTCGGTTTCAACCGCATCGACGTCTTTCAGCGAAAAGCTGGCGCTCGCACCGCCACCCATTCCGGGGCCTTGCGAAGCTTGGCCGGGCGTGATCATCAACAGGTTCGTGCCAAGCGACGACACCTCGGTCTCCACCTGATCTGCGGACCCCTGCCCAACGGTTACCATCGCGATAACGGCGGCAACTCCGATGATGATACCGAGAACAGTCAGAAACGAGCGTGTTGCGTTTCGCAAAATTGCGTGGATCGCCAGACGGAAAGTTTCAAAAAACATATCAGTTATCCTTGCTTTCGCGCTCGTCCGACTGAATGAGGCCATCGACAAACTGAACAAGTCGACCAGCATATTCGGCGAGGTCGGGCTCGTGTGTGACCATCACGATGGTGATGCCGTCGTTTTTATTGAGGTCAGTCAGAATATTCATGATTTCTTCGCTTCGCGCAGTATCAAGATTACCAGTGGGTTCGTCAGCAAGCAGAATTTCCGGTTTTGTGACAATCGCCCGCGCAATCGCCACACGCTGTTGTTGTCCACCGGACAATTGCGAGGGTCCGTGTTTCTCGCGCCCCTTAAGGCCAACCTTTTCCAACGCCTCCATCGCCAGTTGCCTACGTTCGGAAATTGGAAGGCCGAGATAGATCAACGGCAGTTCGACGTTCTCCAAAGCCGATGTGCGGGCGAGCAAGTTATATCCTTGAAATACGAACCCGAGGTAGTTCCGACGCAACAGGGCGCGCTGGTTCCGGTTAAGCTCGCCCACCTCCGTGCCGCTGAACCGGTACAAACCGGAGGTGGGTGTATCCAGACAACCGATAATGTTCATCGCCGTTGATTTCCCCGAACCGCTTGGCCCCATGATCGCCACGAATTCGCCTTCATGGATTTTCAGATCAATGTCTTGCAAGGCACGAACTTCGGCCTCGCCCTGCCCATAAATCTTGGTCACACCTTCGAGTTCTATCTGGGGAACCGAGGGTTCGGGTGGATCCGGTATTTCGTCGCTATCCTGTCTCATTGCCCCATATCCATATCGACAATAACATTATCGTTGGCAGCAATTCCCCCCTCGACGATCTGGGTCACTATACCGTCGGAAGCACCGGTTCGCACGAGGACTGCGACGGCTTCCTCGTTGCGCAAAACCCAAACAGTCCGACGCCCTTCCGCGTCGGGCAAATTGCGGGCGCTAGGCTCGAAAGAGGGCGCGTTGCTAAACAACATTCCAAGCAGACCGGAACCGCTTTCATCGTCTGTCTGGGCAATTACCGGCGGAGCAAACCGTAGTGCTGCGTTGGGGATAGCCAATGCATTTTCCACACTTTGAACCAGAATTTCTGCGGTGGCGGTCATGCCCGGGAACAGCAACAAATCCGAATTATCGACGAGCAATATTGCCCGATACGTCACGACCCCGTTGATCGTCTGGGGCGACAAACGTACCTGCGAGATCGTTGCAGTGAAGCTGTGTCCTTCAAAAGCTTCGACCGTAAAAGTGGCGGGATTTCCCGGCGCAACTTTTCCGATATCCGCCTCGTCAATATCGACATGAAGCTCCATCGTTCGCAAATCTTCTGCCAGTGTGAAAAGACTCGGCGTCTGTATCGCCACCGAGACGATCTGCCCGACGTCGACATTGCGATCCAGCACAACTCCGTCAACGGGCGAGCAAATGCAGGCTTTGGCAAGGTTGGCCTCGTCAACGCCAAGACTTGCCTTGGCGACACGCAAGTCCGCCTCCGCCACTTTCAACGAAGCGGTCGCGCGTTGAAATGCTGTTTGCGCGGCCGACAGTTGCTCAATCGAAATTGCATCCGTGGATTCCAGCCGGATTGCCCTCTCGTATTGTTTGCGCATCTCTTCATAGGAGACCTCAGCCTCAACGATCCGCGCCTCGCGCGCGGCAAGGGCTGCCCTGCTTTGTTCGACGATGGCCTCTAGCTTGTCCGTGTTTAACCGCGCAAGAATTTGCCCCGCCAGCACCTCATCGTTGAAGTCCACGTCGGCCGAAACAACGGTACCTGAAAGCTCACTCGTGATCTCCACCAGATTTGTCGGCTCAATCGTGCCAGTGGATGTAACTTTCACCAGAATATTGGCGGTTTGCGCGGGCTCCGTGGTGTAGATGTTATCGAGTGCGACCGGCGCAGGGTTCAACCAAAGCCACAGCCCAAAACCCACTGCAATCAGCGCACCAGTCCACAGCAACAACCGAGGCCAGCGCCTGTGCGTGCTTTTCTTCGATGCGATCGACTGAATATCCAGTTTTTTAGGGGCCATGCTTTATTCCTTCGTAAAACCATTACGTGGATACAGAAGCGAAAACAGGACATCCTTGATTTGCATCATGAGAAAACCTGAATACGGTTATGTTGGCTTTCAAAGCAAACCTTTACAACCCTTCGGGTTGGCCCACGACAACGATGCGCAATTGGTCCGGCTGCAATATCCGTTCGGCGATCCTGTTTATGTCCTCGACGGTAACGGCGTTTACCGCCGCATTCCTAGTCAGGACATAGTCAATCGGTAGTCCGGAAAACTGCAATCCAGTCAAAATTCCAGCGATCGCGCCATTACTGTCAAAACGCAAAGGGTAGGAGCCAGTGAGATACTTCTGTGCCGCATCCAGTTCTTCGGGCGTGACACCGTCATTAGCCATCCGCACCCACTCCGCCTCGATAAGATCGACGGCCTCCGCGATTTTGTCGTTAGCCGAAGCAATAGAACCCATATACAGCGCACCACGGTCGTAAGGCAGAAGATAGCTGCTGACGCCATACGTAAGCCCGCGTTTCTCGCGAATTTCCTGATTGAGACGCGATGTAAAACCCGAACCCAGAATATGGTTCATCACGTAGGCGGGGATATAATCCGGATCGTCGCGCATAATCCCTTCGTGGCCGAAAATCGCTACCGATTGCGGGGATGGGAAGTCTATAATTTCAACATCTCCCGAAGCCGCCACATCGGCAAAAGGTATCGAGGCAGTACCGGATTGAGCCATACCTGCAAACAAATTATCCAACAACTGCCGTAACTCGTCCGGCGTTATATCACCAACGACACCAACCACGATTCCGTCCATAACCAACGCCGTCTGATGCACATCGCGCATATCCTGCGGTGTCAGCGCAGCAACACTTTCAAGCGTACCTTCTGTGCTTCTGGCATAGGGATGATCGCCAAAAGCTGCGGAACGGAAAAAGGCGGTGGCAATCGATTGGGGTTTTGTTTCATCGGACCGGATAATCGAATTTACCTGTTCACGCACGCGCTCAAAGGCGGCGGCGTCGAAACTGGGTTCGCGCAAAGCGAGACGCAGCAAATCCATCGACGGGTTCAGGTTTTCTTTCAAAACGATCGCGCTGATGGTTATCGCATCGCGGGTGGCGTTAAAGCTAAACCGCGCTGCTTGCGCTTCGGTTGCCTCCATAAATCCGGTGGCATCATACTGCCCTGCACCTTCCTCTAACAAACCCGTCATCAGAAGGGTTGCCCCATGTTTGTCGCTTGGCTCGATACTCGTGCCACCCCGAAACAAAATATTGATCGAGACGATGGGAATGCTGTGTTCTTCGACAAGCCATGCGGTAATGCCGGAATCAGAAGTGACTTCCTGAATATCCGTGGCCCCAGCGGGCGTTAAGAACGCGAATGCGAATATCAGCGTTAGAAAATACTTCATTCCGCGTCCTCCTTCATGAGCCATCCGGTAACAGAATTGCGTAAGTCCAGAACTTCACGCGCCGCGGCCATTACGTCGTCGGCGGTCACCGCATCGAGTTCTTTGGGCCAGTTCGCAACATCTTCGACGGTCAATCCTATTGCCAACGCCGCCCCGTAACGTCGCGCCAAACCGTTTTGGTCGTCCAGCGCATAGATTTCGGAAGCACTAATTTGAGTTTTGATGCGTTCCATTTGTGCCGGGTCTGGGCCATCCAACAAAAATTGGGCCAAAACTTCGTCCATTTTGGCTTCGGCCTGTTCCAGTGACACATCCGGGGCAGGCACAACATACACCCCGAAACTGTCAGGATCGAGCGACGTAGCGCTGTAAAAAGCACCGGCCGCCACCGCGATCTGCTGATCCAGTTGCAAAGCCTTGCCAAGCACCGATGTCAATCCACTGCCACCAAGAAGTTGAGCCAACACCGTCAACGCAGCGGCCTTTGACTGATCGCCAGAATTGCGCTCCGTTGCGAGGTAATTGCGGATCACGTACGGGTTGGCAACACGTGTATCGCTGTATTCCAACCGGCGTGGCGCTAGGTGCGGAGGCTCCTGCGGACGAGCTCTTGCAACGATACCGTCAGAAGGTTCAAGCGGGCCATAATGCTTCAACGCCAACGCTTCAACTTCGGTTGGCGTGACATCGCCCGCCACCACCAGAATTGCGTTGTTCGGCGCATAGTAGCGGCGATAATATTCCAGCGCATCGTCCAGATTCAACTGCTCCAATTCGTGACGCCAGCCGATCACCGGAATTCCGTAATGGTGGTTCATATAGAGCGCTGCATCCCTTTGCTCCGAAAACAAGCTGCCCGGATCGCTATCAGTCCGCTGCGCACGTTCTGCCAAAACAACGTCACGCTCAGTCCGAACGGCTTCTTCGTTCAGTTCAAGGTCGCGCATCCGGTCTGCTTCCATGGTCATCATCAACTCAAGATGTTCCGAAGAAATGCGCTGGAAGTACGCGGTATAATCATACGAGGTAAACGCATTATCGTTCCCGCCTAGCCCTTCGATGATACGACTAAAATCGCCCTCGGGAATATCATCCGTTCCGACAAACATCAGGTGTTCTAGAAAATGCGCGATGCCGGATTTACCCAGAACTTCGTCCGCCGACCCTACGCGATACCAGACCATATGGGTCACCACCGGCGCGCGGTGATCCTCGATTACGACGGCTTCCATGCCGTTGGGCAAAGTGAAGGTCGACACGTTTGATTGCTGGGCAAACACAGGGGTTGCCAGTATCAGTATTCCGGCGAGTAGCGGGCGCAATGCCTTCATCTTAGTTCTCCGTTAGCGGTATTTGCAGTGTAATCAGTGCCCGTTTCAGATCAACCGTTAGAACGGAACTGTGAATGTCTGTCATCACGTCAGGCATCGCCTTCCTTAGCCGCCAAATCCAAAGCGGCAGCCATAAGGTCGCGTGTGTAACCCGTCTGCGGATTGTTGAAAATTTGTTGGGTATCGCCGGCCTCGACAATATCGCCCTGCTTCATCACCAAGACTTTATGCGAAAGCGCCCGTACAACTTTTAGGTCATGGCTGATAAACAGATACGCCAACCGGTGTTTCCGCTGCAATTCACGCAACAAATCAACGATTTGCGACTGGACGGTCATATCCAGTGCAGAGGTCGGTTCGTCAAGCACCAGCAGTTTCGGGCGCAAAATCATGGCACGGGCAATGGCAATCCGTTGGCGCTGACCGCCGGAAAACTCATGCGGATACCGTTCAGCCATTTCAGGGTCCAGACCAACCTCGATCATGATATCGTCTACGAGTTGGCGAAGGTTTTGCCCCTCTCCGACCCCGTGCACGCCCAAACCTTCGGCAATGATCTGTTCGACTGTCATACGAGGCGAAAGCGAACCGAAAGGGTCCTGAAATACGATTTGAATGTCTTTTCGCAAAGGCTGCATTTCGGCATTTCTAAGGCCGTCAATATTTTGCCCGTTGAAGCGAATCCCGCCTTCTGACGAGATCAGCCGCATTATCGCCAGCGCGATTGTAGTTTTCCCCGACCCACTTTCCCCGACGATGCCAAGTGTCTCGCCTTCGTAAACAGTAAAATCCGCCTTGTTCACGGCTTTGACATGGCCAACCGTACGCCGAAGTAACCCGCGCTTGATCGGAAACCAGACGCGCAAATCGGTGGTTTTGAGAACCACCTTTGTATCTTTCGGAACAGGCTCCGGCTGTCCGTTGGCACCAGCGGCCAAAAGTTTTTGGGTGTAGGGGTGTTGAGGGTTCGCAAAAATTTCTGTGGTAGGGCCGGCTTCGACAATCTCACCGTCTTTCATCACACAGACCCGGTCAGCGACGCGCCGCACAATATTCAGATCGTGGGTGATAAACAGCATTCCCATGCCCTCATCACGCTGCAAGTTGGACAAAAGTTCGAGTATCTGCGCCTGAATAGTTACGTCTAGCGAGGTGGTAGGCTCGTCCGCGATCAACAAACTTGGCTCGTTCGCCAATGCCATCGCGATCATAATCCGCTGGCGTTGGCCGCCGGATAGCTGGTGGGGATATGCACCAAGCCTTGTTTCGGGGCTTTCTATGCCGACCTTTTCCATCAGTTCCACCACACGCGCCCGCGCGTTGGTGCCCGATAACCCCTGATGCAGGGTCAAACTCTCGGTGATCTGCTTTTCGATGGTGTGTAGCGGGTTGAGCGAGGTCATCGGCTCCTGAAAAATGAAGCTGATGTCGTTGCCACGAATACGCTGCAAGGGCTTTTGACCGGCCCCCAACAGTTCTTCTTCGCGAAACTTGACGCTACCGCTAACCAACGCGTTGTCCGGCAGCAGCGATACAGTCGAGAGGGCGGTTACGGACTTCCCTGAGCCACTCTCGCCTACAATCGCCACGGTTTCTCCTGCGTGCACCTCGAAGCTCACACGTCGCACAACGTCTTCGGCATCGCCAAACCGGACGGTCAGGCTGTTGATGCTCAGGATCGGCACGCTCATTGGAAGGTCTTTCTTGGGTCAAACGCGTCGCGCACGCCTTCGAATATAAACACCAAAAGCGATAGCATAATCGTGAAAGTAAAAAACGCCGAGAACCCTAGCCAAGGCGAGTTCAGGTTGGACTTTGCCTGCAACGTCAACTCGCCCAGCGAGGGATACGACGAAGGCAGTCCGAACCCCAGAAAATCCAGACCAGCGAGCGCACCTATCGTGCCGGTGATAATAAACGGCAACATGGTCAGCGTCGCTACCATCGCGTTGGGCAGGACATGGCGGAAAATGATAACGCGATCCGGCACCCCGAGCGCGCGGGCCGCACGGACGTATTCGAAGTTTCTGGCGCGCAAAAACTCGGCCCGAACGACGCCGTCCAGTGCGCCCCAACCGAAGGCGACAATTATCAAGATCAAAAGCCAGAAGCTCATGTTGAAAATCGCCGACAGGATAATGATGATGTAGAGGCTAGGCAGCGAGCCCCAGATCTCGGTAAAGCGCTGGAACAGCAGATCAAACAGACCGCCATAATAGCCCTGCGCCGCCCCCGCGATGATGCCCAAAACCGACGTTGAAATCGAAACAATGATCGCGAAAATTATCGAGATGCGAAACCCATAGATGATACGCGCCAACACATCACGCGCCTGATCGTCGGTGCCCAACCAGTGGTAGCGATCGGGCGCACCAGGTGCGGTCTTAACATTGTAGGTATCGACGGTATTGAAATTATACCGGATCAGCGGCCAAAGCATCCAGCCCTTGTCGATCTGTGCGCCATTCAGTTCCCCGTCTTCAGCGTCTGCAATCACTTGTTTGGCGGCATCGGGCCCGACAAAACACGCGTCCACCAACCCGCCAGTCACGATAAGGCACTGTAATTCGGGATCGGCGTAACTGGCTTCCGTCCGGTAATCGCCACCAAAATCCGCCTCGGAATAAAAGTTGAAAACCGGTACATGGAGTTCGCCCTTGTAGGACACCAGCAACGGATGGTCATTGGCGATCAGTTCGGCGAATAGCGACAAGATGAACAGGGTCGAGAATATCCACAGGCTCCACAACGCGCGGCGGTTAGCGCGGAAATTGGACAAGCGGCGGCGTTGTAATGTTGTTAGCTTCATGCCTGTCTGCTCTCGAAATCAATGCGCGGGTCAATCCAGACATAGGTCAAATCCGAGACAAGTTTGATGAAGAGCCCCAACAGCGTGAAGAAAAACAGGGTGCCGAACATGACCGGATAGTCACGCGTAATCGCTGCATCAAACCCCAAGCGCCCCAAACCATCCAGCGAGAATATCGTCTCGATAATCAGGGAGCCGCCGAAGAATACGCTGATGAAAATACCGGGAAAGCCGGCAATAACAATCAGCATGGCATTGCGAAAGACGTGCCCATACAACACGCGCCGCTCCGGTAGACCTTTGGCGCGGGCGGTTACAACGTATTGCTTCTTGATTTCGTCCAGAAACGAGTTTTTCGTCAACATGGAAAGGCCGGTAAAGGCACCGATACTTCCAGCCAGAACCGGCAGCGTGATATGCCAGAAGTAATCCTTGATTTGCCCCAACAATCCGAGATCGGCAAAATTATTCGACGTTAATCCCCGCAACGGAAATATCCGCCAATAAGACCCACCGGCGAACAGAACGACCAGCATAATCGCAAACAAAAAGCCCGGGATGGCGTAAGCCGCGATTAGAACGGC
>Ga0209345_10004203_pt1 | contig 14095 bp, 11 predicted proteins | sample Cruoilmetagenom7_FD_187294 | JGI IMG/M metagenome (GOLD analysis project Ga0209345, IMG submission 187294) | Oil polluted marine microbial communities from Coal Oil Point, Santa Barbara, California, USA - Sample 7 (SPAdes) (version 2) | ecosystem: Environmental > Aquatic > Marine > Oil seeps ... | reverse complement strand
CAGAAGATCTACCACTACTGTCAGCAGATCCCACAAACCCTGCAAAAAGTATGAAGCAACATTCGTATCAGTTTGAGTGAGTACTCCATCAAGCACATACGTCAAACCGCTCGATGCATCCGCAGGCCCTATAATCACAGACAGGTTCTCAGATGTTGCGCTTGTAAAGTTGTGGAAAGCCGTATTTGCCGTTTCATTAGTTGATGTGAGGTTAATGATCGCAAGGACTATCCTTACAATTGGGTCTATCAAAGGAACTATTGCCTCGACTAGTACATCTAATCCTCTCACCAGATATCCCATGAATCCTATCATACCATCGACTGATAGGGTGCCTATTATATTACCAATAATTGCAACGATTATTTCAATTATATTTGCCACCAAACTTACAAGTGCATTCGAAAACGCCTCAAGAGAAACCACTTTCCACCTCTTTGTTTTTAACCCTATTATATATGATTTATATCTTTATATTATAAAGTTATTTCGATTATCGATAGATGCTGTTAACCAGAAGATATGTATACTCAGCCTTTTGAGTCTCCCTGAAAGCCCGTATGAAATTTTGATGATAGAGGGGGACGACATTAAGGCCCCCTATCTTGTTGTTTAACCCACTAAATTTAACCTTTTAGTCCCCTGTTATAACCCTTGCGTCTGCAACGAGAACACTGTCGGGATATGCGAATACCGGGTTCAGATCAATCTCATCGATCTCCGGGTGATCGGATACAAACTTAGACATGCTAAGCAGGAGCTCCTGTATCTTGCTTAAATCGGCAGGTGGGCTACCTCTGTACCCCTCCAACATGGAGTATCCTTTTATTTCTCTGATCATCTCATCAGCATCGCGTGCTTCGATTGGAACTATACGAAATGAGACATCCTTGAGAATCTCTACAAATACGCCCCCCAGGCCGAACATGAGCGCCGGACCGAACTGTGGATCTTTTGTCATTCCGACGATTATCTCGATACCAGGATCAGCCATCCTCTGGACTCCGATACCTGTGATGTTCTCCGAAACCTTCTTTGCATTTACGATCAACTCGTCGTAACCGCTCTTGACCTCGTCCTCACTAGTCAAGCCTAATTTAACTCCGCCAACATCTGATTTGTGGATTATATCAGGAGATAGAACTTTTAATACTACGGGAAATCCGATCTTCTTAGCCAGTTCCACAGCTTCATCCTGTGATTTGGCAATCTCGCAACCTGTCGTGGCTATACCTGCATCTTCCAACAGCTTTTTTGATTCGTGCTCCATAAGGAATTTCGCCATTAATAACACCTCCTTGTGTTTTTCTCTACCTATACTATCTTAATCAATTCATAAATGTTTGGATATTGTCCTTGTTACTCTTTCGGTTTTGTATTCGTCAACAATCGATTCCAAGAGCTCCACTTTTTTCATTCGCAAACAATAATCTTTCTCGTCTTTCCATTGAAATATCTTCCGTTCAAGAAGGCGTAAATCAATAAAATAAAACTCACCGATAGAGCGAACAGGAATATCTTGCGATGAAAATACCGGTATTCCAGTAGACATGAATGAATCATTTGCATAAGGGGATATGGAGGTTCCACAAATTATTGCAGTTACGGATCTATCTATCAACATCTTTGCAGTAGCGTTTCCTCCGCCAGTGGCATTCTTTAAAAATACCACGTCTCGGCGGTTTATACCATACTCCTTATCCGCCTTCAGGATGGAATCTTTAGCGAATGAATCGAGGACCTTGACGAGTTTGATCCTTCCGAAGAGTTCCATAAGCCTTATTCGTTTCAACTGATCAACCTCTTCCATCAGCTTCGAATTTACTTGCTCCCTTACGACTTGCACTCTCTTCAGTCTCGCTATCTCTTTGTTCTTCTGTCGAATCTTCTTTGACCTCTGAATCTCCTTTGATCTCTCCGATTTCAGATCGTCGATGGTCTCTTTGAGCTGTATGGATTCCTGGTCCTTTACCTCTAGCTCGAATTTTATCTGCTCGATATACTCCTTGAGATCTTTTATCTGCCCTTCTTGCTTCTTTAAGATCCCCCTAAGCTCTGAAATACCCGGATCCTCGATAACCTCTTCTTCATCGAGGCTTTCGCCAACACTTCTCAGATTCTCTTCTCCTTCAAACTCCTTTAAAGTGGATATTGCTGAGTCGATACTAAAACCACGTACAACGAGGGCCTTCACCTCTCTTGTATCCAACCCTTTTGGAGTCTTTCTCTTTATCTGCTCAAATTTGTTCTTGTACCCCTTGAAAGCCTCTATTGCTGCTGCCAGAGCATCCCTCTCATGTTCATTACCATAACCGAATGGTCTTGCAAGCTGGGTCTTTTCATCGATAGAAAGTGAATTTTCTATTTTATAAAGGTGCGCATCGAAGGCCCTCTTCACCTTCTCCACAAAAGATGGTGTTGGGGGTAACATCCGATGCAACGATCAAAGGGTGACCGAAGGATGCGATGTGCCTGATTACATCAAGAATGGAAGTGGTTCTGGAACTGAAGAGTTCTATCAGATCCCCTTCTAAACCAAGAATGGCGACTGCTGTTGTCGTTCCTGGATCTAAACCAACGATCACATACTCCCTCTTCTTTGAAATGGGTGCTATCCGGTATCTATATGACGAGCTCACATAAACGCCTCAACATTGCCCATCTCCATCTTTCTGAGCCAGTCGATATCTTCTCTATATAGATCCCTCAGATCTGTAAGTCCAAGTCGTATTATTGCCAGTCTACCTGTCCCAAGTCCCCATGCCAGAACCGGACAGTCTATTCCGAGTGGAGATGTAACTTCTTTTCTGAAAACACCAGCACCTCCAAGCTCTATCCACTTATCTCCCAGTTTAATCTCTGCCTCTACGGAAGGCTCTGTGTAAGGGAAGTACCCTGGCCTGAAACGTACATCAAATCCCATCTTCTCATAGAACTCGGATAAACACCCGAGTAGATTAGAAAAAGAGACATCTTCATCCATGACAATCCCTTCCAGCTGCTCGAACTCCGGCAGGTGTGTTGAATCTATCGCCTCACGCCTGTAGACCCTTGCTATGCAGAAGACCTTTGCCGGAGGCGTCGGGTTCTCTGCAAGATAATTAATCGTTAGTGCAGTGGTGTGTGTCCTGAGCACACGTCCTCTGGCAACTCTTTCATCCCACTTGCCACCCCAGCCGGTGGAACCAATATCCCCCCCGTGCTCATGCATCTCTCTTACTTTCTCAACCAGATCGGATGGTAGATCCATCTCACCATCAAGATAGAAGGTGTCGTGCATATCTCTTGCCGGATGATCCTGTGGCTGGAATAATGTATCGAAGTTCCAGAAAGAGGGTTGAATTATCTCTCCTCTTATCTCCTTGAAACCCATCTCCAGAAATATCCTTCTGACCTTACTCAATATTCTTGTGTAAGGGTTCATCTTCGTTGGGAATATCTCTGTCGACGGAAGATTGACATCATAAGCGCGGAAGCTCTTCCCCATCCAACTACCAGTCTTCAACATATCGGGAGTCAGTTGGTTGATATACTCTGTAATATCAGCCTCCTCGATCGATGCTGCGATATCTTCCCCTGATTTAGTAATAGATATGACCCGGTCTTTCTTCCCTTCCAGTGTGATAAGATTACGTTTAATGAGTTTATCCAGGTCTTCACCTGGTCCGGTTTCATCGATTGATGAGCCTTTAAGGAGTCGTTCAAGTATAAGTTCATCATCTCCCTTTGGTGGCAGTCTTTCTGAACTCAGGACACCTTTCTCTATCTTGACCCAGCCCTTCTTCTTCAGCCACCCTATAGCAATACCACTTGAGTCTTTTCCAAGTAAAGCCCTCATATCTTCTATGGATGTGGTATCACCACCCTCAGTAACATGAATGATCGCCCTTCGCTCTGGAAGGCCCTCTCTGGCATACTCTTCACCTTCACTAGTCAGTGAGTATATATTTTTAACTTCTTCATTGATCTTTGAAAAACCCTTCTCAGAGAGCATAAAAGCGGCTTGTAAAGCATTTTCGATCTTCAGACCGGTGACTTTTACAAGCTTTCCTTGAGTAATCTCCTGCGAATCTTTGAGTGCAAGTAGTACGATGCGCTCATTTTTTGTCAATTCCATACTCATCCAACCTCTCTTTTGCACGTTCTCTATTTTCTCTGTGCTCAGTCAAGAACCGAAACATGAGCTCTGATGCAAGTTTTTTACAGGAGCCGCACATCATTACCCCGTTCTTACAATCTGTAAGGATCTCCTTTATCTGAGCGTCATCGTCTACCAAATGAAACAACATGAGCTCGTAAACCGTACACTTCTCCGATTCCCCACCAAGTTTCTTCTGCTCGTCAAGTGTTACACGCCCCCCTGTTTTTGCCCTCTTAACCTTGTCAGATGCCTCTTTTGGATCATCTGTAAGGGCTATGTAACTATCTGAGATACTACTGGACATCTTGCCGCCGGTGAGGCCGCTCATGAATCTGTGGTAAATAGAAGATGGCATAAGAAATCCGTAGCCTCCGAAGTCAACCTCTATATTCCTGACGATCTCCTCGATCTGGTCCAGATCACACCCACCATATATGTCGATATGTCCCTCGTATACCTTCGTCTCTTCTCCCACCTGCTTTGCGACGGCCTTGAGCATATCAGCCGTTGCATCTTTACTTCGGACACTGATGCAATCTTCCCGCTCTTCGACTTTAAACATCCTCATCCTGTTTGCGATATCCCTTACCAGCCTTATGTGTGGGTCCTGATCCGAACCGACCGGCACCACAACCGGCTTTGGTCCACCGTACTCTTTTAACTGTGGGTTCAAAATGTCTGCACTCTGTGCCAGAATAGATATCATGTGAGCGATCTTCGTGGAGGGAGATATTCCGTAAATTGCACTCAGTTCGGAGAAGTTTGCCTCTACACCCAGTTCGAATGAGAGATCCTTTACAGAGGGAGTATCCGACTGGAAGTATATGTGGCCATCCGGCGCAAAACCGAGGGCGATCAGACTGAGTATATATTCATCCACCCCTATCTTCCTACACCGCTCCCATGAGATACCACGAACGGAGTACGCCTCCATATCAGCGATACCAACAAAAGCATCGCCACCCATCTTCTGGTGCCATATAACCTCGTCCATCACCATCTTTGCACCAAGATGTGCCTTACCTGAAGGCATAAAACCACTCATCACGGAGAAGGGTTTACCCTTCAGAATGGCATCGAGTATCGGATAATAATCTCTGTGACCAAAAATTATCCCCCGCTTCATGTATGGGTGGGGATCAGGTATCTCCCCAATTAACGACTCGAAAGAGGATATGCCAAACTCACCGAATAGCTTTGAGTAGTCATCAATGGCTGCAGATCCCCATGGGTCGAGCGTTCTTTTCATGCCTGTTCTTATGGTTAGATTACCCTTATTAAGATTATGAAACAACCCATCCGGTCAGTTCTATACCGGTCTCGGTGAATATATACTCCTGGGGTGTACTGTCAACGTTTGTACCCCTCATCTTAAGGACACTCAAATTATGAGTAACATTCTTTCCCATGATCGTCTTATCGAGGTATACGATCCCATCACCCATGAAGTCGAAATCATCAAAGTTCTTTATCTCAAGACCGTGCGATTTCTCGGTTACACCCAGACTTGTTATCCGTTCCTGCTTCAAGTATTTGAAAAGATTTCTCCATGCGGCACTACGTCTCAGGTTAGATATCTCATAAAAGACATTGATTGAATCAAAGACAACTCTCTTCGGCTTGTATGTCTCTAAGATGTCTACTATCTCTTCGATTGTGAGCATAGACATCCCATAAATCTCGATCCATCCTGCTTCCACATATTTACGGATATCCCATCCGAATCTGGCAAACTGTTTTGCAATCTGATCGGCATCTTCTTCGAATGAGAAGAGGATTCCTCTGCTCTTCTCCTCTGCACCCTCCAGAAGGAATTGCATTGAAAAAGTGCTCTTACCACCGCCGGGAGGGCCAGTCAGAACTGTTACAAACCCTTCAGGTATACCTCCTTCAACAAGATCGTCAAATCCTTTAACTCCTGTTTTTACCCTCTTAACTATCATCTGAGAGTCCCTAAGGTTGAGTCTTGATTTGTATCTTGTTTTATCCATACCTATGAGCGCTTTCTCTAAAACAGCACTCTTATTTCCGAGTTCGTGCTCATACCTCTCTAAAATATTATAAGCTTCTTTGCTCAGCGTAGTATGTATAGGTTGTTTTCGCATGTTATTCCCCCCAGAACTCTATGTCCACGGATATATCATATGCATCTCAAATATATAAATATATGGTCATACTAAGGTTGAAGTATCATGCACCGCCCACTAATGCTTCACTCACGAATATGTGGGGTGATCCGTCACTAACCGGAACCAGCTGGTTGTTCTTACCACAAAAACCTGGGTTGAACTTGAGATCATTACAGACGACTTCTATCTTTTTAAGTATCTCAAGCGTCTCTCCTGATAATGATACGTCCCTCAGCGGCTTCGTCAACATCCCGTCTTCTATCAAATATCCTCTCTCAGCATTGAACTGGAATATGCCCTCTCCCGTGTTCACCTGTCCACCCCTCGAACCCATCAGATAGACTCCTTCCTTCACATCGGCAAGCATACTATCAAAGGAAGAGTCTCCGTTTCCGATGTAGGTGTTGCTCATCCTGACGATAGGCTCAAGATATCCTTCCGCGCGTGTGTTTCCTTCGGCGCCCCCCAATCTGGATGCAGTCTCCCTACTGTGCAAGTATGTTCTGAAGATGCCTTCCTCAATCAGGGTCTTCTTCTTCGATTTCGAACCGTCGTCGTCGAATGGGAAGTATCCGAACTCTTTCAGGGATGGATCATCATAAACATTCACAATATCTGATGCAATCACTTCTCCGATCTTGTCACTCAAAACGGAGTTCCCTTCCAAAACGAGATCCGCTTCTGATGCATGTCCTAGTGCTTCATGCGCAAAGACTCCGGCCAGTTCTTGATCCAGAACTACTGGCATCTTGCCACCTGACGGTTTTTTTGCTGATAGAAGCTCGACAGCAACCTTCGATGCATCTTTCGCGAGTGATATGGGATCAAAACTGTCAAAAAGTTCAAAACCACAGATCCCATATCTGTTCTCCCTACCAGTCTGATATGTTCCATTCTCTTTTGCAACGGCAGAGACTATGAATCCGATCCTCCAGATCTCGTAACTACATTCAGACCCCTGGGAATTCTCAATGCTAACATTTTGTAGCGATTCGAAGTACGTTGCACTTGAGTTAACCACCTTATCCGCTCTTGTATTCTCTTCGGCATCCTTGATGAGCTGCACCTTTTCCTCTTCAGAAAAATCTCTCGGATCTTTCTTCACACCCATTATTGAACTCATCCTGTTAGAACCGGTATCTTTCAGTTCGAGCTGGTCCCTATGACTCTTATTCTGAAGATTTGATGCAAGTGTTACCGCCGCATTCAGATCGTCCTTCTTATTAAGATTATTGGTCGTGATAAAGCCCCAAGACCCGCCTACAAGTGCGCGTATTCCCGAACCACGCGAGAATTTACTCGTGATCTCTTTTACCTTGTGATCGTCCACTACTATCGTCCGATCGAAGGTCTCGACCGTTCTTATATCGTAAAAATCCGGTTCTGTCATGATTCCTCGAGATTATTGGTATACTTTTGTGATAATCAGTACAATAATGGATTGATCCAGTATGATAAATAAATTCTCCCTTCCAAACAGCCAATTTTATCATCTGAAATGAGATTCCTCGATACCTTTGAGAAGGATCCTCTTCAAGCGCTTCTTCGAGTGGTAATCGTATACCACATTGACATTCTTCAGTGTGAATGGGTCAAGGCCGGTCCAGTACATGCAAGATGAGATCGTCATCGGCGTGGGTGTGAAGAGCTGAAACTGTTCAATATTTCCAAATTCACTGACCTTCCTTCGAAGCGCCCTGACACTCTCCTCATCATCTCCGGGATGTCCAATCATCAGGTAATGTCTCAAAGAAATCTTTTCATCGATATTCAAAGACGAAAGGATCTTCAGAAAATCCAAAAATCTTGAATTATCCTTGTTCATAAGTTTCAGAACCTTGGGCGAGAAGTGCTCCGGGGCGATCTTTAGGTAACCCGAGACATGGTTCTCAAATAGTTCCTTTATGTACTCTTCCCTCTCAATTGCAAGATCATACCTTATACCACTTCTTACGAAAACTTTCTTGACACCGGGTACCTCTCTTGCCTTTCTGAGTAGTGAAATCAAAGCCTCATGACTCTTGTCAAGTCTCTCACACTCGACACACCATTTATCGCACTTGTTCTCGCAATCCATCTTGTACATATTCGCAGACGGACCACCGATGTCATCTATATACCCCTTGAAATCAGGGTGCTCCGAAAGCCTCTTAATCTCCCATAGGATGCTCTCCTCGGACCTCGATATTATCTTATCACCCTGGTGAAGGGATAATGAACAGAAGTTGCACCTTCCGATACATCCTCTGTGTGTAACAACTGAGAATTTTGCCATATTTAGTAAAGAGCGGGGGTGCAACTCCCTTGTGAACTCTAAAGAGTATGTCCAGTCAAGGTCACTACTCGTATACTCCGGATACTCGAACTGCAGAACGTAGTTGTTTTTGTACTCTTGAGCCAAATTTTTGTAATTTGAGAATGCAAGATGCATCTGGCAGAACTTCACAGAGTCTTCGATTACTTCATCAAACGAAGGGAGCATCACAAACGATTCAGGCAGTTCTCTTCCTATCACACATGTACCTCGTATGCCCTTCAGATCCCTTCCGCCTCTAAGCCTCTCAGCTATCTCAATCATCTGCTTCTCGCCATTTCCATAGACGAGTATGTCGGCTCTTGAATCGAGTAGAATACTTCGTCTGACTGAGTTTTTCCAGTAGTCATAGTGGGCAAACCTTCTGAGGGATGCCTCTATACCACCAATGATGATTGTACTCCCTTTGAAGTACTCCTTGATCTTGTTGCAGTAGACTATCACTGCTCTGTCTGGCATATCTGTTGCTGAGCTGTATCTGTCATCCTGCCTCTTCTTCTTGAGAGGTGTGTAGTTGTGAAGCATGCTGTCTATGGATCCGGAGGTGATGCAAAAAGTGAGTTTTGGCGAACCGAGCTTTTCAAAATCACCTCGTACCACGGGTTTCTCGATTATTCCCACATCAAATCCCCTGGCATCAAGAACGCGAGCGATGACTGCTGCAGGGGACTGGGGAAGGTCGTCGTAATACTCCGCTGTGATAAGTATTATATCAAAATCGGATCCGCTTCTGGCAATCAAAATATCCCTCGTCCAAGATATTTACATGATCTTTCTTTAGATCCATCAAGAGTTTTATTCTCCCTCTTTTTCAATACCAGTCACACGGAAGAAACGTTTGATGATGGCACCCTCCGAGAGCTCTAAAAGATTATGCTTATCCTTGATCCCGCTGAATATCCCAAGCGGAATCTGAGCAGCAGCGATGGTCGCGTGTCCTCCTGCAGAACCGATATCACCGAAAGCATCGGACATAACATTACCTATGTTCACCCGAATGTCTTTTGTCCTTCCTGAGATATATATCTGATCCTCCCCAAGGCCAAATACAACTGCAGTTGTTACACCTTCCAGATTGAGGAGATAATCGGCAGCTTGTGGTATGACATCTCTGTCCAGTACAAAACCTACACTCGATAGAAGGTAGCTCCCCTTGATCAGTTTGTTTCTTATCGCTTCACCCAAAACGTCCAGTGTCTCCACAGAGAGCGGTGGTGTATCAAGGCTACTAAGCACCTCGTGATCTGCTAGTGGATAGAGGAACGCAGCAGCGGTAAGATCCGCAGGACACGTATTCCTCTTGAACTCAAGGGTGTCCGTTCGAATTCCGTAAAGTAGTGCAGCAGCCAGGTTTTTATCTAACGCAAGTCCCAACTCCTGCAGATATTTTGTCATTATCGTGGAAGTTGAACCGACGTTCGGTCTGATATCCGAATATTCCGAAGTAGTAGCAACAGTGGTACTTTTACTCTTGCCATTTTTGCCATTTTTTACTACAGGTTGGTGGTGATCGATGATTATATCGATCTTTGAACCCTCGGGAAGCGGATTGTTAGCACCTGGAAGTGCCACATCTACGAAAGCTATCTTCCCATACTCTTTCATGTTGGTATTCTCTATCTTCATCGTCTCAATATTGAGCAGATTGACGAATGCCCTGTTAGACTGATGGCCAATCTCTCCGTGATGGAGTATATCTGCTTCGACATCCACCGTACTTGCGATATACTTGAGGGCAAGTGCACTTGATATCGCATCCGGATCCGGGTTGTCATGAGTAATTATTGCCAGCTTTTTCCCATCAACACTACTTATGACCCTCAAAAGGTCCTTCGAGTTCTTTGCAGATTCTACCCTTTCAAGGTATCTGACTGCAGCGTTTGATATCACAGTTGATGGAAGTATGACTCTGTCAACTCCAGCCTCTTCCAGATACTCCCTATGAACCGGATCGGAGGCTCTCGCAACTATGTGCGCATTCGGTGATTGCTTCTTGATGGCGGCAAGAAAATCCCTGTCAACTTCACATTCGGAACAGAGAATTAGAACAGCACTGATATTTGTCATTCCAACTTTGTCAAGAACCTTCGGGTCAGAAACGTCACCTATGACAGCTTCAAGATTCTGATCCCTGAGAGCTTTCACCCTATCTGAGTCTTTGTCTATGAGGACTACTTCCCTCCCTTGCTTCTTCAGTTCATTTGCGACAGAAAAGCCTACACTTCCACATCCGAGAATCAGATATAAAGACTTGGTTCCCTTCGTTTTTGGAGGGGTAGGATTACCCTCCGTTGATGAAATTATAAATTAAGCCCCCTTTGCCATACTGTTATTCAATACCACGTACTATTGTGAGGTATTAAGCATTTTGTTTTACACTCTGGTATATATTGCGGTTAATAGACTTTCGTCACCCAGTGCGCATATCTCTCGTCTTGAGCAAGGATTACTTTATTGTATCTCTCCTGAATATCCTTCGTGATAGGCCCTCTCTTTCCTTCCCCTACTGTCATGTAGTCGATGATTCTGACAGGGGTGATCTCCGCAGCAGAACCTGTGAAGAATATTTCATCCGCGGCAAGTAACTCACCTTTTGTGATCCTCCTCTCAATGACCTCGTATTCCTGGTCCTTTGTAAGTGTTATGACAGTATCTCTTGTTATCCCTGGAAGAATTGAAGATCCTCTGTCAGGAGTGTGAATTATTCCGTCTTTAACCATGAATATATTCTCTCCAGGGCCTTCTGCCACATAACCATAGTCGTCAAGCATTATAGCCTCGTCAAAACCTCTATCTCTTGATTCTATCACTGCGAGGAGGGAGTTAATATATTGACCTGTTCCCTTTGCAGTTGATATCGGGATCATCTTTGAATGAGTCTTAACCCACGATGTAAATGTGCACCTTATCCCTCGCTCGATACCTTCTTCTCCAAGATAAGCACCCCATGGCCAAGTGGCTATTGTGCACTTCACAGGACAACCCTTGGGATTGAGTCCCAAATGGTGATAGCCGTAATATACGATCGGCCTTATGTAGCATGATGTCAATTTATTTACTCGCACAGTCTCGATTATGGCATCCTTGAACTCTTCCATCGGATATGGTATATCCATCTTGTACATGCCAGCCGACTTGTACAGCCGCTTCACATGCTCATCTAATCTGAATATGAACGAGCCTTTATCTGCCTCGTAACATCGTATTCCTTCAAAAGCACCCGATCCATAATGCAGAGCATGAGTCAATACATGGATGGTGGCATCTTTCCAGTCTATGAACTCTCCATCCATCCATATCTTATCAACATCTGAAAATTCGCTTGCCATAAATATACCTCTTCCTAGAACGAACGGTATTATCTTCTTTGCCTTATTATTAAATTTTTCCCTATGTAGATCTCATACCTGCCAACAGCTTTCAAGTAGGTATATTATTGGCCCACAATCCTTGATTTAGATCCCAAAGTTTGATATACTGAAGTGACTATCTGTACCGAGATGAATGGGCAAGTATACGAGATTTTTTCATCTTTTCAGGGTGAAGGTGTTTACGTCGGAAGACGTCAAGTATTCGTCAGGATGGCTGGGTGCCCAATGAACTGCTGTTACTGTGACACGCCTCTTTCAAAAAAGGCTTCACCGCTATGCAGGGTAGAGCAACAACCTGGTACTTCGGAGTTTGAACTTGTGGAAAATCCGATGGAAATTGATGACCTCATACCTCATATCAGGCACATTATGACAAGTGATGCAAAGACCGTTTCATACACCGGTGGTGAACCCCTATTACAGGACGATTTTCTCTATTCGGTTGCAGATAGATGTCGCAGGAACAGGTGGAAGAATTATCTGGAGACGAGTGGATTTTCGGTAGAGAAATTCAGAAAGGTTTTAGGGTTGATAGATTACGCCGCAATAGACGTGAAGCTCCCTGATCATGAAGCAGTCACCCCTGGTGAGTATAGTAAGCTCTACTCAAATGAGATCTCTTGTATCGAAGCATCCTGTGAAGGTCGTGTTGAGACGATAGTGAAGGTTGTGGTACTTCCCGGTACAAATAGAGAAAGCTTCACAGAGGTCTGTAAAGATATCGGAAAGATCGAAGATAGTTCATCCGCAAGGCTTCAGTTTGTCATTCAACCCGTAACTCTTGTGGGGTCAATGAGTCGTTCCTTTGTCGAAGAGATATTTGAACTTTCAGAGATGGCCGGATTACATCTTGAAGATGTCAGGGTGATTCCACAGGTACACAAGGTTATGGGGGTCTTGTGAACGATGTAATGCCGATTCCGTAACAAAAAATATTTATCACGTAAGATCGAATGGGCATTCTAGGAGAGCACAGTATGGATTCGGATCAGTTGAACATTATTATAAATAAATATGAAGGTCACGAAGGTTTCCTCATCCAGTTACTCCTTGAGATCCAGAATGAGTTTAACTGGATTCCAAGAGAAGCTATCGAAGAGATCAGCAGCAAATTTCAGGTACCGATAAGTCAGATCTATAGAGTAGCAAGTTTCTACCAGGCGATGAGCTTGACTCCAATCGGTCGTCATCTGGTTCAGGTATGTATGGGGACTGCATGCCATGTTCGTGGTGCCAAGAAGATACTCGATAACATTGGTGATCATCTTGGTATAGTGGAAGGTGAAACCACAGATGATATGAAGTTCACTTTAAGAAGGGTCAACTGCCTTGGCTGCTGTGCAATGGGCCCTGTTATTCTTGTTGATAAGGATTACCACGGTAATGTAACTCCTTCGAAGGTTGATGAGATCATCGAGATGTATGATTGAGGGTTTATCATGACAAGGTTTAATTCACCATCAGACTTGGAAGCGTACAGGAAACAGATACTATCGGAGAGGGATCAGAGTAAACCCTGCATCACGATCTGTTCCGGGACTGCGTGTCACGCATATGATAGTGAGAAGATAGGGCAATCTTTTGAGGAGGAGATTAAAAAACAGGGTCTTGAAGCTGATGTGACGATCAAAAAGACGGGTTGTCACGGATTCTGTGAGAAAGGCCCTATTGTTGTGATCTACCCAAAGGAGATCTGCTATGTCCAGGTAAAACCGGATGATGTGGAAAGTATCGTCTCAAAGACAGTTAAAGATGGTGAGATAATTGATGATCTACTGTACGTTGAACCCGGTTCTGATGTAAAGTCGACTTATGAGTCGGAGATCCCGTTCTATAAACACCAGACGAGGATCGTATTTGGCCCAAACAAACAGATAGATCCCAAGAGTATCGACGATTATATTGCAATCGACGGATACGCGGCTCTTTCAAAAGCAATATCTTCTATGACTCCTGAAGCTGTCATTGAAGAGGTCAAGACTGCCAACTTGAGAGGCAGGGGCGGCGGAGGTTTTCCAACTGCAAGAAAATGGGAGTCCACGAGAAACGCCAGTGGAGAACCCAAATATGTGATTGTCAATTGTGATGAAGGGGATCCTGGAGCCTATATGGATAGGTCTCTTATGGAAGGGAACCCCCA
>Ga0209345_10004202_pt1 | contig 14100 bp, 11 predicted proteins | sample Cruoilmetagenom7_FD_187294 | JGI IMG/M metagenome (GOLD analysis project Ga0209345, IMG submission 187294) | Oil polluted marine microbial communities from Coal Oil Point, Santa Barbara, California, USA - Sample 7 (SPAdes) (version 2) | ecosystem: Environmental > Aquatic > Marine > Oil seeps ... | reverse complement strand
TATAAGGTAGATTAGAATCGTGTTCTCGAAGTCCTTTGCCCAACCTAATGTTAAAAATTCTTTGAAATGTATACACTCTTTCAGACATCTTTATGAGATCTTTCGATGTTGATTGATGTCCCGTAACTGCTGAATAATATTTAACGTAGTTTTCAACGTGATCGGGAATCTTCGCGCGAATTAACTCTCCCGATTTAGGGTCTTTGATAGGGTAATCTGCTTGACTCGTTGGTTGGATATCGTTCCACGGCAGCTTGCATAAACCGCATAAACTAAACCAAGTCCTCCAATATGGGAAGTATCTCAGAGCTTTAGCTTTGTCCTCGAATGTTGGTATCGAGTTTCTAATTACATCGTCAAAGATAAGCCAAGCTTCGTCGTGTTGCGGACCTTTATTCGTTAGTCCGTATCCACCTTGTTGTGCCAAGGATTCTTTAGTTACATACTCGGAAAACTCTAAACCTTTGTGTTCCATGCCAATATCTTGTACAAATTGTGGATCCGCTCCAAACTTTTCGACAAAATATTTTTTCATGTATTTAATACCTTTTCCAACTATAACTCCAAATCCTTCGCCTTTAACCATCTGGTGTATTAACTCGACCGCAGCTTCAACATCTCCGAAATTTAGTTCCAACCCTCCAGTCCTTTCCTTATTTAAAATACCCGCTTCATAACACTCCATTACAAAAGCGATTCCTGTCCCAACTGAAATTGTATCCAAACCATACGTATCACAGTAAAAGTTTACTTCCAGAACCCATTTTGGGTCCCAAACGCCCCAATTTGAGCCACATCCGGCTATAGTTTCGTATTCTGGGCCGTCAACAATCAATTTTTGACCTTTGAACGGTCCTGTTAAAACTTCGTGACCTTCTGAATAATGAGAACAGCTAACAGTGCATCCAATCCAACATCCATCCCCGCCCTCTTTTCCCGAATAAATCTCTCTCATTATCTCTCTACTATACGGGATATCTTTTCCACTAATTTCTTTGTGTCTTCCGAAGCGATAATTTTCTGTTGGTAAAAGGTCGGTAACGTTCATGATATCGGGAAGATGCCCCGTTCCAACTCTACGCATTTCGTTTTGTAATGGGTCAAGTTTAATTATTTCTTGAGTATGCGCTATCCCTATTTTTCTAGCTTCTTCTAAATTAGCAGGATTATTAGAACCAACTGTAACTTTTGGAGCGCGACAAACCAACGCTTTAACTTTTTTATCATAAAAAACAGTCCCAATTCCCCCACGCCCAGCTTGTTTGCTTGACGCCCATTTACGGCCAGGAACATACCAAGAAAAGTTTAGCATACCCCAATTCGAATGTTTTGCGGCAGGACCCGTGCTCACTACAGAAATCCGTTGTTTTTCGCGGTTGTCTTGTGAGTATAATTCAGTAAGTTGCTGGGTCAATTCGTGAGAATAATCAGATAACCCCTCAGATTCTTCGACTTCTTTGATTTGAACAATGCCCTCAACACCATCTATGTATATTACAACTTCTTTTTGAGCTTTTCCTTGAATTTCAATCGCATCAAATCCCGAGAACTTTAAATACGGACCGAAATAACCGCCAACATTAGAATCTATTATAATACCCGTTAAAGGAGATATTGTTGTAACAATTGATTTCCCCGAACCAGGGTAAAAGATGCTCCCTCCTAAAGGTCCTGAAGAAATGCAAATTTCGTTTTCGGGATCGTTCCATTTAACAATTTTATCTTGAGGAAGTCCATTCCACATGAGCCAAAGATCAAATCCTTTTCCTCCGATAAATTTCTCTTTCATTTCATCAGTGACTGGTTTGATCTGGATATCATTATTAGTAAGATTAATGTATAAGGTTCGATTTACATATCCCTTTTGGACTTCTTGGATTTCATATTTCATTTCTGCTAATATCAAAGAATTTCACTCCATTAAGTTCTGATTTTTGAATTAAAAACATAATTTTGAATTATGGATGATTAAATGAGACTATTGAATTAAAATTTATTTAAATCAATTTATAATAAAGATAAAAAAAAAAAAAATTATAGCGTTTTATTTCTTGGATTCAGAACGCTTTTTAAGAATTAAAGCTACAATAGATCCTAAAGTAGCAATAAGAAATAGCACATTATATCCCGGAATACCAATTGACTCTGTTGGTGAAGTGTTTTCTATTTCAAAATAGTCGCTATAGGCGAACATGGAAGCATCAGATAAGTCAATAATTTTGATCTGATAGTGGTCAGAACTCAAGAGTTCCGAGGAGCATATCCAGTAAAGTTCGCCATCATTAGCGGTGCTTGAAATAATTTCCATTACGAACACATCATTTCTATAGAGTTCAATTTTAATATTCGAAATATTCCCCGTTGAGGACCAAGATATAAGCTGAGAAGTACCACATTCCCACAAAGAGGAGATATCTGGAGTAATAATCGTTATCGATTTGGTAATTTGAACGATTACACTAATACAGTTTGATGAAGTATTTCCCATTTGATTATGTGCAACAACAATGAAATAGTAGTGTCCATCTAAATATCCGCTCAAATCTAAGCTTAGATCGGTGATTTCGTCCGTTAGAAGAGTTAAACTATCGTTAATTTCCGTAATGAAACTGGGGAATTGATATACCGAATAGTTGGCTGCTCTTAAAGATGTTGTCCAAGAAAGAGTAAAAAGCCCATCGTCATCAAGATCGCCTGCATTTGAAGATAACACGAAGTTTGCCGGAGGTAAGCCCTCCACCATAATGCAATTTGACAAGGTTTCACCGTAATCGTTACGTGCAACAACAATGAAATAGTAAGGTCCATCTAAATATCCGCTCAAATATAAGCTTAGATCGGTGATCTCATCTGCTAGAAGTGTTAAACTACCGTTAATTTCATTAATATAGCTGGAATAACGATACACGGAGTAATTTGTTGCGCCAGAAGAAGCAGTCCAATTTAAAAAAAAGATACCATCTATATCAAAATCATTGGCATCTGTTGATAGTGTAAATGGATAGGGCTCGTTATCGAAGAGATAGACTTTGTAATCATAGCCTCCTGCGGCAATAAGCTGCCCGTCGGACGAGATTGCCACTGAACGTATTGTATTTCCCGTAGTGTAGATCCATAGGGGTGTAGAGCTGGCTTTATCGAAGAGATATACTTTATTATCCCCGCCTCCTGCGGTAATATATTGCCCGTTGGACGAGATTGCCACCGAAAATAAACCACCTTCTGTAGTATAGTTCCATAGTGGTGTGGAGCTTGCTTTATCGAAGAGATAAACCTTGTCATCATAGCTTCCAGCGGTGATATACTGCCCGTCGGAGGAGATTGCCACCGAAAGTATATTATTTCCCGTAGTGTAATTCCATAGGGGTGTAGAGCTTGCTTTATCGAAGAGATAAACCTTGTCATCATAGCTTCCAGCGGTGATATACTGCCCGTTGGAGGAGATTGCCACTGAATTTATTAGTTCTCCCGCAGTGTAGTTCCATAGAGGTGTGGAGCTGGCTTTATTAAAAACATAGACATTGTCACCATGACCTCCTGCGGCAATATACTGACCATCGGCTGAGATTGCCACCGAACGTACTACATCTGCGGCTCCTTCCAGAGTGTAATGCCATAGTCGGGAGCCGGCTTTATCGAAAAGATAGACATTGTTGTAAATTGCTGCGGCAATATACTGTCCATCGGAGGAGATTGCCACCGAATTTATATCAACTGCCGTAGTATAATTCCATAGTGGGGTGGAGCTGGTTTTATTGAAGAGATATAATTTGTGATCCTTACCTCCCGCGGCAATGTACTGTCCGTCGGAGGAGATTGCCACTGAAAGTATCCAACCTCCCGTTGTGTAGTTCCATAGAGGGGTGGAGCTATCTTTAGAAAAAAGATAGACTTTGTTATCCTTACCTCCCGCGGCAACGTACTGCCCGTCGGACGAGATTGCTACCGAAAATAAAATCTCTCCCGTAGTGTAACTCCATATATTATTAGCACTTTTGATATCTCTCTCATTTACTGCTCTTGTTTCATCATGAGATAGGCTTGTCTCTAAAAATATAAAAGGACTTGAAAGAAAAATCGCCAGAATTAATAGTAATGCAACTCTTACATTGATTCTTTTATTTTTACACATTATTATTTACCCAAATATAAACATTTTTGTATAGATTTACTCAGTTTTACAGATAATTCTATAGATATAAAGGTAAATATTTTTGAGCATATAAACTTAGTATAATTAAGGTAAGATATGAGATGGGATACATTACTTAGAAAAAGAAGAAAAGAACATGAAAAAATCTATATGAAAAAACTACTTGAAGCTGATAGAAAAGTACTTGTTGATCCTCAAATAATTTCTAAGTTTTCTAAAAAAGATATTGAATCATTTCACCAAAATAGTAAAGGAGATTAATATGAAGGGGGTTTTAACCTAGAACATATATCTCCCAAACTTAAGGTAAATATGGCATGGAGACATTTTTCACCATCTGAAAAAATAAATAACTCATGAAAAAAGGGTTTTTGATCTCTTAAGTAATCTACCCTTCTTACATATTAAAATTTAAAATAATATTTTTATAAAAATTTTTCAATAAATCTATCTAAGACTTCTTCTATCGTCGGACTTTTGACTGCTTCAATATCGTAAGAGACTCTAATGATAGGTTTATTGCTATTAATTAACTTTTCAAGGTCAATCGGGCTACCATCAATTATAATCTCGCATTCGGCTTTATTTAGGGTTTCTTCCATGTCTTTAATCTGTTGGTCGTTGTACCCCATAGCTGGAACTATCTGTGTGATCTGCGGAAATTCTTCAAAGACTTTTTTCATAGTACCCGTTACATAAGGTTTTGGATCTATAATTATAGCTCCACTATTGGTTGCTGCAACAAATCCCGCACCGTACGACATACTACCATGCGTTAAAGTTGGCCCATCTTCTACAACAATTACTTTCTTGCCCTTTAAATCAGGATTACCTTCGACGGTAACAACTGAATTCGTATATATTTTTGTTGCGTTAGGATTTAATTCGTTTAAATTATCCTCAACGATTTTAACATCTTCTGGTTTAGCATTATTCATTTTATTGATAACGAACGCATCGGCAGATCGGGCATTTACTTCACCTGGATGATATTCCATCTCGTGTCCCGGTCTTAATGGATCTACTACAATAAAAAGTAAATCTGGAACGTAAAACGATAGCTCGTTGTTTCCGCCGTCAAATATGATTACATCCGCTTCTTTTTCTGCTTCTCTAACAATTTTTTCGTAATCTACTCCAGAATAAATCACAAGTCCCTGCTCAATGTAAGGTTCGTATTCCTCCCGCTCCTCGATCGTGCACTCGTAATTATCTAAATCCTCGTACTTCTCAAAACGCATGACATTTTGCTTTATTAAATCTCCATAAGGCATTGGTTCTCTTACTGCTACAACTTTATAACCTTTGCTCATTAAATATCTATAAGTTGCTCGGGAGACTTGGCTTTTACCGCATCCAGTTCTAACAGCACATATAGCAACAACCGGTTTTTTGGATTTAATTTGGGTGAATTTTCCCGATATTAAACGATAGTTAGCTCCCGCAGCTAGCGCTCTAGATGCTTTATGCATAACTTCCTCGTGAGAAACATCAGAATACGCAAAAACGACCTCGTCTACTTCGTATTTTCTGACAAAATCTTCTAGACTATCTTCTGATACCATAGGGATGCCCTTAGGATAGAGCTTTCCGGAAAGTTCTGGGGGGTATTTTCTTTCCGCCCCCTCAATTGTGCCTACATTCTGTTCTCCCGCAATAGTAAAAGCTATTACCTCGTATTCTTCATTATCTTTGAAGACGGTGTTAAATAAATGGAAATCAAAGCCTAATGCGCCTATTATAACAACTCTCTTTTTCTTCATAAATACAAACCATTCTAATAGTGTTTTTTACATTATTATAATAATTAATTTAGGATTTGTAATAATATTTATTGATAGTATTACGGGAATGACAGCCCGCTTATAAGTTCAAGCATGAAAAATGTATATCAAAATTTAACTATTCATGGAAGAAATAATAATTCTAATAAATTTTTCAAGATTTGCATTCTATAAGGTATTTTATAATAACAAATATTCTTATAGAGTAGGATTAACAGATTTTTTTTATTTTCTGTTTTTTCAAGTACTGAATTACACGGAAAAGATGCAATTCAAAAAGCATCTCATCTTGAGGGAACTCTTCTCTTAATTCAGTAATAATCTTATTTTTTTCCTTTTCTGACAGTTTAGCTTCTTTTAATAGATTTTCAATATCATATAACAAATTTTTCCCTCCTTTATAACTCTGGTGGAGCTAGAATCTCAATCGATTTATATCCGTTTTTAAGATTTATTAAATTTACACCGATTCGAGTTTTTCTTTTAACTAGGTGTTTAAAGTTCCAGCTGACTAATATATCCAACGAATAAACAGAAGTTAAAGCAATTAGTAATGCATCGTTTTCATATTTTTCTGGAATAAGACCTTCATCTATATAAACTTGAGATAGTTTTTTCACTTCAGTTGTAATTTTTATATTTTTCCCATTTTTCAATAAGTCCTTCATTTTTTTTTTTAAATCTTCATCTGAAACAGCACTGATTTCTTCTGTATTTATTTCAGAATAATAGACATCATAGTATCTAATAGTATCCCAAAAACTTTGTGTTAGTTTTTGACGATTTGGATCTCGACTATCAAATATTGCGCTGTATACTGATGTATCAAGGAAAATTTTTAATTTTTTCATATTAACTCTAATTTATTTAATACTCTTTTAGGTTTATTCAATAAATATTAAACAATTTTAATTTAAATAATATCGTATTGAAGACACATAAAACAATAGACATCTCTTCTACATCTTCTTCCTTTTTTTACAATTAAATTTAATATAGAATAAAAAAAAATTAAATATAGTTTAAAGTTATTACTACATTTCCCTTTTTGTGCCCTTTATCAACATAACCATGAGCCTCGGCAATTGGTTCCAAGGGATAGCGTTTATCTATGGTCGATTTTATCTTTCCCGCCTTAATAAGCTCTTTGAGGAAAATTAAATCTTCCGCCTTTTCTTTTGCTCCCCCCGTTATTACTTTAATTGAAGACCAAAATCCTCGAATAAGATGTGACATCCTCGGGAAGATTTCAAGAAGCAATCCCTTTTTCTTTAGCGATTTTTTACAATCTGAAAACGAACTCTTGCCTACTGTGTCAAAAATAACATCATAGATCTCATCGCTTTTATTAAAATCCTCTTTGGTGTAATCAATTTCTTTATCGGCTCCTAGAGATTTCACCAATTCATTAAACCTATATATTAATTTTGCTTTAAACAAAAAATTGTAGTTACAATCCAATTTGTTTTAATTTCTCTGAGTTTTGTAACGCCTCTTCTTTAGTTATAGTATACATCAGAGCAAATGCAATCGCTCCTATGATCACAATAAAGAATGGAATTATGCTAATTTGCATTAACAACCCTGTATATGCCGCTGAGTATGTGCTTGGATCACCAGAAACATAACCTGTAAAACTAGAGACAATCGCAAATATCAAGGTCTGAATCGCATAAGAAAAAGCTGTAAATACTCTTAATACACCCGTATAAGATCCTTCTTCGCGCTTACCCGATTGAACGACTGCTTTGTCAATTGCTTCGACACCTATATAGATTCCCGTTACAATTACGGCCCCATAGCCAAGTCCTCCAAAAATACACACGAAATTCAGGAGTGCAACGGGTAATAAAAATAACATTAGAAAAAACAGGCTGAAACATATTAAACTTATTATCCCACTTTTTTTTGTCCCATATTTTTTAATAAATGGGATGTAAAGTAGTGATCCGATAAATGATGTAATTAAAACTATTATTCTCGGAAGCATTGCCGCCAAAGAATCAACTTCATACCCAAGTCCGTCGAAGAAGAAAAATGGTAAGCCATTCAAAAAACAAATACCTGCAATTGAATACAAAGTGAACATAATAATATACGCTATCCAATTCCTATCCGAAAAAATTCGAAATAGAGTTTCTTTAACTGAAGAAGAACCTTTTTGTTTTCGATCTAATTGCTCTCTGAATGCTCTTATCTCTTTACTTTCATATGCTCCATAAGAAAACGGAATTAACATGAGATAGGATAAAATTACACTTATTATTGCAGTTCCTATATACGCAATTGGCTCATCCTTTCCCCCTAAACGGCCCAAAATTATCGGTATCAAAATTGATACAATTAACACTTGGTAAATAAAAGTAATAACCTGACTCGCTCTAATGCTCTTAGTTCGTTCGCGTTGACTACGGAATAAATCTGGAAACAATGCAGATCGATTGACTTCGGAAACCGTTGCTAGTGTCTCGTAAATAGCCATCATTATAGTTAACCAAACTATTGAAAGCATTAAATTACCTGGTTCGTTTACAACAAAAGAAATTGGGATAAAACATAAAAATAAAAATACTGGTTGCGTAAGATGACCTATTATTATCCATGGAAATCTTTTTCCATATTTCTTAGTAAATTTAGTTGAATGATCTGCAAAAAATCCAATTAGCGGATCGTTAAACGCATCAACCATGGAATATATAAGAAATATTAAAAAAATTGTAATCTGAGGGATTAATAATATGTGAGCGCTAAAATATTGAATCCTTCCCCACATTCCTATTAGAATTAATGCAACTGGACCTCCCATTGCCCATGCCCAATACTTCACTTCTTTATGGGGTAATCTCCGAATTAAATCGGTATCATTCTTTACTTCTGACTGAGACATTTTATTTATTTAAAAAGAATTAAATTGATTAATAAAATATATTTCTCTTAATTATATTTAAAATCTTCATTTTTTCTTTGTATAAATATATAAATAAAAAAGGAAAACACGAAACAATCATCGGAGAAAAATTAATTAATAACAAAAAAAATTTCAAATCATTATTGTTTTTTATTTCTGTCATTTTTAATCAATTCTCTCAATAAATTAGTTTTAAATAAATAATTACTTAAAAATCGATTTAGATTTTTACATGCTGATTTTAGCAGCGTTTGAAGTGATCGCATCTATAATGCGTGGCCAAGTCTCAGGTGGTAAACTATGCCCCATACCTTCAATTATTAATAGTTTTGAGCCCTTTATTGCTTTTGTTGTTTCCTTTCCCATCTCAATTGATAGAAGTGGGTCATCTGTCCCATGGATTACAAGAGTTGGTGCTTTTATTGTAGCAATTTGTTCCCTCCTATTTCCTGTAGCCAATATTGCTGCTAACTGACGTTTAGTTCCTGACGGATAAAAAGAGCGATCATACGATTCAGTTACAATTTTGCGTGCTTTTTTTTCATCAAAAGGAAACCCCGAACCATAAAGAACACGCATTCTGTTTATTGAATGCACAATATTTGCCTCACGTTCTGTAGGAGGGGGTGTTAAAAATATTTTCATTATTTCTGGTTTTGGTTGAGCAACATTTTGGTTGCCAGTCGTACTCATTATCGAACAAAGACTCAGAACACGCGAGGGATGCCTGTAACCTATATTTTGTGTTATCTTTCCGCCCATTGAGACTCCACAAATATGCGCTTTTTGAATATTGAGATCGTCTAAAACTCCAATCGCATCATCAGCCATATCATCTAATGTATATGGTGCACTAACGGGTTTACCTTTTTGGACCGCTTTAAATAATTTTATAATATTTACATCGTCAGCTTTTTCAAATTTAGTTGATAATCCAACATCCCGGTTATCAAATCTTATTACATAAAATCCACTCTTAACAAACAGTCCGCATAATTCTACACTCCACTTAATCATTTGAGAGCCAAGACCCATGATTAAAAGTAAAGGTTTCGAAGATGGATTACCAAACGTATCATATTCAATTTCAATATTATTAATTTTTGCTTTAGGAATTATTAATCAACTTCATATGGATAATTGTTAATATTTATTTCTTTAAATAATATACATATATTCATTATTATTGATAATTATTAAACAACTATTAGAATTTCTTATTAATGTATTTTACTTACAATGTTCTACTAATTACCATTTAAAGAGAATTTTTAATTAAATATTGATAATCTCTTCCTCTGGATGATCAACAATAAAAACAGAGCAATCCAAAGCGATTTTTAAAATCTTATTTATCATGCTTTAAAAGCCGACTACCATGAATTATCATTTCAATTGTCATTGTTTCATGAGCTTTATTATAGATTATTCTATTAGTTTGAAAAATTAGTTCACGATCATTTGGATCATCAGATTCAGGCGTCTTATAACCAGTTTTAGGAAAATCTATAAGATAATCTATTTTAAGGTATTTTCATATTCTTATTTAATCCTTTTTTGTTTAAAGGATCAAAATATTTTCCCAAGACTACAAACATAATCAAATAATTTAGATAAATGTCAGAAAAAGAAAAAGAAAGAAATAAATTAGCTAGATTACGTACTTTACTAGCATTAGAAAGGAATTATTTAGCAGAAGAAAGAACACAATTAGCTAGGTTAAGAACAGGATTAGCATTTGCTTTAATAGTGCCTTCAATATATTTATTTACTACTTCTACTAGTATTAACATTCCGCTATTTTTTTTTATAATTCTTTTAATTTTCCTGAGTTGTTTTTTTTTCAGGGGGATATGGACAGTTATCAATGCAAAATCTAAATTAAAAAAAATAAGGAAAAAAAAAGAGAATGTGAAAAAACGCGAAAAACAGATTGTTGACAGTTCAGAATCTATACATAACACTTTTAAAAATTGCGTTGAATTTAATAATAATTAATAAAATTTTTGGATTAATAGGAAATATTCAATAAATTCATAAAGATTTTTTATTAAGTTCCAAATGCCCTAATAAGAATATTAATCCTTTCCATTTTCCTGATCCCTAATTACTTTTTGATGAACATTACAAATTATTACTGTAAAGCTTTCTAATAAAAAAATATTTAAAATTGAATTTGACTTAATATTTATTAAATTAATTAAAAACTCTTCAGTTTTTCTTCTAATTGTGGGTCTGTAAGGGTATCTATGATATATTTTGCGAACTCTTCGCCAGTAGCTCCGTCGTCTCGGCCAGTAAGTGCTATTTTCTTTTCTAGTGTTGCACAAATATCAAGTGCCATTTCGAGTTTTTTCGCTTTTTCAGCATATCCTATATGGTTCATAAATAAAGCCGCTGCTTTGATAATACTTGAAGGATCAGCGTATTGTGCCCTATCATTTTCTACCATACGGGGGGCTGAACCGTGAATTGCTTCAAACATAGAATCTTGTTTTCCTATGTTCGTGGAACCAGCTGTACCAACTCCACCTTGAATTTGAGCTGCTTCGTCTGTGATGATATCTCCATATAAATTTGGGGCGACAAATACTCTAAATTGGCTTTGTCGAGCGGGATCTAAATAACTTAAATAGCTTTCTGAATCATCATTTTGAAAAGTCATATAATATCAATTAACACGGTCGAGAAGGAGTGAAAAAGGGTACCCAACACGGAGATTAGAACGAGTATAGGCTCAAATGTAAGAATGTACGGAAAATTGAGAAAAATTTTGCACCATTGGAATGGGGTGCTTCGAATCAAGATAATTTTGAAATGTATGAAAATTGCCATAGATTTTTCTTAAGGATTCTTTATCCTTACCGATTCAAAAATAGAGAAATAGAATAGAAAAAAGAAAAAGGATATTATAATGCTTCGAGCGCAGCATTAAAAGTCTCGCTCGGACGCATCATTTTCTCGGCAATTTCATCATCGGGTTTATAATAACCTTTCAAATCTACCGGTGTCCCTTGAACAGCGAGTAACTCTTCGGTAATTTTGGCTTCATTTTCTGTCAATGTTTGGGCAAGAAGTGCAAACTGGGCTTTCATATCAGCATCCTTATCTTGAGTAGCAAGAGCTTGAGCCCAATACATTGTTAAATAGAAGTGGCTGCCGCGATTGTCCATTTCATTGACTTTTCGGGAGGGAGATTTATTTTCATTTAGATATTTCTCAATTCCCTGATCTAATGTTTCCGCCAGCAACATAGCTTTAGAATTATTTAATCGGCGACCAATGTGTGTGAATGAATTTGCCAATGCAAGAAATTCACCCAATGAATCCCATCGCAAGTGATTTTCGCTTATAAATTGTTGAACGTGTTTTGGCGCAGATCCGCCTGCTCCAGTCTCGAATAATCCTCCTCCTGCCATTAATGGAACGGTTGAGAGCATTTTTGCACTGGTGCCAACTTCAAGGATTGGAAACAGATCAGTAAGATAATCTCGCAATACATTACCCGTAACTGCGATAACATTCTTTCCTTCACTGATTAATTCACATGCATTTCGGGTGGCATCTTCCAGGTTCATTATTTTTATATCTAAACCGGTAGTGTCATGGTCTTTCAGATACAGATTCACTTTCTTTATCAATTCAGCATCGTGGGCTCGGTTTTCATTTAACCAGAACACAGTTGGGTAGCCGGTGAGTTTAGCCCGCTTTACTGTCAATCCAACCCAATCTTGGATCGGTAGATCTTTAGTTTGGCACATACGGAAGAAATCTCCTTCTTCAACAGGGCGTTCCAATAATACTTCACCATTTTCTGCCACTACACGCACATTTCCTTTGCTTTTTAATTCAAAAGTTTTGTTATGAGAGCCATACTCTTCAGCTTTTTCAGCCATTAAGCCTATGTTTTGTAAGGTTCCCATTGTTGAAACATCAAAGGCTCCATGCTCTTTACAGTAATCAATGGTGATTTGGAACACACTGGCATAGCTCGAATCGGGAATGACAAAGTTGGTATCATACATCTTTCCATCAGGACCCCACATTTGACCACCGTTCCGAATTGCTGCCGGCATTGATGCATCGATAATCACATCGGAGGGGACATGTAAATTGGTTATCCCTTTGTTAGAATCTACCATCGCTAATTTTGGCCGAGTCGCATAGCAAGCCTCGATATCATTTATAATTTCTTTTTGCTTCTCAGGGGATAATTCTTTAATTTTAGCATATAGTTCACCCAGACCATTTCGAGGGCTAATTGCAAGCTGTTTGAAGGTTTCTGCATATTTTTCATATACTTCTTTGAAATAGATCGATATAACGTGGCCGAATATGATTGGATCGGAGACCTTCATCATAGTTGCCTTCAGATGAACCGAGAATAAGATATCCTGTTCTTTAGCATCTTTGATCTGTTCTTCCAAGAAAAATCTAAGCAATTTCTTACTCATTATGGAAGTATCTATGATTTCACCTGGAATTAAAGCCAAATTGTCCTTCAAAACTGTTTTTTGTTCCGTAGTGTCGATAAATTCAATGGTTGAATTGCCTGCTGTTTGTTCCGTAATGGTAGCTGAGATTTCGGTTAATCGTAGGTCGCCTTCCTGCATGGTAGCTACGTGAGATTTGGAGTCTTTTCTCCAAATACCCATAGAATGCGGATTTTTTCTCGCAAAATTTTTGACTGGTCCTGGAACTCTCCTATCTGAATTTCCCATACGGGTTACTGGGTTTACAGCACTTCCCTTTACAACATTAAATTTCTTCAGGATCGCCTTTTCTTCATCGGTTTTCGGATCAATGGGATAATTCGGGACATTATATCCCTTTTCTTGGAGTTCTTTGACAGCTGCATTAATTTGTGGGATTGAAGCACTAATATTTGGAAGTTTAATGATATTAGCTTCGGGTTTATTGACCAATACTCCAATTTCATTCAAATCATCGGATTGTTTTTGTTCTTCTGTCAAATATTCCGGGAAATTTGCAAGAATTCGACCCGCAAGAGAAATGTCCTTTGTTTCTACGGGGATATCTGCTACACTGGCGAATTTTTTCACAATTGGGAGGAAAGAGTAGGTGGCTAACCGTGGGGCTTCATCCGTAATTGTGTAGATTATTTTTTCATATTGACTCATGAGTTTCATCACATTTTTTTTTTTTTAGAATCTTATTCTAATATTTTTGTTTGTGTTTAAAATTTGTTTTTTTTGATTTATTGTAAAAAAATATAAATTTTAATTTGTAAATAG
>Ga0209345_10004201_pt1 | contig 14106 bp, 15 predicted proteins | sample Cruoilmetagenom7_FD_187294 | JGI IMG/M metagenome (GOLD analysis project Ga0209345, IMG submission 187294) | Oil polluted marine microbial communities from Coal Oil Point, Santa Barbara, California, USA - Sample 7 (SPAdes) (version 2) | ecosystem: Environmental > Aquatic > Marine > Oil seeps ... | reverse complement strand
CCTATGGCGATCATCGAATTTGTGGACCGTGACCGCGACGCCAAAGGCGCCGCAGACAAGGCCCGCGTTGCAGCTGAAGAAGCCGCAGAATAAGATTTCACCTCATGGTGAGACAAAGAGCCCTGCCATCTGGCGGGGCTTTTTTTGTTTTGACGATATATTCTCGGTAAAGAGAAATGAGAGCAGTTGCATGATGGGCGGTGGCTGCGCATATCTTTGGGTATGAAATACTTTGCCTTTATCCTTGCACTGCTCGGCGCGCCCTTAAGTGCGCAGCAGGTTCCGCAATCCGCTGCTGAAATGCAGCTTAGCTTTGTGCCAATCGTTCGAGAGGCCGCGCCAGCGGTTGTAAACATCTACGTCAAAGTCGTGCGCGAGGTGCAGCGCACGCCCCTACAGGCAGATCCGTTTTTCGGGCGCTTGTTTGGTGATCCTTTGATGGATCGAAAGCCACGGGTGCAGAATTCTCTTGGCTCTGGGGTCATCCTGTCAGCCGACGGCATTGTGGTCAGTAACTATCATGTGGTCGGAATGGCCACGGACATCCGCGTTGTCCTCAATGACCGGCGCGAGTTCTCGGCGCAGGTGCTTCTTGGCGACGAGGAAAGTGATCTGGCTATCCTGAAGATCGATGCGCCAGAGCCTTTACCATTCTTGCCCTTGCGCAGCAGCAATACTGTCGAAGTAGGGGAGCTAGCCCTTGCGATCGGAAACCCGTTTGGCGTGGGTCAGACGGTGAGTAGCGGTATTATCTCAGGGCTTGCGCGATCGGGGCGTTCTGGCGGTGGCGGGCGCGGGTATTTCATCCAGACAGATGCGCCGATCAATCCTGGCAACTCTGGTGGAGCTTTGGTGGATGTTCAGGGCCATCTGATCGGCGTTAATACGTCGATCCTGACGCGGTCAGGTGGTTCGAATGGAATAGGTTTTGCCATTCCGGCTGATTTGGTTGCGGCCTTTGTGGCGCAAGCAGAAGAGGGGCGGACCGAATTCGGGCGTCCTTGGGCCGGGATTAGCGGGCAGCCGTTGGATACGGACATGGCAGCAACGCTGGGATTTGATCGCTCTGGCGGCATTATCATTTCCGGCCTGCACCCCGCGAGCCCCTTTCAGGAAGCCGGTTTGCAGGTTGGTGACGTGATCCTTTCCGTCGGCGGACAACAGGTCAACACGCCGTCAGAGATGGTTTACCGGATGAGCGTCGCAGGATTGGATGCTCAGGCAGAAGTATTGTTCAGTCGGGAAGGCGTTGAAGAAAGCGTAAAGGTCGCTTTGATTGCGGCCCCGGAAGAACCGTCACGTGACGCGGTGACCTTGGCTGATGACAGTCCGTTTCCGGGTCTGACGCTGGTACGCATCAATCCTGCCGTTCTGTCCGAACTCAATCTGCCGTTGGAGGTTGAGGGCGTTGCAGTGATTGATGCCGGCGTATTTGCATCGCGCGCGGGGCTGCGCAGCGGGGATGTGATTTTGGCCCTGAATGGCGTCGCGCTTTCACATCCTGATCAGGTGTCCGAAATGCTGTCACAGCGGGTGCGACAGGTCGAGATGATAGTCCAGCGCGGCGCGCAACGGATTACCATGCGGTTTAGGGGGTAGGGGATGGTCGATTTATTTGGAAGTCCGGCCGCCGCCACTGAAAGCGACCGCCGCCCGCTCGCTGACCGCTTGCGGCCCAAAACCTTGCGAGAGGTGATTGGCCAGTCTCAGGTGTTGGGACCGGATGCGCCATTGACTGCGATGCTGGAAGGCGGTGCCCTTAGTTCGTTGATTTTCTGGGGGCCACCTGGGGTGGGTAAGACCACGATAGCGCGGTTGCTGGCGGATGAAACCGATCTGCACTTTGTGCAGATCAGCGCGATCTTCAGCGGCGTGCCAGAACTGCGCCGCGTGTTTGATGCAGCTAAGATCAGGCGTCAGAACGGGCAGGGAACACTGCTTTTCGTTGATGAAATCCACCGCTTTAACAAAGCGCAGCAAGACGGGTTCTTGCCGCATATGGAGGACGGTACGATCCTTTTGGTGGGTGCGACTACGGAGAATCCAAGTTTTGAACTGAACCGTGCTGTCCTGAGTCGTGCTCAGGTCCTCGTACTGGAGCGACTCGGGCCGGATGATCTGGAAAAGTTGGTAAAGCGGGCCGAGGAAGAGCTGGACGCCAGCCTGCCGCTGGTCCCCGCCGCGCGGCAGGCGCTATTGGACATGGCTGACGGTGACGGGCGTGCCCTTCTCAATTTGATAGAACAAATAGCAGCTTGGAAGCTGGACGCGCCACTGGACACCATCGCCTTGGGTAAGCGCCTAAGCAAGCGCGCAGCCCAATATGACAAAGGCGGGGATGAGCATTATAACCTCATTTCTGCGCTGCATAAGTCAGTGCGTGGCAGCGATCCTGATGCGGCGATCTATTGGTTCGCGCGGATGCTGGAGGGGGGCGAAGACCCCCGCTATCTTGCACGTCGGATCGTGCGGATGGCAGTAGAGGATATTGGGCTGGCCGATCCCCAAGCGCAGGCGGTTTGCTTGCAATGTTGGGACACATACGAACGGCTTGGTTCTCCCGAGGGGGAACTGGCATTGTCTCAGGCGGTCATCTATCTTGCTCTCGCGCCGAAAAGCAACGCGAACTATGTCGCCTACAAGGGCGCGCGCCGAGCGGCCAAGGCTACGGGATCGGCTCCGCCGCCCAAACACATTCTCAATGCGCCGACAGGCATGATGAAAGATCAGGGATACGGTGCGGGATACGCCTATGACCATGATGCCGAAGACGGGTTCTCGGGACAGAACTATTTCCCAGACGGGATGGAGCGTCCGGCGCTATATCAGCCGGTCGAGCGCGGGTTTGAACGGGATCTGAAGAAGCGGTTGGAGTATTTCTCAAAACTGAGAACGCAGCGAGAGAGTTGACTCTGGCCAGCGCGCGCGCGATTGGGTCTGCATGATTTCAACTATGTCCCTTGTTGCTTTGGGCGGTGCTATTGGTGCTGCATGTCGCTACCTTGTCGGGGTTGGCATGATGCGTCTCATGGGGCCTGCGGATTTTCCGTTGGCGATCCTTACCGTGAACATCATCGGCTCGTTCCTGATGGGCGTGTTTGTGGTTGCCGCAGCCCAAAAGGGGCTGACGCATATGAGCCCGTTTGTCATGACAGGTGTCCTTGGCGGCTTTACCACTTTCTCGGCGTTCTCGCTTGAAGCGATTACGCTGATGGAGCGTGGGCAGATCGCTGCGGCGGGGGCCTATGTGGCGCTTTCTGTCGGGCTGAGTCTGGGTGGATTGATGTTGGGACTTTGGATTGCCAGAGGGGTATTCGCATGAGCCGTGTCCAGACTATTACCGTAGCAGAAGGTGACGGGGATCAGCGTTTGGATCGCTGGTTCAAGAGCATTTTCCCGCATGTGCCGCAGGGCCGCATCGAAAAGATGTGCCGCAAGGGTGAAATTCGCGTTGATGGAGGCCGTGTAAAGGGCGCCACCCGTGTCGAAGTCGGCCAGCAAGTGCGTATTCCGCCACTGCCCACGGGTGAGGCTCCACCGCCGCCCAAGCGCACGACAGTCACAGATGCCGAAGCCAAGATGATCCGCGCGTGCGTGATTTATCGCGATGACCATGTAATCGCGCTGAACAAGCCACCGGGCCTACCCGTGCAAGGTGGCTCGGGGCAGGGGGAGCGGCATGTTGATGCGCTTTCAGAAGCGCTGATGTTTGACTTGGATGAAAAACCGCGCCTTGTGCACCGGTTGGATAAAGATACGTCCGGTGTGCTGCTGCTGGCGCGGACGCGTGAAGCGGCCAAAGCGCTGACTGCCAATTTCCGGCACCGGGAGACGCGCAAGATTTACTGGGCGGCTGTCGCGGGTGCGCCGCATCCGCGTAACGGTACAATCAAGTTCGGCTTGGTCAAAGCTGGCGGCCATGGCCCGCGGGGCGAAGGCGAAAAGATGCATGCTGTCCACCCCCGCGATGTGGACAGCACCGAAGGGGCCAAGCGCGCCACAACGGATTATTCCGTGTTGGAGCAGGCTGGCACCCGCACGTCTTGGGTGGCACTTAGTCCGGTTACAGGCCGTACGCACCAGTTGCGTGTGCATATGGCAGAGATCGGTCATCCGATCATTGGTGACGGGAAATATGGTGGCTCTGGACAGGAAAACATGGGTGACGGTTGGGGGGCTCAGCTGGGCGGAGATATCTCCAAAAAGCTGCACCTGCACGCGCGCAGCCTGACGATCCAGCATCCTGCTACAAAAGCGGTGCTGAATATCGTGGCGCCTCTTCCGGATCATATGCAGCGCACATGGGACACCTTCGCGTGGCATACGAAATTTGCACCTGACAACCCGTTCGGAGATGACTGGGGATGACTGATACGCCTTTGCGTCTGGTGATCTTCGATGTGGATGGCACCCTTGTAGACAGCCAGTCAGACATCCTTGGGGCGATGCATCTGTCTTTCGCGGCTGAGGGGCTAAGCACGCCGGCGCGCGCGGATATTCTGGGCGTTGTCGGACTGTCGCTCGATGTATTGATGCCACATCTCGCGCCAGAGGCGGATGCCGCCACGCAGGCGCGATTGGTGCAAGGCTACAAAGACGCCTACATGACACTTCGTGCTGATGTTGCGCGCGGTGAATCTTCCCCCTTCTATCCTGGCGCGCGCACGGCACTTGAGGCGCTACAAGCGCGGCCTGATGTCTTGCTGGGCGTGGCCACTGGTAAATCGCGTCGCGGGCTGGACAAACTGATAGAGGCACACGGCCTCGAGGGTATGTTTGTGACGCAACAAGTCGCAGATTTTCATCCTTCCAAACCCAACCCTTCGATGTTGATAGAGGCATTGAACGAAACAGGTATTGGCGCGGATGATGCTGTTATGTTGGGGGACACCAGCTTTGACATGGAGATGGCAAAAGCGGCAGGGATCACGGGAATCGGGGTTAGCTGGGGCTATCATCCGCCTGCGCGGCTGACTGCTGCGCGGCATCTGGTTGAAAGTTTCGATGCGGTTCCACCGCTGTTGGACAGCATCTGGAAGGAATAAGAGATGAGCGACTGGAAAGCAAAACGGTTCTGGAAAGAGGCCAGCGTAGCAGAGGCTGAGGCCGGTTATGCGATCACGCTGGATGGCCGGGCCGTCAAAACTCCGGCCAAGCAGCCATTGCATGTGCCAACCCGTGCGATGGCCCTTGCCATTGCGCAAGAGTGGGACGCGCAGAAAGACCTGATCAACCCAAACACGATGCCTGCCACCAAAACTGCCAACGCCGCGATCGATAAGGTCACCATTCAGCATGCCGAAGTCGCGGACATGCTTGCGGCTTATGGTGACAGTGATTTGCTATGCTACCGCGCAGATGCTCCGGTTGAACTGGTCGAAAGGCAAGCCGAACAATGGGACCCCATGCTGGACTGGGCGGCCGAGACGCTTTCAGCGAAACTGGAAGCACGTACTGGCGTGATGCACCTACCACAAGACCCCGAGGTTGTTGAGGCATTGCGCCGCCGTACACATGCGCTTGACGCTTTTGAATTGGCCGCTTTCCACGATTTGGTCAGTTTGTCCGGATCTCTGATCCTTGGATTTGCCGCTATTCTGGATGCGAGGCCTGTAGAAACCCTGTGGAATCTCTCCCGTCTCGATGAACTGTGGCAAGAAGAGAAGTGGGGTGAGGACGCCGACGCCACCGCACTGGCCGAGATAAAGCGCGAAGCATTCCTGCATGCGAAGCGTATGTATGACTTGCGTCAGGCCGAATAGTCAAAAAACGGGCATTTCCTCTGAGTCAAGACACTGTTGTGCTGGATTTTTGGTCGCCTTAGCCTTGACCTTTATGCGGGAATCCGCCCAAACTCCCTTGCACTACACGAACGTGGTTCGTGCAGTATCACCACCGGTGTGGAAAACGCCGGTTTATCCATCCGAAAAGCGATGGAAAATCAGGAAGAGGTAAAGATGAAAAAATCAATTATTCTTGGCGCACTCACGATCGCCGGTCTGTCTGCCGGTGCAGCAGCTGCTGGTACGTTGGATGATGTCAAAGCACGCGGCAAACTGAACTGTGGTGTAACCACAGGTCTTGTTGGCTTCGCGGCACCCGATGCGAATGGCGAATGGACTGGTTTTGACGTTTCCGTCTGCCGTGCTGTTGCCGCTGCTGTTCTGGGCGACGCGACTGCTGTTGAATTCGTACCAACAACCGGCAAGACGCGCTTCACCGCACTTGCGTCCGGCGAAATCGACATGCTGGCCCGTAACACCACATGGACATTCTCCCGTGACGTCGACCTGAAGTTCGATTTTATCGGTGTGAACTATTATGACGGCCAAGGCTTCATGGTGCCAAAAGCACTGGGTGTGTCCTCTGCCAAAGATCTTGATGGTGCAACAGTTTGCATTCAGACAGGTACAACAACCGAGCTGAACCTGGCCGACTTCTTCCGCGCCAACAACATCAGCTACGAGCCTGTGCCAATCGAAACCAATGCAGAAGCAAACCAGCAGTACCTTGCCGGTGCCTGCGACGTTTACACAACAGACGCTTCCGGTCTGGCCGCGACACGTGCGACATTCGAAGCACCTGGTGACCACGTCCTGCTGCCAGAAATCGTTTCCAAAGAGCCACTCGGCCCATTGGTTCGCCATGGCGACAACGAGTGGGGCGATGTCGTTCGCTGGACTTTGAACGCACTTATCGCAGCTGAAGAGCTGGGTGTTTCTTCCGCGAACATCGCCGAAATGGCAACGTCCACAACCAACCCAGAAGTTGCACGCCTGTTGGGCACCGAAGGTGACCTTGGCGCGATGCTGGGCCTGGACGCAGATTGGGCCAAGCGCGCAATCGAAACACAGGGTAACTACGGCGAAATCTTTGCTAAGAACATCGGCGAAGACACACCAATCGGTCTTGCGCGTGGTCTGAACGCACAGTGGACAGATGGTGGCCTGCTGTACACACCACCATTCCGTTAAGCATAACGAGCAAAGGGCGCGGTTTTCCGCGCCCTTTGTGCCTTACGATACGACAATAAAATAAATGATCCGGTACTGACGTCAAAAGACGCATGGAAATAAACCGGGACCACGGGGATACATAAAATGTCGACACTCACGGACCCACCACAGGGCTCGTTCCGGCTATCTATGCTGTTGAACGATACGAGGTACCGGTCGATGACTTTGCAAGTCATCGCAGCAATCATTCTTGCGCTGTCACTCGCATATTTATATTCGAACCTCGCCGCGAACCTTCGGGCGGCCGGATTGAATATTTCATTCGGGTTTCTGAACAGCTCAGCCGGCTATGATATCAACCAGACACTGATTGATTATAATAGCCAATCATCAAACCTACGTGCCGCCGTTGTTGGTATTCTCAACACACTGCTGGTGGCCTTCCTGGCCTGTATTACAGCAACGATATTCGGCGTGATCGCGGGCGTTTTGCGCCTGTCGAACAACTGGCTCGTGCGTAAACTGATGGCCGTCTACGTTGAAATCTTCCGGAACATTCCCGTGTTGATCTGGATCATCATCATCTTCACGATCATGACGGCCGTCATGCCCAGCCCACGGGACTTCAGGGGTGACACGCCGGCTTCTTCAATGTTGTTTGATCTTTTCGCATTCACCAACCGTGGCGTCTATGTTCCCGGTCCCTACTTTACCCGCGGGTTCGGCGGCGGTGAGGGGAGCGCGCTGAATTGGGTGCTTGTGATTGCAGTGCTGGTTGGATCGTTTTTTGCGACGCGGTTCCTGACCGCGCGGGCCAACAGAATTCAAGAAGCGACAGGTGTCCGTCCCAATACACTTTGGACCAACCTTGCAATCTGGATTTTGCCGATCTCTATCTTCTGCCTCATCTTTGGCCTGACTTGGGACATTCCCGCGCTCAAGGGCTTTAACTTTGGTGGTGGTATCAAAATTGGTGGCCCGCTGATTGCACTTTGGTTTGCGCTGTCGATCTACACAGGCGCTTTCATTGCTGAAAACGTGCGTGCAGGTATTCAGGCGGTTTCCAAGGGACAGACAGAAGCGGCAGCCGCGCTGGGTATTCGCCCACGCCGGGTTATGAGCCTTGTTGTCCTGCCGCAGGCGCTTCGGGTAATCATCCCGCCGCTGATTTCGCAATATCTTAACATCACGAAGAACTCTTCGCTGGCGATTGCGGTTGGCTACGCTGACATCACAGCGACACTCGGGGGTATTACGCTTAACCAGACGGGCCGCGCGATTGAATGCGTGCTTTTGCTGATGCTCTTCTATCTTGTGATCTCGTTGACGATCTCCGCCGTGATGAACGTTTATAACAACGCTATGAAATTGAAGGAGCGCTGAGATGTCAGATACACATGAACACTCCGTCGCCTTCGTTCGGACAACAGAAATTCCACAACAACCGGCACCGATGAATGCAGCGGGACCGGTCAAATGGATGCGTGAAAACCTGTTTCCAACTTGGGCAAATGCGCTGCTTACCGTGGCTGCGATCTATGTGATCTATCTGATCCTTTCTGCAACGTTGCCATGGATTTTTGGCGGCCTTTGGACCACATCATCTCTGGCAGAGTGCCGGGAAGTCCTGCAGGGCAAATCGGCGGCCTGTTTCTCGGTCCTGACCGAGCGCTGGAACCAGCTGTTGTTCGGGTTCAAATACCCGTCTGATATGTACTGGCGCCCGACACTGGCACTTGTGCTGATGTTTGTTGCTTTGGCCCCTGTGCTGTTCTTTGACTTGCCACGCAAGCTGTTGATCGCCACCATTCTTTATCCTTTCATCGCTTACTGGCTGATCTGGGGTGGCACTGTGTTGACCCCGATTTTCGCGCTGGTGGGGTTTGCTGTTGGCTACGTTGTCTACAGCCGCTTCGTTGCACGGAACTTTGCGCTGGCTCTTTCCGGTGGTGTCGCCGCCGCGATGGTCGCTTGGTATATCGGTAGCCTTATCGTTTCGCTCATCGCGCCCGAAACCCCCTTGTTGGAAGCAGTACCTTCCCGCGATCTGGGCGGCTTCATGCTTAATATGATGTTGGGTCTGACCTGTGTGTCGCTATCTGTTCCGCTTGGAATTGCGCTGGCGTTGGGACGACAAAGCTCAATGCCACTGATCAAATGGATCTGTGTGGTTTTCATCGAATTCATTCGCGGCGTGCCGCTTATTACTTTGTTGTTCGTGGCAAGCGTGATGTTGGCGTATTTCTTCCCGCCGGAGGCAACAGTTGATCTGTTCCTTAGGGTCGTCATCATGATCACCATGTTTTCCTCAGCGTATATCGCCGAAGTGATCCGTGGTGGTTTGGCCGCTTTGCCCAAAGGGCAGTACGAAGCGGCAGACAGCCTTGGTTTGGATTACGCACAGGCAATGCGGCTGATCATTCTACCGCAAGCGTTGAAAATCTCGATCCCAGGCATCGTGAACATTGCGGTGGGTCTGTTCAAAGACACCACGCTTGTTTCCGTTATCTCGATGTTTGATCTGGTTGGTATGATCCGGGGTCCGATCCTCGCGTCTACCGATTGGAACGGGGTATACTGGGAGCTTTTGGGCTTTGCCGCCTTGCTGTTCTTCGTCGTTTGCTACGGCATTTCACAATATTCGCAGTGGCTGGAACGCCGTCTTGCGACAGATCATCGTTAAGGAGGCCGGAACATGGCTGATACCGCAAAACTTAAAGTATCCGACGAAGTCGCAATCTCGATCCAGAATATGAACAAGTGGTACGGCACTTTCCACGTGCTGCGCGACATTGATCTGACTGTGTATCAAGGGGAACGTATCGTGATTTGTGGGCCTTCAGGCTCGGGTAAATCCACGTTGATCCGCTGCATTAACGCACTGGAAGAGCATCAGAAGGGTTCAATCGAAGTTGATGGCACGCTTCTGTCATCGGACCTTAAGAACATCGATAAGATCCGGTCTGAAGTTGGCATGTGCTTTCAGCACTTCAACCTTTTCCCTCATCTGACGATCCTTGAGAACTGTACATTGGCACCAATCTGGGTTCGTAAAACACCAAAGAAGGAAGCCGAGGAAATCGCAATGCATTTCCTTGAGAAGGTGAAGATCCCTGATCAGGCTGATAAATACCCCGGCCAGCTTTCGGGTGGTCAACAACAGCGTGTGGCGATTGCCCGTTCGCTTTGCATGCGTCCACGGATCATGCTGTTTGATGAGCCGACATCGGCCCTTGATCCTGAAATGATCAAGGAAGTTCTGGATACAATGATCGAGCTTGCCGAAGAAGGCATGACAATGCTTTGCGTAACGCACGAAATGGGCTTTGCCCGTCAGGTTGCGAACCGCGTCATCTTTATGGATCAGGGCCAGATTGTTGAGCAGAACGAACCGGAAGAGTTCTTCAACAACCCTCAAAGCCCACGCACACAGTTGTTCCTGAGCCAGATTCTGGGACACTAAACAGCGTATATTTTGATGTGATGATAGGGCGGGGGGAAACCTCCGCCCTTATTCTATGAGATCACGGGGAACGACAAACTCGACGACTTTACCTGTGCCATGGCGAAGCTCACGCCAGTTTTCGATATCGAAATCTACGACAAGTGTCGCGCAGGTCGGGTAGGCATTGAAGGACGGGTGGTCCGGCGCCGTTTCCACCAGCATATCGGCCAGCATGGCTGAACCGGGGTTATGTGCGACCATGAGAATACAATCTTCAACGCGAGATCGCAGAGCGTCTGCCATAACGTCAGGCTCTGCCAGATAAAGCTGCCGCATGAGTGTTGTTGGTGTATCTTCCAGACTTAGCCTTGCCACAGTCGCGCGCGTGCGTGCGGCGTCCGAGCAGAGAATGTGATCAGGATGCAAAGAATGGCTGCGCATCCAACGCCCAATGGCCTCTGCACTACGGCGTCCGCGCTCGTTAATCACGCGCTCGTGGTCGGGCTTTGTTAGGTCTGACCAGTCAGACTTTGCGTGCCGCATCAAGATAAGACGTTTCATTCATGCTCCTTTAAAAGCGCGCATATGGAATGCGGATTGCTCAGTCGGTCTATTGAATGCCTGACTGACAGGGCAGGCACGCCGTGTTGCGCACCCCAAACTCATACATGCTGTACCCTGCGGGCCTTTGATATATGTTTTACACGCAGGCACATCGTATGGGGCATCGTCTGATAAGGCCCCCACTGGACAGGCCTTAGTGCATGGGCGGTCGTGACAGGTGCTGCAAGGGCTTGGCCCTATTTTCGATTGCATGGCCTTTTCATCCAGCATCAAAGCACCGCGGATTGATATCATCAAGCCGGCGCGATCGTGGACCAACATACCTGTCGGAGATTGCCAGAATCGCCCTGTGGCTCGCGCCCAAGCAATGAAGGGTGCGTAGGGTGGCCCATCAGACGGGAATACGCAGGTTCCCCCCATATCATCTGCGAGACGGCCAAGTATGCGTTTTGACCAGCGATCAACTGGATCGGGCTTAGAATCGCTGTATTCTGGCGATGCCACAAAAACATTCCAGAATTTTTCATCCGTACCAATGAAGACAATCGTTTGATGCGCGTTGTCTGGATGCGGCAAATACCCCATCAACATCAGGCCCATGGGGGAAAGTGATTGCTCAATCCGCTCCAACACCCTCATGCTTTAAGTCAACACATTGTTAGACAAGCAGGTGTGCAGCGGCAGCCTCATACCTTACCCGGCCCGAATGATTGAGCCCGCGCCATGCTCGGTGAAAAGCTCTAATAGGCAGGCGTTCGGTGCACGACCATCTAGGATAACAGCGGCGCGTACTCCGGCAGCCAGTGCATCCAATGCGGTCTGTGTCTTCGGTATCATTCCGCCCGCGATGGTACCTTCTGATGTCATGTCTTTAATCTGGCTTGCTGTGAGCTCGGTCAGGACTTCACCAGAGGCGTTTTTAACGCCGGACACATCTGTCAGAAGCAACAGGCGATCAGCCTTGAGCGCTGCAGCAATCGCACCGGCTGCGGTGTCGCCGTTGATGTTGAATGTCTCTCCGTTCATTCCCATACCCAAAGGGGCAATGACAGGAATGAGTTCTTTTTCAGCCATATCCAGCAACAACCGAGGGTTCACCTGTGTTGGCCTGCCAACAAGGCCAAGTGCGGGATCTTCGGGCTCACAGATAATAAGACCGCTATCCTTGCCAGAAACGCCGACTGCGCGGCCACCCTGTTCGGAAATTGCCTGAACGATGCGGGCATTGACCAGTCCGGACAGGACCATCTCAACCACTTCCATGGTCGCAGCATCGGTCACCCGTTTGCCGTCCACAAACTCTGACTGAATGCCGAGCCGTTTGAGCATGCTGTTAATCATTGGTCCGCCGCCGTGTACAATCACGGGGTTTACGCCAACCTGACGCATCAACACAACGTCGCGGGCGAATTCGTCCATGGCGTCATCGCTGCCCATGGCGTGTCCACCAAGCTTAATCACGACGGTCGCGTCATTGTAGCGCTGCATATACGGCAGCGCTTGTGAAAGAGTGGCGGCAGTAGCGGCCCAATCGCGGTTCATATCTTGTTTTCTCATATCCGTGATCCCTAGTTCATCGGGATCATAGGTACTTATTCGAGCGTGGCAATGACCGAGCGTAGCGTCGGGATGCCCCAGCCTTTTTCTGAAGATGTCACAATCAGTTCGGGAAATGCAGCAGGGTGTTTGCTTAACGCTCTGCGCACCTGATCCAACACCTTTTCCCGTTCGACTTCTTTGACTTTGTCCGCCTTGGTCAACACGACCTGAAATGTCACCGCGGCGCTGTCGAGCAGGCTCATTATTTCGTCATCGACTTTTTTTACACCGTGGCGCGCGTCAATAAGAACAAAGGCGCGGCGCAGCGTTTGGCGACCTTGCAAGAACTGTTTGAGCAGACGCTGCCATTTTTCGACCACTGGCAAAGGCGCGTTTGCATAACCATAGCCCGGCAAATCAACGAGATAGAGATCGTCACCAGCCGTGAAATAGTTAATCTCTTGGGTGCGTCCCGGCGTGTTTGAGGCGCGGGCAAGGGCCTTCATCCCTGTCAGGGCGTTGATCAGGGTTGATTTACCCACATTGGACCGACCGGCAAAACAGACCTCCATTCGATCTGCTTCGGGCAAGCCAGACATCGCGACAACGCCTTTAACAAATTCTGTTTGGCCGGCAAAAAGCAACCGGCCCTTTTCAGCTGAGACCGCATCAGGTTCTTCGACAAGGGGGAAAGGCAGCTGCATTAGATAAGCTCCAATTGGTCGCCAAGGGCGACTTCGCCCGTTTCTATTATACTTGCGTAAATCCCGAAATGCTGGTGATCCAGCATATTGAGAGCCATAAGTGTATCAACGTCGCGTATGCCCGTATCGGTGTTGGCCATTGTGGCTTTGCAGCGCTGAATGCGCTCTTCCACTTTGAGCCTGACGGTCCCCAAGCGTAACTCGCGGCCTAACCACTCGAATTCTTCCCACGCTTCGGCACCATCAAACCAGATGTTGCCGCGCCAGCGCTCTTGCTGGAGCGAGGCGTTTGCGAGCGTTTCGACAGCTTCGTGTGACGCGCGGTTGCACAAAGAAACGGAAGCAAAAGGAGTATCCGTAAAGCCGCGATCCTCAAGCTTGAAAACCCGTGCAGGCTGCGGCCGTTTTGGATCAGCCAAGGGGCGCACCCACTGCAACAGCGCGTCGCTTTGCGTGTCGGGCTGTACTGTCAGATCAGATGTATCCGGGTGCCGCAATGTGATGGTTTTCGTGACCTCATCCAGAGAGGCCGTGATGGCCATCAGGGCGGGTGACTTCGAACCGATGCTAAAGTTCTGGCAAGCGGCCCATTCGCTACCATCTGCCTTGCAGGCGTCATGGGCAATGGCCCACAGGCGATCAAATGGCATCGACTTGCCTTTGGTCAGCGTGACACGCTCTAGCGCCTCACGCCCGTGGCTTTTGACAGGGTGGCGCCAGAGCGCCGATACCTTCATCACTTTTTCGGCTCTGCTTTGGGCTTGCGGCCAAAGCTACCTTTGATGTTCCCCAACAAGTCAGGCTTGTACCCCTGACTGCGCATGATCAGGTACTGTTGGGTGAAGGTGATGGTGTTGTTCGCGATCCAGTAAACGACCAGACCGGAGGAGATCGGAAG
>Ga0209345_10004200_pt1 | contig 14108 bp, 13 predicted proteins | sample Cruoilmetagenom7_FD_187294 | JGI IMG/M metagenome (GOLD analysis project Ga0209345, IMG submission 187294) | Oil polluted marine microbial communities from Coal Oil Point, Santa Barbara, California, USA - Sample 7 (SPAdes) (version 2) | ecosystem: Environmental > Aquatic > Marine > Oil seeps ... | reverse complement strand
AAATAAATAGTAATTATTTTAAAATAATTTTCAATAAATATTTCTTATACAAGTTCTTTTCTATGAATAAGACGTGTAAGTTGTATCGATAGATCTGTAAAAATTATTTTAGCGTTTCCATTTCGTTCGATATGATAAGATGCATCTTCTAATGCTGTAGAAATTTCGAAAATATTATTTTGATGTACAAACGGTGCAAATTTCTCAATTGAAAATTTTGGATCTTTACTTTCAAAATATAAAAGAGCATCAGCTTTGTAATTTTTTAATAAGGCTTGTCTAAAAATTTCTTGGCAATAGGATAGAAACTTTTTTTGTGTTTCTCTTCCTTCTTTTGCAATTCCTTCACTCCAAGTTAAGAGTTGGTTAATAGCACCTTTATTTCCTTTTGCTTTAAATGCAGTTCGAACCCATTGAATAAACCATTCTTCAAAAATAGAATCATCACCATCATTGGCTAAAATATGTAATGCTTTGTTTAAATCACCATTAGATTGATGACTTACTCTTTTGGCTATTGATACGTCAACATTATGATTGTTAGATAGATACATCGATATGTCCTCTTCTGAAAGTAAAGGAAAATGTAATTTTTGACATCGAGATTGAATCGTTGTAATTACTTGTTCTTCATGTTCAGTAAGTAATAATAACAAGGTTTTAGCTGGCGGTTCTTCAACAAGTTTCAATATTTTATTTGAACATTCAGTATTCATTTTATCAGCCATCCAAATGATCATTACTTTGTATTCTCCTTCATAGGCTTTTAAAGCTAATTTCTTAGAAATCTCTTCAGCTTCATTCTTGCTAATATTCCCTTGTTTGTTTTCAATTCCTAGAAATTGATACCAATCATATAAAGATCCGTAGGGGTTTTTGTCAACAAAATCTCTCCACTCGCTAATAAAATTTGATGAAACAGGATTTTTCTTTATCGTGTCATTAGTATTAACTGGATAAATAAAATGAAGGTCTGGATGTGATAATTTTGAAACCTTTTGTGCACATAAATCATATTCTCCACTATTTTTTTCTAGACGACGGCAAAGAACTTCTTTAGCATAACATAATGCCATAGGTAAAACTCCAGAACCAGCTTTTCCTATAAAAAGTTGCGTATGAGGAATACGCTCATTTTCTATGGTTTTAATAAGATGTGCTTTGAGGTGTTTTTGACCTACTACTTCTGAAAAATTCATGTACAAATTTACATTTTTTCTTTGTGAAATATTTGATAGCCTACTTAGGATTTTTTTAAGTATGAATTAGATTATATTTGCAATCAAATTGATAAATATATAACTACAGTGAAAACCCTTAACGATTTTAACTTCAAAAACAAAAAAGCATTAATCCGTGTAGACTTTAATGTTCCTTTAAATGAAAATTTTGAAGTAACTGATGCAACTCGAATTGAAGCAGCTAAGCCAACTATAATCAAAGTTCTTGAAGATGGTGGTTCTTGTATTTTAATGTCTCATTTAGGAAGACCAAAAAATCGTGAAGAAGAGTTTTCATTACAACATATTGTAAGTAAAGCTAGTGAAGTGTTAGGTGTGCAAATAAAATTTGTGACTAATTCTATTGGATCAGAAGTAGACGAAGCGGTTGCTAATTTGAAATCAGGAGAAATATTATTACTTGAAAATCTACGTTATTATGCTGAAGAAAAAGCGGGAGATACTTCTTTTGCTGAGAGTTTATCAAAATTAGGAGATGTTTACGTAAATGACGCCTTTGGAACGGCTCATAGAGCACACGCTTCAACGGCAGTTATAGCTCAATTTTTCCCTGAAAATAAATGCTTCGGAAATTTATTAGCTTCAGAAATTATTAATGTAAACAAGGTTTTAACTGAAAATGAAAAGCCTGTAACAGCAATAATTGGAGGTGCAAAAGTATCTTCAAAAATCACCATTATTGAAAATATTTTAGATAAAGTAGATCATTTAATTATCGGAGGGGGAATGGCTTTCACCTTTATTAAAGCACAAGGAGGAAAAATAGGAAGCTCACTTGTTGAAGATGACAAACAAGAGTTGGCTTTATCCATTCTTGAACAAGCAAAACAAAAAAATGTACAAGTGCATTTACCTGTAGATGCTTTAATTGCAGATCAATTTTCGAATGATGCAAACACAGAGGTTTGTAATATTAACGAAATCCCTGAAGGTTGGATGGGGCTAGATACAGGATCTGAAACAAACAACAATTTTGCGCAAGTAATTTTAAGCTCTAAAACTATTTTATGGAATGGTCCCGTGGGAGTTTTTGAAATGGAAACATTTGCCGCTGGAACAATTTCTCTTGGAAATGCAATAGCCAAAGCAACAAAAGAAGGAACCTTTTCATTAGTTGGAGGTGGAGATTCTGTAGCAGCTGTAAAGAAATTTAACTTGACAGATAAAGTAAGTTATGTATCAACTGGTGGTGGAGCCATGCTAGAAATGCTTGAAGGAAAAGCACTTCCGGGAATTTTGGCAATGGAAAATTAATTTTCTTCAAAAAATGTTAAAAATGCTAAGCTTGCTTTCATTTCTTTACCTTTACCAAAATTTATAAATAATTGTTGCGTTAATCTTGTTATGAGAATATTTTTTATTTGCATATTACTTATTATATCGAGCAATACTTTGTTGGCTCAAGAGGATAATACACCAAAAACTACTTCCGAAGAAAAACAAGAGCTTCCGAAGAAAACCATTCAATTAATTGATACAATTACCGTAAAAGATGTTTCGGGTGATATACCAAAAACAGTAGTAAAAACAACTTCTAAAGACACTACAGTCTTTGATCTTCAAGATATTTCTCAAGCAAAAATAGCAGATAGTTTATGGTTAAATGAATTATATAGCACCGACCGCTTTGAAGAAGTTTATGGCAGTATTTCGAATATGAAATATGAAGTGGTTGATTATGAAGAGTTACCCACTGAACTTTTAAAACAGCGATTAGAAGATTTAAATGCCAAAACTCCTTTTAATGTGGAGTATAACCCTGCACTAGAAAGTGTAATTAAAGGTTACTTAAAAAATAGAAGAAGAACCATGGGAAAATTAATGGCTCTGAGCGATTATTATTTTCCAATGTTTGAACAAGAATTAGACAAACACAACCTTCCATTAGAAATTAAATATTTAGCAATCGTTGAATCTGCTTTGGTACCAACAGCTAAATCGAGAGTAGGCGCAACGGGTCTTTGGCAATTTATGTTTGCAACAGGAAAAATGTTTGGACTTGATGTTAACTCCTATGTAGATGATCGTTCAGATCCAATAAAAGCAACAGAAGCTGCTTGTAAATATTTAAAAAGCTTGAACAAGAGTTTTAATGATTGGGATTTAGCTTTAGCGGCTTATAATTCGGGACCAGGAAATGTTTCTAAAGCAATTCGTAGATCTGGTGGTTATACAAATTATTGGAATATTAGAGGGAATTTACCACGTGAAACAGCAGGATATTTACCAGCTTTTTTGGCTACCATGTATATTTTTGAATATGCCGAAGAACATGGTTTTAAGAGCAACGGGCCAATACTTCCTTATGTAGCTACTGATACGATTCAAGTGAAAAAAATGATTTCTCTTCAGCAAGTATCTGATGTAGCAAATATTGATTTAAAGGTGTTAACGTTTTTAAATCCTTCTTATAAACTTGGAGTGATTCCTGTGGTAAAAGATGAAGCCTATATGCTTCGTTTGCCTGTTGAAGCAATGGGTAAATTCGTCAACAATGAAGAAGCTATCTATGCTTATGCTAAAGAAGAGTTTGATAAAAGAGAAAAGCCTTTAGATAAAGTTTTTACTCAATCTGATAGAATTCGATATAGAGTAAGAAGTGGAGATTATTTAGGTAAAATCGCGTCTAAGTATGGTGTTGGAGTTAGTCAGATTAAACGTTGGAATGGCTTGAGAAGCACTAAATTAAAAATAGGACAACGACTCATTATTTATCCTAAAAAGATGTAAATATTATTAATTTTGAATGAGAATGCTTTCTAATTAAAAAATGGAACGATATTCGCATCAAATAAAAATGAAATATAAGTTTACATTTATTCATTTTTAAATCGAATCTACATAAAACGAACATGTTAAAGGTTTTATCATCTAACTAAGTGATTAAGACTGAACAACATATGACTTTTAAATAATATAAATTTTAAGCATATGAAATATTTTTTCATCACATTCTTTAGTTTAGCGACCCTTATTTCTTGTAATAACTCTGGAAATGGCGAACCTTTTAAGCAAAAATCTGTAGGTAATATTAACTCTTTACAAGTAGTTATAGAAGATGATTTATGGAATGGTCCCGTAGGAGAAACCATTAGAAATCATTTTGCTTCTCCAACAGATGGATTACCTCAAGAAGAACCTCTTTTTTCAATGAGACAGATGAAACCTTCAGCTTTTTCAGGATTTGCTCAAAGCAATCGTTTGTTTTTACATGTTTCTTTAGGTGAAAATGAAAAAACTTCAATAGCAAACAATTCATTTGCAAAACCTCAAACAGGAGCTATTATTATTTCAAAAACAGAAGAAGGATTAATAGCTGCATTAAATAAAAGTTATAAGCAAATTATTGAAAAATTTCATGAATCTGAAATTAAAGAACGCCAAAAAAGAACAGCAATTTCACTTTTAAAAATTGACTCATTAGAAGAAAGATTAGGAGTAACATTAAAAGTACCTTCAGCGTATAGAGTTGCTAAAAAGACAGATGATTTTTATTGGATTCGAAAAGATTTAAAATCAGGAAGCACCAATATTATTATTTATGAAGTTCCTTTAAATACAATTACGAATGATAGTTTAGCTATGGGCGAAATAATTGCCATGAGAGATAATTTATCTGGAGACTATATGCCTGTTGAAGAAGGTGGAAGGTTTATAACAGAAGAAGCCTACGCTCCATTTCTTTTTAAGACTGAAATGGATGGAAAATTTGCATATGAAACCAAAGGAACTTGGGAAGTAAAAACCCAATATATGGCAGGGCCTTTTTTAAATTATGCTATTAAAGATGAAACAAATAAAAGGTATTTAATATTAGAAGGATTTACATACGCACCTTCTGTGCAAAAAAGAAACCTTCAATTTGAATTAGAGTCTATATTAAAATCTGCTAAAATTAATTAGTAAACATAAAAAAACCTCTTAGTTATAAGAGGTTTTTTTATGTTTTTTAAAAAGTATATTTAAATAGTTACTTTTTCTCGTCAAGTTTAGGATCATCATTATCATCTTCTTTTGAAGCTTCTTTAAATTCTTTGATTCCACTACCTAATCCTCTCATTAATTCAGGAATCTTTCTTCCTCCAAAAAGCAATAATACTGCCAATACGATTAAACCTATTTGCCAAGGACCAATTGCTAAGGGTAAAAATAATGCGCTCATTGTTTTAAATTTTTCACAAAGGTAACAAGATTTCCTTACAAATAGCGTTTTCAGTCTACAGAACAATAAAAAACTGTTAAGGTGACCTTATTGACTAAGTGCTAAACATTATATTTGCAAGAGGCAATAACAATTTATGGCTAAAAAAGAAAAAAGAACTAAAAAAATAAAGAAGAAACTTCTTAATAAATATCGATTAGTTGTACTAAACGAGAATACATTTGAAGAACGATTTTCCTTTAAACTAAATAGGCTTAATGTGTTTGTTTTTAGCACTATTTTTACTGTTCTTTTAATTGCGATTACTACCTTATTTATCGCTTTTACTCCTTTAAGAGAATATATTCCTGGTTATTCTTCAACAAAACTTAAAAAGAAGGCAACCTTATTACGCTATAAAACAGATTCATTACAACGAATCATTAATATCAATGAACAATATTTAGCTTCCATTCAAAAAGTATTGACAGGAGATCTTAAAACAGTTGATTTTAATAAAGATTCTATCGTAGAAGCTGCAAAATTAGAGGCGTCAGATGTTGATTTTAATCCTTCAATTGCAGATTCATTATTAAGAGAAAAAGTATCTCAGGAAGATAAATACAATCCTTTAGTAGAAAATACTGAATTAAACTATGTGCTATATTCTCCAGTAAAAGGTACAATTACTGAATCTTACAATCCGAAAGAAAAGCATTATGCGGTAGATGTAGTAACCATAAAAGACACTCCTGTTAAAGCAACAGCAGATGGCACGGTGATTTTTGCAGAATGGACTACAGAAGCAGGAAATGTCATTATAATAGAACATCGAAATAATTTAATCTCTGTTTATAAACACAACGGTACACTAACTAAAGAACAAGGAGAACTTGTTAAAGCTGGTGAAGTAATTGCAACTGTTGGAAATACGGGAGAATACACTACAGGTCCACATTTACATTTCGAATTATGGAGTGATGGATATCCTATTAACCCAACAAATTTTATTGACTTCGATTAATACCCTCTTTTATGTATTTAAAATCCTTAGGAGCAAAAGTTTTCGCAATAAAAGTGGTGAAACTAATTAAGAAATGGTCTTCAAAACCAGTTGAAACTCAAGAGAAAGTGTTTCAACAATTAATTAAGAAAGCGAAGAATACTTCTTTTGGAAAAGATCATATGTTTAGTGATATAAAATCACATCAAGATTTTGTGAGTAAAGTTCCGATTAGAGATTATGAAGCTTTACGTAATTATGTAGATCGTGTGGTTGAAGGAGAAGAAGATGTTTTGTGGCCAGGAAAACCCTTATACTTTGCCAAAACTTCAGGAACTACTTCTGGAGCTAAATACATTCCATTAACAAAAGCATCTATGCCTTCACATATTGAAGCTGCAAGAAATGCTATTCTTTGTTACATCCATGAAACTGGCAATGTAGACTTTGTAAATGGTAAAATGATTTTTTTACAAGGAAGCCCGACATTAGAAGAAAAAAACGGAATTAACTTAGGTCGTCTTTCAGGAATTGTAGCGCATTTTGTGCCAAAATACCTTCAGAAAAATAGATTGCCAAGTTTAGAAACCAATTGCATTGATGACTGGGAAACTAAAGTAGACGCAATAGTTGAGGAAACTATAGATCAAGATATGTCTATTATTAGTGGAATACCATCTTGGGTGCAAATGTATTTTGAACGTCTTCAGAGTGTTTCAGGAAAAAAGATTGGAGATTTATTTAAAAATTTCAATTTGTTTATTTACGGTGGAGTTAATTATGAACCTTATCGTTCAAAGTTTGAAGCACTTATTGGAAGAAAAGTAGATAGTATAGAATTGTTTCCCGCTTCTGAAGGATTTTTTGCTTTTCAGGATTCTCAAAAGGAAAAGGGAATGCTTTTATTGTTAAACTCTGGAATATTTTACGAATTCATTGAAGCAGATCAGTTTTTTGATGAAAACCCAAAAAGGTTGACCATTGGAGAAGTAAAACTGGACGTAAATTATGTTTTAATAATTTCTTCTAACGCTGGTTTATGGGGATATAATATTGGAGATACTGTGATATTTACTTCATTAAAACCCTATCGTGTAATTGTTTCAGGAAGAATAAAACATTTTATTTCTGCCTTTGGAGAACATGTGATTGGAAAAGAAGTTGAACAAGCCATAAAAGAAGCTATGTTGAATTTTAATTTTTCTATTTCAGAATTTACAGTGGCTCCACAAACCAATCCAAAAGACGATCAATTGCCTTATCATGAATGGTTAATTGAGTTTGAAGAAGAGCCAGAAAACATTTCAGAAATTGAAGTATTCTTAGATGAAAACATGCAAGAACAGAATTCATATTACAAAGATTTGATCGTTGGAAAAGTACTTCAACCACTTAAAATAGCATCACTTTCAAAAGACTCATTTCAGAAATACATGAAATCTCAAGGAAAGCTTGGAGGACAAAATAAAGTACCAAGATTATCTAACGATCGTAAGATTGCCGATGCTTTATTAAAATAAGATTTAGTATAGTATCTTTGCACCGAAATGAATATGATGAAATCACACACTAGAACAAGGGCTCAAGAAAGCTCAGGTGCGATCGAAAGATTGTACATAACCATGCGACACCTTTTTAATAGAGGGTTTTACAAACCTATGGGCGTTTCAGGAGAAACATTAAGAGATTCACTATTAACATTACGTCCCGAAATTTATGGTTCTATTGCAGAAGAAAAGATAGAATTACAAGGACTTTTATATGTAATTGATCGACTTCCAGCAGGAATTGAAGAATGTAAATTTATCAACTTAACAAGTGATGAAGGTTATAAAGATTCACATTTTGAACCTATTATACCTTCAAAAAGAAGAAGAAATTGCTATCGTATCGATGAAGAGCAAATGAATATTGAGGTAACAAGAGGGCGTTCAGAAATTTATGACATCCTTACTCACCTTACTTTTTTATACATTGAATCTCATAAAATAATGAAACAAGTTGTCATTAATGATGGCAAGGGAGTTATTAGAGATTGGAAAAAATTAGAAGCGGCAGTTTTAAAGAAAGGGAAGCTTACCAAAAATGAAAAAGAAATTGCACTTACGCATACCGCTAACTTTTTAGGTAGAACTTTTGAAGAAGTGACTGAGGTATATTCAAGTTTTGCTTCAAAAACAAATGAACATAGATTCCTATATATCATCTATTATTTAGGAAAATTAGCAATCGATGAAGTTGTAAGTAATGAGAAACGTATAATTACATTTACTCCTGTACTTAGAGAACGTTTAGGACATCACATTCATGGCGAACGATGGGCTTATACTATTAAAGAAACGTTGAGCAATCAAAATTTACTTGAAAGACCTTTACATATTATAAGTGCAAATATGCATAGTGTAATGAATACTTTATATTCTCCAGCTGCTTTAACTGTTGAATATAAAAAACATTCATCGATGGAAATCTATGAAATGTTAAGTAGCGATTCAAATTCAAAGATGAGAAAAAAGGTAATGGACCTTGCTGCTAAAAATGGGCTTACTTATATAAAAGATACAAGTGGAGCAAATATAAATGTTCAGATAATAGATACAGAGAAATTACCGAAAAACTCATTTACTACTGAAGATTCTTCAATTACTTCTGAAGAAAAACCAGTAATCATTGTGATGGATTATGCATTTGGAGAGCAAGCATTCGAATCTATGGATGAGCTTTTAAAACCTTATGAAGACAACACTAATAAACGTCATTTTTTAAATGTAGTGTCTGTTTCTATCATGGGAAAAGCAGGTATATTAGAAGGAGGAAAGGGTGATATTATGATTCCTTCTTCACATGTTTTTGAAGGAACAGCAGACAATTATCCATTTAAGAACATGCTTAAAAAATCACATTTTGAGAATGATGATGTGAAAATATGTAAGGGAGCCATGATAACCGTGTTAGGAACTTCATTACAGAATCGAGATATTTTACGTTTTTTCCATGAGTCAACCTGGAATGTAATTGGACTTGAAATGGAAGGTGCACATTATCAAAAAGCAATACAATCTGCATCAAAAATAAGAGGAAGTATAAGTCCGAAAGTTAGGGTTCAATATGCATATTATGCGTCAGATAATCCATTAGAAACTGGAAGCACTTTAGCTTCTGGAGGATTAGGAACATCGGGCGTAAAGCCAACGTATTTGATCACAGAAAAGATGTTAAATCAGATTTTAGACTAATCTAAGAATATATTTTGGGAAATAATAAAGTATTAATTACAGGAGGTGCAGGGTTTATAGGTTCAAATTATGTGCAATATGTTCTTGAAAATTATCAAGACGAAGTTGTGGTCTTAGACAACCTAACTTATGCTGGAAATTTAAAGAATTTAGAAGCTATTTCTGATCATAAAAACTACACATTTGTAAAAGGAGATATTTGTAATGAGTCATTAGTAAATGATCTTTTCAAGGAACATCAATTTAATAAAGTAGTTCATTTTGCAGCCGAGTCTCATGTGGATAATTCAATCACAGGACCAGGTGCTTTTATTCAAACAAATATTGTAGGTTCATTTAATTTATTACATGCTGCCTATAATTTATGGATGAATGGACCAAACCAATTAAAAGAGGAATATAATTCGGCTCGTTTTTTACATGTTTCAACCGATGAGGTTTACGGAACTTTAGGAGAAACAGGTTTGTTTACTGAAGATACTTCATATGCACCAAATAGCCCTTATAGTGCTTCTAAAGCTGCTTCAGACTTTATTGTAAGAAGTTATTTTCATACCTACGGAATGCCAGTTGTAACGACAAATTGTTCAAATAACTATGGTCCACATCAACATAAGGAAAAATTAATTCCGACGATTATTAGAAAAGCCATATCAGGAGAGCCAATTCCAATTTATGGAGATGGTAAAAATGTTAGAGATTGGTTGTATGTTTTAGATCATTGTACGGGTATTAAATTAACTTTAGATACTGGAAGATTAGGAGAAACCTATAATATTGGAGGGCGTAATGAAAGGGAGAATTTATACATCGCTCATACAATTTGTAGTCTTTTAGATGAACTAGAACCTAAAGATGCTAAATACATAGATCAAATTACTTTTGTGACCGATCGCCCCGGACATGATTTTAGATATGCTATTGACGCTTCTAAAATTGAAAATGAATTAGGCTGGAAAGCAGATGAAAATTTTGAAAGCGGTATTAAAAAAACCATTGAATGGTATTTAAATAATAAAGATCAATTATGAAGGGAATTATTTTAGCAGGTGGATCTGGAACCAGATTACATCCATTAACTTTGGCAGTAAGTAAACAATTAATGCCTGTGTATGACAAACCGATGATATATTATCCTTTGTCAACTTTAATGTATGCTGGTATTAAAGAAATATTAATTATTTCTACTCCTCAGGATTTACCATTATTTAAAAAATTACTTGGGAATGGCGAAAAATATGGATGTGTTTTCGAATATGCTGTTCAAGAAAATCCGAATGGTTTAGCAGAAGCATTTATTATAGGAAAAGAATTTATAGGTAACGATAAAGTAGCTTTAATTCTAGGGGATAATATTTTTTACGGTTCAGGTTTAAAAGAATTATTACAATCTAATAATAATCCTGAAGGTGGAATAATCTACGCATATCATGTACAAGATCCAGAACGATATGGTGTAGTTGAGTTTGATGATAATGGAAAAGCGCTTTCTATTGAAGAAAAACCTGAAAACCCAAAATCTAATTTTGCAGTTCCAGGAATCTATTTTTATGACAATAGTGTGGTTGAAATAGCTTCAAACATTCAGCCCAGTCATCGGGGTGAATTAGAAATTACCGATGTTAATAATGTGTATTTGCAACAAGGAAAATTAAATGTGAGTATTTTAGATAAAGGGACGGCTTGGTTAGATACAGGAACGTTCGCCTCTTTAATGCAAGCAGCTCAATTTGTTGAGGTAATTGAAGAAAGACAAGGACTAAAGATTGGTTCTATCGAAGAAGCAGCATACCAAATGGGCTATATAAATAAAGAGCAATTAAATATAATTGTAGAACCTCTTTTAAAAAGCGGCTACGGTAAACATTTATACATAAAAGATTAGATTTGAAATTAATACAAACTCCATTAAAAGACTGTTTTATTATTGAACCCTCTGTTTATAAAGATGAAAGAGGTCTTTTTTACGAATCTTATAATGAAAAAAGATTCAATGAAGTAACCAATTTAGATATAGATTTTGTTCAGGACAATCAATCAGCTTCATCGTATGGAGTTATTAGAGGTTTACATTTTCAAACGGGTGAATTTGCCCAATCCAAGTTGGTACGAGTACTTTTAGGTAAAGTATTAGATGTTGTGGTTGATCTTCGGAAAGATTCTGAAACTTTTGGAGAACAGTTTTCTATAATTCTAGATGATATTGAGCATAAGCAACTTTTTGTTCCAAAAGGATTCGCTCATGGATTTATTACACTTTCGGAGCGTTCAGTTTTTTCATATAAATGTGATAATTATTATCATAAGGATTCAGAAAGCGGAATCATCTATAATGACGCAACCTTATCAATTAATTGGCATCTTCCGAAGGAAGATTTTATTATTTCAGAAAAAGATTTAATTCTTCCTACTTTTAAGGAGGTTATTGCATGAAAAAAGTATTAATTACAGGAGCAAATGGACAGTTAGGAAGGTGTATAAAAGATGCTGCCATCAACTTTCCTTTGCATGAATTTCACTTTGTTTCTAGAGATGAATTAAATATTGATGCTGTTGAAGTGGTACGTCAATTTTTTGATCAAAACCATTTTGATTATTGTATCAATACTGCAGCATACACCAATGTTGAAAAAGCAGAAAGCGAGCCAGATCAGGCATTACAAACCAATGCTGAGGCTGTAAAAAACCTATCAAATATTTGTGCTGAAACAGGAACGACTTTAATTCATGTATCTACAGATTATGTTTTTGATGGTAAAAAAGGGACCTCTTATTCTGAAGATGATAAAACCAATCCAATCAATGTATATGGTGCTTCAAAATTAAAAGGAGAAGAATATGTTCAAAAAAGCTGTGTAAACTATTTTATTTTTAGAACCTCTTGGTTGTATTCTCAATATGGCCATAATTTTTTAAATACCATTTTAAAATATGGTGCTGAAAGTAAGCAATTAACTATCACTACTGAACAAGTAGGAACACCAACAAATGCTAATGATTTAGCTTTAGCACTATTGCAAGTGATTGATTCAGATAGTAAAAAATATGGCATTTATAATTATTCAAATTCAGGAAAAGCAACTTGGTTTGATTTTGCAAAAGCTATTTTTGAAGAAAACCCACAATTTGACATAACAAAACTTGCTAAAACAGACTATTACCGTACTTTTGCAGCAAGACCAAGGTTTAGTGTTTTAGATACAAGTAAATTTGAAACCACATTTAATAGAAAAGTAATGGATTGGCGAGCGAGTTTATCATTGCTTTTAAATTAGGTCATTAATAAAAGAAGAAATTATGGAACAGAATAATTCAGGTGAAATAGATTTAATGTATGTTTTTAATGGTTTTAAAAATGTTTTAAAGAGGATTGTAATCTTGTTATTTAGTGTTATTTTTTTTGTTAGAAAGACCTGGTATATATTCGCGGGTCTTATAATTTTAGGAGTAGTTTTAGGGTATTTTTCAGATTCCAAAAGTACAAGCTTTAATCAATCTTCAAATAGTTTGCTGAAAATTAATTTTGAATCGGTAGATTATGTTTATGGAGAAGTAGAGCTTATAAACATGAAGCTTATTCAACGAGATACCTTGTTTATTGAAAACCTAGGCTTAAATATAGATTCAACAAGTATTATTAAGTTAGAACTAAGTCCGATTATTAACCTTAAGAATGTCGTTGATAATTATGGAGTAAACAGCAGGTATTTAGAAGGTTTATTAAAAAATGTAGAGATTAACGAAGAGGTCTCTGAGATGTTTTCTTCTGAATTTAAATATCATAATTTGAATATTATTTTATCTGAAAATGGTACAAAAGAAGATGTTGATAAAATAATTCATTATTTAAACAGCAATCCATTACTAAGTAGGATTAGAGATTCAAAATTAAAGAATATGAATGATAGAATTATCAACAATGATAAGATTATTAGTCAAGTAGACCAGGTAATAGAGGCTTATATCAAAAATGGTGAATCGTCTGCGGACTCACCTCCTTCTAGTGGAGTTTATATTATTGACAAGAATATTAATATTGATCAGATTATTCAAAAAAAAATTATTTTACAAAGAGAAAATGAAAGAATTCTTGATTTATTGATTTACTCGAAAGATATTGTCCTTTTAGTGAATAACCCTAATCTAGTTAAAGAATCAAGCTTTTTAAGTAAAAAAATAACTTATTACCCAATTTTATTTGTGGTGTTATTTTCATTTTTTGCATTTTTAAGAAATGGATATTACTATTTAAAAGAAATTGCTGATAACGCATAAAATAAAATCAATATTAATTTACCAAAACACACTTCTCTTTAATACCTATATGAAAACAAATTTAATTGTATTTGGCACACGCCCTGAGGCTATTAAAATGGCACCATTAGTTAAATCTTTTCTTGCTGATCCGTCTTTTAACACAAAAGTATGTGTTACTGCACAACATCGAGAAATGTTAGATCAGGTATTAGAATTTTTTGAAATTGTTC
>Ga0209345_10004199_pt1 | contig 14108 bp, 15 predicted proteins | sample Cruoilmetagenom7_FD_187294 | JGI IMG/M metagenome (GOLD analysis project Ga0209345, IMG submission 187294) | Oil polluted marine microbial communities from Coal Oil Point, Santa Barbara, California, USA - Sample 7 (SPAdes) (version 2) | ecosystem: Environmental > Aquatic > Marine > Oil seeps ... | reverse complement strand
GGTAGCGGCCGTTTTCCGTATCAGTTCAATCCGGTTTAACGCACGACGACGCTGACCGCACGGCGGTTCTGTGCCCAGGCGCTTTCGTTGGAACCGAGTGCTTCGGGGCGTTCCTTGCCATAGCTGACCGTGGTCATCCGTGATGGGCTGACGCCCAGAGAAGCGAGATAGTTTTTCGCCGCATTGGCCCGGCGCTCGCCAAGTGCGAGGTTATAATCCCGGGTGCCGCGTTCATCGGCATGTCCTTCGATGGTGATCCGCGCATTGGGATTTTGTGCGAGCCACTGGGCTTGGCTTTGCAAAATGACCTGATCTTGTGAATCAACATTGAAACGATCGGTGTCGAAGAGGATTCGGTCGGACATGGTATTGGCCAGAAAATCGCCCTGCGAACCGGGTGCATAGCCGGGACCGACCGGGCCGGTTGGTGGCGTTGTCGGTGCGGTTCCTACCGGCGCCGGCGGCAGTTCTTCGGGTGGCTTCTTTGAACAGCCAGCCAGTACGAGGCTGGTGGTAATCAGGAGGGGGGTCGCATATTTCATCATCATATTGCTCCTATTTGTTTTAGCCCTTCAGTTTTATATAGCCTTTTTCCAAAGACTTGTCGCGTTTCTAATTTACGGCAGCAGGGGACCCCATGCCGGATCAGATCCGTTGACGGGAGTCGGCAGCTGCCGTTCGTTGCGGCCGGTCAGGTCCACTTGCCAGATTCCAGTGCCGCCGCTTCCCCTTGTTGTCCGGAAAAACTGGATCACACGACCGTTGGGCGCCCATGTCGGCGCTTCGTCCTGCCAGCTGTTTGTCAGCAGTCGTTCGCCACCGCCGCTGGGCGTCATCACCCCGATGCGGAAATTGCCGGCAATTTTGGTGAAGGCGATCAGATCGCCGCGCGGACTCCATTCCGGGGTGGCAAAACGTCCGCCGCCGAAGCTGATTCGCCGTTCATTGCCGCCATTGGCGTCCATCACATAAAGTTGCTGACTGCCGGAACGGTCGCTTTCAAAAACAATCCGGCTGCCGTCCGGCGAGAAACTGCCGCCGATATCGATGCCTGGTGAAAAGGTGAGCCGCTGCGGATTGGCTCCGCCCGCTGCCGATACCTTGTAAATGTCGGTATTGCCGGCAATCGCCATGGAATAGAGTATCCATTTGCCATCCGGCGACCAGCGCGGGGCAAAGGTCGGGTTGGTGCTCTGGGTAATCAGCCGCTGGCGGCCGGTACCGATATCGTAAATATAGATACGCGGGTTGCCGTCGAGAAAACTGAGATAGACAATGCTCTTGTAGTCGGGAGAAAAACGGGGCGTGAGCGCGGTGGCCTGGCCGTTGGTGATGAACCGGTGATTGGCGCCGTCGCTATCCATGATCGCCAGCCGCTTGACCCGGTTCCCCTTGGGGCCGGTCTCGGCGATATAGGCGATGCGGCTGTCGAAAAAGGGCGATTCCCCGCTCAGCCGGGAATAGATGGTATCGGCGCATTTATGGGCGGCCCGACGCCAGTCGCGCGGTTCGACGATAAAGCCTTGGCGCGTGAGTTCGGTTTCCAGCGCGACATCATAGAGATAGCAACCGACGGTCAGTTTTCCATCTGCGTTGGTCCGCACAAAGCCCTGAATGAGAGCAGAAGCGCTGGTGCCGCTCCAATAGGGAAATTGCGGAGCGGTGACTTCGGAGAAACTGATCCCGCGAACCTGATGGCGACCGACCGGTTTGAACAGTCCGCTGGAGCGCAGGTCGGTAACGATGACATCGCTGATCTTGTCACCCAGTTCGGCAGTGTTGCCCGCCGGGGTGTTGTTATTCTGCGGCGTTGGCAGGCCGGGTACGGCAATGACCAGTTCGTCGCTCGACGTGTCTTCAACATCTACTGTTAGTTGCGCGGCAGCCGGAACTGCGTAGAGTACCAGCAAGAGCGCTAGGATAGATTGTCGAGTGAAGATATTTGGTAATGCCATCAGATTTTCCTTAAAGGCCTAGATATAGAACAGGTTCAATTACCTGCCATTCTCCGTAATATTCTTTGGGAAAGGTTGAATATGGAGCTGCGAGACGCACAGCCGCTATTGCGCGTTCTTGGTGAACGCTAACCTGTGACCGGTTGCTAGCGGTAATGCCGGTCGTTGTAGCTTTTGGGGTTCCGACAATTTGACCATTTTCGTCAAGCTGTGCCGTAACAGTAGTGCGCAGGCTTTCGGCATCGGCGCCCGTAGGAGATTTCCAGTGAGGCTTTAATTTTCGTTTGAGTTCAGAAGCAAGAGCGGCTTTGACTGCCGGAGAAGCCTTTTCCGCCGTGATATTCTGGTTGCGGCTGACCGAGGACGCGTCGGTGACGCCTTTCAGGAAATCGTCGCCCAATCGGGACCCGCGAGGCTTTGTCGCGGGCTTTGATTGGGGTTTCGCTTTCGCCGTGGTGCTGGCCGGCTTGTCCGGTCGTCTACGAGGCTCGCGGGATACCGGAGCGGGCTTGACCGCCGGTTTTGGTTTTGCTTCCGCCTGTGGCGGTTCGGGCAGCGGCTCCTGCTCGACAAAGCTGCTCTCTTCGGGCGCGCCCAGTTCCGGCGCCACGCTGGTCGCCGGCGTGACCATCGAGGGATTCGGGGCGGCGCTTTCGAGACCCACTTCATCGGCAATCATCACTTCGATCGGTTTGTTCCGAAAGGCGTCATTGGTGCTGGAAAGGATGCTGAGGGAGAGCACGCCAAAAAGCGCCACATGACCCGCAGCTGCTATTCCCAAGCCAATTTTTTCAGCTTTTTCCATATCAGCCGATGACCATTATTGATTCTCAGATGAACCTGTAGTGACCAGCGAAACCCGATTCAGTCCGGCCCGGTTGAGTTCGCCCATCACGCCCATGATCAGCCCATAGTCGAGCGTCTTGTCGCCGCGCAGCATGATCTGGCGGGGATCTTCCGGGTTCTGGTCGGCGGCAATATCGCGCAATCGTGTCGCCAGCGCGTTGCGGCTGAGCTCTTCGTCCTCGATATATACGCGACCGTCCTGATCGATGGAAATCTGGACCGGTTCCTGATCCTGCTCGAGCGCGTTGGCACGGCTTTCCGGCAGGTCGACGGGGACACCGGCGACGAGCAATGGCGCTGTAACCATGAAGATGATCAGCAGCACCAGCATCACGTCGACAAAGGGCGTGACATTTATCTCGGCCATCGGCGCACGACCGCGACTGGTACCGCGCCTGCCTATTCCGGATCCCATATTCATACCCATGGCTAGCTCCCGATTTCCAGTTCGCGACTGAGGGTGGCGTGGAAACTGTCGGCAAAGCGACCCATCCGGGCTTCCAGCTTGTTCAGCCGGTGGGAAAAGCGGTTATAGGCGATCACGGCGGGGATGGCTGCAAACAGGCCAATGGCCGTCGCGAACAGGGCTTCGGCGATGCCGGGCGCAACGACGGCGAGGGAACTGTTCTGTTCCGCTGCAATCGCAGAGAAGCTGCGCATGATACCCCAGACCGTACCGAACAGACCGACAAATGGGGCGACGCTGCCGACCGTTGCAAGGAAATTGAGCCGGTCGGCGATGCGATCCACTTCCTCGGCAATGGTCGAGTTCATTGCTGACGCCAGTCGCTGCCTGGTGCCCTCGCGGTCGATGGGGGCCTTTGCGGTCGAACGGCGCCATTCCCTGACCCCTGCTGCCATGACTTTTGCACTCGGCAGGTTCGACTTGCCATGTTCATCAAAAAACCGGTCGATATTTTCGGCTTTCGAGAAAGCCCGTTCGAATCTATCCGATTTTCGAGCGATCTGTCTGATCTTCATGCCAAAGCTGACGATGATCGTCCATGTCCACACACTGGCCAGAAGCAGGCCGACCATCACCGTTTTGACGACAATATCGGCTTCCATAAACAGCATGAATGGTGAAAAATTACCGGTTGTCGCTCCCAGGGAAAGTTGGTCTAGCAAGTTTTGATATCCTTCATTTCATATTCGCCTGATCCATGACGCCGGCGAATGCCTTTGTCCATGATTTCGGTTGCCGTCTCGGGCGTCCGGCAGGAGTAAGAAAGGCTGCGTGAACGGATGCTGACGTAATCTGGTCCCCGCCACGAAAAATCTTCTGCTCGATAATCACGCTGGCGGCGCGCAGCGTTTCAACCGTGCTGACCACGACAAGATCATCATTCAACTTGGCCGGCAACAGATATTTCATCGTCAGATCAACGACGGCATAGACACCTTCACCGCTCTCGAAGGCTGCGCCCTGGTCCATATCGAGCAGGCGGAGCATGTCCGAACGGGCCCGTTCCATATAGCGCAGATAATTGGCGTGATAGACGATGCCGGAAAAATCCGTGTCCTCGAAATAGACGCGGCAGGCGAAATAATGTTTTCCGCAAATAAAACGGCCATCATGCGGGCGGATATCGGGAAAATCGGACACGCCGGGATAGTAGCCATGTGTCATTGTCGGGGAAAGCGGGAAAACTGACCCAATTTTCGGTTCAACGCAGTTTTGAGTCTATTGAACCAGTGCTTCTTGCTGTTGGCTCGGCTTTTGCCTCTTTTTTACATAAATCCGGAGCGCCAGCGCCACCAGCAACAGACCGGTTCCGATGATGCCGACATGTTGCATTGCCGGTTCGGGAAGCCGCCCAGCATAGGTCAAAGCGTATATTAGCCATATATAATGGATGCCGAACCGGTGCATCCGTTTTTAGTTTTTGCCGAATTTCCGTTGTGACCAGTCGTTAGATGTCAATGCCATTGCGTAGATCATGAAATAGGCGAGTCCGCCCCCAAGAACCGTGATTGTTTCCGGGGGAGTACCAGCGAGCATGAGAAAATATGTCAGCATCAGCAGATGCACGCTATGGGTCCACGCAAAGGCTAGCCCCCATTGCCGGCGCCGCTGTATCAGTGCTTTGGTGGCCGGATTTTTCTTAAGCCGGCAGAGGGTGGATGCGAGATAGGCTGCCAGAAACACTGGAAGACCGACGCGTGAAGTCCAGCGGGCTGCCAGTTTTGCGCCTTCAAAATGATCTGCGCCAGCGGCAAAGCCGAGGATCACCGCACCGAGGCTGAGAACCAAGCCGGTCAGAAGCGGCATCCATTTTGATTGCAACATTGTCATGCGGCACAGCCGATACATAAATGTGCCGAAGGATCTATTTCCAGCCGTCGATAGGCAATCGGCTCTCCGCATTCCGCGCACCAGCCATATTCGCCTTCAGCCATTCGCTTCAGCGCAATTTCAATCCGCGCCAGATCATTGGTCCGGCGTCGCGCCTCGGCCTGCGCCATTTCCTGCTGCTGCATCGCATCCATGCGCGACAGCCGCCCGACGCTTTGCTGGTCAAGCTCGACTGTATTGCGCCAGCTGGCGCCTTGCTCGTCCAGCGCCTTCAATTCCGATTGGCGATCAAGAAGCAGTTGCTTCAGGCTTTGGATCTGCGGACCGGATAGCTCGTCTGCCAATATTATTGCGCTTTCGGTGCGAGCAGTTCGAGCGCCGCTGCGGTCATCGCCTCGGTTCCCAGTGTGACCGATTCTCTCGGTGCAATCCTGAAAAATGGTGAGTGATGAGAAGGCACCGGAGGGCCGCCTGCTTTCTCGCGATCAAAATCGGCCTGCGGCGTTCCGCCGACGGAAAAATAGACGCCGGGAACATCGCTATTGGGCGCAACGAAATAAGCGAAATCCTCAGCGCCCATGCCTTCGCGTGGCTTGTTGTCGAACACTTGCTCGCCAAAGCGTGCGGCGAAAACGCCCTTCACCCGCCTGGTCAGCGCGGCATCATTATAATTGGCCGGGGTTGATTCATGTGACACCAGAACTTCGGGCAGCTTGTCGTCGGGCAGGCCGTTCATCCGGCCGACATTGGTCGCGATCCGCTTGATCCCTTCGAGCAACTTTTTTCGCGTATCCTCGTCATCCGAGCGGACCGTGAGTTGCATGGTCGCCTTGTCGGAAATAATATTATGCTTGAAGCCACTGTGGAAGGAGCCGACGGTTATGACGCCGGGCTTGAGCGATGCAATTTCGCGGCTGACAACGGTTTGCAGCGCCATGATGATCTCCGCACCCATCACGATCGGGTCCTTGCCCCGGTGCGGTGAAGCGCCGTGCGCTCCAACCCCGTGGACGATGATATCGACGCTGTCCGAGGAACTGCTGCTGATGCCTTCGCCGATCGACAGCTTGCCGGTCGGGGTGTCAGCGGAAACGTGAAAAGCCAACGCAAAATCGGGCTTGGGGAAACGGGTGTAGAGCCCGTCATCCATCATCAGCTTGGCGCCGCCGATACGTTCTTCGGCCGGCTGCGCGATCAGCACCAATGTGCCGGACCATTGACCCTTGCGTGTGGCCATCTGGTGTGAGGTTCCGATCAGCGAGGTGATATGAACATCGTGGCCGCAGGCGTGCATCACCGGCTTTTCCTCGCCGTCGATACTGACCTGTTTTACGGTCGACATATAGTCCAGCCCGCTGTCTTCCTTGAGCGGCAGGCCGTCCATGTCCGCGCGCAGCATCAGCGTCGGTCCTTCGCCATTTTCCATCACCGCGACGACACCGGTGCCGCCGACTTTTTCGGTAACGGTGAAACCGGCATCCCGCCATTTCTTCGCGATGATCGCTGCGGTGCGGGTTTCCTTATAGGATAGTTCCGGATTGCGGTGAAAATCGAGAAACAGGGCCTTCAGTTCCTTGTCATAATCCGCAGCGATGGCCGCCGCCAGATCGGATGATTGCGCGCTGTCTTGCGCCGAAACGGGGGGCGTCCAGATCAAGGCCGCTGTCGCAGCCAGAGCCAAAAGAGGTTTCATATTTCTTTCCCTGTATTGTGATGTCTTATGCCGGACCGACCCGGAATGCGCAAAGCTTGTTGCCTTCCGGGTCGCGGAAATAGGCGGCGTAAAATGCCATCGGACCTTCATCGCCACGAACGCCGGGCGCGCCTTCGTCGCTGCCACCGAGCTCAAGTCCCTTCCGGTAAAAATTGTCGACCTGTCCGCGCTCCTGCATTTGCAGTGCAATCATATTGCCGTTGCCGGGTTGCGCGGATTGACCGTTGAACGGGGCGGTTATCGCGATTGATGGCGTCGCCATATCAACGCCATAAAGCGTGAAACCGTTTTCTTCCAGTTCCATCAGGCGCTTTGCGCCCAGTTCGCCGAGCAATGCATCATAATAAGCACGCGCCTTGTCGAGGTCGTTGGTGCCGAGGGTCACATATCCGATCATGATGCCTCTCCCTGTTTTCTGACCGCGGTCGTGGCCGAACCGGTGTTGCAAACGCAAATTTCATTCTGGTCCAGATTGGAGAAATAGGTGCCGTTGAACCGATAACCGGATAGTGTTTTGAACAATCGCTGGATGCGGGTGTCTTCGAGCAAGCTGTCATATAATGCGGAAGCCCGGTCTTTGCCGGCGGCGGTACCTAGCATGGCGTACGCGATCATCTATTCTCTCCCGCTTATGATTTCTGGACCATTTCTCGGCTGTGCTGTGCAACCTATCATGTGGAAAAATAGATGCAATATCCCGCAGGATCATTCCGGACAATTCCGGGCAAAGCGCACTATCCGAAACAAAAAAGGCAGAAGCGTATCGCTCCTGCCTTTCTGTCATTCGTGGTAAGACCAATTGGAACTATCCGTTGGGACAGCTGCCGATCCGCTTGCCGTTGCTCTTGGCAGTGATGTTCATTTTCATGCCCGCTGCACCGCCAATCATATTCATCGTCATGTCATAGTTGCTCGGCCCATATTGACCATCCATATTCATGGTCATGCTGCCGGGTGCGCCGCCCATGTCGTTGCAGGTCATTTCGGAAGATACGGCACCGCCGCTCATTTCGAATTTCTTGACCTCGCATTTGGTTTCTTCCTGCGCGGCAAAAAATTGTGCGCCGGGATTCTCGGCCTGTTCCTTGGTGATGCAGGACTTGGAAGTCGTGACCTTGCCCTTCATGCTGTCCATGACACCGGCGGGCATGCCTTCCGGCAGGCCGTCAATTTTCACATCAACGATCTCGACCGTATTTTCCCACTCGCCCGGTTCGAGGGTGACTTTGTTCATTTCCTTCGCAACTTCTTCCGAAGTGATTTTGCCGTCACCATCCTGGTCGGCGCCTTTGTCCGAGCAACCGGCTATCAGGCTCAGTGCGGCAACCGAAATCAGTAATTTTTTCACAAGATATTCCCTCAATTATTGTGCCCCGCAAAGAGTCATAAACCGATGTGACGTGGAAGTAAATTTCCTAGCGCCCTGATATTTGGAAAACTCCATTGCGGGGATGACATTGGACCCTTTTTGTTCCATATTGACGGGATGACAGAATTGGTAATCAGAAGAGGCCTGGACGAGCCGGAAACCGGCGCAGATTTTGTGCCGCACAAGCCCAGTCGTCCGGAAAAATCGGAAGGCGGGAAACCGTTCAAGCTGGCCAGCGATTTTGAGCCTGCCGGCGACCAGCCAGAAGCGATCCGGGAACTGGTCGAAGGCATGCGCGAAGAGGAGCGCGATCAGGTGCTGCTTGGTGTCACCGGGTCCGGCAAGACCTTCACGATGGCCAAGGTTATCGAAGAGTTGCAGCGGCCCGCGCTGATATTGGCGCCGAACAAGATATTGGCGGCGCAGTTGTACGGGGAGTTCAAGAATTTCTTCCCGGACAACGCGGTCGAATATTTTGTCTCTTATTATGACTATTACCAGCCCGAAGCCTATGTCGCCCGGTCGGATACCTATATCGAGAAGGAAAGCTCGGTAAACGAAGCGATCGACCGGATGCGGCACAGTGCAACACGCTCCCTGCTGGAGCGGGATGACGTGATCATCGTCGCCTCGGTGTCCTGCCTTTACGGTATCGGGTCGGTCGAAACCTATTCAGCGATGATATTCGATCTGCAGAAGGAGCAAGCGGTTGATCAGCGGGATATCATCCGCAAGCTGGTGTCGTTGCAATATAAGCGCAATGATCAAGCGTTCGCCCGCGGCAATTTCCGGGTGCGGGGCGACAATCTCGAGATATTCCCGTCGCATTATGAAGATATGGCCTGGCGGATCAGCTTTTTCGGCGACGAGATCGAGGAAATTGTCGAATTTGATCCGCTGACCGGCAAGAAGGGCGCGACCCTCAACAAGGTGCGCGTATATGCCAATTCGCACCATGTGACGCCGAGCCCGACGATGAAACAGGCGATGGAGGCGATCAAGCTGGAGCTTGCCGTCCGGCTCAAGGAGCTGGAAGCGGAGGGCAAGCTGATCGAGCATCAGCGGCTGGAACAGCGCACCAATTTCGATCTTGAAATGATCGCCGCCACCGGCAGTTGCGCGGGCATTGAAAATTACTCGCGCTTTCTGACCGGTCGTCTGCCGGGAGAGCCGCCTCCGACTCTGTTCGAATATCTGCCGGACAATGCGCTGCTGTTCGTCGATGAAAGCCATCAGACGGTGCCGCAAATCGGCGCCATGTCAAAGGGCGATCACCGGCGAAAAATCAACCTCGCCGAATATGGCTTTCGCTTGCCCAGCTGTATCGACAACCGGCCGCTGCGGTTCAACGAGTGGGACGCGATGCGGCCGCAGACGGTATCGGTGTCGGCAACGCCCGGTCCCTGGGAAATGGAGCAGAGCGGTGGCGTGTTCAGCGAGCAGGTCATCCGTCCCACCGGGCTGATCGATCCGCCGGTTGAAATCCGGCCGGTCGAGGATCAGGTCGACGATGTGATCAACGAATGCCGCAAGGTGGCGGAACAGGGCTATCGCACCCTGATCACCACGCTGACCAAACGGATGGCCGAAGATCTCACCGAGTTCATGCACGAGGCCGGGGTCAAGGTCCGCTATATGCACAGCGACGTCGAGACGCTGGAACGGATCGAACTGATCCGCGATCTGCGGCTGGGCGTGTACGATGTGCTGATCGGCATCAACCTGCTGCGCGAAGGGCTGGATATTCCGGAATGCGGTCTGGTCGCGATACTGGACGCCGACAAGGAAGGCTTTTTGCGCAGCGAGACATCGCTGATCCAGACCATTGGCCGTGCCGCGCGGAATGTCGATGGGCGGGTCATTCTCTATGCCGACCGGATGACCGGATCGATGGAGCGCGCGATCAGCGAGACCGATCGCCGCCGCGAGAAGCAGGTCGAATATAATCTCGCGCATGGGATCACCCCGCAATCGATCAGGAAAAATATCGGCGACATTGTCGCCCATGCCACGGCCAAGGATATGGTCACGGGCGCGGTAGATGAGGACAGCGCACCTCTCGCCGGTCATAATTTGCGCGCCCATATCGAAAGTCTGGAGAAACAGATGCGCGATGCCGCGGCCGATCTGGAATTCGAGACGGCAGGCCGTCTGCGCGACGAAATCCGCAAGCTCGAAGCCGAAGAACTGGGCCTGCCCGCCGATCTGCAGATCGCGCAGCCGAAAGGCCGGTCGACCGAGGGACGTCCGGGGACGCGGAAAATGGGCTATGGCAAGACGCAGCGGAAGATGTAGTCGCGCTGCTGTTTCGATAAACGCCTTGCTGACATAGACCAACCGCTTGGCAATAGCTTGTATGCAAGTCGATGTCGGTTCATGCTGTCACCAATATTTAGGGGAGAAAGATCATGCGCGCATCGATGTTTTTGACACTGGCAATCTCGGCCTTGGCGATTTCCGTTCCGGTCTATGCGGCAGAGTCGGCGCCCGCGTCGACAACTGCTGCGAAAGACAGCATACCGGATTTCGCAGCAGCCGTTTCGGCTCCGGGGCGGGATGAAGCGGATGTCGCGCTCGACGAGAGCCGTGATCCGGCAGCAGTGCTTGCATTCATGGGATTGGAAAGCGGCGACGCGGTGCTCGATATCTTTGCTGGGGGTGGCTATTACAGCGAGATCATGGGCCGTGCCGTCGGTGCAACCGGTTCGGTGATCGCGGTTAATCCGCCGCAATTTGTCTCCAGCGACCAGTCCAAGCAAAAATGGGCAGGCGTCACCCAGCGGCAACCTAATGTGACCATGGTGGCGTCGCAATTGCCGGATTACAAGCCGGCAGCGAACAGCATTGATTTCGCCATGCTCCACCTGATCTATCATGATTTCTACTGGGAGAGCGAAAAGTTCAAATTTGCGAAAATGGATCCGGCCATCGTGCTGGCCAGTCTATATGCGGGGATGAAGCCGGGTGGGATAGTGGCTGTAATCGACCACGTCGGTTCTGCTGGCGATACCCGTGCGGTGGTGGAAAAGACCCATCGGATAGACCCCGAAACCGCCCGTTCTGATTTTCTCCGGGCCGGTTTTGTGCTGGACGGGGAGAGTGACATGTTCGCCAATCCCGACGATGATCTGGAGAAAAATGTCTTTGATCCGGCGGTTCAGGGCAAAACGCACCGTTTCATGTTGCGTTTTCGCAAACCCGGGTAACAGAATTTCTGCCCGTTGAAGGTGATGTCGGGCTGCGAATCGATATCATTCGTAACTATCTGGAAAATCAGAAATATTCTGTGGCGTGGGCAATCACCTTTTGGACGGACGCAATCGGCTGCCGCCAACCGCCTGCGCGATTAAGAAAAAAATAACGCCAATTCAATGTTTTATGTTAAGATACATTTGTTTACATTAATGTTGATAGCAGCTCGGCTATAAGGCCATTATAGAGATCGCATTGATAAGAACTGACCCAGGGATCAAATTCCGCAGCGCTGGAATAGATTGAGGTTAGCATCGAGAAGCTAGAAAATTACATCCACTGCCGGTGAATACTGGCGGGTGGAATCGGACAAGTTTGACCGCCGGCGCCTTTTGCGAGGGTCGCACGCTGTCGGAACAGGGGCGGAGGCAGATCCGGGTTGTGTATTGGATCTGCCTCCGATTCCTCAGGTTGAGCGATCGGCAATATTCGCTTTTCCATTGGGTCCGGGGACATGCTGACGACGGCATTCGGGGGTTCGACGCTGTCTCGCTATCCCCGGATTCAGGGGCGCAGGGCTGGCACGCGCGTTGAGCTTGCGTGCCAGTCCTGCAATTTCTTATAATTCAAGATGCGTATTTGACCGAGCAGCCGTACGGGCGCGAATGGGCGACGCTGACTTTGTCCCCGGATTTAATCTCGGTCAGAGCCGCGAGCACATGATTGCGTGCAACCTTAATATCGGCCGGATTCGCTGTCGGTTTGTCATCAATCCCGCCTTGATAGACCAATATTCTCGCGCCATCGATAATATACATATGGGGGGTGGTTTTTGCGCCATAAGCCTTGCCCACCAGACCTTTGGTGTCGAACAGATAATGGTTAGACTGGATATTCTGTTTGGCGATCAGGGACTTTGCTTCGGTGCCGGTCATATGCCCTTGCTTGCCCTTCGCACCGCTGTTGATCGTCAGCCAGACCGCACCTTGTTGCCGTGCCGCCTTCTGGGTCGCCTGCATATTGCCGCTATTATAATGTTTGGAGACGAAGGGGCATCCCGGATTATGCCATTCGAGCACAACCGTCTTGCCGCGGAACTGGGATAGCTGGACGGTTTTGCCATTTACATCGGTAAGTTTGAAATCCTGCGCGATGGCTCCGGTTTTCTGGGCGGCTGTCAGAGGGCTGGCCAGCGCGACCGTGGCGATGGCTGTCAGGGCTATGGATGGGAGGTTCTTCATGATTTGTCTCCGTTCGTTGGGGATTGAATCAATCCTTTATGGTTTACGCCGATTTTCCGACCAAATCTACCAATGTTGCCACCGTGAGAATCTGGGGGAGAATGACCGGTTCTTCGCCTGGTGCATAATAGAGGTAGAGCGGGACACCGGCCCGGCCGTGTTTTTCCAGAAAACGGCTGATGACGGGATCGGGCCTGGTCCAGTCGCCCATGAGGACAGCAACCCGGGCCGCCTCAAACGCTTCGGCGGTTTCGGAGCGCTGGATGGCGGCGGCTTCGTTGGCTTTGCAGGTGATGCACCAGTCAGCGGTGAAATAGGCGAAAACCGGCTGACCGGATGCGCGCAGTTCGGACAGGCGCGCCTCGCTAAACGGTTCGCTTGGCAATGTTGCCGCGGAGGAATGAGCCAGTTTCTCGCTGTCCATCGCTGTTTCACCGGGAAGGGCGATGATACCGCCCAGAATGGCGACAACCGTCGCCGCGCCGGTGACCATGCCGCGCGACAGTCCTTTCATCTGTCCGCCGCCGAACCACCACAGGATCAAGGTAACAATGAGCAGAAAAATCAGCGAAAGCGCCAGCGCATCGGTTCCGATCTGGCGACCGAGCAGCCAGATCAGGCCAATAGCGGTAAGGAACATCGGGATAGCCATGATCTTGCGAAAGCTGTCCAGCCATGGCCCCGGCTTGGGCAGGCGGCTACGGATCGCAGGCACAAAGGCGATGAGCAGAAAGGGGAGAGCCAGACCGACACCGAGGCCGGCAAAAATTATCAGCGCCGCGACTGGCGGAAGCACGATCGTCGCGCCAAGAGCGGCGGCCATGAACGGACCCGTGCAGGGGGTGGCGACAAAGGCGGCCAGCGCGCCGGTCCAGAAGGAACCGGCAGCCCCGTCTTTCCCGGTCAGCTTGTTGCCGAAACTGACATTGGGCAGTTCGAACAGACCGGCCAGATTCAGGCCGATAGCGGTCACCAGCGCCAGCAGGACAAAGATGATCCGGGGATCCTGAAGCTGAAACGCCCAGCCGACTGCGGCACCGCTGGCTCGCAGGCCAAGCAGGAGGGCACCGAGTGCTGTCGCGACCAGCACGACACCGGCGGTATAGGCCAGCGCATCGCGGCGAACGACGGCTTCATTGCCGCCCGCCTTCGCCAGGCTGAGGGCTTTCAGGCTGAGGATCGGAAAAACACAGGGCATCAGGTTGAGCAGCAGTCCTCCCAATAATGCTCCGCCCAGCGCAAGGAATAGCAATGATGTATCAGACTGCACCTTTTCGTCATCCCCGGCCAGGGGCAGGCCGGTCATGGCGACGTCGCCTTTGGCGGCGGATATCAGAAAACCGGAGTGGTCGCCGATTTTCAGCACGCCGCTGATCGTATCAAATCCGTCACCGCGCGCTTCGGTTTCGAGGATCAGACGGTCGCCGTCACGACTGAATTTCTGAGGCGCGGCATAGTCGACAATGCCGTCCTGGTGGACGAAGAAATAGGGTTT
>Ga0209345_10004198_pt1 | contig 14109 bp, 13 predicted proteins | sample Cruoilmetagenom7_FD_187294 | JGI IMG/M metagenome (GOLD analysis project Ga0209345, IMG submission 187294) | Oil polluted marine microbial communities from Coal Oil Point, Santa Barbara, California, USA - Sample 7 (SPAdes) (version 2) | ecosystem: Environmental > Aquatic > Marine > Oil seeps ... | reverse complement strand
GTGGGCGACGAAACCGAGCATGTGGGCGCAGGGCCGGATGAACAGATCGAGGCCGTGCCGACCACAGCCAAACCGGCCACACACATGACCCAAGCAGTGGCCCTTGCCCGCCAGATCCGCGCATGCCTTGGCCCGCACAACGATTCTGACGAGCCGGTGAAGAAGTGCGTCATGGAGTTGGTCGACAACCACGCGAACCTGCAGCACGAAAACACCAGCCTGTATTACCTGATCAGCGGCATCCGCCAAGCCGCCGGCGATGGTGAAGGCAAGCTGATGCAGGACGAGCTGATTAAGCACATCGAACAGCTGCATCGCGACGCCGAAGAAGCCCGCGCCGTGCGCCGCTACTTTGCCGGGTTCGGCAAGGAACAGCACCTGCAGGACCTGGTACAGCGCCTCAATGGCAACAGCCTGATGCTGGGTAAGATTGCCCATATGGTAGAGGAGCATTGCGAAGACGGAGCCACCACCTTTGACGCAGTGGAGGCGATTCTGACCGACCTGCAGCGGCTGCAGACACAGGAAAAGGAGCTGCTGGAAATCGCCAACCGCTACCCCTTCACCAACTCAGCCACCCCAGCCGACTTGGTGCGCGTGATCGGCCATATGGCCCAGATCATCGACAACCCCAGATCTGCCACACCTGTACAGCCAGCCGCCAACGAGTCAGCGCCCGACCTGAAACAGGCCATCGACCGGCTGCAGTGTGTCCTGGGCGACAGCTACGATGATGAAACCCACCTGCAGGTGTATTACGACCGGGTGATGATCACCAGTATCGGCAAACTGTTTGAAGTGCCGAGCCGCACGCATGACGAGATCGAGCAGTTTATTGAGTCGCTGAACAGGATCAGCGAGCAGGTGATACCGGATAAGGCGGCTTGAGGTGAATATGGCTTGTTAGGCTCAAGGAGAAAATATGGAAATCCGAGAATACAAAATACGCACAATGGCGGATCTGATGCAGCTTGATGATGATCAGATAGACCGTTTTTGTGAAGAGTTGCCGATTATGGTCAGGCAAATGAAAGCTGTTGTACAGCTGATGAATGCCTGTGGCGAGGCGATCGGTGCGGACCTTGATGTCGCCAAGGTCGGCGAAACAATGGTCTGGATTGATGACGGAAAGCGCGACACGACGATAACCCTGACCGAAAGGCCAGAAGCCGAAAGACAGGATATGCGGTGTGATAGTTGTGGCGGTGTATATACCCCGAAGCCAGGGTTTGCGCAATGCCCGGACTGCGGAGCCTAACCCTTTTATTTTGGCGCGGCGCTTTTTGCCGTCGCGCAACAATTTGTTGTTATGCCTGGAGGGCACTATGGATACACGAGGCAACTTGTACCAACTGACCGATGAAGAGCGCCGCGAGATGGAGCGGATGCACAATAGGCCACTGATACCGCTGGAGGAAAGCGAATACCGGGAGCTGGAACCAATGACCAGAGGCCAGCGGAAAAACAACATGCGCAATAAACCATGCCTCTGTGGCAGTGGCAAAAAGTTTAAAAAGTGCTGCTGGAGTAGCTACGCATGAACACGATACAGGAACAGTGGGAATCGTTCGCCGCAATGGTCGTCCCGAAAGATGCCCCACCTGTACAGCGACAGGAAATGCGCCGTGCCTTTTACGCTGGGGCCGAAGCTATGGCCCGAATACAGTTTGCTATTGGCGACCAGGCTGTGAGCGAAGACGCTGGCGTGCAGATCCTTGAGGGCTGTCACGATGAATTGCGGCGCTTCGCTCGGCAGGTGGCTGAGGGAAAGGCATAACACCATGATTATGAGGTATACCCGCGAACAATTATTAGCGGGTATGCCCTGTAACAGCTACTCCAACCCCAACTTACCCAACCATTCCCACCCAGCATACTTATCAACCGGTTCCGGCCGCACCAGGTGCGTATACCGCTTGAGCATATCCCAACTCTGATGCCCTGACACCATCGCCACGCGGGGGATATCCCAGCCCAGCTCGAACAGATGGCTGACGCCCTCATGTCGCAGGTCGTGCAGGCGCAGGTCTTCATGCCCCGCCCAGTTGCGTGCCGTCTGCCACTGTTTGGCAATCGACTTTTCAGCGAACGGGAAAATGCGCTCATCCACCTGAGGCATGGTATCGATCAACGCCATGGCGCGATCCGGCAGATACACCCAGACATCATTGCTGACCTTCGCCCGCGGGTGCTTCATTTGCCGCACCAGTATGCGATGATGCTCCCGATCCAGATCCGCCCAGCGCAGGCGCGTCACCTCACTGACTCGGCGAGTCGAGAAAATCAGGAACAGGAATATCGTGATCACCGGCAGGCGCGTGACGTTGTTAGCCCCCTTGCCCGACCGCTCCCGGTAGAAGTAGCCGAACACCTCATCCAGCTGCTGCAACGTGGGGCGCACATCACGGCTTTCAGACACACCGATCAGCCCCACCTTGCGCGCATGCTTACCCGCCGCCTCCAGCTCATCCATTGAGGCTTTCACACCCCAATCCACAGCCGCATGCTCGATCAGCCCACGGAAATACGCATAATCCTCGGCCAACGTGGCCGGCGCCCGGGTGATCACCCGGTCCTCAATCGTGTACTGGTAACGGCTTTTCAGGTAGTCGATCCAATCCGCCGACCGCGCCCCCGCCAGGGTAAACCCAGCCAGCACGTCATCCTTGCTCATGCGCACCAACGCCATGCGCTTCGTGCGCCCAACGCCCCTGGGCGTGGCCAGCAGGTCATCCACATACAGCTTGCACGCCTGAGCCACCGTCACCCCACTATGCTTGCGCGGCAGACCGGTTTGCTCCAGCTCGACTTCACGCGCCTTCGCCCACTTCTCAGCCGCCTTTTTGCTGCTGAAGGTTTTGGACTCGCTATACCCCTGCCCATCTCGCTGCAACCGCACCTTGGCCTGATACCGCTTTTCCCCGGACTTGCCCACCCGTGGTATGATCGTCGCCATTGTTTACACCCCGTGCTCCATGCCCTGACTTGTCCCACGCTATTTGGGACAAAACGCGGGACAACTACGCGGGAAAAATAGCACAAAACGGGCAAAAATGAACGAAAATCAGACAGCCGAAAAGACAGTAGAATCAGGCTACAAGGCAGGAATGGCGCGGGATACGGGGTTTCGGCGGTTCTCAGTTGCGCCGATGATGGATTGGACGACATCCGATTGCAGAGTCTTTCATCGCCTGATCTCGGACCACGCTCTGCTGTACACCGAGATGGTAACGACAGGCGCGCTGATCCATGGCGACGCCGCACGCCATCTTGACTATCACGCCAGTGAGCATCCAGTCGCGCTGCAGCTGGGCGGCAGTCATCCAGCTGAACTTGCTCAATGCGCCCGCATGGCGGAAGAGTGGGGTTATGATGAAGTGAACCTCAACGTGGGCTGCCCCAGCGACCGGGTACAGAACAACATGATCGGCGCCTGTCTGATGGCTCACCCGCAACTGGTGGCGGAATGCTTGGGCGAAATGCAGGCCGCAGTGCGTATCCCGGTTACAGTCAAGCACCGACTGGGCATTGACGACCTGGACAGCTTTGAACACCTGCACCAGTTTGTCGAGACCGTGCGCCAAAGCGGCTGCAGCAGCTTTACCATTCATGCGCGCAAGGCGATTCTTCAAGGCTTGAGCCCCAAGGAAAATCGCGATATCCCGCCACTGATATACGACCATGTTTACAGCATAAAGGCCCTATACCCTGAGCTGGAGATCATCATCAATGGCGGCATCAAAACGCTTGCCGAGTGTGACCACCACCTTGAAAAGGTCGACGGCGTAATGATCGGCCGTGAGGCTTACCAGAACCCCTGGCCACTGCTCAGTGAAGTGGATCAGCGCTATTTCGGCAGCCGCCGCCCGGTACGCAGCCGTATGGATATTGCGGAAGCCTTCATCCCCTATCTTGAGCAACGCCTCGCTGCAGGGGCACCTTTGTATGCCGTTACCAAACACCTGCTTGGACTGTTTCACGGCCAGCGGGGGGGCAAGCAGTTCCGCCGCTACCTGAGTGAAAACGGCCATGCCCGCGAAGCCGGCGTCAAAACCTTTCAGGCCGCTTTGGCGCTGGTCAGCCGCGACTGAACCACCGAATGTATATCGCTTTCACAGGAAACTTCCAATGAACCAGCTTGAACAACTGAAACAGATGACCACAGTAGTGGCCGATACCGGCGATATCGACGCCATTCGCCGCTTTGCACCCGTGGATGCCACCACCAACCCCTCACTGCTGCTGAAGGCTGCACAGGATACAAAATACACCCCTCTGCTCGATCAGGCACGCCAATGGGCCAGCCAGCATGACGCCAGCGCCTCAGAACAGCTCTCGCTGATGACGGATCGTTTCGCCGTACTGATCGGCCGTGAAATTACCCAGCTGGTGCCGGGACGCATCTCCACTGAGGTGGATGCGCGCCTGTCCTTCGATACAAACGCCACCGTTGCGAAGGCCCGTGAGCTGATCAGCATGTATGAAGCACTGGATATTCCGCGCGCGCGTGTGTTGATCAAGATCGCCTCCACATGGGAAGGCATTGAAGCCGGTCGACAGCTCGAACAGGAAGGAATCAACTGCAACCTGACCCTGCTGTTCGGATTTGCCCAGGCCCGAGCCTGCGCCGATGCCGGCATCTATCTGATTTCACCTTTTGTCGGCCGCATTCTGGACTGGCACAGGGCACGGGAGCCCGAAGCGGATTTCAGCCTGCAACGCGACCCCGGCGTACAGTCCGTAAGCCGAATCTACCATTACTACAAGGCGTACAATTACGACACCGTGGTGATGGGGGCGAGCTTCCGTAACATTGGTGAGATTCAATCACTGGCGGGTTGCGATCGCCTCACCATAAGCCCCACACTGATGCAGGAACTGGCGGACACCGAAACCCCGCTGCACCGTACTCTGTCAGCCGACAGCAGCAGTGATGATCCGCGCCTGCAACTGAACGAAAGCGACTTCCGCTGGGATATGAACGAAGACGTGATGGCACAGGAAAAGCTGGCAGAAGGGATTCGCAACTTTGCCAAGGATCAGATCAAACTGGAACAGCTACTGGCCGGACACTGAACCACGAAGGAGAGCTGTCCTAGCGACAGCTCTCCAGTGTTGCCACCAGGTCCTTGAAGGCGTTCCGATTGGAATCGTTCAAGTCAATCAATACCTTGTGCGCATCGAGAATCCGCTCACGCACTTCATCCTCTGACTCCTGCACAAAGGGCACCTGCTTCAGATCGCATCGACTGGTAGGCAACTCTTCAAGCAGCACAAACACACGATCAAACCCCATACTATAAAGAATACGGGTGATATCCCCATTAGTTGAGACCAGTGTCGGCAGCGGCATACCCTTTTCTCGTGCCTTGATGGCCAGCTTTGCTATCAATCCGAGGGAGGTACTGTCAATGTTATCCGTCTCGGTCAGATCAACCAGCGTATCCGAGACATCCTCGCGCTCAAGCACAGCTTCAAGGTGCCGTTCAATAGTCGAACAAAGGGTCAGGCGCACATCGCCGACAAACTTGAGAACGTAGTGCCCGTCGCGGCACGCGTAATAGATCGCCCCATCACTCATAAAGACTCTCTGCGTACAGTCATGATCGCCACATCATCGGGGTGTCCCCGTCCGGCCGGCATCATACTCTGCAAAAACTCGGCTGGCGACCCATATTTTGCACTGCACATACCCAGCAGCGTCCGCTCTTTTTCTTCAAGTGTTTCACCATCGAGCACTTCAAGCACGCCATCGGAAAAAAGGGTCAGGGCAAAATGACTGTCAAGTACACAGTCCAGCTCATCGAACACAGGCTCTTCAAACAACCCAAGTGGCATTCCCCGGCCTTCCAGATAACGTATCTGTCCATCTTGCTGCAGAATCGGCAGTGGATGATGACCACCTACAGCATAGCTCAAGGTTTGCGTTTCATGGTTGATCAGGCCTACGAACATGGTCAGATGCTTACCCAGTGACGTCAGCAGCATCTCACGATTAATGCGGTGCAGCGTGGCAGAGGGAGACAGAATGTCAAAGCTTGAATTACGGCGATAGTTACGCAGCAACCGATGCGTCATGTTTTTCAGCAACACCGTCACCAGCGCAGAGGAAGCACCGTGCCCGGACACATCCGCCAGGTAGAAAAGGCTCAGCTTGTCACTGATCGCAAAAGCGTCAACAAAATCACCGCTGAGCAGCAGGGATGGCTGCAGTACATATTCATATTCGATACCGTTGATCTCTTGCTGCCGAGGCGGCAACAGATTCTGCTGTACCTGCTGGGCAGCATGCTGATCTTCACGCAGTTCATCCAGACTGCGCTCAAGACTGTCGCGCAGACTGCCAACCTCTTCGATGTAGCGCGCTCGCTTCAGCTGTCGCTCAACCGAGTGAACAAACAGTTCGGGATGCAGATCCAGCTCACCCGACACATAGACATCATCGGCACCGCTGCGCAGTGCCGCTACCAGATTTTCGGCGGTGCCTTCATTAATCAGAGCGATAAGCGGTTTGGGGTTAAGTCGCTGTGCTATTCGGTCCATCAGCAGACTGCTGCCCACCGAGGCCAGATCAAAAATAATCAGGGAGATATCGTAGTGATCGAGCTGTTGATCAGCCTCTTCCGTATCGCGGCAAACGATAAGGCGCAGGCGCTGATGATCACACTGCTCACAAAGGTCGAAGATACGGTCGATGGTATGGGTGCTGGCTGAGAGCAGCAGCACCCGCTGGTGGTGTAAACCCATTAATCAGCCATTCAGAGACTCGAATTCCGGAGTCTCAACAGTAGCCATAACCAAGCCCGGTTGCAACTGAATCAGAAGTCGTTCTTGTAGTCGACATCAACGGCTTTATCGTTAATTTGATATTCACGGCGCTGCATGTAGGCATCACGAATGAAGCTGTACTTGTCGCCGCTGATGATTTGCTCCGCTTGCAACAAGCGGCTGCGAGTATCAATCAGGCGCAGACCGTAAAGCGCATTACGGTCTGATGTGTCGCCCACCTGACGCACAGGGTCCACCGCGCCATCAGCGAACAGCGAAACACCGTCACGCGGGTTACTTGGCCCCAGCAGCGGCAGCACAAGATAAGGCCCCGAAGGCATGCCCCAGTAGCCCAGCGTCTGACCGAAGTCTTCAGGCTTCTGAGCTATTCCCATCGGTGTTGCCACATCAATAAGGCCAAACAGACCGAAGGTTGAATTGAACGTGAGGCGAGCAAAGCTCTGACCTGCCGCTTCAAGCTTGAACTGCAGCAGGTTGTTGAGCAGATTGCGCACATCGCTCAAGTTATCGAAGAAATTACTGACGCCCTTTTCGGCAAGATCAGGGGTAACATAACGATAACCCTGTGCCAGCGGCTTCAACGCATACTTGTCCACGCCTTCATTGAAGTTGAATACCGGGCGATTAAAGCCTTCCCAAGGGTCAACTTCGCTGTTCGCTGACAACGGCGCAGCCGTCGCCGCCAGTGAAAAACCGGTTACCAGAAGCCCTGTACGCAGTGCAGATTTCAGCATGCTCGATCCTTAAAAAGCTGAGTCAGTAATGAAACTATTCTAGCCTGTGTTAAAGGGCGGTTAAAGCGGAATTGGTTTATTATCCCTGGAATAGCAAGAAGTCCAAGGAAGGTCATCATGCCCCGACAATTACGCGCCTGCCCGATCGGCATACCCCAACATATCATTCAGCGCGGCAACAACCGCCAAGTCTGTTTTGTAACGTCTGATGACTTTGCCATCTATGCACAATGGCTCCGTGAAGCTGCCCAGATATACGGCGTCAAAATCCATGCCTGGGTGTTCATGACCAATCATGTGCACCTTCTGGGCACCCCTGAGTCTGAAGACGCCATTTCGCGGATGATGCAGCACCTTGGTCGCCGCTATGTGCGCTACTTCAACAGCCATTACCGCCGTTCGGGTACGCTATGGGAAGGCCGATTTAAATCCTGCATGGTCAGCTCCGAACAATACCTGCTCAGATGTCAACGCTATATCGAGTTGAATCCGGTGCGCGCCAGAATGACGTCCACCCCCGGCGATTATCATTGGAGCAGCTACCACGCCAATGCTCGTGGCATTGAGTCCGAACTGTGGACCCCCCACCCGGATTATCTCGCCCTGGGCACATGTAAAATCCAACGCCTTAAGGCCTACCAGGCACTGTTCCAAACGGAACTAACTGCCGAGCAGGAAGCGCTGATCAGACACTCGGTCAACAAGGGGCTTGCCTTGGGGAATGATCATTTCAGACTGGAGATCGAGCGCCTTACAGGCATCCGCCAGCTGCACGCAAAACGCGGAAGAAAACCGAAACAGATAAAACACGACAGCGACACACATGCGTTACCGCTGAAGTAAGACGATCAGGCAGGGAGGAGGAAGGAAATTTTACTCTGACCCCTTGACCCTTTTTCCTGCCTTTTTCACTTTTTCAGGCTGAAGGCCCTTCGTGTGGACGAACTGTCAAGTCCATTCCTAGTGCACGTGTGACAGCGAGCATAGTTTTCAGTGTGGGGTTGCCCTGCTCACTAAAGGACCGATACAGCTGCTCACGAGAGAGACCTGTTTCACGAGAAAGCTCTGCCATCCCTTTTGCCCGTGCTACAACACCCATGGCTTTGGCAATGTAGGCGGTATCGCCAGTTTCCAGCGCATCGGCGAGAAATATGGCAATAGTTTCTTCACTATCCAGAACAACTGCCGGATCGTAATCGTAAATTTTGTCGCTCATGAGTCCTCCCACTGTGCCGCTAAACGTTGTGCGGTTTCGATATCAGCTTGCTGGGTATCTTTATCGCCACCACAAAGCAGGATAATGATCTCGTTTCCGCGTTGCTTATAATAGACTCGGTATCCCGGACCATGATGGATACGCAGTTCACTAACACCCTGTCCTACAGGCTTCACATCGCCCGGCAAACCGTTAGCCAAACGAAAAACGCGTGCAGCAATCATCGCTTTGCCTCGCGGGTCGCGAAGCTTGCGTTCCCACTTGCGATAGGTATCTGTTTGTTTAATGTTTAACATGGATGAATTGTAGTTTGAAAACTACAAAGGCACAAGACGGCGCAGGAAAGATCAGACCCAACCGGTTAGGCTAAAGATCGAACGCGTGACAGGTATCCGCCAGTTGCACGCAAAACACGGAAGAAAACCAAAAAAGATAAAGCGCGACAACGACACATACGCGTTACCGCTGAAGTAAGACATGCCGGGAAGATCAAACAAGGAGAAGGAAGGAAATTTTACTCTGACCCCTTTTTCACCCCCCTTTTTCACCTTTTTCATAAGTTAGTGCCATTCTACTCTGACCCCTTTTTCATTTTTCCCTTTTTCCCCCTTTTTCACTATTACGCAAAAAGGCTCCCGAAGGAGCCTTTTTCGTAAGGATCTAATATCAAGTGATATTAGAAGTCCAGACGGTAACCCAGAATCAGAGTGTCTTCAGCACCGGAAGCAACTTCTGCATCAATATCTGTGTAACCAACCCATACACGGCCACGGTTACCAAGCTTCTGCTCAACTTCAACACCCCACTGATCGCCATCTTCAGTGCTGGTTGCATCTTCAATTTCAAGATTGCCGAAGCGCGCCTTCAAAGCTGTAGAGCCCATCTGGTAAATACCAGCCAGTTCCCATACAGTCAGCTCTTCAGCAGCGCCATTGGTAGTATCTTCGCGTTCTTCGTACTTGGCAGCAACAGTTACCGCGTCAATTGTGTAGGTCGCACCCAGACCCCAGAGCTCAGACTCGTACTGAGCAACAGAAGCAGGAGTGATAGTACCGAAGTCAGACGGATCAGTAGATGCGCTTGCAGCAGTTGCAACATCAGCCTCTACATTACCGTAGGCAGCAGAAACACGCAGACCTTTAACGCCAGTAAACTGAGCACCGATGTTGTAGCCATCGACATCATCATCGAAGTTATTGTTGCTGTCACTTCCATCAGCAGCAATTACCGCACCAGCAACAACCTGGAAGCCACCCATTACAGGAGAGGCGTATGCCAGAGTGTTCTGCTCACGCTTGTGATGCTTGTTGGACAGGGAGAAGGCTTCACCGAACTCACCATCTGCAGAGTTGAAGATGTTGGTGTGAGACTGAATCATGGTGTAATGCGGGTGGTACTGACGACCTACCAAAGCAGTACCCCAAGAGCCGGTAGCACCCATGTAAGCCAGACGGCTTGCAATGTTACCGGTAGAAGTACCAGCATAATCATCAGTGGTAGAGAAGTTAGCTTCCCAGTGGTACAGACCTTTAGTGTCTTCAAGACCCAGATCCACAGTACCTTTGATACCGATACGGGTGGACTCGTCGCGCAGATCAGCATCTTCACCATCCTGGAAGGACAGACCCATACGGAAAGAACCGTACAGAGTAGCGTCAGCCTGAGCGACGATCGGAGCAGTCATGGCACCAGCAACCGCCAGAGCAATCAGTGACTTTTTCATCAACATTTCCCCTTCATTCAACATACTAGTAGTGAATTCTAGTTTTTCTCAGCACTATCAGCGCTATCAGAAAAATACTATAAATCCAGATTATTGCAAACCAATCAAAGCAAAAAGTTCCATAACTTTTAAACTTTTACCGGTTCGATGTTGCATGGTAACTGCTCTCCCTCGCAAGGTTCTCTGCTGAGAATGGCTCGCGTCCGGCTGAGCAACCACCTAAATTGGCGGCATTACAGCACAGGCACCGCACTGGTGCAACCCTTTAAGGCCTTTACCAGCAAGGGCTGGACGGGTTTTTGACCCCTGTCATAACAATGATCAAAGCTCGGCCAGGGCCTGTTTAAGGCGTTTCTCTGACACGGTCACTTTTGTGCCCAGCTGCTGAGCAAACAGGGATACCCGATACTCCTCCAGCAGCCAACGAAAGCGGCCCAGGGCCTGTGGCAGCTCGTGGCGTGCCCGGTACTCCTGTTCCTTCTTCCTGTATTGCTGCCAAAACTGGCTCAACTGATCTGACAGCAGGCATTGCTGGCGCAGGTCGCGTTGATACTTTTCAAGCCGGATTTCGATCGCCTGCAGATAACGTGGATACTGCTGTAACCACTCCTCTTCTATACGACTAAGGTAGCAGGGGTGCATCAACTCCGCCAGCTGCTGCTTGATATCATTCAGTACAGGCACGGCCTGCAGATTAATACGGCCACTCAGCTGTTTGTTGATGCGATGCACTGACTGATGGCACTGCAGCACAAACTGACCAACCCGCGCCACTTCATCAGCAATACCGCTCCGCATCTGCTCACGCAAGGCATCAAAACGGTCTTCATCGCGGGGCAACCGTTCAGGGTCAAGACCGGACGCACGCCGAGCAGCCAGTAACAGAACCTCATCTTCCAGCCGTTTGCGCTCAAACAGCTTGCCGGTGAGGATCAGGCTCTGATTCAGCTGTGGGATATCCCGGCGCAGGTATTTGAGTTGTTGCGCCGGCAATGAAAGCAGCAACAGGCGACAGATGCCCAGCAGGCTTTCCTGCTGAGCCAGATCGGGAGAAGGCAGTACTTTAAGTTCAACACTGTCCTGCCGATCAATCAGGGCAGGCCAGACCTCAACTTCGATGCCACCGGCCTGACGCAGGCGCAGGGATAACGGCAGTTCACCAAAGTCCCAACCGGTAATGCCGGTTTTGCCCCATTGCTGTGACGGACCGGCCTGCAGTGCCGCTTCCGCCCTGTCGCCGAAACGGCGGTTAAGCGCTTCCCAGTCACGCCCTTCACCTACAACCCGATCCTTTTCGTCACGCAGGCGCAGGTTGAATCGATGATGCGGCTCCAGCTCCACACCACGCAGCGTCTCGGCCTCGATGCGGATGCCGGTCATGCGCAGCAGCTGAAGTGCCAGAGCCTCGTACAGATCACCCTCACCAAACACCACCGCTGCGCAAAAGGCTTCCACATAATTGGGTACCGGCACGTAGTGCTTGCGCAATGACTTGGGCAGCCCCTTCAGGATCGCCGTCACCTTGTCTGACAGCATGCCCGGCACCAGCCAATCCAGCCGTTGCAGCGGTGCTATACGCAGTAGCGCGAGGGGGAGCTCCAGCGTCACGCCGTCATCTTCGGCACCCGGTTCAAAGTGGTAGCTCAGGGTGAGTCTTGCCCCTTCCAGCTCCAGCTGATCGGGGTATTGGCGCGCCGTGACATGAGCCGCTTCACGCTGCAGAATATCCTCTTCCCGCATGAACAACGCTTCAGGATTTTCCTGTTCCACCTGTTTGCGCCAGTGCTCAAAGCCCTTGCCGTTCACGACATGACTGCCCTTCAGCGCCTCAAACCGTTGGGCATAGAAAGCATACAACTGCTCCTCGTCAACCAGCAGATCGCGGCGACGAGACTTGTCCTCCAGCGCTTCGACACTGGCCAGCAGTTCACGGTTATGCTGGAAGAAGGCTGCACTCGTTTGATACTCACCCTCTACCAGCGCCGCGCGAATGAATATTTCATGGGAGGCAACCGGATCGATGGCGCCATAGTTGACCTTGCGCTTGGGCACGATGATCAACCCGAACAGGCTGACCTGTTCTGTGGCCACGACCTGAGCACGCTTTTTCTCCCAATGAGGCTCCATCCAGGTTTTCTTGACCAAGTGTCGAGCCGGGGCTTCCACCCACTCGGGCTCGATCTTCGCCACCTGGTGTGCAAACAGCTGACTGGTTTCCAGCAATTCTGCCGCCATCACCCACTTCGGGGCTTTCTTGAACACCCCCGAAGCCGGAAAAATCTTGAAGCGACGGTTGCGCGCACCCAGATACTCGCCCTTATCCTGCTTGAAACCGATCTGACTGAGCAGGCCCGCCAGCAACGAGCAATGTACCGCCTTGTAATCAGCCGGCTCGGTATTTTCCTTCAGGCCCAGTTCGCGGATACTCAGGTGCAGCTGACGGTGCACATCACGCCATTCACGCAGGCGCATGAAGGAAAGAAAGCTTTTCTGACACCAGCGCCGCAGCTGACTCTGGCTCAGCGTCTCACGCTGCTCGTGATACAGATCCCAAAGATTGATCAGGGTGCTGAAGTCCGACTCTTCATCACTGTATTCCTTGTGCTTCTGGTCTGCCGCCTGGCGCTTGTCATGTGGGCGTTCACGGGGGTCCTGTACACTGAGCGCACTGGCCACAATGATCACCTCGCGCAATGCATCCAGCCGGCCGGCTTCAATCACCATACGCGCGATGCGCGGATCCACAGGCAGCCGCGCAAGCTGGCGCCCAACCGGCGTCAGGCTGCGTGAGCCGTCAACAGCACCGAGTTCTTCCAACAGCTTATAGCCATCATTGACCATGCGGCTGTCGGGCGGATCGACAAACGGGAAGTCACGGATATCGCCCAGTTTAAGCTGCAGCATTTGCAAAATAACGGCGGCCAGATTGGTACGCCGGATCTCGGCATCGGTAAACTCGGGCCTGCCGAGAAAATCTTCCTCGGAATACAGGCGGATACAGACACCCGGTGCCACACGGCCGCAACGACCGGCGCGCTGGTTGGCACTGGCCTGAGAGACTGCCTCAATCGGCAGGCGCTGCACCTTGGAGCGATAGCTATAGCGAGAAATACGCGCCAGACCGGGATCGACCACATAGCGAATACCCGGCACCGTCAGCGATGTTTCGGCCACGTTGGTCGAAAGTACAATGCGACGCCCCGCAGCGCGTCCGCCATGAAATACCCGGTTCTGTTCCGCCAGTGACAATCGCGCATAAAGCGGGATGATTTCAGTGTCACGCAATTGTGCCTTACGCAGCAGGTCGGCGGTTTCACGAATTTCGCGCTCGCCGGGCAGAAACACCAGAATATCGCCGGGACCACCGCTGCGCTTGGCACGATCAATCTCGATCAACTCATCGACGGCAGCCAGTATTCCCTGCTGCAGATCCAGCGCCTTCTCATCCTCACCTTCCATTTCATGCAGCGGACGGTAAAGAACATCGACAGGATAGGTACGACCCGATACTTCTATCACCGGGGCATCATCAAAGTGTTTGGAAAAGCGCTCCAGATCGATGGTGGCTGAGGTGATAATCAGCTTGAGGTCAGGCCGCCGCGGCAACAGTCGCTTGATGTAACCGAGCAGAAAATCAATATTGAGGC
>Ga0209345_10004197_pt1 | contig 14110 bp, 14 predicted proteins | sample Cruoilmetagenom7_FD_187294 | JGI IMG/M metagenome (GOLD analysis project Ga0209345, IMG submission 187294) | Oil polluted marine microbial communities from Coal Oil Point, Santa Barbara, California, USA - Sample 7 (SPAdes) (version 2) | ecosystem: Environmental > Aquatic > Marine > Oil seeps ... | reverse complement strand
CGCATTGCTGGAAACGCAATCTCATAACATATTCTGTTCAACAAATACGGACTGGGGCCATGCGGATCCCGGCCCATCAAGAAGGGATGAGACGTGAACATGTTCAAACTTGGCGAAGATCAGATCCTGGTACAAGACCTTGTCCGGCGCGTGGCCCGCGAAAAGGTCGCTCCGCGCGCGCAGGAGATCGACCGCACGGCGGAATACCCCCATGACATGTTCGAGATGTTGAAGGAGCTTGGCCTATTCCTTCTTCCCTTCCCCGAAGAATACGGTGGCGCGAACTCCATGCTGTCGGCCTGCGTCGCGGTCGAGGAATTCGGGCGTGTCTGCTACAATACCGCCTATCTACTTCTGGTGCAGTGGGTGCCGATCGGAGCCATTCTGGCTGGCGGCACACAGGAACAAAAAGACCGTTACCTGCCCGGCCTGGCCAAAGGTGAGCTGCGGGGGGCCCTTTCCCTGACCGAACCGCAAAGCGGATCTGATGTCTCGGGGATCAAGACCAAGGCGCGCAAGGACGGGGGCGACTACATCCTTGATGGCAACAAGATCTGGTGCACCAATTCCGGTATGGCCGATTTTGTTCTGGTTGCGGCCAAGACTGGCACTGGCGATGAACGTGGCAAGATCAACCTGTTCATCGTCGATACAGACACGCCCGGTTTCAATGTTGGCCCCAAGGAAGACAAGATGGGCGCGCGCGGCGTGCCGTCCCATTCGCTCTATCTTGAAAACTGCCGCGTCCCCGCATCGGCAATGTTGGGCGATGAGGAAACAGGCTTTCGCGTCGCTATGGCCGCGCTGAACGATTCACGTCCGATCATCGGCGCTCGGGCAGTCGGGTGTGCGCAGGGCGCGCTGGATCACGCGGTGGAGTTCATTAAAAACCGCCATGCCTTCGGCCAAACCATCGCCGACTTCCAGGGGATAAAATGGATGGTCGCGGACATGGAAACGCAGACTGCCGCTGCCCGCCTCCTGGTCTATCAAGCGGCTGCGGCCCTGGACGCAGGCGTCAAAGGCAAGGAACTCGCGCATTTGGCAGCAATGGCCAAGGCCTTCTCAACCGACACTGCGATGAAGGTCGCAACGGATGCGGTGCAACTTTTCGGTGCGGCCGGCATATCCAACGAGTACGGGATTAACCGCTATTTCCGCGATGCGAAGGTCCTCCAGATCATCGAAGGTACCAACCAAATTCAACGCAACATTATCTCTCGCTCCGTATTGGCCTGAGTTTTTAAGAAGGAAACACCCATGGAAACCCTCGGCCTCGGCCTGTTTTTCGAAGACGTCACCGTCGGTCGCACTTTCAAGACGATCGGGCGGACCATCTCGGAAGCTGACATCATCAATTTTGTCACCTGCACGGGCATGACCGAAGTGCTCTTCACAAACAGCGTCTTTCAAGAGGAAGAATCCCTCATCAAGGGCCGCGTCGTGCCATCTGCCCTAGTCTACACCTTTATGGAGGGTCTGCTGGTCCAAAGCACTATGCAGCACACTGGATTTGCTTTTCTTGAGATGTCCTACAAAGTCGGCGGGCCGACCGTTGCAGGCGACACGATCCACTGTGAAGTCGAGATCGTCGAGGCGCGGCGGTCGAAGAAGCGGCCAGACAAAGGCATCGTGACCAGCCACAACCGGGTCATCAATCAGCGGGGCGAGCTCGTATTGGACTACAAGCCGACGCGTATGGTCAATGCCCGCACAAAGGGAGAATGATCTTGACAGACGCTCCTGATCCCCATCGCGGGCCATTGTCCGGCCTTAGGGTGGTTGATCTGACGATCAACGTCCTAGGGCCGGTCTGCACCCAGATTCTGGGCGACATGGGCGCAGATATTATCAAGGTCGAAGAGCCCAAGGGAGACTACACCCGCCATGTCGGTCCCCGCGTCAGCGATGACATGGGAGCGCTCTTTTTGGGTCTGAACCGGAACAAGCGGTCAATTGTCTTGAACCTCAAGGATTCACAGGATTCCGCCGTCTTGACCCGTCTTCTTGAGACGGCGGATGTCATGGTTCATGCCATGCGGCCGGGGGCCATCGACCGGCTGGGGCTCACTTATGATAAGGTCCGTGCAATCAAGCCGGACATCATCTACGCGTCGGCGACTGGTTTTCGCCCCGGATCGTCACGCACGGAAACACCCGCCTATGACGATGTGGTGCAGGGCTTGACCGGAACCGCGGCCATGAACGGCTGGCGCGATGGTGTGCCCGACTACCTACCAACCGTGATTGCCGACAAGCATTCGGGCTATGTTCTGGCCAATGCCATTACCTCGGCATTATTCTGGCGTGAACGGACTGGCGAAGGTCAGGAGGTTCACGTGCCCATGATGGAAAGTGTCATTGTCTTCAACCTTCTGGAACATCTCTGGGGGCGCGCCCTGCCTGCCACAGGCGGCAAAGCGGGCTACACTCGGCTGATGAATGCTGATCGCAGGCCTTACCGCACGGCGGACGGGTATCTGTGCGTCATGGCCAATACCGATGCGCAATGGCAACGGTTTCTCGAGCTGCTTGGCCATGGCGACTTGGCGCGCGATCCACGTTATGAACGGACTCAGCAACGGTCGGCAAACATCCAAGATCTCTATGCCATCGTGGCCAAACGGCTGGTGGACCGCACCACAGCCGACTGGGGCGCGGCGCTGGATCAGGCCGATATTCCGAACGGTCCAGCCAGCACCTTCGACGAGTTGTTCGAAGATCCCTATCTGTTGGAAACCGGCTTCTTCGAGACCAACACGCACCCGACCGAAGGTGCGATGACCCTGCCGGGCATCGCGCCTAGTTTTTCGGCCTGCACCCCGTCGATCCGCCGTCTGCCGCCCCGGCTAGGCGCCGATACCCACGAAATTCTCAACGAGCTCGCGCAGACACCAGACCGCAACAGACACGAAAACGATTTAAAGATCCGGTCACGACTATGAAACCCCTTTCCGGCACCCGTGTTCTGGATATGTCGCGTATTCTGGCCGGCCCTTGGCCACGCAATACCTCGTCGATCTCGGGGCCGAGGTCATCAAGGTTGAACGGGCAAGCCTAGGAAAAGATGCGCGCCAGTTCGGTCCGCCTTTCGCCCAGCGGGCCGCCGGAACGATGAGCAGCGAAGATTTCGCCGCACATCTGGTGCAGTCGTAGCAAGTCGTCGCTGACCTAGGATATCTCGAAACCGAAAGGGCAGGAGATTATCCGCAAGTTGACCGGCGAATGCGACATTCTGGTGGAAAACTGCCCCGGCTATGATGCGGTCTTTCAAGGCATGTGCGACCTGATGAATGTGACCGGCATTTCCGAAGGGGAACCGGCGCGGGCCCTTTGAAGGTTGGCCCTTCGATCGTTGATGCCCTACGGAGTCGAACTCGGCTGCGCGAAGGGCATCCACCAGTTCGGCGAAGACGGCTACTGCACAGGCAGTTGAACACATCGGGACACGCAAGCTGCAACACGATTGTGCTGTCTTTACGAAAAGTCTTTTTAAACTGGTTCATCGGGTCGCACGCTCGGAGTATTAGGAAGGGCACAAATTGCCTTGATTGCAAATTGCCTTGGTTGTCAGCACAAGTTGACGAACATCTGGAGGTATCAAAGTGAAATGCCCAAATGGCTAGACAAGAACACAACCAGGCGAAATCCGGTCCTGCGGCCAAAACGCGCCGCGATCCGCCACGATCGATCAACCGCCTGCTCGGTATTTTCGAAAGGATCGCAGAAGTAACCGAGGTCGGTATGACGCTGGCGGATCTCAGCGTAGCTCTCGACGCACCCAAGAGTTCTCTTCTCATCATGCTCAGGCCACTTGTGGATCAGGACTATCTGATCCACGAGTCCAACACCTACCGACTTGGTCCGCGCATGTTCCAGTTTGCGTCAGCCATCCTGGCCAACAGCCGATTTTCCAGCCTCGTACGACATCACATGACGCTGCTGCGGGACTGGACCGACGAAACTGTCATCTATGCGACCCTCGATCTGGACAGCCGCCGCATCGTCTACGAGGATGTTGTCGAAGGTAGTTCGCTTATCCGCTATGTGGTCAATGCGGGCGCCAATCGTCCGGCCTATCCGACGGCGAGCGGGCGCGTTCTGATCGGCCACGCCCCGACGGAATGGCAGAACAGGTATTTTGCGGATCTCCAGGCTGACAAGCTGACCAGCAGGACCATCACCGATATCGCCGGGATAAAAGCCGCGGTCAAGGAATGCCGGCAGCGCGGGGTCTGCTTCACCAACGGCGAAGCGATAGACGGCGCCGCCGGTGTCTCAGCCCCTGTCCGCGACCGGGCCGGAGAGGTGATCGGTGTCCTGGTGCTCGGGGCACCCCGCGAACGCGGCGTCGAACGCCGCGAGCTCTACGAACGAAAGACAGTCGATGCGGCAGACAGGCTGTCCGTGGCAATAGGCTACCGCCCGCCAAGCTGACCCCGAGGGGTCAGACCGGCGGGCTGATCGGGAAAGACAGCTTGCGCTCGTTTTGCCAGGTTGCGCTCTCTTTTCAGAGACAGCGAGACATGTGGCTCGGTTTAAGCAGGCAGTGCTTCGCGGTTCCGCTCTGCCATCCAGTTCAATCCTATCATCAGCACCATCACTGCCAAACTGATAGCCTCCAGCCACAGAATCTGTTGCAACGTGCCGATACCGGCCGCCAGTACCACAAGCCGCGACACCCCGTTGATCCGCCCGAACAGATAACCCTCTAGTGCTGCCACGAAGCCGACACAGGTGAAAAAGGCCAGTACGCCACTCCAAAGTACGATAGGCACTGGTCCTCCAATGATTATTTCGGGGTTAAACACCATAAAAAGCGGGATGATGTAGAGGCCTTTGGCAAACTTCCAAGCCTGGAGGCTTGTAGCAATCGGTGGACTCTTGGCGATCGCCGCTGCCGCAAAACCAGCCAAGGCGATAGGCGGTGTGACGTTTGAGTCCTGCGAATACCAAAATACCACCAGATGAACAATCAAGAGAGGGATGCCGAACTCGGAACTCATAGCGGGGCCGACCAGGATGATCAGCACGATGTAGCTGGCCGTCACCGGTAGGCCGACGCCCAGGATCAAGCTGGCTATCATGACAATGAACAAGGCGATCACGACATTGCCACCCGAGAATGTCATCATCAGGGCTGAGAACTTCAGCCCCAGTCCGGTCAGCCCTACAACGCCGACGATTATGCCGCCGATGGCGCAGGCAAGGCTAACGGTCAGTGCGTTCCTTACCCCCAGTTCGCAGGCTTCGACGGCCTTGTTCAGCCCAGCCTTCAGTACCAGCGCCAACGGCAGACGTTCATAGATGATTTCTTCCTTCACCGTGCCATCGGGATGCATGTGGTGAACACGAGTTGGTTCATTGCGCAGCCATCCCCACATATAGCGCAGAACAGCAACGGCAAGAATTGATAAAATGGCATAGAAACCAACCCGCATCGGCGACAAGCCAATGACCAGAAGATATATTAACATGATGAGCGGTAGAAGAAAATGCCAGCCTTCTTTCATCACCGCGCGCACCGACGGCAAATCTTTGGCCGGTATGCCGTGCATGTTTTGCTTCAGCGCAATAATATGGACGAAGAGATAGACAGTTAGCAAATATAGAAGCGCCGGATATATGCTAACCTTGATGATTTCGACATAGGGCGTGCCAGTATATTCAGCGATCAGAAACGCGCCGGCACCCATCAGAGGCGGGGTGATCTGCCCACCGGTGGAAGCTGCCGCCTCGATACCACCGGCCTGGGCGGGCTTGTAACCTAGCCGCTTCATGAGCGGGATGGTGAAGGGGCCTGTGGTTGCGACATTGGCGATGGCGCTACCGGTAATCGAGCCCATGCTGAGAGACGCCACAACCGCAGCTTTGGCTGGCCCCCCACGCTGGCGGCCGGTGGCGGCAAAGGAAAGATCGATAAAAAAGCGCCCCCCACCCGTCACTTCCAGCACTGCGCCGAACAAAACGAAAATAAAAACATAGGTCGCGGCGATCCCCAGCGGCAAACCGAAGATGCCTTCTTGTCCGAGATAGAGCTGAGACACCAACCGTTCGACCGAGGCGCCGCGATGAGACAAGATGCCGGGCATGAACTCCCCCAACCAGGGCAGCGCGCCACGCGGACCGGCAAGCGCGTACAGTACGAAGATGAACCCGATCACGGTGATCCCCATGCCTACGACGCGACGGCTTGCTTCCAGCAGGGTAATGATCGCGAAGCTACCGACTATGATATCGGTTCGGGTCCAAAAGCCCGCACGCGCGATGATCGCGTCCAGGTTGACGACTATGTAGAGGCCCGAGACAATAGCCCCAGTGAAAAAGGCTGCGTCGATCACCCAGCCCATCACACCGCGTTTGCGGTGCAGGCCGAAAGCTGGAAAGACGAGGAAAGCGACCATCATGATCAACATGAGGTGAATTGGGCGCTGATAGAACAAACCCATCGGCCGTATACCAGCGGCGTAGAGTTGAAAACCGCACAGTACGATCGACAGCAGGATGATCAGCTTCGCGATTGGCCAAGGCGGGGCTGGGATGATTCTGCCGGTAAGATCTTTATTAGCATCTGCGCAAATGGGTTCGGACTTATCTTGCATCTGTTTCCCCTAGACACCACCCCGAAGGCGGTTACCGGCATTCTTCATTTACCCTTCTGTCAGCGTCATCTGACAGAAGGGTGATTGCGACCCGTTCCCCAGCGAAAATCTCGCTGAGATTGACCGTTGCAGAGCCGTAAGTCAGGCGATGGTTAATCCTCTGCCCGCCGATCCGTACGAACACACGATTACAAGGCATGACCTCGGCTATATCGACGATCCAGTCCCCATCAGTCGCGGAGCGCAATATCCGGCCACGCCCAAGAACCTCACCAAGTCCCGCGGCGGCGGGATCGTGCAGGAAACTGCGGTCGAGGAAAACGTGTCCGTCGATCGTTTGGAAGCAATCGGTCACGAGCCCGCCCGAAACAGAGTGCTGCCAGTGAAGACACCATTCGGTCTGCTCCAACAGGTCCGGCATGATGCTGTGTCCGCTTTGGCCGGTTATCAACAGACGGTCAGCTTGTGCTGACCCTGCGAGGAAAATGACCAGAGGAACCGCGCAGAGCCAGCTATTCAAGGAAGTAGCCGCGCCGGGATCTCAGCTCCGACCTCTTCGTAGTAGCGCCTTGCGCCAGGATGCAAGGGAACGGTACTCGAAGCTAGCGAGAACTCTACAGTGGTTTCCTTGGCGGACGGGTGGACGGCCACGATTTCCTGCGTGTATTCGAACAGGACTCGGGTGATCTGATAGGCCAGCTCCTCATCCATCGCATCGTTCACCAGCAGCATATTGGGAGTGGAGAACGTCAGAACGTCTTCATCTTGCCCGTCATAAGTCCCCGCCCGGAGCACATAGGGAGCAAACGCCGATTCAGATTCAACGATACGGTCGACCTCTTCCTGGGTCAGTGGGAGAATTGAAATGTCTTGTCCCGCGGCAAGAGCCATCACCGAGCTTGCCGGCGGGGCTGCGAGAATGACGGCTGCATCCAGGCTTCCGTCGCGCATCGCATCCACGGACTCGGTGTAACTGAGGCGCTGCGCCCCGACTTCTTCATAGGTTATACCCTGAAGTTCGAGCATCCGCCGACTGGTCAGCTCAGTCGCTGATCCCGGCGCGCCAACGGAAAGCCTTTTGTTTCGAAGATCGTCGAGTGACTGGATGCCGCTCTCTTCCAAGACAGCAATCTGGACGACATTAGCGTAGAGAGCGCCCAGTGCAGCTATATTGTCGACGCGGCGCCCCTCAAAGGCGTCCAGTCCTTCGACCGCGTTCTTCACGGCGTCGGCCGCGGCGATGATAATGTCGGTTTCCCCGCGGGTCAGCAACGCGAGATTTTCAACGGATGCGGCTGTAACTTCGACCGTGACGCTGGTGCCCTCGATATGCCTCTCAATTACTTGTGCGAAGCCACTCCCGTACGGGTAGTATGTGCCACCAGTTCCGCCAGTGGCGATCGAAAGCTCCTGCGCGGTTGCTGCTCCACTGAGCGCCGCTATGGAACAAAATGCGAATGCTATCCGGTTCATTTTTCTCTCCCTATTGTTATTGAGGTAAGCTACAAACAAATGTGCAGGCCAGATACCTGAATGGCTTCGTTCGACACATATGTGTAACTCTTGACGTTGGCGCCTGCTGACCTGCCACTGAACCTTCACCCAGCTGCGACAGGAGTCCGAGGGTTTTTTACGCCGATTGGCGCAGGTTGAGAAAATCGCCCGACGCGCGGAGCTTTTATCTCGTGCAGTGGGGCGGGCGATTGCCGTGGCGAGGGACCGCGAGTCGATGGGCGTCTGATATTCCAAGCAGAATGCGGGCGTTCAGCGTTGTAGTCGGTGGCCCAGGCAGAGGTCACGACGCGGCATGGACGAGATTGCGGAACATGGTCTCGTCAAGCAACTCGTCGCGCATCCGACCGTTGAAATTCTCGACGAACCCATTCTGCATCGGCCTGCCCCCTCTCGGGATCATGTATTGCATGACCCTGCCGGGCAGTGGGACGCAATGTAGTGCCACTCGACCCGGTTCTAGGAACACCCGCGCAGGATCGCATCCGAGGTCAGTTCCGTCCCATTGTCACTGACAATCATTCCCGGCTTTCCACGGCGCTCGATCAGGGTCGAAAGTTCACGGGCAACACGTCCACGTGAGATCCTGGTGTCCGGGATCGCCCCTAAGCATTCACGGGTTACGTCGTCGACCACATTGAACACCCGGAAGCGCTGTCCATTTCAAAAATAAGTAAATTTATATTTAATTTACATTACTGATATAATAGAAATACAAAAATATAACTAATAATAATTCATACCAATTCCATTGCTATCATCCTAATTATAAATGGCGTAGTAAGTGCTCTAATAGAATGAGATCTTGAGGTTTTCCAGCATTTTTCGAACAGAAAAAATAACTATTTGCCCCATAGACATTTAATATCGATCTAGACTCGGAGGGTGGCTTGCCTTTTTTATAAAAATTTACAAATTCCCCTTTGAAATTAAGGCTTTGAAAGTTGATGCCAGCAAGTGTTCTGATGCCCATATTGAAAAATATGCAAAAATAATTAGGCCCAAAATCATTAAAAAATCGGGCATTCTGGCTAATTTATCCCCCTCTGAATTCTAAACAAATTAGTCTATAGCAATATATTTACAGAACTATGTGTATTATAGAACATATCTTTAGTATACATACCGACTTGCGGACGAGCCCCCAAACAGCCCCGGCACGACCGTCATTCGGTAGAACCGGCGTGCGTTCTTTGAGATGTCGATGCGTGTCAGGTCCTTGTCTACCCCCACATCCTGGAGGCAATGTCTTGCTCTTCCTTGCCCACGGCATCGGCATAGATCGCCGTCGTGCTGAGCTGGGCATGGCCCATCCACTTTTGCAGCATGTGCAGTGGAATACCGTTGACCGTGGCGTTGATCCCAAAGCCATGGCGCAAGCCCTTGGGGCTGCGATGCGGTGCATCCGGTATTCCGGCTTCGATCATAATGCCTTTGACGATCTGCCAGACGCGGACGCGACTGAGCGGCCAGATCGGGGCTGCTGCCTGTTTACGCGATTTCTGGGCTTCTCTGATGCCGTGCGCAGTGTTGAGAGTGTCCAGATAGTCGGGCGGTACCGGAACGCTTCTGTAGATGATCTTCGAGCGTCCAGAGGCGTCCTTGCGCTTCTTCAGGCTGCGGATAGCAATCGTGCCACCAGACAGGTCCACCCTGGCCGGCGTGATCTCCAACAGCTCAGAGGGCCGGCAGCCGGTAAAGAGCAGCGTTTCGCAGAGTGTGCGATCGCGGGCCGGCTTGCGCCGTGCCACAGCCAGGAAGGCGGCCCGCTCTTCCGCGTTGAGGTAGAGCCGGTTTCCATTGATGTCGTGAAGGCGCATTTCGCTCATATTTAACAGTGTACCCGAAAATTGTTAAACGGGGGAGCGGAAATTGCAGCCCTATCCTATCGACTCACAGGATCGGGGCGCGGGACACTTAACTCTATTACTAATAGTGTTAAACGCCCCGCATAACTCCATTCTGGAGAATGAATACGACGGGCCTGCCAGAGAAACCAGATGTGCGCGCAAGAAGAACGTAGTGTGAACATGAGCCTATGATTCTATGCATGGCTCAAGGAACCGATCAGCCAGCGTGCGCTTGAAGATGCGCGCCAGACAGAGCTGCTCCAACAGGGTTGGACGGCCAGCGGCAAGGTCTATGGCTATCGCAAATTAACGGATGACCTGCGTGATGCTGGCGAGACCTGTTCTGAGAACCGTGTTGTAAGCTTGGCCAGTCTCGCAGGCATCACCGCGCAGATTGGGTATAAACGTCGCCCTGGTCGCTATGGCGGCAAGCACCAGTTGACCATGAAATGAAACAGAAAATAATGAATGAGGCAGGCGTTTAGAAAACTAGGGGCACCTCAAAAGGTCTGAAAACTGTTGCATTTTCTTGGGGAGGCGTGCCGTTTTCCTTATCTTGCGATTGGCAGCGACGGGCTTCTCACCGGAAGGCGCACCCCGCCCAAGCCAACTTCGTTGAAAGCCCCCGGGCCCATTTGGTGGGGGGGAAGCTTCATACGGGGGAAGGGGTCGCGTGCGGCTGAGTGCTAAATCCCCCTTTAAGCAGAATTTCGGATAAGCTGCCTTATGTTTGAAGCGCGGCGGATTCAACGAGTTAGTCCAGTCTATCGGAGGCAGCGCAGCCCATGATTGTCGGCTCTCAGAGTTTTCGGCGCGGGATAGGCACTTTCGATTTCTTCAGCGAGGATGCGCCCTTAGTTCGTCATAGCTGATTGCGACGTGTTCACGGAAAGCGGGGCGAAGCATGAGGCGATCAAAGTAGCCCTTGAGCGATGACCAGTTCGGACGCTCAATATCAATGTCGAAGTAGCGGAAAAGAATATGGCCGAACTGAATGTCCGCCAGAGTAAATGACGAACCCGCGAGCCATCCCGTCTTTTCTATACGCGTTTCAGCGATTGCCAGAATGTCGTGCAAAGCTCGCAGAGCTGCGGCAATTGCGGCAGGGTCTCGCTCAGTCTCAGGCGTCCGGACAACACGCCAGAAAACTGGCACAGTGAACCCCATCGCTACATTGATTTTTGCCCACTCAGCCCATTTGTCGACCTCAGCTCTTTCCACGGGGTCGTCAGGCCAGAAGGAGGTCGAACCATAGCGGTTGGCAAGGTATCTGAGAATTGCACCCGTCTCCCAGATCGCTGGACCGTCCGCGTCTTGCAGCACCGGAACGGTCCTGTTGGGGTTCAATGCAGCGAAAGCGTCGGTTTCAGTGACGCCGTAACGACCGCCCGCGTCGTGGCGGACATGAGGCAGTGCCAATTCACCGACACACCACATGAGGGCCTGAACGTTAGATGATGAACGACGCCCCCAAATCTCAAGCATATCCAGTATCGCCCCTCACTCTGCTAGCTCCGACTGGTAAGCAGCTTGAACCCTGCAAAGGCAAAAAACGCTCCGAGTGTCGCCTGAATATACCGGCGCGCCTTTCCGTACAGAGATACCATGATCGGGGTCGAAAACGCGAAATTGTAGAGGGCATGGACCACGATTGAAAGCAAAAAAGCCCCTGTCACGATGACGACAACCACCCAGAGTGGTGCCCCAGGCTGTAGCCCGAGTGAATCGCCCGAGTTTATCGGAGACCATCAAGGCTCATACGAAACGCAGGCGGGCGCAATCGCAGCCATTGCCCCTAGATTGGCTGTATTCGCTGAACTTGTGCGAGGGATATCCACATAAAACCCGCTGACCGAACGCATCCGGTGCTGACAGCCAAAGATCGGGCTCGATAGCCTTTGGGTACATCACGATGAGGTATCCGAATGTCCAAAGCTCAAACCAAATTCACCGTCCGTATGGCTCCCGAAGCCTTGATGCAGATCGACGCTTTGCGGGGGCAGTATGGCTTTACTTCGCGCACGGCATTCCTCGAAGCGGCGGGTCTTGCCTAGCCGTGGACAAGCAGGATCGTGACGAAAACAGCGTGAACCGGGTAAGCGCGGACCCAAACCGCGACACCCCCAATCTCTCATTCATCCCACATCAGCTGAAACGACCGATCTTCCCGTCCAACCACTGGCCCCGCGTGTGCGGAGGAGCCGCGGTCTCGATCAAGCGGTTCTCGAAGTCCGCGGGTCTATCCCCGCGGGTGCGGGGGAGCCAAATTACCCGTAGCCGTCGCATCACCATCGGCGGGTCTATCCCCGCGGGTGCGGGGGAGCCCTCGGTCAGCTGGCCATAGCGCCCCTCGATCCGGGTCTATCCCCGCGGGTGCGGGGGAGCCGCGAAGCTGGAATGCAGCCCTTGCCCGCGCGAGGGTCTATCCCCGCGGGTGCGGGGGAGCCTGCTGTCTGGTGGTACCACGTCCATTGCCATGGGGTCTATCCCCGCGGGTGCGGGGGAGCCTCTGGGGCGCAAGGTGTTGACTCTCATGAATATTCGCAAAATGCAAGTTGTATTATACCTCTGTCACTCCCCAATAGGTTGTTCCTGCGGCGCCCTCAGCAGCACCATGCCATAGCCATAGGCGGTGTGACGGCCGATGCCCCGGTGCAACAGATCGGCGAAGGCGGCCGGGCGCTCGATCACCAGCGTGCCGCGCAGAACGGCGGCGGGGCCCTCCACCGCGCGGCCCTTGCGCACGGCACGCTCCCGCGCGAAGGAGGCGAGCGCGGCGGGCCCTTCCAGCCGGGCGATCCCGTCACCGGCCAGCCGCTCGGCCAGCCAGTCGCCATAGACGGCGGCGCGGCTGCGCCCTGACGCCAGCATCCCGTTCTCATCCGCGTCAAAGCGGCTCAGCGCCTCATGCACGAAGACGTCGATCTCCGCCCCCGGGCGCCGCCCGCCGACAGCCTTCTTGAGCCTGCGCACCGGGCGCACGCGCAGATCGAAGCCGACCCGCTGGCCCGCCGTCCAGTTTTGCGGCATCGGCTTGGCCCGCAACCCCTCGGGCGACATCAGATCCGCAATCTCCGGCGGGGCAATGGCATGGGCTGTCCCGCGCAGCGCATCGGCGGAGTGGTGCGAGTAACCATACAGCGCCGCCGACCGGCCACCGGGCGCGACCATCAGGCGAAAGGGCCTGAGCGCGCCCGGCCCGAACGCCTCCACGCTCAGATGATGCAGGGCGACGCCTTCGTCAAAGGTGCCCACGGGGTCGCGCGCGGTGGCACGGGTCCAGCCGCGCTGACCCGCGATGCGGGCCAGATCGTGCGGTGCCAGCGGGATGTGGACCATGTGCAGACCGCTCATGCCATCGCTCCGATCCGGCCGGTCTGCACCGCCCGCCGCCCGCCATGCAGGCCCGTGCGCCAGTTGCGCAAATCAGCCAGGTCCTGCGCCCCGTCCTCGGGCCCCTGCCCCATCGGCCATTGCGCGCGCAGCGATCCCGTGATGCCATGCGCCAGCAACGCGGCCTTCAGCGCCTCATGCGCGGTCTGGCCCGTCACCTCGCCACCCAGCACGGGGCGCGAGGGCAGGCACGGCTTGCGCCCCAGAAACAGCGGTCGGGCCGGGCGCTGCAACGCGGTCTTCACCTGGTCGAGGTCAGGCCCCGCCATGTCCTTGAGCCGCAGCACGCAGATCACCCGCCCATCCGCCAGATAATCGCGCGCCCGCCTGTGCGGCGCCCCATATGTGCCGCCGTCGCGCCCCTCGGGCATGTTGCGCGTGGTCCAGCCCTTGTCCGCGGCGGCAAGCTGGGCGTTCTGCATGTCGGTCACCCGCTCCGGCTCCTCCACCACGACGCTGGCAAGGACGAGGCGCGATTGCAGTTGCGCATGGGCCTGCCTCTCACGCCAGTCGAGGCCGAGCGCATTGGCCACCAGCCCGGTTATCATCGAGAGCGCGGGAAAATCGCGCACCGGCCCGACCTGATCTACCGCCACGCCGCCAAAGGCCATCATCGGGCCGCAAAGGTCGAGGATCAGCCAGCGCGTCACGCCTGCCGCTCCCCGCCTTGCCCGGCAATTCCGGCGCCAAACCGCGCCAGATCCGCCAGCCCGCCACGGGTCATCCCGTCCAGGTCGCCATTGGCCAGATCGG
>Ga0209345_10004196_pt1 | contig 14111 bp, 9 predicted proteins | sample Cruoilmetagenom7_FD_187294 | JGI IMG/M metagenome (GOLD analysis project Ga0209345, IMG submission 187294) | Oil polluted marine microbial communities from Coal Oil Point, Santa Barbara, California, USA - Sample 7 (SPAdes) (version 2) | ecosystem: Environmental > Aquatic > Marine > Oil seeps ... | reverse complement strand
GAGTCCTTATTGAAGCCCAATTTAATTAGCGTTGAAACTTATTTTGATCGTAAAATACCCATATTGGATATCGACACAGATAAATTTAAACAAGTAGTCAGTAACTTGCTTAAAAACTCTGCTGAAGAATTAATTGCTGCCAATTCCAGGGATACGGCAGATAATGAAAATAAATCTGGTTTATTCTCCAACAAAGAATTAAAAATTAGTACTCAGGACAGAGTTGTAGTGAACGGTGGTCATTATGTTGAAATAATAATTCAGGATAATGGGGGTGGCATTAGCGATGAGGTGATGCAGAACCTTTTTCGTCCAATTCAATCAACCAAAGGTTACGGACACCAGGGTCTGGGTTTGAGCATTGTTAGAAACCTTGTTGAAGAAATGAATGGGTTTATAAGTTGTAAATCCAGCACTTCAAGTGGCACAATATTTCAGATATTGTTACCGAGAAAAATGCTTACAAGTGAGATAGTTCATTGATGTATTTTGAATAGAATTTACCAGCACAATGTGAGCGATAATAAATGAGAGAAATCGAACACTACCTTTAGAGGTGCCATTAAGTGTTTTAGAATGAATTTTAAAAGGCCGTAGCTTATGCATTATGCGATAAATTAAGCAGGTATTGTTAGGTTTCACGGGGCTTTTGGGTTCCGCAGGTGGGTTCTGGAAATAATACTATTAACAGGAGTATCTCGATATGAAATCGAGGGCTGGGGGAGGGAACGTCATTGACGTTTTTAAAGCTAAAGTTTTGGCTGTCGATGATGAAGAAAAATTGCTTGAATCCTATTCATTGTTTTTAAGCGATGAAGGTTATGAAGTATTGTCAGCGCCCAATGGCGTTGTTGCTATATCGCTGCTCAAACAGCACGGATTTGATGTGTTGTTGTTGGACTGGTCCATGCCCGAGTTGGATGGACATGCTGTAATGGAATTCATAAAAAGCAATGGAATAGATATCACTATTATTGTTATAAGTGGTAATACTTCAGTTGACGGTGTTGCTAAAGCACTAAGACTGGGTGCTTATGACTACATTCGCAAACCCTTTGCTCCAGAAGAAGTTGTCACTACAGTTAATAATGCCATCAAGCATCGCCGCCTGGAAAAAGAAAACAAGTCCTTTCAAAATCGTATTAACGAGTCTGATAAACTACACCGTTATATTGTTAACAGCTCTCCCGATATAGTTTATATGCTGGATCAAAAGGGTAATTTTACTTTTTTGAATGACCGTGTAGAAAAACTACTTGGTTATAGCAAACAGGAATTAATGGGGAAACATTATACCTATATCATTGAACCCGACGATTATCACCTGGCTAAATTTGTATTTAATGAAAGACGAACTGATGATCGATCTGCAAAAAATGTAGAGATAAGGCTGAAATGCAAAGAAGGTACTGGCAAGGCTCGATATTTAAATACTAGCACAATGTTTGTAGAACTTACTGCAATGGGTGTTTATAGCAGACCTGATCAGTATGGCAATCAACGTTTCATAGGGACATATGGAACCGCCAGAGATATAACCGAGCGAAAAGAAGCCGAAGACGTCATTAATTTCCAGGCTTACCATGACTTGTTAACCCGATTACCAAACAGGGCTCTCTTTAAAGATCGTCTGGGATTGGCCATTAGCCATGCCAAACGCCATAATCAAATGTTGGCGGTTGTGTTCCTTGATCTGGATCGTTTTAAAGTAATAAACGATACACTGGGTCATGCAATGGGTGATCGGTTATTACAAATTGCGGGTCAACGCTTGCAAAGGTGTTTGCGAGAGGAAGACACCTTATCCCGATTTGGAGGTGATGAATTTACGCTCTTGCTGACCAATATCAATAATCGAGCGGATGTGATTGTTGTAGTAGAAAAAGTACTTAAAGAGTTAAAACAGCCTTTTGTTTTTGGTGGTAATGAAGTCTTTGTTGGGGCAAGTATCGGGATATCTGTATACCCTGATGCGGGTGCTACGCTGGATACCCTGATTAAAAATGCCGATACCGCAATGTATCATGTGAAAGGCCAGGGTAAAAATGGCTACCAGTTTTATTCAGAAGAAATGAATACAGATGTGCACTCTCGATTGAATATGGAACGAGATCTAAGAAAGGCACTGGATCAGAAGCAGTTTGAAGTTTTTTTTCAACCTCAGGTGAATGTTAACTCTGGAGAAGTTGTTGGTATGGAGGCTCTGGTCAGGTGGCATCATCCTGAAAAAGGGCTTATTTACCCAGATGAATTTATCACCCTGGCTGAAGAAACCGGTCTGATAATTGATCTTGGAAATTGGGTTCTGGATACAGCTTGCGCTGAGTTAAGTAGGTGGTACAGGAAAGGATATGACTATATTAAGCTGGGCGCTAATTTTTCTCCCTATCAGGTGGAGCATGTAAATTTTGTTCCTAATGTGTTAATGGCATTAAGAAAACATGGTTTACCGGGCGAGTGTCTCGAGATAGAAATTACCGAAAGCACCATAATGAAAGATCTCGAAATTATTGTAAAAAAATTAAGGGAATTAAGTTGCTACGGAATAAAAATCGCTATTGACGATTTTGGAACTGGGTATTCGTCATTAAGTTATTTACAAAAGTTCCCTATAAATACACTCAAGATTGATCGTTGTTTTGTCAATGAAATCAAGAGAGGTGATTCAAACCGTTGCATTGTGGATGCAATCATTTATATGGGTAAGGGTTTAGGATTGAATTTAATAGCCGAGGGAGTAGAAACTAAATCACAGCTTGAGTATTTAAAAGACCTGGGTTGTTCTCAAGTTCAGGGCTTTATTTATGGGAAAGCCCAACCTCCCGAAATCTTGTTGACGCAGCTTCAGGAAAGCCGAATTGCCAAAATGGTAGTCTAGCCCAGATATTTCGTGAATTGCCAGGGTGATAACGCCGGGCCGATGCGTAAGGAACGTGCTCGCGACTGGATTACCTAGTTATTCATAGGTTGAAAGGAGCATGTGCGTACCTTACGCATCAGAACAAGTTAGCATTTGACAAGCGGCGAGCCGGTTACAAACTGTCTTTTCGTGTAAAGGCAACAATCCCAGCAATCATGCCGGCTACAAGGTGAATTGTAGCGTATTCATGAAATATCCGGGCTAGGAGTGTCCTGGATTTAGAATATAGTTGAGTGGAAGTAACTATTTTTTCGGAAAATGTAAAATTTTACAAACCAGGGGATTATTTGTGTTCTCTTGATTTGTTTCTATCGTACTACCCGTTATATTAGAAGCATTAGGCTTCTGACGTCTTTTCATAAGCTCTTTTGAAGTCACGTATCTGATACGATTTTTAATCCTTTGTTCTACGTCCTGTGTGTCTTTGGCAAATTGATGGCTGTCGATTCCCTGAAGTTTTCGAGAAACATTATTTTTTCCAAATAATAAATATAACGATAAAACAACCACAGCAACATAAATTGAGACCGGAAGTAACTGGAATAATAATACTTGCACTAAGCCTGCAATAAGAGAAATTGCAAGAATATTACGTAAAGACGTAGAGTGTTGGCTATCAAGGTATGTATTCGAAGTTGAGTTGTGAGCTGATTTCATAGTTAAGGACCGTTTTAAGTTTGAACATCTATAGTTGTTCAATTGCGCGCCCAATCGAGACAAAAATATATCCTTATAGATTCCGACACAATTTTTTTAGTATTTTCAAATCCATCTAATTTTCTGGTTTAATTAATATAATGCAGGAAGCGGTTTCCAGTTTCCTGCGAATTACGATGATTGGTTGATTAAAGGGGATAAAGTGTAAAGAAAAGGCAGAAAAAGCAGACTGAGCCTGGATAGTGTCGATAGCATTACAATTTTGCAGGGCACAAAAAATCCCAGGTGTTTCAATGGCTTGAATACCTGGGCTTAGTTTGTCATGCTAAAATATAAAAGATGCTGTCAGGAGCGAAACAGATCTGGGTGGACTTTCGTGATCAAACTGCCTATTTCAGAATTGCTCTAATTGAATACCACGCTATAATCCTGATGCCGCTTAATTTGTAGCGACCAAACTATCTTCTTTTATTTTTTCTCCTTTTGCCCTTAGAAAGGGTTCATGTTCAGCGCAGTAAGTGCTACGTAAGGTTTTGCCAAATTTTTCTTTTCCGTAGTTATCAACAAAATCCTCACCATTCCACGCTATTTTACCAGCAATAATGACTTTTTTAACCACACCATCGGAACGATTTACCATTTGATTGTATTCGAATACATCACGGTATTGAATAATCGTATTAGCGCCGGAGTCGTAATTCAATAAGGCTTCAGGATCAATAAGTACAATATCTGCCTGAGCACCAATCTCAATGGTGCCCGCATCCAGACCAAATAAACTGGCAGCATCTCTTGTTAAGCGTTTAACAGCAAAGCTAACCAACTCAATTGAGTCTTCGGCGGCCATTTTAAGGGTTTGTAAATTACCATCAAAAAATGCCATATTGGTCAGGTGAGCACCACTGTCATTGAATCCAGGAATGGTTAGCTCATGGAATAACAAGGTTTTTAGCACATCGGGTCGCAAACCGTTTGCAGTCGTGGTGTGCCAGCGGAATTCCTTATCGTATTCCCTCAACATGTGCATTACAAATTCAGCATCATCTACTATGGGGTTGGGGAATAAATCAAAGGCAGATGCCTCTTCGTCATTTAATGCCCCCTGCTTGCCGTTGCTGGCCTGATAGGCCTCAAGTCTTCTATAGACGTCGCCTACTTTTTGGTCTGTCCATGCGTCAATATGGCAAGTATCTATGAACATTTCGTCCAGGTCACGTGAAAAAGTAGTGGGTTCAATGTGGAGCTTACGCAGCAAACGGGCCAGGTTGAAACCATCTTTTCCAGTACGCCAATCAGCACGAAAACGTTGTTGAAAGGCCGGGTCGTTAAGTAATTTGCGTCGACCTTCCCTATCCTCAACCTCACAGGCATTGAGTTCTCTGAAAGCGGGTTTCTCTTCCAGTAAGGGCGTTGTAACGCCATCAGCAAACACTTTAAAGGGTGCCGATAGAGCCTGAAAAGTGAAATCGCCTTTTAAGAAGTTTGAATTTAAAAGTTTACTTAATTTCAGCAGGCCATCAGCACCGCGTTTGTTGGCATGAAGATCCATGGCTGCTGTAGCCGTCATGCGCAGTGCCTGACCATTATTAAAACGCGCACTGGTCATACCAAAAGCACGGATGGTGGTTAGCATGTGGTCTGGGTCTGGAGTCGCTTGCCAGGTTCTATTGTATTTTCTGACCACATTTCCCAGCGCTTTAATTTCGTGCCATGGGGCATGTTGGGCCGGAATTTTTTCATTTCTATGGGGGTCATTGGCAAGGTAGTGTAAAGGTAAACCATCGGAAGAAAAGCCTACATAACCTTCTTTCATGGCTTTTTCTACCAATTCAACCATTTGTTGTATTTCTGCATCAGTGGGATCTCTGGAGATGCTCTCCTCAAGACCCATAACTTCTATCCGTAACATGGTATGAGGCAGCATAGGCGCCACGTTGGGACCCAGATCCAGTTCATCAAGGTGGTTAAGGTAATCCCCGGTGTCATTCCAGTCCATAACCTCAACACATTTACTAAGTATGCTTTTTGGAATATTTTCAACCCGGGCAAAACAATCAAGAATAGGGTTCTCTTCAGGCTTTTCAGGATTCATTTGCGAGCCAAATGCAGCACCAAGGCTGCAATTACTCATGACGACACTTGTAGTACCATGCCTGACCGCTTCGGGCAGCCCAGGGGCGACTTCAACTTCCAGATCAAAGTGGGTATGAATATCGATTAACCCTGGCATTAACCATTGGTTCGCACCATCAATGACCTCTTTGGCTTTTGCAGAATTCAAATTACTGCCCAGCGCGGCCACTTTGCCATTTAAGGTAGCGATGTCGATGTGTTTGGGTGTGGCACCAGTCCCATCAAAAACCAGGGCGTTTTTAATTAATATATCCCATTCCGTATCCCTAGAAGTCACGATATCCTCCAAAAATTTCTACATTGTAGTTAAAATAATAGTTTTAAAATCAGTATGTTACTTATTTTTTTTGTTTAATATGAAACAAATTAATCCCCTAGAATACTCTATTATGAAATTCTAGCAAGGCTTTTATAATCAGCATTTATTTATATTTGTTTTAAACTAAAAAAGACAGTTGCGAACAACTGCATATTAGGAAAGTAAAAAGAGGCTAAAGCAATGTACTTTGGCTTATCACAACTTGAAATAGTTGTATGGACTTCGTTAATGCGCAACTTCAGGGTCAAAAACAGGCCTTTTATAAGTCCTCACCTGGCAATGTTATTTATAAACTTAGAGATACTTACCTGGGGATAAGGACTCTGGCCCGGATATTTCATGAATACGCTACAAATTACCTTGTAGCCGGCATGATTGCTGGGATTGTTGCCTTTACGCGAAAGGACAGTTTGTACCCGCCTCGCCGCTTGCCAAATGCTAACTTATTCTGATACGTAAGGAACGCACATGCTCCTTACGTATCAGCCCGGCGTAATCACCTTGGCAATTCACGAAATATCCGGGCTAGACTAGTCGATAGGGAAATTGAATGAATCAGAAAAAACAAAGTAGCTCGCGAAACCAGAGTGAGGAGGCAGACTCGCCTAAGGGGTAGGATCTCACTTTTTAAAATAATTTATCATAGTAGCGTTAACTGCCAGTTTGGGCCGACCAACTGTGGTTTTTAGGTTAACGATCCGCTCCTATACTCCTGTCTGTATTCTGTATAGGAACAGGAACTAGAATCTTAACCCGGCACCTGCACGAATATGTCTGAATTCCAGGCTATCAACAGGAGCCGATATACCTTCCTGTGTTTCAAACTCTGGTTCATCAATGTGGGCATATTTAATATCAAAAAAGCCAAACCAGTCCTGGCTAATGTCAATATGGGCTCCAAATTGCAACATTAATCCAAATTCTACATCGCCTTCTATCACCAGAATTTCAGTGGCTGTGCTATTTGCTCGACGATTATTTAAAAATACCATCACACCACCGCCACCAAAATACGGGCTAATAAATGCATCAGGAAAGGGCGTATAATAGGCTGTAAGGCCGATGGGTAATAAATCCGGAGGAAGAATGTGAATTCGTCCGGAGCTAGCAGAGTCATTGGTGAGTAGATCGCTAACTCCCAAATCTCTAATTTGAATGACTGGGAATCCTAAATCAATATTTATTTCTGCGCCAAACATGCTATTAAATTTGTAACCCAAAGAGCCATCCAGCGACAAAATAGTGCGGTTTTCTGGGCGTAAATCGCTAGTATCAGATACGCCTGAAAGACCAACGTCAAAAGATACATCCCCCACAAGGGGAAGAGATATATACCCAATGCCAAGTTCGCCGTCAACTCGATCCACAAAAGCATCCGGGTTTAAAGTGAAAGTTGGGGAAAAAATACCTCCGCCTAAATTTAAATACAGGTCTTTTGGGCGAGGGCCGGCCGCATCTACTGAACTGCTTAACAGCGTCAGCATTATCAGTCCCATCACGGGAACAACAGGATTTTTGCTCAGAACCTGCCACCAATGCTGAAGCTGGCCGGGTGTTTTAAAGAGCCGGTTTATGTCATTGACATGAGATAAATTCATATTATGTCTCGTACCTTTGTAATTCTTTTGTAATTCTTATTTTCAATTCAGCAATCTCATGATGCCTTTATATACAAATTTAGTAGTTTGCGATTTTCTTTTAAATTCTATTGTTATTAACAAAGTCTATCTCGATCAAAACACAGTAAATGGGTAGGACAGACCAAAGCGCATATGCCGTATCTCGTATTTTTCAATTTTAAGGGGAATTCCCAAACGATTATCAATATGAGGATTGCTTATACGACCGTATTTAATATCAGCAAAAGCGTAGGATGAGTCTGAAATGGCAAGCTTAATTCCAGCGTGTGCAACATAACCCAACTCAACACCGCCGTCTAAAACCAGTAGGTCGGTGGCAGTGCTCTGTGAGCGCCGGTTATCCAGCAAGGCGATCAATATTCCAAACCCAAGATAGGGGCTAATGCGCCTGTTGGGCATAAAAGTGTAAATTCCAGATAAAGTGAGTGGCAATAAATCTGGCGGCAGTATATGAATGGAGGCTGTTTCAGGATTCTCAGCAAGAAGATCCTTTAAAATAAATATACCTTCAACGTCAATTTCTATCATGGCCAAATCCAGGCCAATTTCGGCACTGAATTCCGGGGTCATCTGGTAACCAAATAAACCGCCTAATGAAATTACCGGTATATCTTCACTTTGAATCTGGGGATCATTGCCTTTGCCAGCAAATCTGAGTGCTGTAGGCTCTGATACACCAGGTAGAGAGACAAAAAGGGTTGTGATGGTATCGCCACCGCTAAGGTCAGTTTCGCTGGCATCAAGTGTGAACAGGGGGTCAAAAACACCTGCAGCCATGCCAAGATAGAACTGCCCCATTTTAGGGCCAGCAGCCTGGACAGACATGGCTGAAAACAGGAAAATCAGAATAGATGCGAGTTGAGCGAACCTGCTACTTAAACCTGGCCCAGGATCACTATTAGTAATACCTGGTTGAATTGTAGAGTCGGCGGCAAGATAATTGGTACTTCCCCAGCTTAAAAAAATTCTTTTCATTCCGCTTCCGGTATTTTTTTTGTTATTCAAATATTAAATCGTACTAATGAATTAATACCCGCAATGTTGATTGCCAATTAGATTATTCTGTCTTTATTTTCAGAGAATTGCATTGTTAAAACTTTAGAACCTTTAAGGAGAGATAAGCAGCAATCCAATGTGATTAAATGAGAGGCAAAACACATTCTGCGCGGAAGTGTTTCAAAAAAAATCGTATGGCGCAAGTATTAATTACAATTTAAAAATTTAAAAGCTTAAAAGCCAATATTGTACGACTAAATTGTCCAGTAAACGCAGTGCTAAATTTTGACTTATGCCCCTGAATTTAACCTTATAAAGAGTATTTTAAAATCCTGGTTGAGTATTGTTGCTCATTTGAAAAAAATTGTAACAAAATGTAACAAGATCTACTGTAGATATAAATTCCTGATTGAATTTTCTTGCGGACTAAAAATGTTCCTCCTTTATTCCATACTGATGAGTTAATCACATTTTGCCAAAACACCCTGTTATGGGAGGAAATTGGTTTTTTTAACGAGTTCATTTATATAAAAAGCAGGTTTTTAGATTACCAGCACAAAAAAAACGGTATTAATTAATTCGCTCAGGTTTTTTTAAAACAGATTGGAATCTGTTTAACAGTTAACCAATGTAACAGTGGGATATGATATTGAACTCGTGGCTTTTTCCTTAATTGCTAAATTATGTTTAGAGTTGAGTGATCTTCTTTTTACCTGGAAAATTCATTTAACCGTTTCATAACATTCATTTTGTCTTAGCAGGATTAAGGATTGCATTAGTTCATAGTTTTGATAATGGAAATATTCAAATGGCATTACATCTTTCACATGAAGGCGACAGAGACTTTAAAGATAAAAGAAGTCATACCAGAAGACGAATGAATAAATTTTTACGATTGACGGATCGTAAAACAGGCCATGTACTTGGCAGGGTTATGGACATGACAGTTGATGGCATGATGATAGTGAGTGCCCAGGGTTTAAAAAATAATGAAAAACTTTCTTTGAGTTTAATACTACCCGGTGGTTTTGATGATGCCGGGAAAGTGAATTTTGATGCCTGTGTAGTTTGGACAAAAAAATCCGGCTATTCTTCAAATTATGCTTCAGGCATGAGAATATCGAGCATATCTGAAAATGATGCGAATTTAATTGACAAGTTGGTAAAGGGTTGCGGGATGTAAGGCTAAACAAATCAGTAATTTATAATAACAAGTATGACATTATATAGCTCAGCAGCGAAATTTCAGGCAAGACCTGTTATTAATTAGATGAATGGACTGAACTAAATAAAAAAATGTGTGTTGGGGCATTACAAACTAATCAATTCAACATAATCTGGAGATTTCCTAAAACTATTCAGGACTCGGTTCTGGATTATGGTTTTATAAGGAGATTTTCGTATTGGATTCCTACTTGTAGTTTTCTGTTGAAAAATATTCCCTGTGTAGTCAATAGGCAAGTGAGACCGTGCATGGTCTATGGATCAACTGGATTAGGGATATTCAATGGATAAACAGAATATTCTACTGGTAGATGATCGTGTTGAAAATCTTATTGCGCTTGAAGCCATTCTTGAAGCACCTGACAGAAATTTGGTCAGGGCTACTTCAGGCAATGAATCCCTGGCTCTATTTTTAAAACGCGAGTTTGCTCTGGTATTGCTTGATGTTCAAATGCCGGATATGGATGGTTTTGAAGTCGCCGAGTTAATGAGGCAAAATAAAAAATCTCGCACTGTTCCAATTATTTTTGTCACCGCTATTAGCAAAGAGCAGAAATATGTTTTTAAAGGCTATGAAAGTGGAGCTGTGGATTATTTATTCAAGCCACTCGATCAGCACATCCTTACAAGTAAAGTTAATTTCTTTCTGGAGCTGGATAAAAAAAACCAGGAGCTTGAGAAACGTTATAACGAAGTTATCAGGCTAAAAGAAGATAATGAAATTTTATTGAAATCTGTTGGTGAGGGCGTTATCGGACTTACTGATGAGGGATTGATCACCTTTGTGAATCCTGCTGCAAATAAAATATTTGGATCTGAGATTATTTCCATTATAGGTTTGAATATTGCTGAATTATTATTTCATGATGAACATGCTGAACACCCTTTTAAATGGCAGGAATCGCCGGCCTATGATCACTGTGAAAAAGGAGAAAGTTTTAAGCAGGACGATGGTGCTTATGGCTTACGCAATGGAAAAGTTTTCCCGATTGAATATATCGCAACACCTATAATAAGAAAAAACAAGCACCAAAGTGGCGTTGTTTTGGCTTTATCAGATATTACCCAAAGAAAACAAACAGAAATGCAGTTGTTTTATTCAGCCCGGTACGACACCTTGACGGGTTTGGCTAACAGGGATTTATTTGAAAAAGTGTTGCACCAGGCGATCGCCCGGGCACAACGTAATAATACCTATGTGGGATTGATGTTTCTTGATCTGGATCGATTTAAGCAGGTTAATGATACTTTAGGGCATAATGTTGGTGATATGTTGCTTCAAGAAGTAGCGCAACGATTAAATGACTGTATAAGAAAGTCAGATACTATTGCTCGTTTAGGAGGAGATGAATTTACTTTTGTCATAGAATCCATTAATGATCCATCGCATATAAATATCGTGGCTGAAAAAGTTTTAAAAACCCTGGGTAATAAATTTTATTTGATTGAAGAAAATGGTGAACATGAAATTATAATTGGTGCCAGTATCGGAATTGTGAATTACCCAAATTCTGCGGAAGATGTTAATGCCTTGTTAAAATGCGCAGATATTGCCATGTATCATGCCAAAAGCCTTGGCCGAAATAATTTTCAGCTTTACTCTGCCAATATGCAGGATGAAATCAGCACTTCTTTGAACCTGGAAAACAAATTGCGCAATGGTCTTGAAAACAAAGAATTCAAACTGTTATATCAACCACAAATTAATTTGGATACGGGTAATATTATCGGCGTTGAAGCGCTATTGCGCTGGCAACCCAATGGTGAAGATCTACAATATCCGGGTACATTTATTCCGATGGCTGAAGAATCAGGTTTAATCGTGCCTCTAGGAGAGTGGTTATTGAAAGAAGCTTGTGAGCAGGCTACTGAATTACATAAATTGAATTTAACCCTTGAGCCTTTAATTATGTCGGTTAATTTATCTGTGAGGCAACTGATAAATAAAGATATACAGAAAACATTAATGAATACTTTGAGTGAAACCAGTCTGAATCCAAAATATTTGAATCTTGAAATAACTGAAAGTATGGTTATGGATAATGCAGAAGAAAAAATCTCTGCTCTGAATGAAATGAGAGCAACCGGCTTAAAGATTTCTATTGATGATTTCGGAACTGGTTTTTCATCCCTGGTTTATGTAAAAGATTTGCCTATAGATGCATTAAAAATAGATCGTACTTTTGTTAAAGATATAGGTATTGATCACCAGTGCGAAGCTATTATAAATGCAATACTGGGAATAGGAACAAGCCTTGAACTTGAGGTTGTCGCAGAAGGTGTTGAAACGCTTCAGCAACTAGAATACCTGAAAAATAACGGTTGTCATGCCGTCCAGGGTTTCTATTTTAGTAAACCACTTGAATTGGAAGATTTAATTAATTTTCTAAACGAACACAATAAAACCCTTGAATCCTCTAAAACAATTAATTTTTAGATCATTCCACCAAAAATAATTATCCACCCATGAATTCGGGTTTTCTTTTTTCAAAAAATGCTCTCATACCTTCCATAGCGTCTTCAGAAAGCCCGATTTTTGCAACTTCAGCCAATTCCATTTCCAGCCCAGCTTTTAATCCGGACTGTTCACCGGCCGTCATGGCTTTTAATATGGCAGAGCACGCAAGAGGAGGCCTGGAAGCCAGGTTTGCAGCAAATTGACGACTTTCAGCCATTAATGAATCGGCTGGGAAAAGCTTATCTACCAGGCTAATAGTATAGGCTTCTTCAGGATTCAGTCTTAGCGCCATAAAAATTAACTCCATGGCTTTACTTTTACCAACAATTTTGGGTAATCGTTGAGTTCCTCCCCAAACAGGTAAAACCCCAAGATCTGTTTCCGGAAGCCCAATACACGCCTTTGGATCCTTAGTCATAAATCGAAAATGGCAGGCTAAAGCAATTTCACATCCCCCACCGAGTGCAAAACCATTAATAACAGCAATGACCGGTTTGGTAAAAAACTCCAGGCGGTTGCAAAGTTCCTGGGCTTTTGGATTGATAAAATGGGCATTGGCACCGTCCTTTAGGTCAAAACCAGCACAAAAGCCTTTTTCTCCCTGACCGGTAATCATAATAACGCGAACATCCTTGTTTTTCTCAATGTCATCCAGTATGGATAAAAGAGATTCGACCGCTTCTTTATTAATGGCATTTGCAGAAGGGCGATTGATAGTGATAAGGGCAATGCTTTTTTTGATATCAAGAAGAACAGGGTTTGCCTGAGTCATATTGTTTACCTTTGAACTGGATTAACCCGGATATTTCATGAATAAGCTGCAATTCACTCTGTAGCCGGCATGATTGCTGGGATTGTTACGTTTACGCGAAAAAGACATGTACCACCAACAGCGTTCAATACACTCGCTACGCTCATGGGGCAGGCTCTCACCTTATTGGTGATGAACGAATTTAAAAGTTTTCCAGGTGCGCCGAAGGCTCGCCTGAAAGCGCCTACTGTCGGTGCATGGATTTTCGTGATCCAACTGCTTTTTTTAGGTTTTAGAGGTGCCCTTAAGATAAAACTAAAGCGCTTAACGCCGAAGTACTTATATACTCTTTACTTTGACTATGTTCAAGTTGTTTTAAAGCGGCAACTACTTTGGAATTAACCGGTGTGGCTATTTTTAGTTGCTTGCCCAGGGCGACTATCTCACCGTTTATTTGATCAATTTCAGTTGATAAATTGTTCTCAATATCCCGAGCCATTGAGGGATGTGCACGATTACGGTTTGAAGGTATGACCTTTTTTAAACTCCAGGGAAGCACTCGGGCATAAAGCAAAAATAGTCTAAAAAGTTTGTAGGGGATGGGCATAGGCAGACGGTAGGGTATGTTTGCCCGCGTTAATACAGTAGTCGCTTCATCGAGCAAGGCTACCAATATTCTGCGAAGGTGAATATCTGTAAAGGCATCGATAAATGTGCAATGGGTTAAAGTGCATATTGGGTTATTTAAATTTAATAGTAACTTTCCCCACTCTAAGCTCTCACTGCTGGCTTTGGTTGTAAATCCACTGCGTTGAAAAACTTTAACAAGTTTGCGATCACTATAAGGCAAAAATAGTTGGGGCTTGGTGGTGATTTCTACATTTAATGGTGATCGCCATTTGGCATTAAACATAACGGTTATGGGGATTATTTTTGTGTGAGGAAATCGGTTCAGAATAATTTTGCTTGCACTAATCCCATTCATGCAGGGAATAAGTGATACTGATTCGGGT
>Ga0209345_10004194_pt1 | contig 14113 bp, 14 predicted proteins | sample Cruoilmetagenom7_FD_187294 | JGI IMG/M metagenome (GOLD analysis project Ga0209345, IMG submission 187294) | Oil polluted marine microbial communities from Coal Oil Point, Santa Barbara, California, USA - Sample 7 (SPAdes) (version 2) | ecosystem: Environmental > Aquatic > Marine > Oil seeps ... | reverse complement strand
GCTTCTTCAACACTATAAGCATTTTCACTTTTTGGTAAATCCATACCAATTTTTATCATAGCCTCATTAAAAGCAGAACGGTCTTCACCTTTATGGATAGCTTGGGGAGTTGCACCAAGAAACTCGACACCTTCAAGCATACCTTTTTCATACATACTTGTAGCTACATTTAAGGCAGTCTGTCCACCCATTGTTGGAAGTACGGCATCAACATTTTCATCTTTAATAATTTTAGCAATAATCTCTTCTTTGATTGGCTCGATGTAAGTTCTATCTGCAAACTCAGGGTCAGTCATAATAGTTGCAGGATTAGAGTTGATAAGAACTACACGGTAACCTTGCTCTTTTAGAGTCTTAACAGCTTGAGTTCCAGAGTAATCAAATTCACAAGCCTGACCGATAACAATCGGACCAGAACCTATAAGTAAAATAGTGTTGATGTCGGTGCGTTTTGGCATTTTCTACCTTTTAGAATAATCTATTAAAAATTTAGAGATTATAGCCAAGAGGCACTTAATATTTGATGAGTTTTTTGTTTAAGTCTTAATATTCGAATGTGTATATTAGAGAAACTAATCCTGAGTAGATATAATCTTCTGTAACTAGAGGACTATCAGTTGCTTCTTGTGATAATCTGTCAACTCTGAGGTTTATAAGTGCTGAGAATTTATCTGTAAAAGGGTATTTTATATAGGTTTGAGCACCGAGTAAAATTCCATTATCTGGAGTATACTTGGCAAAATTTGAAGTTGAGACTTCACTCTGTTGTACACCGTAGTAGTAGTCTAGAAAATCTGATGATTGATACATAAAAATAAGGCTTGGATAAAGAGATAGTTTTCCAAATTCAAAATCATAACCAACTTCAGTTCTTAAAGTCCATGAGTCATATCTGTCTAAGATATCAGTAAGCGCCATAATCTCAATATATGCCTTATCTGTTTTTGCACTAAAAGCTAAACCACCTTCCCAGGTAGTTTCTCTCTCGTCCATTCCTTTTATCTCATCTTTTTCATAACCGTAAGTTCTAGGTTGAGTCGTGATAGAAAAACCCCAAGCGTAATCATCTTCTTTATCACCAAAAAAATAGATACCCCCGCGACTCCATCTGACATAAAAGAGTCCATCATCATAAAATATTACTGGTGAAGGAAGAAGAATATTATCAACATTTTTATATGGTTGTGTTTGAATATATGGTCCAAAACCAATAGTTAGTTTTTGCTTGTCTTCTGCTGCATTTAGGCTTGAAAATAGCAACAAAAAGATTAAAGTATATTTCATTTCACGCTTCTAATCATATGGAAATATCCTGGATCACTTGCCTTGTAGTATTGCTCTATTATGGCGTTTTGATAACCTTGAGATTTTTTAACGGAGATTACACGTCCTACTTTGAGACCTTTGAAAAAGATATTATCAAGTCCAGATGTTATGACTTCATCCCCTTTTTTTATCTCAAACCAAGCAGGAATAAACTTTACAACCAGATTTTCATCGTTATTACCATGAGCAATCCCCGGAGCATGTTCTTCACCAATAGATACAGCATAAGAACTCTCTATATCTTTGTTTAAAAGTCCTAAAGCTCTTCCATTTTTAGATATTACAATACCCGCAACTATCTCTTTATATGTCAAACCATATATTTTTGAAGCATTGTAATCTGATATTTCCATCCACACTCTGTTTAAATTTCCAAATTGTTCATATGAAATCGTTCGAACTAACTCTACGTGAGGATCTGTTTTTAAACTAGAGTTGTTCTCTTTGTATAGGTCATTTATTTCTGATGCTAGTTGTTGCATTACAAGGTGGTTGTTTTCATATTTATCTAGTCTCTCTTGAAGCGCAGTAATCTGATCTGCTTGGAAAAAATGTTTGTTGAAACTGTTTTGAATATATTCGATTGTATTATGGTAATTTATTTTTATTTGATTTTGAACGGATATTAGGGGTGCTTGAATGGTATTTGAATAGTATAGTGCACCCACAAAGAGTGCAATTAAGATTGATAAAAAGCTTAATAACTTTTTATTCATTCTCGAATAGTTCTTGTAGTAAATCTATCTCTTCTAGGGCACGTCCAGTTCCGCGTGCAACTGCTAAAAGTGGTTCATCGGCAACAAAAACTGGGATTTTAACGATATCTGATAAAAATTTATCCAACTGACGAATAAGTGCTCCACCACCAGTTAAGATAATACCGTGATTTACAATGTCACCAGCTAAATCAGGCGGCATCTTCTCTAATACATCACGTAGTGCTTCAGCTATCTCTTTTAGAGGCTCCCTCATAGCTTCTCTTGCATCTTCAGAAGTTAGTTCAACTGAGCTTAGAAGACCTTCAACCTGGTCTCTACCGTTTACAACCATAGTCAAGTCAGAATCGAGTGTTACAGCAGTACCGATATTTATTTTAATCTCTTCAGCAACTCTCTCACCAATAAGTAAGTTGTATTTTTTTCTAATGTAGTTCACAATACCTTGATCTATCTTATCTCCCGCAGTACGGATAGACTTTGAAAGTACCAAACCACCAAGTGAAACAACACCAATTTCAGTAGTACCACCACCAATATCAACTACAAGGTTACCTTGAGGCTCACGTATATCTACACCAGCTCCAATTGCTGCTGCCATTGGTTCTTCTATAAGGAAAACCTCACGTGCTCCAGCGCTTAAAGCAGATTCACGAACAGCTTTACGCTCAACTTGAGTAAGACCATATGGTACACAGATAATAATACGAGGAGAGATTAAAGAGCTACGACCATGCGCTTTTTCAATAAACTTTCTAATCATTTTCTCAGTCATATCAAAGTCAGCGATTACACCATCACGCATAGGACGAATTGCTTTAATATTTCCAGGTGTTTTACCAACCATCTCTTTTGCTTCATGGCCAACTGCTAAAACTCTCTGTTGTCCATATTTTTCAGTTTTTACTGCAACAACTGAAGGCTCGTTAATTATTATTCCACGTCCCTTAGCAATTACAATTGTGTTTGCAGTTCCTAAGTCGATTGATAAATCGTTTGAAAAAAGTCCTACTATTTTGTTAAATATCATTCTGTTGCCTTATGCTGTTTTTTTTGTAGATTTTTTTATGTAAACTGGTTTCTCACCATCTTCTATGACTTCTTTAGTTATTAACACTTCATAACCAGCATATTCTGGCAGTTCATACATAATATCAATCATATTTTCTTCTAAAATTGCACGAAGTCCACGAGCACCAGTTTTTCTTTTTATAGATTTTGCTGCAATTGCTTTTAGCGCATCATCTTCGAAGTTTAGCTCAACTTCATCAATGGAAAATAACTTTTTGTACTGTTTGATAAGTGAGTTCTTAGGTTCAGTTAAAATACGAACCATATCTTCTTCACTAATCTCTTGGAGTGAAGCAATGATAGGAAGACGACCAACAAGCTCTGGAATCAAACCATAGTGAACTAAATCATCAGGCTCAACCATATCAAATGTTGGTTTCTTCTCATCTTTTGTTTTTTTCTCCTGACCAAAGCCTAGAACATTTTCACCTTGTTTGCGTTTTAGAATCTCTTCTAGACCATCAAAGGCACCACCACAAATAAACAAAATATTTGTAGTGTCAATAGTAGTGAACTCTTGGTTTGGATGTTTTCTTCCACCTTTTGGTGGGATATTTACAGCAGCACCCTCAACAATTTTAAGAAGAGCCTGTTGTACACCTTCACCTGATACATCACGAGTAATAGAGCGGTTTTCACTCATACGGGACACTTTATCAACTTCATCGATAAAAACGATACCTTGCTGAGCACGTTCGATATCTCCATCAGCTGCTTGAAGAAGTTTAGTTAAAATATTTTCAACATCCTCACCAACATAACCAGCTTCTGTCAGGCTTGTAGCATCTGCAATAGCGATAGGAACATTCAGAACTCTGGCAATTGTCTGAGCCATAAGAGTTTTACCTGAACCTGTTGGTCCGATGAGGAGAACATTTGATTTTGCTATCTCTGTCTCATCATCTTCAACATTTTTTGTCTTAAAAATTCTTTTATAGTGGTTATATACAGCAACACTTAAAAGTTTTCTAGCTCTCTCTTGGCCAATAATATAGTCACCTAAAAAGTTATCTAACTCTTTTGGTGTCATTAAGTTGTTAACGGCTTCAAGAAGCTCTTCATTTTCAGCAGCAGAAGCCTCCTTCTCATCACCAAACATGATTTTATATGCAGAAACTACACAGTTTTTACATATATAAACGCCATTTCCGGCTATTAGTGGATTTTCATCGCTTTCGCTTGCATCGCAGAAGCTACAGTGTCTATGTATCATACGTTTTTCCTTTATTGATAACAACAGTATTGGAAGTAATTCCACTACTTACGTTAACACTTGGTTTTCTTCGGCAGAAAGCCCAATGCACTAGTGCATTTTTAAGCATCTGTTTTCTTTCTCTCAAATGGAATTCCTCTTTTTGTTTTTAAAACAAAGTTACAAAGGTCATTCACATAATGGTTATTACTATTTTCTAAAAGCTCACTTGCTGTGTCTTTAAGTGGTTTTCCTGATTCAAAAAGATCTCTATATGCAGATTTTAGAGCGTTAATATCATCACGTTCTAAATGACGTCTAAGACCAGTAAGGTTAAGACCTCTAAGGTTTGCACGATTACCTTCTGCCATACAAAATGGTGGTACATCTTGAGCTAAAGCACTCGCTCCACCAACCATTGCATAATCACCAATATGAATAAATTGGTGAATTGGCGTCATTCCACCGATCACTACATGGTCACCAAGTTCAACATGTCCTGCTAAAGTAGCAGCATTTGCTAAGATACAGTGGTTTCCTATAATCACATCATGACCTAAGTGAACATAACCCATAAAAAGATTATGATTACCAACGATAGTCTTACTACCGCCACCTTTTGTCCCAGGATTAAAAAGTGTAAACTCTCTGATAGTGTTGTTGTCACCAATAATTAACTCAACTTCTTCACCATTAAACTTTAAATCTTGTGGAATTGAACCTATTACAGCGTGTGAAAAGATTCTGTTGTTTTTACCGATAGTTGTTTTTCCGTAAATACAAGAGTTTTGAGCTATTGTAGTTCCATCTCCAATAGTTGATTGGGAAGATACAAAACAGAATGGTCCAATTTCAACATTTTCACCAATACGTGCGCCATCTTCAATAATGGCTAGTTCAGATATCTTACTCATTTACTTTCTACTTATCAACTATCATTGCTTTTAATTCAGCTTCAGATACCATCTTGTCATCAACAAAAGCTTCACCTTTTAACATCCAGATTGCACCCTTGTTTTTAATAACACTGATATGATACTCTAGTTTGTCCCCAGGCTTAACAGGTGCTCTAAACTTAGCCTTATCGATGCTCATGAAGTAAACAACTTTTTGGGCTGCTTCCTCTTTTGTCATCTCCATGCTTTGAAATGCTAAAATTCCACCAGCTTGTGCCATTCCCTCTAAAATCATAACACCTGGGTATATTGGGTGACCAGGGAAGTGTCCCTGAAATACTGGTTCACTGATACTTACATTTTTGTAACCGATTAAAGTCTCATTTTTAACGATTTCATTAATTCTATCAACTAGTAAGAAAGGGTAACGGTGAGGTATAATTTCTTGAATTTCAACAACATCCATAATCATAGGAAAAAGCCTTGTAAATAATTTTTGTTATTTTACCTAAATTTATATTATAGATTGATTAGCTTTTCTTTAGTGTCTTCGTATGTTTTAGCATCCAACTCTATAGTGAGTTTTTTATCACTAAGATTTTCTACGACTATTATGGGTGTAAGGTCGTAATGGGAGTCAGAAACCATATTTCTGACTTTTAACTCTTCATCAAAAGTAGGTGGGTTGAAAACCAGTTCATTTATATTTTTATATTGCGTTTGAGAGAGCGAATTGAAGTGCTCTAGAGTTATGAATTTTATCTCTTCACGGTTAAAATAGTGAATATTTTTATCTTCATACTCTATACGACCTTGAGCTCTTTTTCTTGGCAGAGAGGAGTAGGAGAGTGCGTAAGCCGGGAGTGAGTTCTTTTTTCCTTCTGTAAGTTTAAAATTGAGTTGACGATAATTTAAAAACTTCTGTTTAATTATTTTATACTCTTTACCCTCATCTTCAAGCCTGTTGCGTCTTGTATACATCTCTAATCGTTCTTCGATTGAAGCTGGGAGAGTTTGGTTTGAGATTGGAGAGAACATCTCATCCATAAGGCGCTCTTGCTGTTCTCTTTGCATAGTTAAACCAAAAAGACAACCACAGTAGTCTTGACGGTAAAGTTGTTCCTCTTTTGTAACACGGCTTTGGTCTTGTGTTCCACCACCCGAACGATAATCAACTGCTATAAATTCAACACCGTTTTTTTCATAAAACTCATCACCGACACGTTTGAGTTGTTCTTGAGATTTTAGTGGACTGACAAGAAGGGTCGTAGTTATTTTCTTCTCACCTAGGGCTAAGGCTTTCTCTGCACTCACAGAAAAGCGTTTATCAAAACAGACCTCGCATCGTGCACCTTTCTCAGGCTCTTTTTCTAAGCCTCTTACAGCTTGCATCCAGTTTTCAAAATCATACTCACCTTCAAGCAGGTCAATACCGAGTTTTTTACATGAACGCTCTACATCTAGTAAACGTAGTTGGTACTCTGAGTATGGATGGATGTTTGGGTCATAAAAAAAACCAGTGAGCTTTTCATCTGGATAGTTTTTTTGTAATTTTTCTAAGAAAAAGTGTGAGTCAACACTGCAGCATATATGAACTAATATTGTTTTTCCTTATACGAGTTTTTGGAATTTTATCATAAAGAATCTTTGTAATTATTTTATACTAATCATTAATTTATTTTACTCTGATAAAATTTCAAAAATTTTAATTTAGAGGTTTAAAATGCAAGAGAAAATTTTACAGTTGGTTCAGAGTAGCAAGTTTCAAAACTTCATTATGCTGCTTATTATAATTAACGGTATTACTATGGGACTAGAGACATCTCAAGCTATCACATCTGAGTATGGCACCTTTATAAATACTTTTGATGTTGCGGTGATAACTATTTTTACAATAGAGATTATTTTAAGAGTATACGCACATAGGTTGGCATTTTTTAAAGATGGGTGGAGTCTTTTTGATTTTACGATTGTCGCTATATCACTTGTTCCGGCAAGTGCAGGTTTTGAGATACTTAGAATTCTTAGAGTTTTAAGACTACTGAGACTTGTTACTGTTGTTCCACAGATGAGAAAAGTTGTGATGGCATTAGTGAGTGTCATACCAGGTATGGCTTCTATTGCTGCTTTGTTAATGCTTTTCTTTTATATCTTTGCAATTATGGCTACACAACTTTATGGCACAACTTTTCCTCACTGGTTTGGAAGTCTAGGTGAGTCTTTTTATACACTCTTTCAGATTATGACACTAGAGTCTTGGTCGATGGGTATTGTTAGACCTATGATGGAAACGCATCCATATGCATGGACATTCTTTGTCCCATATATATTTATGGTGACATTTATTATGGTAAATCTTATTGTTGCAGTTGTCGTTGATGCAATGGCTGAAATAAATAAAGCAGAAGAGACTCATATTATCGAAGAGGTTCAAAGTTGCGATGAGCATACAAATAGTGAGTTGTGTAAATTAAGAGAAGAGATTAAAGAGTTGAAAGTATTACTGTTGGCTAGTTCTAAGAACTAGCCAAAAAAGAGTTGGAAGTAAATTTATTTACTCTCAACTACTTCAACAGATTTAATCTCATCTTGACCTTGAATCTGAGAAAGAACTTTGAAGCTTTCAGCATCGTCTTCGTCAATCGCACCAAATACAGTATGAACACCATCCAAGTGAGGAGTGTCAACAAAAGTGATGAAGAACTGGCTTCCACCAGTGTTTGGCCCAGCGTGAGCCATTGAAAGAGTACCTGGTTTGTGAACAGATGTATTTGTATCAGTTTCACAAGCTATCGCCCAATCAGGTCCGCCAGTACCAGTTCCTTCAGGACATCCACCCTGAGCCATGAAACCTGGGATAACACGGTGAAAGTTTAAGTCATTGTAAAAGTTAGAGTTTGCTAAGTGCGCAAAGTTAGCAACTGTATTTGGAGCTTCATCCGGAAAAAGTTTTAACCAGATAACACCTTTACCTGTTGTGAATTTTGCATATTTAAGTTTACTTAACTCATCAGCACTTAAGTCGTAGTTTTTTAATTTTTTACCAAACATTAGTATAGCCTTTAGGTTTTAATTTTTGAAATTATAGTTAAATTTTTTAAATATTGTAAAATTAAATTCGTGTAATTTTTTCTTTTAAATAAATACTAAATTATTTTAAGTGCAAAATATGAAAAAGTAGAGACTGTTAAGTACAGCATAACCTATCTAGAGTTACTAACGTGAAGAGAAATGAGAGAGACTATAAAGTACAGCATAACCTATCTAGAGTTACTAACGTGAAGAGAAATGAGAGAGACTATAAAGTACTAATCAATAATATGTACGGTACTATCTAATATACAACCATCACAAATCTTATTTGTATCAACTACTATGTTATTAGTCAGTTTTTCAGCTTGGGATAGTGTAATGTCATTTTTACTAAGTCTAAAAAGAATAGTTTTAAGCTTATTTATGAGACTTAAAATTCTTAATTTTATAGTGCCCTCACTTCCCTCAGGGTACATGAGACGAAGTCTTTGTTGCTCTTCTTCGAGTATAGACATTATTAAATTGATTTTTTTTATTTGTTCATCCATAGCTGTATTTTAACATAACAAAGTTTAGAGGTTAATATCTTTAAGGAAGAATAAATTTAAAAATATTGCTATAATTCTTAAAATGAGAAATACTCTTAACAATATTCACAGATACTTTTTGCTGAAGCTTCATAGTCTAACCATTAAACAGGCAAATATATTTACTACTCTATTTATATTTGTATTTACAATTATTTTTGCATATCTTTTAATTAAAGAGAATTATCAAGATTATGAAAGAGCACTTTTTGAGCAAAAAACTCACTATGACTCCACTCTATTAAGTGAAGAAGAACAGCTGAAACAGACTCAAAAAAAGTTAAAAACCCTTCTAATAAAAAATACTATAGCCATAGCTACCTTGGCATTTATCCTTTTTGCCATAATGCTCGGACTACATAAAATTTTCAATACTATTTTACAAAGAGATATAGATGCCTTTTTAGATTTCTTTAGAGAAACAGCACATAATGAGCAGGTCCTAAACCAAAATGCAGTTGTTTTTAAAGAGTTTAAAACTATGGTTAGACATGCAAACAATATGCTCCATACAATAAGTGACCAAAAGAGAGAACTTCGAGAACTGAATGTAAGTCTTGAAGATAAAGTAAAAGTAAAAACACAGGATTTAAAAGATATCTTAGATGCTCAAAAAGAGTTTTTAAGATATACAGTTCATGAGACAAATACACCTCTGAGTGTTATTTTGACCTCTTTAGAACTCTATGAGATGAAGCATCAAAAAGATAAGCATCTCTCAAAAGTGGAAGCTGCAGCAAAAAATATATTTAATATTTATGACGATTTGAGTTACCTGGTTAAAAAAGATCAGGTCGAGTATCAAAAAGTAGCTATCAATATAGAGCAGTTGATTCAAAGTAGAATAGATTTTTTTAGTGAAGTTGCACTTTTATCTAATGTAGAGTTTAGGTATGCTTCTGAGGTAAAGAATATTTATATATATTTTAATGAGACAAAGCTTCAAAGAGTTTTAGACAACACACTGACGAATGCTATAAAATACACATACCAAAATGAGATGATAGATGTGTCACTGAACTCAAATGGAATGCATGTAGAGTTTTCAGTTGGAAGTCATTCCCAACCAATCAAAGATGTCGATAAAATATTTGATGCTTATTATCGAGAGGATACTCAAAACTCTGAAGCTATTCAAGGTTTTGGTATAGGTTTGCAACTAGTTAAAAATATCTGTGATGAAGAGTCTGTCGACATATCAATTACCTCAGATAGTAAAATGAATATATTTGCATATAAATTTAAAGTTATGGGAGAGTAATAGTGAAAATATTACTACTTGAAGATGAAATAATGCTCAATGAATCCATAGTGGAGTATTTAGAAGCACTAGGTCACAGTGTGGATAGTTACGTTGATGGTCTTAGAGCATTTGAGTCTATAAAAGAGAACTCCTATGACCTACTTATTTTGGATATAAATGTGCCAAACATGGATGGCCTTACATTCTTAGAAAACATACATGAAATGAAGATTCAAACCCCAGCTATTTATATCAGTGCTCTAGTAGATATCGAAGATATATCTCGTGCTTATAACCTTGGTTGTTTTGATTACTTGAAAAAGCCTTTTCATTTAAAAGAGTTAGCACTGCGTTTGGATAGGATAGTTCTCTCAAATGAAGTTCCGCGTGTTCATCTTCGTCTCTCAAAAAACTATAGTTATGATCAAGAACACTCAACGCTACTATTTAATTCAGTATCTCAGACTTTGACTAAGAAACAGTCTCAAATAATTGACTTGTTAGCTAGAAATAGAGGTAGGGTAGTTGATTTTGATCAGTTCCAAAACTATGTATGGGATGAAATGATAGTCGATAATGCGACAATCAGAGCTGAAGTTAACAGACTCAAGCAAACACTTCAAGAAGAAGTAATACAAAATGTTCGCGGAATGGGATATATGATAGAAAAACCGTAATATAACTGTTACTTATATGCACATCTTTAAAAACTACTAACTACCTAACTACTAAATTATTCTTTTGCTATGTTCATGCTACGTTTATATTTTACTATTGGAGAGTTAAATAGATCCAAAAGGGAAGATAGATGAAAAAATATATCGCACTCAGTGCAATTACAGTAGGACTTTTAGGTTCAGTAAGCCTTCAAGCCGCAGATGATTTAAGCTCGATGTTCAGTGAGGGTAAAACTAGTGGTCAGATTAGAGAATTTAGTATCTCTAGAGGTGTAGAATATACAGATTCAACTAAAGACTACACACGTAATGCAAACGCAGTCGGTGGTTATCTTAAATTTGAAACAGCAGATTATAAAGGTCTTAGTTTAGGTACAGCATTGTATACAACGAATGGGTTTGGATTAGATTCTCCAAGAGATGATAATAAAAAAGTTGATCCAACTCTTTTAGGTAAGAATAATGAATCTTACTCACTTCTTGGTGAAGCTTTTGTACAGTATAAGTATGAAAATACTACATTCAAAGGTGGTCGTCAGAAATTAAACACTCCAATGGCGGGAGCTGATGATGCAAGAATGCTACCCAATCTATTTGAAGCATATGTACTTAGTAATACAGATATAGCTGATACAACACTTATAGCTGCGCATGTAACTAGATTTGCTCAAGGTACATTTGGCCGTGCTTATACTAGTGGAATTTTAGGAGCAACTGCTGGTTATTCTGCTGTTGATGCACAAAATCAAGTTGGTAGTTTCGAAAATATGGGTACATATGCAATTGGTGAGAAAACTGATGGTGTTTCAATTGCTGCAGCAACATATACTGGAGTTGAAAATTTAAAGCTTCAATTATGGGACTATTATGCTCATGATATTTTAAATGTAATATATGCCCAAGCTGATTACAAGTGGAACTGTCTTTTATCAGACTCTGTTAAACCATTTGCATCTGCGCAGTTTATCAAAGAAACAGATATTGGTGATAAACACTTAGGTAACATTGATGGTATGTACTGGGGTGCAAAAGTTGGAGCTAAAGTTGAAAACTTTACTGCATATGTTGCTTATTCTAGTACTAGTGAAAACTCAGATGGAGAAGCAGCTACTGAAAATGCAATTATTTCACCATGGGGTGGTATGCCGGCATTTACTCAAGGTATGGTGACTCGTCATGTATTCTTAGCTGGAACAAAGGCTACTAAATTAGCTGCTTCATATAACTGGAAAGCTTTTGGACCTAACTTAAAAACAGTTCTTTACTATGCAGACTATGACATGGATGAGAATAATGGATATACATATGGTGACGCAGCTGAAGCTGGGTTTGATGTAATATACTATCCAGAATTAGTTAAAAATTTACAGTTACGTTTACGCGGAAACTTTGCTGATGATTTTAATGTAGCAGATGTTTCTGGTGATACAGTTGGTTGGAGCGAGTACAGATTTATAGCTAACTATAACTTCTAGTATTAAATAAAAAAGGACAAAATATGAATAAAGAACTTGTTGATAAAATCAAGAATAATCCTGATTATCAAGAATTAGTTTCAAAAAGAAGTGGTTTTGCTATCAAGCTTTCAATCGCAATGTTAGTAGTTTACTTTACTTTCATTTTAACTATAGCGTTTAATCCATCAGCATTGGGAACTCCAATCTCTGCTGACTCAGTTACAACTATTGGTATTCCAATAGGTATAGTTGTTATTATTTTTGCGTTTATTCTTACAGGTATTTATACTAAAAGAGCAAATAGTGAATTTGATGACCTGAACAACAAAATCAAAGAAGCGGTAAAGGAAGACTAAATGATGATGCATAGAATATTTTTATTTTTAATCCTCGGAACAGTTGCAGTTTTTGCTGCTGGTGCACTTGAAGGTGAAGTGGAAAAACAGGCACTTAACATGTCTGCAATTGTTATGTTTTTACTCTTTGTTGGTGGTACTTTAGGTATTACTTATTGGGCTGCTAAGCGTACAAAATCTGCAAAAGATTTCTACACTGCTGGTGGTGGAATTACAGGTTTTCAAAATGGTATGGCTATCGCTGGTGACTACATGTCAGCTGCGTCATTTCTTGGGATTTCGGGTCTTGTTTATTTAAAAGGTTATGATGGTCTTATCTACTCTATCGGTTTTTTAGTTGGTTGGCCAATTATCCTTTTTATGATTGCAGAGCCTTTAAGAAACTTAGGTAAATATACTTTTGCTGATGTTGCTTCTTATAGACTTCGTCAAACTCCAATCCGTTCACTTGCGGCATCTGGATCTATTGCAACTGTTATTCTTTACCTAATCGCACAAATGGTTGGTTCTGGTAAACTTATCCAACTTCTATTTGGTCTTCAGTATGAAATAGCAGTTATTCTTGTTGGTGTATTGATGATTCTTTATGTAACATTCGGTGGTATGCTTGCAACTACTTGGGTACAGATTATTAAAGCATTTTTACTACTTTCTGGTGCAACATTTATGGCTATCGCTGTTATGGCACACTACAACTTTAACTTTGGAGAGTTATTCTCACATGCAACAGAACTTAAAGGAATTGAAATTATGAGCCCGGGTGGACTTGTTTCCGATCCGATTTCAGCAATTTCACTTGCCGTAGCTCTAATGTTTGGTACAGCTGGTCTTCCACACATTCTTATGAGATTTTTTACAGTAAGTGATGCAAAAGAAGCTCGTAAATCAGTTTTCTATGCAACAGGTTTTATTGGTTATTTCTATATCCTTACTTTTATCATCGGTTTCGGTGCGATTGTTATGGTATTTCAAAACCCTGCGTACTTAGATATGGCAAAACAGGCTATTGACGGTGGTTCTCCAATCCTTGGTGGAAACAATATGGCAGCTATTCACCTCTCTCACGCAGTAGGTGGAGACTTCTTCCTTGGATTTATTTCTGCGGTTGCGTTTGCTACGATTTTAGCGGTTGTCTCCGGTCTTACATTGGCTGGTGCTTCGGCAATTTCTCATGACCTTTATGCTTCAGTTATCAAAAAAGGTAACGTTGATTCTATGAAAGAGATGAGAGTATCTAAAATAGCTACTGTTGCTCTTGGTGTTGTCGCTATCATCATGGGTATTATGTTTGAGAAACAAAATATTGCGTTTGTTGTTGGTCTTGCGTTTGCTATCGCTGCATCTGCTAACTTCCCAATTTTATTCCTTTCTATGTACTGGAAAAAATTAACAACACGTGGAGCAGTTATCGGTGGTTCAATCGGTCTTGCAACTGCAGTAATGCTAGTTATACTTGGTCCAATTGTATGGGTTCAGATTTTAGGAAATGCAGAAGCAATTTTCCCTTATAAATATCCAGCACTTTTCTCTGTAACTGCTGCGTTTGTAGGTATTTGGTT
>Ga0209345_10004193_pt1 | contig 14114 bp, 17 predicted proteins | sample Cruoilmetagenom7_FD_187294 | JGI IMG/M metagenome (GOLD analysis project Ga0209345, IMG submission 187294) | Oil polluted marine microbial communities from Coal Oil Point, Santa Barbara, California, USA - Sample 7 (SPAdes) (version 2) | ecosystem: Environmental > Aquatic > Marine > Oil seeps ... | reverse complement strand
CCTCGGGCGGGATCACGGACAATACGGCCACGCCGCCCCCGGTGCGGGCCGCGCGCAGGGCCGCAAAACGCATCGCGTTCAGGCATTCGGTGCTGTCATCCAACACCACTAGGAATTTCCGCATTAGACCCTCTCTTCGCGCCCTGTTCGGCTGCGGTGCGATCATGGCGCGGGGGCGGGGCGCTGGCAATTGCTTTCGCGCCGCCGTCGCCCGCCTGCGATAATCAGCCGCGCTGGCTGGCGGCCCAGTCCCAGTACATCTCGCGCACTTGGCGTGTCACCGGGTTTTGGTTCGGGCCGGTGCCGTATTGCGTGTCGTCGAATGCGCTGACCGGCGTGACCTTCATCATATTGCCAGAAAGGAACACTTCGTCGGCATCGTGAAAATCCTCAAAACGTAGCACCGTTTCGTGCACCTTCATCCCGGCCTCGCGCATGTTTGTCATATGTCGCGCACGGGTGATCCCGGCCAGAAACGTGCCGTTGGGGATCGGGGTAAAGACCTCGCCATCCTTAACCATAAAGACATTGGCGCTGGCGCTTTCGGCCACATTGCCCATGGCATCGGCCACCAGCGCATTGCCGAACCCTTTGGACCGCGCCTCGACCATCATGCGGGCGTTGTTGGGGTATAGGCAGCCTGCCTTGGCGTTGACGACGTTATCTTCCAGCACCGGGCGGCGAAAACGGGTGCGGGTCAGGGTGGTGGCGGCTTCAGGCGGGGCCATCGGGATCGCCTCTAGACTGATGGCAAAGCCGGTTGCCCCCTCGCGCGGAACGATGCCAAGTTCATCTCCAGCCAAGGCCCAGTACATCGGACGAATATAGACCGCTTGATCGCGAGAGTAGCTTTTCAGCCCCTCGCGGACCATGTCGACCATCGCATCAGTCTCGACCGTTGGAGTAATCATCAATGCTTTGGCCGAGCGGTTGATCCGCGCGCAATGCGCTTCAAGATCAGGGGCCAGCCCGTCGAAAAGCCGCGCGCCGTCGAACACCGTCGTGCCCAGCCACGCGCCGTGGTCGGCGGCCTTGATGGTGGGCAGGTCGCCGTCATGCCATGTGCCGTTAAAGTATGTCTTGATATCAGTGCCGGTGGCCATGTCGCGGTCCTTAGGAATTGCTACGGTAGATGCCTTCGGGCAGGTTCAGCGCCGCGGTCAGATCGCTTAACTGCGCGGGAGACAAGGTAATTTTCACCACCCGGTCCGTCCGGGCGTCCCATTGCTCAATGGTGATCTGACCCGCAAAAGCAGACACGGTCACGTCCTCGCGCAGGGGGGCGTCAGATTCGTCGATCAGGGTGATGACAGTGGCGTCGAATTCGTGCTCGATGGTAAACATGAGGGCACATTAGGCTTTGTGCGGATAAGCGCAAGGCCAGCGTCAAAGCTGCGTGAACGGGGGTGGCAGAGACGGGGTGGCGTGATACACAAAAGCCTGCGAAGCCCGAACGACGCCTGACCGTAATCCCAGCGAAGGATCTGTTGTGAAGTTAAAGAATGCCCTTGGCGCATTTGGCGCCCTCGTCTTGCTGTCGGCCTGCGAAGTGGTGCCGGTGCAGACCGGCCCGTTGCCGCCTGCCAGCCCCACCCAGACCAGCCAACCCCGCCTCTCGGCCAACAGCGCTGCGCGCAGTTTCGTGCAAGTCGTGCGTAGGCTGGAGCCGGTCGCGGAACGCGAATGCCGCGCCCGCACGACGGGGGTGAACTGCGACTATAACATTGTCGTAGATGACCGTCCGGGCCAACCGGCCAACGCGTTTCAGACGCTCGACAAAGAGGGGCGTCCGATCGTCGCCTTTACGCTGGCGCTAATCGCAGATGCCCGCAACGAAGACGAGCTGGCCTTTGTGTTGGGCCATGAGGCCGCGCATCACATCGCGGGTCACATCGGTCGCCAGCAGCAAAACGCGATGGCAGGAGCGGTGATTTTTGCGGGTATCGCAACGCTCAGCGGCGGCGACGCCAATGCGGTGCGCACGGCGCAGGAATTGGGGGCCGAGGTGGGCGCGCGGCGCTATTCTAAGGATTTCGAGTTGGAAGCCGACGCACTTGGCACCATCGTCACGGCGCGGGCCGGATATAATCCACTGCGCGGAGCCGAGTTCTTTGCGCGTATCCCCGATCCCGGTGACCGCTTCCTTGGCACGCACCCGCCCAACTCGGCGCGTCTTGATACTGTGCGGCGTACGGTGGCGGGGCTCTGACGGCTTGCGCAAACTCGGGCAGGTGCTGAATGATCGCGGGTCGAAATACGCGGTCTCAGGCGGTCCGGCGACATGCCGGACCGAGGTCGATGCCGCGTTGAAGGATCTCAAGCGCGACAAAGCCTATGCCAAGGCCACGCATAACACTTGGGCGGTGCTGTTGTCAGACGGCGGGGCGCTTAAGGGGGATGACGTGGAGTCAGGTGCGGGCATGGTGATTGTGCGCATGTTGGAACGCGAAGGGCTTACCGATCATTTGATTGTGGTGACACGTTGGTACGGCGGCAAACATCTGGGCGGCGACAGGTTCCGCCATGTGCAAACCTGCGTGCGGGCCTATCTGGACAACGTGAACGCTTAGACGCTAAGAGCAATGGCGGCGAAAAAGCAGGCTGTGGCGATCAACACAAAAACATGCCAAATCGCGTTTTGGTAGCGCATGCCGGGATGGGCATAGACCAAAGTGCCCGCCGAATAGGTCAACCCGCCCACCGCGACCAGCGTCAGCGCGGCACCGGGCAGATTGTGCCACATCGGGTAGATCAACAGCACCGACAGCCATCCCATACCAAGGTAGAGCGCCAGTGATCCGCGCGCGTCTGTGCGCCAGAACCACAGCTTTGCGACCGCGCCGATCAGTGCCAGAGCCCAGACCACGCCAAGGATGCCATAGGCAAAGCCCGAGCCAATCACCACGACAAGCGGCGTGTATGTACCGGCGATTTTGAAATAGATCGCTGCGTGGTCAATCCGCCCCAGCAAGGGGCGGCTGCGGTCAAACGGCAGTAAATGATAGACCGCCGAGGCAATGAAAGAGGCCAGAACACAGGCAGCATAGACCGCAGTCGCCGTGAGCGGCCCGTCTTGCCCGGCAGCGTGCAAAATCAGAAGGATGCTGGCCGGTATCGCAAAGCTTAATCCCAGCACATGCACCGTGCCGTCAGCCAAAGTTTCCGTTTTCGATGTCGGATAAGCCATAGGTCAAACGTAGCGGGCCAGCAGGCCCAATCCATGCTGACCCCGCGTCAAGCGCGCATCAGCGTGGCTTATTACCGTCAATCCAACGCGACATCAGCGTTTTGTCACGAAAACATTCCTGCGGTACGTCCCGCCGCTTTAGCCGCGCAATCCGCTCGGCAAAAGCCACCTGTTTGGCAGACGGATAGGCGGCAAAAGGGCTGTCGGTCTCAGGGGCCTTATGCGCGTCGATCCATGCGGAAACCGCCGAGCGGTCGCGCTCAATGCCCTGCGGTAGCTTATCACCGGATTTGCGAGCGAGGCTGCGTGCGTAGTCCATCTGTTTTTCTGTGGCAGGCATGCGGCGGTCTTCTTGACGAAGCTGCTCGCTGTCGCTGTCGCGGGCGGGGCGGGCACCTTTGTCAGGATCAAAGATGCCGGGAAACTGAGGCTGAAAAGACATATGTCATTCCTTTGCTGCTGTCTTCCACATATAGAACGGAAAGGGAACATTTTCAAGTCCTCTTGCTTCGTGCCCTTTCGATTGAGATACATGTAGTGTGCGCAAGAGCGACTTCCACAAAATAGGCGCCTATCTGCCGGAGCCATCTGCTTGTGACGTTCGGTCAATTCGCATACGTAGCTTGTGCCAGTGGCATCGCAGCCTGCCCGTGATAGGGTCACAACCCGTCGACGTGCGGCAGGTTCAGGTCGAGTCTAGCTCGACTCGTGTCTCTTTCAGGAGATTAAGGGCGGTCAGGAGACCTGACGGCCCCAAAGGTCGTATTCGCCGGCTTCTTCGACCTCGACTTTGACGATGTCGCCGACTTTGAGGTTTTTGAAATCCTCGTCGATGAAGAGGTTGCCGTCGATTTCGGGCGCGTCGGCTTTGGTGCGGCAGGTGGCGGCGTCGGCGTCGATTTCGTCCACGATGACGTCAATGTGCTGGCCTACCTTGGCGGCGAGTTTGGCCTCGGAGATGGCTTGGGCCTTTTCCATGAAACGGTCCCAGCGGTCTTGTTTGACCTCTGCGGGCACATGGTCGGGCAGGGCGTTGGAGCGGGCGCCTTCGACGTTTTCATACTGAAAGCAGCCGACGCGGTCGAGTTGCGCTTCATCCAGCCAGTCGAGCAGGGTTTGGAATTCGGCCTCGGTCTCGCCCGGGTAGCCGACGATGAAGGTCGAGCGCAGGGTGATGTCGGGGCAGGTGTCGCGCCAAGCGGCGATCTCGTCGAGGGTTTTCGACGCTGCGGCGGGGCGGGCCATGCGCTTGAGCACATCGGGATGCGCGTGTTGGAAGGGGATGTCGAGGTAGGGCAGCACCAGACCTTCGGCCATGAGGGGGATCAGTTTGCGCACATGGGGGTAGGGGTAGACGTAGTGCAGTCGCACCCATGCGCCCAAGCTGCCGAGGTCACGTGCCAGATCGGTGATATGGGCGCGGTGGCCGCGGTCTTCGGCGTGTTTGATGTCGACACCATAGGCCGAGGTGTCTTGGCTGATGACCAAGAGTTCTTTGACGCCATTGTCGACTAGCCGTTCGGCTTCGCGCATCACCGCATGGGCGGGGCGAGATTGCAACCGGCCGCGCATGTCGGGGATGATGCAGAACTTGCACTTGTGGTTACAGCCCTCGGAAATCTTGAGGTAGCTGTAGTGGCGCGGGGTCAGTGAGACCTGTTGCGCGGGTAGCAGGTCGATGAAGGGATCGGGGCTGGGCGGCACCGCGCCATGCACTGCGTCGAGCACCTGCTCATATTGATGCGGGCCGGTCACGGCGAGGATCTTGGGGTGGTGTTCGCGGATGTAGTCCGGCTCGGCCCCAAGGCAGCCGGTGACAATGACCTTGCCGTTTTCCGTCAGCGCTTCGCCAATGGCATCGAGGCTTTCGGCCTTGGCGCTGTCGAGAAACCCGCAGGTGTTCACGATCACCGCATCGGCGCCCGCATAGTCCGGCGAGACGCCGTAGCCCTCGGCGCGCAGCCGCGTGAGGATGCGCTCGGAATCGACCAGCGCTTTGGGGCAGCCGAGGCTGACCATGCCGATGGTCGGCTGGCCGGGGCGGGCGGGGTCGCTGATCTTCGCTTGCGGGGCGAGGTCAGGGCGCAGATTGGGTGGGTTTGTGCTCATGAGGTGGCTATAAGGCAAGCAAGTGAGCGGGGAAAGAGCCGCCGGGCAGGAGGAGAGAGCCATGAGATGGATTATGCGTGGGATCGGCGTGCTGTTGCTGATTGTCGTCATCGTGCTGGGCGCGCTGCTGTTGATGCCGGGTGAGCGGATTGCGCGGCTTGCCAGCGATCAGTTGAGCCGGGTTACCGGGCGCGAGGTGTCGATTACCGGGGATGTTGGCGTGACCTTTTGGCCCGTGCTGGGGGTGACCGCCGGCGGGCTTGAGGTCGGCAATGCAGATTGGACCGATAAGGGCGCGATGCTGACGGCGGCGAATGCGGCGATTGGGGTGGATGCGAGTGCCTTGCTGCGCGGTGAAATCCGCATCACCAATATCGCGGCACAGAGCCCGGTGATCCGGTTGGAGCAGCGCCGCGATGGGCGGGCGAGTTGGCAGTTCACCGACAGCGCTAGCGGGGCGCGGATCGAGACGGAGGCGACGCCCTCGCAGCGCAAGCGTCCGTTGAGCATTCAGAAGCTGGAGGTGGAGAACGCCACGCTGATCTACGACGCCGAAGGGGCCGATCTGGTGACCTATGAAGGTGTCGACCTCGCGCTCGACTGGCCTGAGCAGGGCGGGGCGGCGGATATTGTTGCCAGCATGGCGCCGACGGGCGAGCGGGTGACGCTGACCGGGCGGATCGAGGGCTTCGCGGCGTTCTTGGAGGGTGAAGTGCAGCCTTTGCGGGCGCAGTTGGAGACGCGCGGGGGGGAGGCCTCCTTCGCTGGGCGCGGATCGCTGAAGGGGGCGCTGGCTGGGGATTTGAAGATCAATAGCGCGGACACTGCCGCATTTTTGGCGTCGCTCGGCGCGGGGGCGGTGGACCTGCCGCTTGGGCTGGGCCGCTCGGTTGATCTGCGCAGCGGGCTGACCTTGTCGCCCGACAGGCGCTTGGCGCTGCGCGATATCGTGGCGGATTTGGGCGGCAATAGCGTGACCGGGCAGGCGGATCTGGCGCTGAATGGCAGGCCACGGATCAATGCCAACTTGCGTGCCGGGGCGCTGGACCTGTCGGGCGTGGGCGAAGCGGAGGGCGGCGCGGCTGTTGAGCGTGGGCAGGCTGCGGCTGACGGCTGGTCTGACGAGGAGATCGACGCAGGTTGGCTGGCGGCCTTCGATGGCGAGATCGCACTAAGTGCGGATGCGATCACGCTCGGTGACCTCAAGGCGGGCCCCACGAGGACGGTGCTGCGCAATGACAATTCGCGCATGGTTTTTGATCTGCAAGACATGGCGGCTTATGGCGGCAAAATCGCAGGCGAGTTTGTAATGAACAACCGTAGCGGCCTGTCGGTGGGCGGTAAGCTGCGGGCGCAGGGGGTGCAGATGCGCAACCTGTTGGAAGACGCCGCCGGGGTGACGCGGCTTACCGGGGATGGCGATGCAGCGCTGTCCTTTCTCGGCAGTGGGCAGTCGGTGGCGGCGATTATGCGCTCTTTGAGTGGCAGCGGCACGCTGGCGATGGGGCGCGGCACGATTGCGGGGATCGATCTGGATGCGCTGCTGGGCTCGGTCGATGCCAAAGGTGGCAGCACGGTGTTCGATTCCGTTGAGGCCAGTTTCGACATCGCGGATGGCATGTTGCGCAACGATGACTTGCTAATGCTTTTGCCGAACTTCAACGCCACCGGAGAGGGGCGCGTTGATCTGGGGGCGCGGAGCATCGATTATACGGTCACGCCCAAGGCGCTGCGTGTCAATGCGTCGCGCGGGGGGCTGGCGGTGCCGGTGCGGATCACCGGACCTTGGGCCGACCCGAAGGTCAAAGCGGATTTGCGGGCGGCGATTGACCTGAACTTTAGCGAGGAAAAGAAACGCGCTGAGGATGTCGTGCGCCGCAAGGTGCAGGAGGAATTGGACATTGCGCCCGAAGACACCCGCGACCTTGAAGACCTCGTGAAAGACGAGTTGGAGAACGCGTTGAAACGCGAACTCTTGAAGCTCTTCGACTAACGCGGTACGCCGCCCGTCCGCTGCCGCCATAAAACTCATGGTGGCGCAGGCGGGCGGGCTGCGGTAAGGCTGGCGCGACAGTCTAGGAGAGGCGCAATGGCCAACGATCTTTTCAACAGTTTCATGACCGGCCCCGACGAACAGGGCCGTTTTGGCGACTTCGGCGGACGGTTCGTCTCGGAAACGCTGATGCCGCTCATTCTTGAGTTGGAAGAGCAGTATGAGAAGGCCAAGACCGACGACAGTTTTTGGGCCGAGATGCATGATCTATGGACCCATTACGTGGGCCGCCCCAGCCCGCTGTATCACGCCGAACGGCTGACCGAGCATCTGGGCGGGGCCAAGGTTTACATGAAGCGCGACGAGTTGAACCACACCGGCGCGCATAAGATCAACAATGTGCTGGGCCAGATCATTCTGGCGCGGCGCATGGGCAAGAAACGCATCATCGCGGAAACCGGCGCGGGGCAGCACGGGGTCGCCACGGCGACGGTCTGTGCCAAGTTCGGGCTGAAATGCGTGGTCTATATGGGCGCGCATGATGTTGAGCGTCAGGCGCCCAATGTCTTCCGCATGCGCCTGCTGGGTGCTGAGGTGGTGCCGGTGACTTCGGGGCGTGGCACGCTGAAAGACGCAATGAACGACGCGCTGCGCGACTGGGTGACCAACGTGCGCGACACGTTTTATTGCATCGGCACTGTCGCAGGGCCGCACCCTTATCCGGCGATGGTCCGCGATTTTCAGGCCATCATCGGCAAGGAAGTCCGCGAGCAGATGCAAGAGGCCGAAGGCCGTCTGCCTGACACGCTGATCGCTGCCATCGGGGGCGGGTCCAACGCGATGGGTCTGTTCTATCCCTTCCTTGACGACAAGTCGGTCAACATCATCGGCGTCGAAGCGGGCGGCAAGGGCGTGGATGAGAAGATGGAACACTGCGCGTCGCTAACCGGTGGCCGCCCAGGCGTGCTGCATGGCAACCGCACCTATCTGTTGCAGGACGACGATGGGCAGATTTTGGAAGGTTTCTCGATCTCGGCGGGGCTCGACTATCCCGGCATCGGGCCAGAGCATTCTTGGCTGCATGACATTGGCCGCGCCAAATATGTCTCGATCACTGACCGCGAGGCGCTGGAGGCGTTCCAGCTGTGCTGTGCGCTCGAAGGCATCATTCCGGCGCTGGAGCCGAGCCACGCGCTGGCGCATGTGCTGAAGATCGCGCCGGAACTGCCCAAGGACCACTTGCTGGTGATGAACATGTGTGGCCGTGGCGATAAGGACATCTTTACCGTCGCGCGTGCGCTGGACTTTGACATGGGCGAATTCGCCTGATCCGAACGACATCCTGAATTTGACGGGGCGGGCCTGCGAGAAAACGCGGGCCCGTTTTGCGTTTGATGGGGACTCATTTCATCGGCTGGCGCGTTCAAGAGGCAGCAGCGTGAAAAACTGATCTTCACGCGACGGTGAAGTAAGATGCCCCTTTGCCCAGACAGGCGTCAAGAAAATTGGCGTTTTGTCGTTGCAGGTTTGGGCCTAGGACAGATCGCGACAGAAAAAACATGTTACAGCGCAGCATAAACCAAGGTTTATGCTGATCATACAGGGGTTTACGTCGGTCGATTTAAACCCCGGACAGATAGCCAATCCCCCGTCGAATGCCCTTTTGCCAGTCATCCCGACGACGCCGCGTCACTGAGCAGCGCCGCCATAAATCAGAACGGGCCACCCCAATACTGGGCAACCCAGACGCAAAGGACACGATATGAAAAAGACACTGACAGCAACCGCCCTGATCCTCGCCACCGCAGGTTCCGCGGCATTCGCACAAGGCATGGAAGGCCAGCAGATCGGCTATAACGCCGATGCGACGACCCAAGCCGCATATTCCACGCGCAATGCCACATCTGATGCGCTGAACCTCGACAACCTGCGCGCCGAGGCACCCTCCGAAGCGACAGTGACCGTCTTTGCGACCACCGAAGCCGCCCAGAAAGACAGCCCGTTCGTTCGCTAACCGCAACCACGGCGTTTCTCATAATAAAACTCCCCCGAAAGGACACGACATGAACAAGACACTCGCAACCACCGCCCTGATCCTCGCCACCGCTGGCTCCGCCGCTTTCGCACAGGGTATGGAGGGACAACGGATCGGCTATAACGACAAGATCGATAACGATGTCTCATATTCCAGCCGCAGCGCAGAAGGTCAGGATTTGCAGCTTGAGCGCGACGTCTTCCTGCGCGGCCATTTCCGCAGTGATGTGGACGTAGATCAGGTGATCACTGTCTTCCCAACCTTAGACGAGAGCACCACTGACGGTGAATTCCCCCGCTAAATCTGCTTTGCAGACACAGCGCTCGCCCCACCGGGCGGGCGCCTACTCACCAAGGGTTGATCGTCACGCACATCCGCAATCTCTTGTGCTTTGGCGTGACATGGCTAGATACGCTACATCCAAAGCCAAGGTAGCCCCATGAATAAGAAAAAGAAAATTGCCCTTTGGGTGATCGCCGCCCTGCAGTTCAATGCCACGCTCTATTTCGTGCTGCACTTTATCCTAGACGGGCAGGGTGTGACGGTTTTTGGGATGCCTGTGGCTGAGTTTGGACCCAATAAAGGCGTCCAAGTGATCGGGCTGTTCCTTGGCGTTGTGCTGGGCTGGATGGCCCTGCGGATGAGCCTGCAACGGGCAGAGCGGGCCGAGACGGCGTTGCGCCATTGTACGGTGCAATTCGCCGACGTGCTCGAAGAGCATTTCCGCGATTGGCATCTGACCCCGGCAGAGCGGGATGTGGCCGTGTTTCTGATCAAAGGGCTAAGCACCCGCGCCATCGCCGAGATGCGCGGCACCTCAGAAGGCACGATCAAAGCGCAGACAAACGCGATCTACCGCAAGGCTGGGGTCGCAGGGCGCACCCAGTTGCTCAGCCTATTTATCGAAGACCTGATGGATGACGCGTTGATGCCCGGCCCCAAACCGCAATTGCCGCAAGCCGCCTGAGCGCCTTTAGCGGGTCAGTTCCAGAATATCGAAATCGCTTTCAACCGCAGGCGCAGGGAAGAGCAGCCGTGCCCGGTTTGGGCTGATCCGTTGGAACACAGCGACATCGCTCTGCACCCGACCGTTTGACGTGAAATCTTCGGGCAAGTCCGCATATTCGGGCGGATTTTCACCGCGTACAAAGCCCATCCCGGTATAGATCGCACGCCCATCGCGCAGGGTGATCTCGCCCCGCGTCAGCTGCGATCCGGTCAGCTTTTCAAAGGCAAAGCCGCGGTCTGTTGCGGTGAGGCGGCATTTGAACGGCGAATAGACCACCAAGGGACTGACCCCGCCTAGTTTGATCGTCCGGCAAGACCAATCGCCGGGCAGGGTGGCGGCAAAGGCGATTTGAGGCTGACCTGACATGGCGCGGGTAAGCGCTGCGACATCTTCAGCCGCACCCCCGGCGAGGGCTTGGATCATCGCGTCGCCAAAAGCCGCGTCGAAATTGTCAAGCCGGGCGCGTTCGGCGGGGCGTAGGGTCGTTTCGGCGAAGGCGCTGAGGGGCAGCAGCAATAGGAAGGGCAATAGGGGCAGCCGCATGGGTTAACCCTCTGTCGCATCAACGGCATGGGCGCGCAGCACCTCCAGCGGCACGATCTCGAGCGCGCGCAGATGTGTGGCGGCCAGATGTACCTTGGGCGCGCAGCCCTCTTCCGCGGCCTGGAGAAACCGCCCGGCGCAGAGGCACCACGGATCGCCGGGGTTCAGACCCGCAAAGCCGAACTCCGGGCGCGGGGTGCTCAGGTCATTGCCGACGTATTTGGAGTAGGCAAGAAATTCTGCCGTCATCACCGCACAGACCGTATGGCTGCCCTGATCCTCGGCGCAGGTGTTGCAATGGCCATCGCGGAAAAAGCCGGTGACCGGGCTTGTCCCACAAAGCGCCAGCGGCTGGTTGAGGACATTGATGCTGCGGTCTGGTGTCATGGCTTGCCTCTTCGTCATTGGTCTTCGGAAACCGAAGCCGCGATGCTGCGAAAAATCTCGATATTCTGGTCCGAGATGCCCGCCTCACGGAACTTGCGGTCCGCGGCGTTGGTGGCGATCACCACGCCCCGTGCCGTATCAATGTAGATGTACTGCCCATAAATGCCACGCGCCATATATTCGCCTGCTGCCGCGCCCACGGGCACCCACCATTGGTAGCCATAGCCGATCTTTCCCTCTGCCGTTGGCGCTGTGGCGCTGGTCGACTCTGCGACCCAAGCCGCTGGCACGATCTGCTGGCCGTTCCAGTTGCCCCCCTGCGCGAACATCTGGCCAAACCGCGCATAGTCACGCGTGGTCATGTTCAGCCCGCCAAGGACAAAGGCCGTGCCCGCCCCGTCGGTGATGTAGTAGGGCGCATGTTCTAGCCCCAAGGGCGCGATGATCTTTTCGCTGAGCAGATCAGGAATGCTGCGCCCCGTGGCGCCGCGCACCACCATGCCGACGACATGCGTGTCGATGGAGACATATTGCCATTGGTCGCCGGGTTTGGCGAAACTGTCAGTGAGGTCGGCGGCAAAGTCGTCCAACTTGCCGCCCATTGCGACAACCCGACCCATGCGGTTGATGTCTGAATCGTAGTCCAGATAGTCTTCGTCAAAGGTCACCCCGCTGGCCATATGCAGCACGTTGCGCAGGCTAGCCCCGTCATAGGCACCGCCCTTGAGGCTGGGCGCGTATTTGGTCAATGGATCATCAAGCGAGGCGATCTTGCCCTCGTCCAGCAGCACACCCATCAGCGCAGACAGGTAGCTTTTTGCGACCGACCAACTGATGCGGCGGTCGTCTGGGCCGGTGCCTTTGAAGTAGTTCTCATAGACGATCGCTCCGTCTTTGAGCACCACCAGTGCGGTGACGTTGCGGGCTGCGATCCAATCGTCGACTTCGCCCGGCAAGGTGGTCTCGGGCCCGTAGGGCAACTCAGAGGTTAGGGTGTCGCCCCGCGCCACGGGGGTGGACAGAAAAGCCTTGTCCATATGGCTGAAGTTCTCGACGATCTTTTCTTCCGAAAAAAGGGAGTTAACGGCCAGTAGCCGCTCAATCTCGTCGCGTTTCCAAAACCCGACGATGACCGCCGCCACCAAGAGCGCAAGCAAAATGCGGCCCAGCCATTTCCCGAATGTACGCATGATTTCCCCCCATGTTCGGCGTAATGAACCACGGCACTGGGGCAGGGGCCAGCGCGACATTGCGTCAGGTCGGGGGTGTCAGCGGAAACGGTCCATCAGCTTTTGCAGGGGCGACTGGGCGGGGCTATCGTTTTCGGTGTTGGGCGAAGGGGAGGTTTTTTCGCTCTGCGGCTTTTCGGCTGCGGGCGTCTTCGGCCCCTTGCTCCCCGTGCCCGACCGTGGCGGCGACACCCGCAGCCCCACGGCGTTCATAAACCGCCCCGTATCGCCGCGCACCAAATCGGCCGCGCCATCAGAGATGCCGCGCAGCACATCGTCCAGCCAACCGTCGTCCGCCTTGGGGAAGTCACGCAGCACATAGCCTGCCACGGCGTCTTTGTGGCCGGGGTGGCCGATGCCGAGGCGCACGCGGTCATAGTCAGCGCCGATATGCGCGTGGATTGAGCGCAGCCCGTTGTGGCCTGCATGGCCACCACCAGTTTTGCACTTCACCTTGCCGGGGGCGAGGTCCAACTCATCGTGGAACACAATCACGTCCACAGGGTCGATCTTGTAAAACTTCATCGCGGCCTGCACCGATTGGCCAGAATTGTTCATGAATGTTTCGGGCTTCAGCAACACCGCCCGGTCCGAGCCGAAACGCCCCTCGCTGACGCTGCCCTGAAACTTGCCCTTCCATGGGGCAAAGCCGTGGTCACCCGCGATCCGGTCCAGCGCCATAAAGCCGATGTTGTGACGGTTGCGGGCATATTTGCCGCCCGGATTGCCAAGGCCGACGATCAGTTTCATGGGGGTGTCTCCTGTGGTTTGACGCAGTCTAGCAAGCAGAGCGGGGGGATGAAATGGCGCGCGGGTGCCGGAATTTTTTAAAAATTCCGGGCCGATTTCTTTGAAAGAAATTGGGTTGGTCCTCAAACGTAAAACGGGGCCGCGTGATGCGACCCCGTTCCAGCAATGCCTTGCGGCTGTTGCTTATTCTTCGCCGTCGGGCGGACCCATTTCTGTGGTCGGCACTTCGTCAGCGGCAGTCTCGTCTTCGTCGTCGTCCGACGCAGCAAGGCCAGCAGGTGCCGAAACAGTCGCCACAACGAAGTCGCGGTCGATTGTGGGCTTGGCACCCTCGGGCAGATCGACGCGGCTGATGGTTGCGCTGTCGCCGATCTCGAGGCCGGTGATGTCCACGGTGACATATTCGGGGATGTCGGCAGCCGTCACGACCAGTTCAACTTCCGGACGCACCAGAGTGAGCACGCCACCCTTTTTCAGGCCGGGGCATTCTTCTTCGCCTTTGACTTCGACGTTGATGAACAGGTTGATCTTGGTGGTCCGCTTCAGGCGCATCAGGTCGACGTGCGTGGGCAGGTCCTTCACAACGTGGCGCTGTACGTCGCGGCAGATCACACGCACGTCGTCGTGGCCTTCAACCTTGAGGTTGAACAAAGTCGCTTTGAAGCGGCCCTGACGCAAACGGGTCAGCAGCTTGTTGAATGGGATGTTGATCGGCAGCGGCTCGTTGTCACCACCAAATACAATTCCAGGAACCATGCCATCGCGGCGTGCTTGACGAGCGGCGCCCTTGCCTGTCCCCGTACGTACCTGGGCTTCAAGATCAGGAATCTCTCCGGCCATTTTAGTCTCCAATTGATTAGGGCGGGAATCCT
>Ga0209345_10004191_pt1 | contig 14117 bp, 18 predicted proteins | sample Cruoilmetagenom7_FD_187294 | JGI IMG/M metagenome (GOLD analysis project Ga0209345, IMG submission 187294) | Oil polluted marine microbial communities from Coal Oil Point, Santa Barbara, California, USA - Sample 7 (SPAdes) (version 2) | ecosystem: Environmental > Aquatic > Marine > Oil seeps ... | reverse complement strand
CCTATCGAAAAAATAATGTAAATTTACCTGAACTAACGATTTAAAAACAGACCTAGTTCAAACTATTTTTTTGCCTTCTAAACGGCTAAAAAAAATCCTTTGAACGTCTAAATAAGAACAAAAAAAAAGGTCAACCTATTTCAGTATAATACATACTTTGGTATTGGATTCTTATCTAGAAGTAGCTGCTGAAGATCTAGGCTATAAATCTGTGGCTGAACTAAAAAAAAAGTTAAGTATAAAGCCTTAATTAAAGCTAAAGAAAAATCTAAGGGATTTGCGTCTTTAACAACTATAACCCATTGTTTTGGACTTAAACGCGATGCGTATTATAAATACAAATCTAGAGCTGATATGCGTTTAAAACTAGAACAACAGATTATAAATATTGTTAGACAAAGACGCAAATCCCTTCCTAGAGAAGGCGTGCGTAAGCTTACAAAATCTTTAGATGTAGATTTTAATAAAGCCAATATTAAAGTTGGTAGAGACACTTTATTTAATGTGCTTAGAAAACACCAAATGCTGACACTTAGAAAGCAAACCAGTGCTAGAACCACTAACTCTTATCATCGTTTTTATAAGTATAGCAATATTATAAAAGACCTTGAAGTGACTAAGCCTAACCAAGTATGGGTATCTGATATAACATACATTAGAACCATAAAAGGGTTTTGCTATTTGGCTTTAATAACCGATATGCATTCAAGGAAAATAGTTGGTTATGACCTTAGTGATAGTCTGGAACTAAAAGGATGTGTAAGAGCCCTTAAAAAGGCTATTTATCAAGCTAAAAACATCAATGGGCTTATTCATCATTCAGACAGAGGAATACAATATTGTAGCAATGTATACACACAAATACTCAAAAGAAAAAAGATAGATATTAGTATGACCGAAGAAAATCATTGTTACGAAAATGCCATGGCTGAACGTGTAAACGGAATATTAAAAGATGAATTTTATCTCGATCTAACCTTTGATAACGTGGCTCATGCAAAAAGAGCTGCAAAAAATGCAATTAATTTATATAATGAAGTAAGATTACACTTATCTTTAGATTATAATACACCTAATATGGTATATAAATTATCAGCTTAAAAACAATTTTAACCTGTAGCCATATTTCAGGACTAGACATTTGACGCAACCAAATGAACATTTTAACACCTGATTAAAAAAATTAATTATGAAAAAAATAACTTTAATATTACTAATTGGAGTAATTTTATTGTCTTGTAACAAGGATGATGATGAAACTGTGACTGAAATAAATATTGATATTTTAAACACAGAGAACTATGAATATAATGTAGGATCTTTTGGTATTGAAGATGGTGCCCGAATTAATATACAGGCGGAACACTATGAAATAAGCGAATTGAATAGGGATACTGTTAGTCAAATAATTTATATGTACAAACCACAAATAGGATACGTCGGTTCGGATTTTGTTGAAATAAGAACGGCTCGTGGTTCTGATGGATCGAATGAAGGAAGCAATATAGATTATGTGAAAATCACATTTGAAGTGACTGAATAAAAAACAAACTTAAGACGTATATAATTCAGCGTGGCTGATTTAATAGTTTAATATTTTTGATTATACAAACTTCTAATAATACCATCTGAAAGTCCAATTTTAGGAACGTAAATGTTTTTAGCCTTCGACCATTTCATAGCCGACAAATATATTTTTGTTGCAGGAATAATTACATCGGCACGGTCAGGATTCATATTTAATTCGAAAATACGCTCTTCGTAATTTAGGTTTTTAATTCTTCTGTAATAAGAAGAAAGATACAAGTAACTTAATGGGGCACCTATTTTTTTATCACTACTCTTGTAAATACTATTTATATTTCCACCAGATCCTAATAAGGCTATATCTGAATATTTTCGAGTTCTAGATTTAATCCAATGTTCAACTTCTTTCCAAACATCCTTAGAAACCATATTATTAATGATACGTACCGTACCTAATTTAAAAGAACGAGAATCGACAACATGCCCATTTCCATAGATTGTAAATTCAGTACTTCCTCCCCCTACATCTACATATAAATAAACTTTATCATCTTGAACAAAAGCATCTAAATCGGTAGTAGCAATTAAAGCTGCTTCATCATTACCATCGATGATGTCAATCTTTATTCCAGTTTGCTCTAGTATTTTACTTACTATTTCATTACCATTTTCTGCATCCCTCATTGCTGAAGTAGCACAGGCTCTATATTTTTTGACATAGTGCGTTTTCATGATAAGTTGATAGGCGTTCATAGCATCTACCATTCTTGAAAAATTACCTTCAGAAATATTACCATTCACAAACACATCTTCCCCCAAACGAATTGGAACTCTTACTAAAGAAGTTTTTTTAAAATGTGTTTCAGCTCCTTCTTTATCAATAACTGTTACAATTAACAATCGTATAGCATTAGATCCTATATCGATAGCAGCATATTTTTCGATAGAAAGTTTACTCATACATCACTTATTTAAAGTCTCTCGGATAAAATGTTTTTTTGGTTTTACCTGTACTAATCTTAGCCCAAGAATCTTCTTTAAAATGAAGAACTACAAAACCACAAGTTGGTAAGTTGTCTATATAGTCTGATCCCAACATATTTGCAATTGAAGTAAATGCATGATTATGACCAACTATCATTACCCTATCATATGAATCATCTAATGAATTGATAATATTCATAACTTGCTGACCACTGAAGTCATATAACTCATGATCTGTTTTAAAATTCTCATCACTTACTTGAAATGCATCTTTAAAATATTGAGCAGTAGATAAGGCTCTATTTGCATCACTAGAAATAATTAACTCTGGAGGCTTCACAGCATCTTTTAAATGCTCTGAAAGCAATTTTGCATCTCTTTTTCCTCGGCCTTTTAAAGGACGTTGATGATCAATAACATCATGTTTCCATGAAGATTTAGCATGCCTGAGTAGATATAATTTTTTCATAACTTTAATATTAAGGAGCTAAACGTTCTATTTTCCAATCATAATTTTCGAGTGTATATCGAATTCGATCATGCAATCGATTGGGTCTTCCTTGCCAAAATTCAATAACACTTGGAGATACTAAATAACCACCCCAATGTTTTGGTTTAGTTACTTCTTTCTCTTCATATTTCTTTTCCAATTGCTTCAATTCATTTTCTAAAACCTCTCTATTCTCGATCACATCACTCTGGCTAGAAACTATAGCTCCTAGTTTGCTTCCCAAGGGTCTAGAATTAAAATAATTAGTTGAGTCTTGTTCGGTTGTTTTGGTAGCAATCCCTTTTATGATAATTTGCCGTTCCATGCCTGGCCAAAAGAAGGACAATGAAACTTTCTCATTTTGTTCTATCGATAATCCTTTTTCACTTAAATAATTGGTGTAAAAATAAAAACCATATTCATCATATTCTTTTAGAAGCACTACTCTACCCTTAGGAAACCCATCAAGTCCCAAGGTTGTTAATGTCATAGCATTTACTTCGTCTATAGTTTCTGAATTTTTTACTTCATAAAACCATTTTCTGAATTGCTGCAAAGGATTAGAATCAACACTACTTTTTGTTAATTCTCCTTTTGTATAATTTCTTCGATAATCTTGCAAATTATCACGCATACGTTAAACTTTATAGTGCAAGTTACGAGTTTTAAGTAGGAAGTAAAATTAGTTTATATTTAAATTTAGGTTAAATTATAAACAACATTAAATTTCAAAAACAGCTCCGTCTTTTGCTAATTCAACATTAGAAAAAACTTCTTGTGCTTCTATTCTGAAAGTTTCATAGTTTCCATAACGTCCCGAATAATGCCCCAATATTAGTGTTCCAACCTTAGCTTCATCAGCAATCATAGCAGCTTCACGCGCAGTACTGTGTTTTGTTCGTTCACATAAATGTTGGTGTTCATTTAAAAATGTAGCTTCGTGATAAAGAGCTTTTACATTTTTTATCTGCGGAATAATTTGTGGGAAATAAACTGTATCACTACAAAATGCATATGATTTTGAAGGCGGAGGGGCTAATGTTATTTTTTTGTTATCTATTAATACCCCATCTTCATTAGTTACATCAAATCCTTGTTTAATTTTAGTATAATAACTCATACTAACATTTGCTTTTTTAACAGCTTCAATATTTAGTTTCCGTTCATTTTCCTTTTCTTGAAATAAAAAACCATTGGTATACACGCGATGATTTAAAGGAATTGTAGTGACAATAACTTTTTCATCTTCAAAGACTAATTCAGGTTCATTTGAATCTAGTTCATGAAAAAGTAAATTATAATTCGTCCAACTTTTACCTAATTTTAACTGAAGTGTAATTGCCTCTTTTATTCCTTTAGGTCCATAAATGTGTAAATCTGCTTCTCTTCCTAGTAAACGAAAAGTTGAAATTAAACCAACTAATCCAAAAAAATGATCTCCATGTAAATGTGAAATAAATACATGTTTAATTCTTGAGAATTTCACATTAAACCGCCTTAATTGAACTTGAGTGCCTTCAGCGCAATCTATTAGAAACAGATGTCCTTTAATTTCTAGAACTTGTGACGTTGGGTTTGCATCCCATCTTGGAGTTGCAGAATGACAGCCTAAAATTGTGAGTTTCAAAGAATGATTTTTAAAATCCTAATTCGCGTTCAATGTTTTCCATTTCTATTAAATCTTCTGCTTCTTGAAGTGTAGGTACTACAGATAATTCATCGGGTAAATCGTCTGGAGATATTGCATCATTAACAATTACAAATGACTGATTATCTTCTCGATGATTATTTGAAACGTTAAGAAATAACAGTAATTGTTCTAAGGTTAATTCTTTATAATTTAATAAATCAATCACTACATTCTGTCCTGTATTTTTCTTCGGAATTATATATTCTAAATAAGATGCGAAGTCTTTAATATCAGATCTTTCATCTTCTAAAACAATGAAATTATCATGCGCTCTAATCTTCATTTTTTTCGATTTTTGATGCTAATAAATATAATACTGCCATTCGTATTGCGACTCCATTCTGAACTTGATCCAAAATAATAGCTTGCTTACTATCGGCTACATCGCTAGTAATCTCTACTCCTCTATTAATTGGACCTGGATGCATTACGATAATTTCTTTATCTAAGGAATCTAGCATTGATTTATTAAGTCCGAATTGTTGCGTATATTCTCTAGTTGTAGGGAAATAACTAATATCCATACGTTCATTTTGCACACGTAACATATTTGCTACATCACACCATTCTAGGGCTTTACGCAGGTTTGTTTCAACTTTAACTCCTAAGGATTCAATGTGTTTTGGAATTAATGTTTTTGGACCACAAACTTTCACTTCTGCTCCTAATTTTTGTAAAGCAAATATATTTGATAATGCGACTCTTGAATGAAGAATATCACCAACAATGACTACTTTTTTACCAGCAACATCACCTAATCGGTCTCTAATTGAATAGCTATCTAATAAAGCTTGGGTTGGATGTTCATGCGCTCCATCACCTGCATTTACAATACTTGCATTGATATGTTTCGAAAGGAAAACACCTGCACCAGGATTTGGATGACGCATCACAACCATATCAACTTTCATTGATAGAATGTTATTTACAGTATCTATTAAAGTTTCTCCTTTTTTTACTGAAGAAGAAGATGCCGAAAAATTAATTACATCGGCTGAAAGTCTTTTTTCCGCTAACTCGAATGAAAGTCTTGTTCTTGTACTATTTTCAAAAAATAAATTAGCAATGGTAATATCTCGTAGTGAAGGAACTTTTTTAATGGAACGATTGATCACTTCCTTAAAATGATCTGCTGTTTCGAAGATTAAATGAATATCATCTTCAGTAATGTATTTAATTCCTAATAAGTGTTTTACACTTAATTCACTCATAATTAATTATTTATTAAATAAACAGCATCTTCCCCGTCATTTTCCTGCCAGCACACTTTTACTTTTTCTTTATTTATAGCATCTACTTGTCTTCCTCTATAATCAGGCTGAATAGGTAAATGTCTACTAAATCTTCTATCGATAAATGTTAACAATTCAATTTCTAAAGGTCTCCCAAACGATTGAACTGCTGTTAATGCAGCTCGAATACTTCTACCTGTATATAATACATCATCAATAAAAACGACTTTTTTATCTTCAACAATAAAATCGATTTCAGTTTTATTAGCTTCTAATGTCTTATCACTACGTCTAAAATCATCTCTATAGAATGTGATATCCAAATACCCCAACTGAATATTTTTCACCTTATAATCATTTTCAAGCAATGATTTAAGTCTTTCCGCTAAGAAAATTCCTCTAGGTTGTATCCCTATAAGTACTGTGTTTTGAAAAGAGTCGTGGTTTTCTATTAATTGACAAGCCAAACGATGAAGTGCAATTTGTACTTCTTTTGCGTTGAGTAACACTTTTTGGCTCATAGGATTCTAAACAATTGTTCAGGATACAAAAGTAGTACTTTTTAATTTATGTTCAGAAATATTATAGGAATGAATTTATTAGAATCTTTAAGCTTGTTTCATAAAAAAAGCCTTTCATTTCTGAAAGGCTTTTAAATATTAAAATTTCAAGGAATTAACTCTTCCCGTCTAATTTATCTTTAAGTGCTTGTAAAGCTTCATTAGCATCTCCTAAAGTAGGTTTAGACTCTTCAGCTTGTGCAGCTTGCTTCTTAACAGCAGCTTTAACAATCTTAGCTTCTTCTTCTTTATGGATAGCCATATGAGAAGCAACTACTTTCTTAAATTCTTTATTGAATTCAATAATTTGTAATTCTGCTTCTTCACCTTTAGTAAGGTTTGTTCCGTCTTCTTTTTCTAAGTGACGTGTTGGAATAAACGCTGAGATATCTTCGTTAAAGTTAACGATTGCACCTTTATCAACTAAATCAGAAATTGCAGCAGTATGCTTAGATCCTACAGCAAATTCTTCTTGATATTTATCCCAAGGGTTTTCAGTAGTTTGTTTATGACCTAAACTTAATTTACGTCCTTCAACATCTAATTCTAATACAACTACTTCTAACTCTTCTCCAATTGTAGTAAACTCACTTGGATGCTTCACTTTCTTAGTCCAAGAAAGGTCACTAATATAAATAAGACCGTCAATACCTTCTTCTAACTCAACGAATACACCGAAGTTAGTGAAGTTACGAACCACTCCTTTATGTTTAGATCCTACAGGATATTTTGTAGTGATATCCGTCCAAGGGTCTTCAGTTAATTGTTTGATACCAAGAGACATTTTACGTTCATCTCTATCCATTGTTAATACAACAGCTTCGATTTCATCTCCTACAGATACGAAATCTTGTGCAGAACGTAAATGCGTTGACCATGACATTTCACTTACGTGAATTAATCCTTCAACACCTTGAGCAACTTCGATAAATGCACCGTAATCAGCGATTACAACAACTTTACCTTTTACTTTATCTCCAACTTTAAGTTCTTCACCTAAAGCATCCCAAGGATGAGCACTTAATTGCTTAAGACCTAATTGGATACGAGATTTATTTTCATCAAAATCAAGAATTACAACATTTAATTTTTGATCTAATTCAACGATTTCATTTGGATGGTTAATACGAGACCATGAAAGATCTGTAATATGAATTAATCCATCAACTCCACCAAGATCAACAAACACACCATAAGAAGTAATGTTTTTAACAACACCTTCTAATACTTGTCCTTTTTCTAATTGACCAATGATTTCTTTTTTCTGTTCTTCAATATCAGCTTCGATAAGTGCTTTATGAGAAACAACAACGTTTTTAAATTCGTGATTAATTTTCACAACTTTAAATTCCATTGTTTTTCCAACATACACATCGTAGTCACGGATTGGTTTCACATCAATTTGTGAACCTGGTAAGAATGCTTCAATTCCGAAAACATCTACAATCATACCACCTTTAGTACGACATTTAACAAATCCATTAACGATAGTAGCTTCATCATGTGCAGCATTTACTCTATCCCAAGCTTTAATAGTTCTAGCTTTACGGTGAGATAATACTAATTGTCCTGTAGCGTCTTCACGTACATCAATTAATACTTCAACCTTGTCACCAACTTTTAAATCTGGATTGTAACGAAATTCGTTTAATGATACAACACCTTCAGATTTTGCGTTGATGTCAATAATTGCATCACGATCTGAAATGTAAACGACAACACCATCAACAACTTCATCATCTAAAGTATCAACGAAATTTTCAGCTACTAACTTTTCAAACTCTTCTAGTTTTCCATCATCAACAGGATCAATTCCTTCTTGATAATTTTCCCAGTTAAAGTCTTCTAAGAATTTTTTTGGATCTCTTTCTTTTAAAGAAAGCTCTTTTTTTGGTTCTTGTACAGTTTCCTGAACTTCCGCTACAGCAACTTCTTGTACTTCTTCTTTTGTTTCTTTTTTAGCCATGTGCTAATTGTGTTTTCAACTTAAAACCGTTGAAAACAAACGATTTGTATTCTGTACTTCACATATAACAAAGGCGGCTTTAGTACAGAAGTGTTTATATATTTATTTTATTATTCCCTTTCTATTATTGATAATGCCGCTAAAAGGGCTGCAAAAATAAGATTTATTTATTGATTTTCAAAGGGTTTGCGAAATTTAGATCTCACAAAAAAAGCAGCTCAATGAGCTGCTTTTAATTATATTATTAAGTTTATTGCCTAAGGTACTATATCAGTATAGATTTCTCCAGTTCTACCATTCCATGCCCATGTTCCAGAAGCCATTGGTGTACAAGCGTTATCAGCATAAGGATCTTGGAAATCTGCAATCATATTCCATGTTGCCGGATTAGAACCTATATTTGTTGTCTGTGCCCAAGTAGTAATCGCATTTGGTGATGTTATTCCTCCTACAAAACCTATTGTAGGAATCCAAACCGCTGGGCCTCCACAAGGAGAAAAGTCAAAGGGTTCCATTGTAGTATCTGTAAACATCGCACCTCCACGTGTAATTAAAACACTTGTAATACCTTCTCCACCAAATCCATTTGGTGACACAATTGTACCATCAGCTATAAGGTTCCAAGTTCCGTTAAATGCAGGATTACTTGTTTGAAGCCAAGCACCTGTTCTTGCAGCTGGCATTCTTGTAGTTGTATGCTTAAATACTTGAGAAAAATATTCTTGGTTATTTAAAACAACATCGCTTACTATAACATTATTAAAGTCTGAAAGGTCAACTTTTAAACTTCCTTCTGCTCCACTAAAGTGATATACAGCATTAAGATTGTTTTCGTTAGCAACTAATTTAAATTGAGTACCATCTGCCATTTCAAGACTAGCGATGTAATTACCATCATTCCCTACATTAAGATTTAAATATCCTCTAGACATTCCTTCTTTTGCAGCTACAAGACCACGGTAAAGTCCTTTTTCGCTATTGTCAAATGCAGCTTTTGGAGCTTGACCTTTATCTTCTTTTTTTATAAGACCTTTATTACTTGAAGCAAATACTCCGCTTAATTCTTCACTCTCTATAGTTTTGCTAAGGTTTGCTTCTTCTACAGTATCTACTTGATCTTTTGAACAAGAAATAACAAGTGTTGTTGCAAGTGCAAGCGCTAAAAATTTAATTATTAATTAGTTTTTATTCCCGCGAATATAAAATTTAATTTTTATGAAACAAATAATTAATTTTATTAAAGTTGTGAATTACGTATAAATACGTATACTAACTTTGCTTTTGAAATCACCATAAATTAATTAATACATGCTGACAAATATCATAGGGCAATTTCACTTAGTTTTTAAACTTTGTGAAAAATCTTCAATATGAATCTTCCTTACGCAGAGCCTTATAAAACAAAAATGGTTGAATACATTAAGCCTTCAACCATCGAAGAACGCAAACAATGGATAAAAGAAGCCGATTATAATCTGTTTAATTTAACTTCAGATAAAGTCTTTATAGATTTATTGACTGATTCTGGAACAGGTGCTATGAGCGATAAGCAATGGGCTGAAATGATGATAGGCGATGAAAGCTATGCAGGTTCACAATCATTTTTAAAGTTGAAAGAAACAGTTAATCAAATTACAGGGTATTCTTATTTTTTACCCACACACCAAGGAAGAGCTGCTGAAAATGTATTGTTTTCAGTATTGGTAAAAGAAGGAAATATCATTCCAGGAAATTCACATTTTGATACAACTAAAGGTCATATTGAATTCAGAAAAGCAACCGCTTTAGATTGTACCATAGATGAGGCTTTTGATACTACCGTATATCATCCGTTTAAAGGAAATGTAAATATTGAAAAATTAGAAGCTGCCTTAAAAAATGATACAGAAAACAGGATTCCTTTTGTTATTGTAACCATTACTTGTAATTCGGCTGGAGGTCAACCTGTTTCTATAGAGAATATTAAGCAAGTATCTGAAGTCTGTAAAAAATACGATACTCCTTTATATTTTGATGCTGCACGTTTTGCTGAAAATGCCTATTTCATAAAAATTAGAGAGGAAGGATATCAAGACAAAACCATCAAAGAAATAGTAAAAGAACTATTTTCTTATGCAGATGGTATGACCATGAGTGCAAAAAAAGATGGTCTTGTAAATATGGGTGGATTTATTGCTTTAAACAATGAAGAAGTTTATAAAAAAGCAACGGTATTTAATATTATGTATGAAGGCTTTATAACCTATGGAGGGCTGAACGGACGTGATATGGGGGCTTTAGCAGTAGGCTTAGATGAAGCTACCGAATTCGATTATCTAGAAACTAGAATAGAACAAGTTGCATTTTTAGGGCAACAATTAGTCGATGCAGGAATTCCAGTACAGCAACCCTTTGGCGGCCATGCTATCTTTTTAGATGCTAATAAATTTGTACCAACCATTCCACGTAATGAGTATAGAGCACAAGCCTTAGCCATCGAATTATATATAGCCGGCGGAATTAGAAGTGTTGAAATTGGAACCATCCTAGCAGATAGAGATCCTTTTACGCATAAAAATCGCTATCCAGAATTAGAACTCGTTAGATTGGCAATTCCGCGTAGAACCTATTCTTTAAACCATATGCGTTATATCGCAGCAGTGTTAAAAAATATTTACGCTTCTAGAGACCAAGCTAAAAGGGGATATAAAATTATAGATGAAGCCCCAATCATGAGGCATTTTACTGTAAAATTAGAAAAGTTAATAGATTAGAACTACTCGATTCTAAATCCGTTAGTTACTGATTTATTAGGGCTTATAAGTGTTACATCTTTTCCTTTAACAGCTCCTAACACCAAACATTCACTCATGAAGTTAGCGATTTGTTTAGGTGAAAAATTTACAACCGCAACAATCTGGGATCCAATAATTTCTTCTTTAGAATAAAGACTTGTAATTTGAGCAGAACTACGTTTTATACCGTATTTTTCTCCAAAATCTATCGTTAATTTATAAGATGGGTTTCTAGCTTCTGGAAAATCATGTGCTTCAAGGATAGTCCCAACACGCATTTCTATTTTCTCAAAATCATTCCAAGTTATTTCGTTCATTTTTTTCAAACTTTAATAAAACGCAAATTTAAAAAATTTCATTCATAAATAATAGCCAAAATAAGTTTGTTTCTTTGTAAATTCAATCATTCAAAATAAAAATTATATTATGTCCTTGACTCCTTCAAATATGATGCCTTTAGGTACGAAAGCTCCTGATTTCAAACTTCAAGATACAGTTACTTTAGATAACTACGCCTTAAATGACATTAAAGGGGAAAAAGGAACTTTGGTCATGTTTATTTGTAATCATTGTCCTTTTGTAAAACATGTTAATGAGGAGATTGTTAGAATTTCGAATGATTATCGAGTGCATGGATTTGGTATTGTTGCTATTAGTAGTAATGATGCTGATAATTATCCTGAAGATGCACCTTCAGAAATGCATAAAAACGCTCAGAAGCATAACTTTACATTCCCTTATTTATACGACGAAAGTCAGAAAGTAGCTAAAAGTTATGATGCTGCTTGTACTCCCGATTTCTATTTATTTGATTCAGAATTAAAATTAGTATATCGAGGACAATTAGATAATTCTCGCCCTGGAAATGGCATTCTTGTAAACGGTAGAGACCTTAGAGAAGCCTTTGATAATATTTTAAATAATCATCCGCAACGTAAAGATCAAAAACCAAGTATTGGTTGTAATATAAAATGGAAATAGAAATAAGTTTTTCTTTAATTAACGAGTCGTACATTACATTTGGGCGACTTTTTTTATACCTTAGTGTTTCAAATAAGAACGTATGGAAATTATTATTTCAGTTTTAATCAGCATTGTAGCCCTACTCCACCTATATTTTATGTATTTCGAAATGTTTGCATGGACAACCATTGGTAAAAAAACGTTTCGTCAATTTCCGAAGGAATTATTTGAACCCACCAAACCACTTGCAGCAAATCAAGGATTATACAACGGTTTTTTAGCTGCTGGGCTTATTTGGTCTTTCTTTATCACAGATGAGCTATGGAAAACCAATGTGGCGCTTTTCTTTTTAAGTTGTGTAGCGATAGCAGGAATATATGGTACTTTAACAGCATCTAAAAAGATATTCTTTGTTCAAGCCTTGCCAGCTTTAATTGCTATTGTTCTTTTACTCTTACATTAATACCAAAGCAGCTTTATTCATTGAAGTGTCAAATTCATGTATGTTCCAATCACTGTTAGTAAAAGTGGCTATTCCACCTTTTTTATACTTATACACTTGAAACTTACTTTTTTCATCCCATTCCCACTTAATTTTTGTAGCTTTTATAATTTTTAAATAAGTTGTTGCTTCATGAATGATTCTAGGGTTCCAAATACTTAATTGATTATTATTCTCGAATATAATTTGCAAGCTATTTTCTTCTTTTAAAAAATTGACTTCTTTTATTTTATTCTCCTTATCTAAATCTCTTTTATTCCAATCGCCCCAAATCCTAATTTTACCTGAATCAATTAATTGATCATTTTTTTTAAAATTATCTACAAATTCTTGAACCGTTAGGCTTTTAACTCCACTACCTGGTGTAGGCTCTAATTGGTCCATATCTGAAGAAGATTCATTTTCGGAGAGCACTTCTAAAATACCTCTTCGCATTATATAATTAAATACCTTATAGCTTATTACCGCTCCAATAATTAATATGGATACTCCAACGACGATTGCAAGATTAGGAGGTAAATCATTATAAAATATTACTGCTATTATCCCAAAACCTATAAAAGTAAAAATAGATTTAATGATTGCAGAAAAAGTATTGATGAAGGTTTTCATGTACTACACTATAGTTGGTTCTTCTAATTAGTAGTTATTTATGAAAAAAGTTACTCTTTAATTAATTTCTTAATAATAGAATTTCCTTGCATGCCTTTTAACTTAATAAAATACAACCCTTGTTGTAATTGCTGAATGTTCATTGAATTGATTCCTTCTGAATCAATTTCAGAAATCACCAACTGCCCTAATTGATTCATTATTTCTACTGAAACAATTGAAGCATTCGATTGAATGTTTAAAAATCCATTGGTAGGATTTGGATATATTTTTAAATCATTTAACGCATGATCCAAAATTGATAAAAATAAAAATCACTATATTTATACTTCCTTTCTAAGGTAGCCGCGGCACTACACTCCCCAGTTTTTAAATAGAATTTATTCATATTTAAAAACTTTTTTTATGTCAAATTTAACCGAGAACAGAATCAACAGGATTCTAAACGAAACTGCAATGACCAATGCGTTATCGGCTATTACCAACCTCGAAACCGAATTGCCTGAAGGCTCACTAGACGACGCACAACGCGACACGTTTAGAGCCATTAATGTGCAAAACAAAGTCTTTACTGAAGATGTAATGGTAGAGATGAAAAACAACGGAGCGACCATATTACCGCCCTATCTTGATGTTTCACTTTTAAAAAATGATTTCGATTTGTTTGAACAATTAGACACTTTGGAAAGTCGAATGGTCAATGCCGTACGCAAGATTGCAGATTTAAAACGCATTGCAGGGCATGAAGCCTATAGTTTTGCCTTGAGTGTGTACAAAAATTACGATGCCGCCAATCAAGCAGGTATACCAGGCGCTA
>Ga0209345_10004190_pt1 | contig 14120 bp, 11 predicted proteins | sample Cruoilmetagenom7_FD_187294 | JGI IMG/M metagenome (GOLD analysis project Ga0209345, IMG submission 187294) | Oil polluted marine microbial communities from Coal Oil Point, Santa Barbara, California, USA - Sample 7 (SPAdes) (version 2) | ecosystem: Environmental > Aquatic > Marine > Oil seeps ... | reverse complement strand
CGCCAGCTATATCTCCGGCGAACTCGCCGACTACATCAAGGACAACGATATGAGCCACGTCAGAGGCGCCCCGTATCATCCGCAAACACAGGGCAAAATCGAACGCTGGCATCAGACGCTCAAGAACCGGATATTGCTGGAACATTACTTCTTGCCCGGAGACCTTGAGCGGCAAATTGAAAGCTTTGTGGAGCACTACAATCACGAACGTTACCACGAGAGCATCAACAATCTGACGCCCGCAGACGTATACTTCGGGCGCGGACAATCAATCTTAAACAAAAGGGAAAGGACAAAACAGAAAACTATCGAACATCGGCGCTTGCAATACCGCAAAGCCGTCGCTTAATATTAGTCAACAATAGATGAGCAAACTCTCTCTTAGTGCAGGCCTAAATCTGTGCCATTTTATATGAAGACGGACAGCAATGAACAAGTTCAGAGCAGAAAAATCTCTGCAGAAACTCGTCTCAATTCATGCACAATTTTACAATCACTTTAACCAAGAACGACATCTAAACCGCAGAGAAAATTTTAAGAAATATCGAGATTCAGTGTTAGCCGAGTGGAGACAAATTGCAACTTAAATTCATGCTAAAATCATTTCTTACAATCTAATTATTTTCCTATGAAAATGCAGCGCTGAAGTCAGACTGGCGTTACCCCCACAATTGCGATTTGAAAATATCAACAACTCCAGACTTGTAATTCAAGCCGTGGCGGCGGTCATACTTCAAGGCCAACGGGCCATCGATATCAGCAAAATCACACAAATTTGCCAACACGAATGCAGGCGCCATAGCCAGGGACGTGCCGCCCATATTGCCAACCATCAATTTACATCCTTTGTATTTCGCCGCCCGTGCAAGACGTAACCCCTCCGTCAAGCCACCGGTTTTGTCGAGCTTAATGTTGATCATATCATACCGATCTGCCGCAACGTCCAATTCGCCTGTATGCAAGCAGGATTCATCTGCAGCTAACGTGATCGGGGATTTAAAGCCTTCCAGCGCCTGATCTCCACCGCGTGCTAATGGTTGCTCAATCATCTCAATGTTGAGCGTTGCGCAGTCCCGTATAACTCCTTGTAGCACATCAAAACTCCAGCCTTGATTGGCATCAACAACGATCTTGGCATCGGGGCGAGCGGCGCGAATAGCGGCCAGACGTTCAACAGGGCTATCGGCGTCGAGTTTTATTTTTAGGATAGGAAACTCCGCAGCCATCGTTGCATGAGCCACCATCGCTTCTGTTGAGGCTTCAATGCCGATAGTGTAAACTGTCGCAATCGGTTTTGGATCGACCCCAGTCAGCTGCCAAATTGATTTGCCAGACTGTTTGGCTTCTAGATCCCAAAGCGCACAATCGATTGCATTTCGGGCGCCGCCAGCAGGCATTATCGTTTGCAACTCGTCTCGGGTTATGCCTTTGCATATTTTATCCGCTACTTCATTTACTTGCGCCTGAATACTGGTTGTAGTCTCGCCCTTATAATACACACCCTGCGCTTCACCACGACCCACACATTTACCGTCAAAAAGCTCAACAACCAAAGCATCTGTCTTATGCCAAGTTTTTCCAGTGATGCGAAAAGGGCGCTTTATCTCCCACTCTTCAAGATGCATAGATAACTTCATAATCGTTCCTTAATTGAAAGTGTTTTTGAATGTTTTTTGAATGTTTTTTACGATAAGGCCGCACCCGTTGGCAATCGGATCAATACAAGGAAGATTAGTTTTCAACGACAAGGCCGTAAGATAGGAAACGCGGTAAGCCTCAGGTATCGTCGAAGTGTTGACACTTACTCCAACACATTGAATGGCAGGATTCGTTAGGCTTCCCTCCAATATGTTTCGCTTGATGCAGTCGTTCACAGACGGAATTGGGAAGCCTGTCCAGCCGGAAATCTCCGTTCGACTCGCATCATGACAAACCACGATTGCATCCGGTTGTGAACCATGCAGCAACCCCAGACTAACACCGGCATATGCGGGATGAAACAATGAACCTTGCCCCTCAATTATATCAAAGTGGTCATCGTCGTTATCAGGGCAAACCATCTCTGCAGCGCCAGAGAGGAAATCCGAGACAACGGCGTCGATGGGTACGCCCTCGCCAGCAATCATAATCCCGGTTTGTCCTGTTGCCCGGAACGTCGATTTCATACCAACATCTCGCATGGCCTTATTAAGTGCCAGTGCAGAGTATTTTTTACCAACCGCACAATCAGTTCCGACCATCAATACCCGCTTACCTCGACGTTTCTTACCTGTGCCAACAGACAAATTCGATGGCGGAGTGCGAACATCGATTAACCGCGCACCTGATTTTTTCGCTGCATCGACAATCGCTGGCATATGGGCCAGTTTAACGTGCAGACCGCCGACAATATCAAGTCCTGCCCTCGCAGCTTCTTCAATGACCTGCCACCACGCATCAGGGATATTTCCACCAATTGGCGCTACACCAATGATCAAACTTTTCACCCCCGCCGCGACAGCGTCGGGTATAGATAAATCTGGCACGCCCATATCAGCCGCACGACATGAGAGACGTAGCTGTCCGGCAACTAGATCATGTCGCCACTGAACAATACCAAACCCTGTTTTTGCGTACGCCTCTTCTGCAACATCGCCAATAAATATAAGATAAGGCGCGTTCAGGCTAATAGTTACTATATGATTGTTTACAGAAGACTTTTGCATACTTTATTACTTTCGTTGGACTTCGGCAGCGCTACTCGTGCGCCGAGCAATCCGCCCACCGATATGGGCGAAGGATGGGCGGCCTTCTTCATCGAAATCGCTAAAACTGATTTCTGTAAGCATACCATTTTCGGAGTTTTTCATTACAAAGCGATTAGCATTAATTGGTTTTAGCTCGGCCGGTAGAATGTTTTGAGCATCCAGGTCTATACCTTCAATTGGGCGCTTTGTTAGAAATAGACGTCTATCCTTTATGAAAATATCAGCCCCCGAAACGAACGCATCATAATGCCCCTCATATAATTCTAACGACAAAGAGAAATCAGAAATGGGCTGAGCCACAATCGGGAGACTTGTATCCGCAAGCTCAGATAATATCTTCGTAAACAGATTGAGGTAGAGCGGTAAGGCAGAACTTAAATTCGCCTGTAGTACGATCGCAAAATCCTTACTGGGTATTATTCGAAAAAATGCATTTTGTCCCATTGTCGCACCGTCATGGCCGAGCAACACATCTCCTGACCAATTATAGCGCATCCAACCAAGACCCAAAGAATTGGTTTTGTCGACGGTAAAGTGATGGCTTTGCATTTGGACAAGGGTTTTTGTGGAAAGGATCGTTTGCCCTCCGAGCTTACCACCGCCCAGCGCCATGCGTGCAAATCTAATGAGATCGCTGGCACTCATGCTCAGTGTTGCCCCTGCCGGAGAGCCTGCCATACTTGAATAAGGCTTCTTGACAGTGCTGATTTCTCCTTCTTTTATTGTGTGGCCCAAAGCGGTTCGAAACCTGAGCGCGTCTTCCGGTAGGGTGAAGGCTTGGTGCATCCCCAGTGGTTTGAATATCCGATCGGACATCAGCTGATCCCAAGTGCGATTGGTCACAACTTCGATAATGCGCCCCGCAATAACCCAACCAGCATTGCAATAGGAGTGCTTCTCACCAACCGGATGAAGGACAGGCAGATAGCGGCACATATCAACGAAGCGCTGATGACGATCTTCACCTCGGCCAGTCTCGATAAATACATCACCGGCCATACCAGAGGTGTGGGTCAGCAAATGCCATAACGTAATTTTCCGCGCAGCGCTCATATCTGCGAGGCCGAATTCCGGCAAATACTTAATGATGGGTACATCTAGCACCAACAGCCCATCTTCGACCAATTGCATCACCAGGGTTGCGGTAAAAAGTTTGGCAATCGAACCTATTTGAAAGGCAGACTCTGTTGTTGCTTCAACTCCAGTATCGACATTCAACAAACCGCTCGCCGCAGTATGAAGTTGCCCATGATGCCAGACTGCAAGCGAAGCGCCGGGAACGTTGTGGGCTTTAACTACTTGTTCAAGCATTGCATCAAGGTCCTTAAGACAGGCCATAATGATCTCTTACGCCAAATTTTTCCTTAGCGTTATAGGGGTTTTCGATATTTAAATGCATAATTATTTTTTTACTTGAGCTAGAAGTTTGCCCATATCGCGTACAAACCAATCGGGCCGCATGGGATGGGCGGCGTGGGGCGTGTTTTCATATTCAACAACGGTGATCAGATCCGGATGCAAGGCGCGGAGCTCTTCATAGAAGATACCTAACTTGAAATCATCTCCCGTAGGGTCAATTATCAACATAGGTACAGATAAATTTCGGTAAGTGATGATTGGATGCACCCGGCGCCATGATTGATGTAGCAAAGGCAGCTTATGGCTTTGCGCCGGCTCCATCGCAGCAACGGTTCGATCACCGAAAAGTTTCGGCCCGTTATAATGAACCCCAAAGGTTCCATCATCGTTTTCTACAATCCAACTGGCGATCATAGGTCCTGTTCCCGGTGGCAAGCTACCACCCCAACTTGGCAAGAAAAAATTTGAAATATACTGAAACCCTTCAAACCGATCTTGAAAAACGGGATCTACGTAGGGCGGTATATCCGCCATATATTCTTTGACTTGTTCGTACAATTTTTCAGTACGCACCTGCACACTGTCAGCACCACCATCTTCGAGCGCTAGCGCTAACGTGCGTTCAGGATAATTTTCATAAAATGTCGTGGCGACACCGCCACCCAAGGACAGACCGCCAATTACTGCTTTACTAATACCGAGCTTATCCAACATAGCGGCGATATCATCGGCGATGTGGGACAAGGAGAAATTGTAATCGTTGACCTGAGTTTGACCATGGCCGCGATAGCTAATAGCATAGACGTGATACCCCGCATCAGCCAACTTCGCTCCAGTATTGCTCATTTCAAACGCAGTACTGGAATAACCATGAGACCAGATTAATGGCGTACCGGAATCGTTGCCCCATTCGAGATAATGCATATTGATGCCGTTAACCTCGATATCACGGCCATGGACTTTGTCGATTTCTAGATATTCCAGATAGCTCGCGGTGACGATACGTTGGTTCTCTTGAGTATCAGGAAAAACGATGGGAACAGGCATTTGCGCGGCCTCACTACTATCAGTGTTTGTTGTTTGAGGATTTGAGCACCCAATCAACCCCAAGAAAGCTGCTATGATCAGAAACACTGTGATATTAGCATTCATAAAATACTCCTTGTGATAGTAATAGGCGATGCGCTAGTTTTACATCTTGCACATCACCATTAATTTGACTTTCTTTGTCTGTTACGTTCTATCGAAAAGTATGGGTTAGATTAAGCCCAACTGTTCTTGGGCGATTAGTGGGAATAGCCCTATAATTCGTACCCGGATTTTGACGGTCAATCAAAAAGGTGACCGCTTCATCAAACAAATTATTTGCGAACAGGGAAATACTATAGCCTTTCTCGTTCACTAACCCAATACGAGCGTCAACTATTTGATAGGAAGGTAGAACCTCTGAATCACGAACAAGGTTGAAGTCGTTATTGCGAGATCCGGTATATTTATACGACAGATTACCAGTCACCTCAAAACCCTTACCGATCGGCTTGTTCCATTCAGCTTGAATTGTAAAGTTTGAATTGGCCGAACCCGGCAGCCGGTCCCCATCATTGATGCCACTTCCCGGTACGCCGGCTGTTGCCGTTCCAATGACGTCAGCACGCATCTTGGCACTACTTAAGGCGCCTGCGAACGAAAGATCAAGATAGTCATTAACTTTTAAGGCCAGCATAGCCTCAACTCCTGCAATCCGAGCCGAGCCTGAATTTTTCGTTTCACGAGCAAAGGTTGTGGGATTCTGTACAACAAGTTGGATATCAGTATAGTCGATTACATAGCCTGAGACATTGGCGGTCAAACGACCATCAATCCAAGTTGTTTTAAACCCTGCCTCATAGTTCCACAAACTATCCGAATCAAAGGTTGAGAACATAGAGATCGCCGTGGGCTTGTTAAATCCACCACGTCGATAGCCAGAAGCTGCCGTTGCGTAGGCGAAAATATCGTCACTAAAGCTATGTTCTAGCGTTGCTTTGTAGGTATTAACATTTTCCTTTGTTTCAAACGGAATATCTACCAATAGATTGGCTCCAGTAAATGCCGAAAATAGACCATCCGCCAGCCTTGAAGTTTGCCCAAATTCAACGTGGGATCGGCGATACCCAAGGGTTAACCTAGTATCTTGCGTAAAGTTGGCACTAACCTCCCCATAAGCGGCGATTTCACTACTGGTTTCTTCACCAATAGCATCAATTAGGCTAGTACCACTAAGGACAGGCAGGAACCCAAACAGCAATTGATCGGGTCCGAGTTGACGGACTTGCTGGTGAAACCCTCCTTCAAAATTCTCATAATAAACACCTGCTATCCAATCAAAAAATTTATCACCACTACTGGAAGACACAAGGCGAAACTCTAGTATATCCGTTTGATTCTCTGGTTGCTCGATACTGGGATCAAGAAAATCACAGGTACATCCGCTTGCAATACCGACAAACTCACGCTGATCAAAAACGAAATTCGTTTTATCCTTGGTACGGGTCGCCAGAAATGTAGCTGCGAAGTCATCAAAATCATAATCCATCTTGAGATTAAAGATTTGCCGGTTGTCGTCAAACTCATTCCTGACACCCCCAATAGCGGTGCGTGCTTCTACATCAGGCGGGCTATCAGGGCCCTCATCACCAGCTACGGCAATATCGCCAGGGTCACGAGTCGTCGTTACCCAATTTAACGCTGAATCAATATTTTGATTTAAGTAAGTTAGCCCTAAGCTAAAATTGTCAGTCGCCTGCCAATGGGCAGCCACCCGACCACCAATAGTTTTTTCGTTGTTAAAATCCTCCACACCCAATTCAGTATTATCAATAAAACCGGAGTTCTCATAAACATAGCCAACACCCCGCACTGCAAACGTATTAGAAAGTGGTAGGTTTATATACCCGTGGCCACCAACATTCGTACCGCCGTCAGTGGTCGTTGACAGATAAGTATTGACACCACCATACGTTGCGGTTGCATCAGGTTTGTTGGTAATGTAACGTACAATCCCGCCCATCGCACTGCGTCCGAACAAAGTGCCTTGCGGGCCTTTCAGAACTTCAACCCTCTCCACATCAACAAGGCGGATCTCTGCTGAACCGCCACCTGTAATACCACCTGGCGTCACAGCAAAGTCATCAAGGTAAGTTGCTATAACAGCGCTACCAGCCTCCTGTGTGGAGGTTGCGACATTGCGAATTATAATACGGTTTCCAGACGCATCACTCCCCCCCAAAGTAATACCAGGAACCAAGTCAACGAATTGCCCAATGCTATTAAATCCTTTTTTCTCAAGCTCTTCACCACCGTAAGCACTAATGGACAATGCTGTTTCTTGAATACTGGTGCTGCGTCTAGTCGCCGTAACGATAACTTCATCTTCACTCGAATTGGCGGCAACTACACCACCCTCTTCATCCTGAGCTAGCGCCGGCACACTTGCCAGCGTTGCCGCCGCAATCAATGCCACTATGCTGATTTGGTTTTTAACGTATATAGTCATGGTAACCCCCTCGACTGTTGATTTTGTTTTGGATAGCTAGAATGTTTCCAAACAATCTACTAGCTATGTAGCGCGCAATATCATTAACTTTACTATCTGTAAAGATTTTTTTTATTAACTCTATATTAATTCTATATTAATTCATAAAAGACTAGCTATTATGTAAGTTTATGTATATCTTTGCATTATAAAATATATATTTATAATAGCTGCTTATAATATTTACATACTGTTAATATTATAATTAATACGCTATTAGTGGGAGCTTACCTGTTGCGAAATTCTTTATTAAACGAAACACCCAATACTATAGGGTATGTGGACCTTCTCTCAGCTCAAGCCGCACACATCGGTGACCGGCGCAACGCGCCACACACACGATTGCGCATTCAAATAGTGACGGCTCAATTGCTGCAAGATACTAGTTATGACAAATTGAGTATTGGCCGTATATGCGAAAAAGTTAACTTGACCCGTCCGGGTTTTTATCTGCACTACCGCAATAAAGAAGAGCTGGTGCTTGACGCTCTGAAGGGGTTGGTGAAAACTGAAGCTCAATTGATGCCATCCTTGATGGATTGCGCCAATTTGAGAGAAGCCATATTTAGAATCTGTGACTGGTATTTTCGGTTTCACGTTCTTGCCGACGGATTGTTTTCAGCAATGATTGCGATGCGTCGCTCAGTACCAGAAGCTGAAGAATTACAAAAGCAGCGTAGTAATAATTTGCATGAGGCAGCGTCCTATCAACTTAAACGCTTTGATCGATACTGTGATATCGAGCCGGACTGGGCGACCTTCGCAGTGGACGCTACCGCCCGCGCTATGGGCGTTACCGCGAGAAGCATGAATAAGCAAGCAGGGCCACGGCCAATGCGTTACACTCATGATGTGGGTCGGCTTGTCGACCTGTTTTCCCGCATGATGTACAGCACTCTATTAAGCGAGACCCCGCCCCTAGAAGAACCAACTCAATAAACAGGAAATTTTCGCCCATGCCGTCAACCATAACCACCCGTTCGAACCAAACCGCAAATACTTCGGCCACTCCGCTAGCGATGAGCCTTGATGAATACGCAAAACGGGATGCATTAGGTTTGATGCAATTATTGAAAAATGGTGAGGTAACGGCGCAAGAGTTACACGATTTAGCTCAGGCGGGGATCGACAGACTCAATCCTGACCTCAATTTTTTGATAAGCCGAACTACACCCAAGGAAATTTCATCTGCCATTGCAGATGCTAACACCCTGTCTCCTTTTGGCGGCCTGCCTTTTTTGGTCAAAGAAGGGAACGGCATGAAAGGTCAACCTCTGGCTTTGGGTACCCGTTTGGCTGATAGGCTAGTTTGCGAAGAGGACAGCGAAATAGTCCGGCGTTTCAAAAAAACGGGTGTTGTTATTTTGGGCAGTACCAATACGCCTGAATTTGGCAATTCGTCAACTACGGAATCCGCACTGCACGGCCCAGTCCATAACCCTTGGAATTTGAAGCATATGTGCGGTGGTTCGAGCGGCGGGGGGGCGGCGGCTGTTGCCGCGGGCATCATTCCGGTTGCTGACACGTCTGACGGAGGCGGTTCAATTCGCACGCCTGCCCATTGTTGCGGTATTTTCGGGTTGAAACCGACACGAGCGAGAACTTCGGTGGGGCCCGGTTTTGGTGGAATTTATTCATTAGGCGTCACTAATGTATCTAGCCGCACAGTGCGTGACTCAGCAGCCTTCCTAGATGAGCTGCAAGGTCCCGAGGTCGGCGCTCTTTACCACGTGACCCCACCCGAAAGACCATTTTTGCAAGAAGTTGGTGCCGATCCAAGACGGTTGCGCATTGCCTTTTCTGCGGCTAGCCCTTCACACGTTACTACTAGCTCAGAGTGCGTAACCGCAGTTGAAAAAGCGGCAACACTCTGTGACGATCTTGGCCATGATGTAGAAGAGGCAGCACCGCTCTATGAATGGGACCAGTTTATGGAACCGTTTTTGGATTTATGGGTTTCCGGTATGCCTTCAAGAGTTGCAATACTCGAAAAAATTTCAGGCAGAAAGGCAGGACCAGACACGCTTGAAATCAGTACACTTGCTTGTCTTGAAGAAGGACGATCGTTGTCGGTAGAGCGCCTAATCAATTCATTAGGGCGCTTACACGCAATTGTACGAAAAGTTGATAACTTCTTCAGCAAATACGATGTATTCATCAGCCCAGTTAATTTGACCCCAGCACCAAAGCTCGGCACCCTTAACGCCAACGCGCCTGGGCTTACCGCTAAGGATTGGTTAGAACAGGCCATATCGCGCCACGCACCATTCCCTCCGATTTTTAACGCTACAGGACAACCCGCAATGTCCGTGCCCCTGCACCATAGTGCAGATGGCTTACCGGTCGGTGTTCAATGCGTCGCGCGGTACGGCGACGAAGCTACATTGTTTCGATTAGCAGCGCAAATGGAAGCTGCCATGCCCTGGATCGACAGGCGTCCACCGCACAGTCTCTTTGCATAATTAAAGGTGAAACATTTAATGAAGAAAAGCATCCAACACCCTATCCCGCGACGCACCCTCGCGGCATTTGCCGCGCCCAATTTCGCGCTGGCTATAATGCACATGCCAGTGCTCTATGTAATCCCAACGCTCTATGCCATGCACACCGAAGTGAGCCTTGCCTCCATAGCCACTATATTGCTGATTGGGCGGCTTTTCGATGCATTAACCGATCCATTGATCGGTTTTTTCTCGGACCGGACAAAATCCCGACTCGGGAAGCGCAAGCCGTGGATGATTTCTGGAACACCCACTGCTATGCTCGCCATTATCTTTCTATTTTCTCCGCCATCAACTGCCGGTGAACTCTATTTCCTTGTATGGAGCATTTTGCTGTTCGCATCCTGGACATTGATTGATATTCCCTATTTGGCCTGGTCATCAGAACTTTCCCACGATTATGATGAGCGCAGCCGCATCATGACATGGCGAGAAATTTTTGGGAATTGCGGCAGCATATTATTCATGGCGGCACCGCTGTTTTTACTACCTTGGACCGGGACTACCGAGATTGGGCTAGAAGTAATGACAATCGCCGCCTGGATGGCTGCGACCACCCTGCCGGTTTTACTCTATTTTGCGGTAAAACACGCACCTGAGGGCAAAGAGGTCTCAATTCGCCCTGTGGAACTAAAAGATTTTTGGATGTCCCTTCGCACCAACAAGCCGCTTTATCGTTGTGTGGCTGGCACTCTCATGGGGGCCATCGGGAGCGGTATGTGGGGGGCGACGTTTTTGATTTTTCTTAGCGCCTATATGGGTATTGCCGACAAGTTTATTTTTATTCTGCTAGCCGCCTGGATCACACGCCTGTTCGTCGCGCCGTTATGTTTAAAATTAATCTACCGCTATGGCAAACACAAAGTATGGGCCGTAGGCATGTTTTGTTCGGCGTTAATTATCCCAACTATTTTACTCATTCCCATAGGAACGATAACATTTCCATTTATGCTCCTATATGCGGTTATATTGGGGGGGACAGAGACCGCTCTGATTGTCGCACCACGAACTATTTTCGGCGATATTATCGACTATGACACTTTAAAAACTGGTTCCAACAAGGCCAGTTCGTTTTTTGCGCTCTATGGTCTGCTTGTGAAAGTCGCCGCCGGTTTGGGTGCGGCGATTGGTTTTTATTTACTGAGCGCCTTTGGATTTAACGCAAAAGGTGTTAATGATCAGTCGCAATTAACCGGATTGGTTTTAGCTTTCGCGATCGTGCCGCCGATGTTTTATGCGTTTTGCGGACTAATTGTTTGGAACTTCCCTCTTAATGCCCGCCGCCAAGGTATCATAAAACGCCGCCTTGAAAGTCGAGCGGATCGCATGACGGCGGCAAATAATTTAGATGCTTTTTGCGAAATACTTTAAGGTGCTGAAATGAGCTTATTTTTTGTAAATCCATGGGCTCATTAGGAATAAAGACTACAGTACGAAGTAATCGGTTCTAAAGTGATGTTTCAATCATAATAAATCCTTTATATTGAGCGCTCAGATAGGTAATCCAAAGTTCACAAATTAGGAAAGCTAGTACATTTTTCAAAGTTGCGCTATAGTTGAAGTTACTTTTGCAACCTCTTTAAAATAATTTTCGATAACACAAATATGAGCGGCTCTGATGAAACATTGTGATTTACAGACCATAGTGGATAGAATTTCCATTGAAATGACGCAGCGAGTAGAACGTGGAATAATTGCAGATTATATTCCATCTTTGGCCTCTGCCTCACCTGAACATTTTGGGATCTCTATTATAGACCAAGAAGGAAATATCTACGTTGCCGGTGACGCAGATATAGCGTTTTCGGTTCAGAGCATCAGTAAGGTTTTTGCATTAACAATGGCCCTAAGATCTACAGGAGATACGCTCTGGGCACGTGTTGGGCGCGAACCCTCTGGCAGTGCATTTAACTCCATTGTCCAGTTGGAACGTGAACATGGAATTCCTAGGAATCCATTCATCAATGCCGGCGCGATTGTTATCGCAGACGTATTGCTTGCCAACTATCAACCGAGCGAGGTCCTCAGAGAATTTACTCGTTTTATGCATATGGTAACTGGCGATGATACAATTTCGATTAATAAGGAGGTGGCCAAGAGTGAGCGAAAAACAGGCTTTCGTAATATTGCGCTCACAAACTATATGCGCTCCTTTAGGAACATACACAATGAGGTGGAGAAGGTTTTAGGCATTTATTTCCACCTTTGCTCTTTATCAATGAGTTGCAAACAGTTAGCAATGGCCGGACGGTATTTGATGTACGGGGGACGTAGAGGGCCAGGCACAACTGACGCTATTGTTTCACAGCAACGCGCTAGGCGCATATTAGCCCTCATGATGATGTGTGGCCATTATGATGGATCGGGGGAGTTTGCATACCGCGTCGGTCTTCCAGGAAAATCAGGTGTTGGTGGCGGTATTTTAGCAATCGTGCCTGGTGTTGCATCAATATCTGTCTGGTCTCCCGGTTTGAATTCTCAAGGCAATTCGCTATTGGGTACGATTGCCCTTGAACGTCTGGTTCAGCTTACAGGGTGGTCCGTCTTTAGCCTTGACTAACTACATTCCAAACCTATGTGTGATCAACCTTGGCTTCAAAAGGCAAAATTTGGCTGTCAGTGGAGAGTACATGAGCTACGCTTTGCTAGGCCTGGACACGCCTCTCAAGCAAAATGACGCGTGTGCCATTCACCGCAAAGCTCATCATCAATGCCGGGTGATACCCCCAATGTTCACACCGTTTTTGTTGTCAAAATTCATCATCGTTTACACATTAAATTTGCATGACGTGGTTATATCACCGTATTCATATGAAATGAGGTAGTTTAAAGTCTGGGTTAAACTAGGATGCCATTCTTTGATGATTGGTATAAAGGGACGGCACTTCGGTAGGCTTTGTCAGGTTAACGACCTGTTTTCCACCTGCTGTTATCAGGCTAGCATGAAAACATCCATATATTCAAGACACCGGTTTCACCCTGATATTATTAAACGAGCGGTTTGGCTGTATTTCCGGTTTAATCTCAGCTTTCGTGATGTCGAGGAAATGATGGCAGAACGGGGTATAGATGTGTCCTATGAAACGCTGCGCCAGTGGGTTGACAAATTTGGATACCTTTATGCAAAGCGTTTGAGATCTGGTTCTGAACGACCTTCAAGTATTTGGCATCTGGATGAAGTCTTTACAAAGATAAATGGTAAAAAAGTTTACATTTGGCGCGCCGTTGATGATGAAGGCACAGTGCTTGATGTCTTGGTACAGAGCCGTAAAAACCGTAAAGGTGCGCTCCGGTTACTGCGTAAACTCCTTAAGAAACAGGACATTAGGCCAAAACGAATAGTGACCGACAAGCTTGCCTCTTATGGTGCAGCCTTGCGGCATCTAGGCCAGCAACACCTGCAAGATGTTGGAGGACGGAAGAACAACAGAGCTGAATGTTCGCACGTTCCGATCCGAAGGCGAGAACGAAAAGCGCAGAAGTTTCGATCTATAAAAGCTGCACAAAAATTATTATCAGCTCACAGTCAAATCTATAACTTATTCAATCTCAGACGCCATCTCATCTCAAGATCTTCCCTTAGAAAATTCAGACATCAAGCACAAAACCAATGGGATGTTGTAACGGCATCAGTGTGCGTCTAAAGAGATACAACAGGCCAAAACTCAACCTGCCGCGTTAACTTGACAAAGCCACAGGGAATTATAATTAGTGAACAGGGAATGCAAGAATACAGGAAATACTCAAACGCCTAGCATTTCATTGTAGTATGATTAGCTAATAATTAAATTTTGCAAATTACTAACTTCCTCCGACAGTACCCCAAAAAAGCCTGCTAATGAGGCGTTTTGTTAAAGATCATTCTCTATCATAAAGTTATTAATAGATTTTTCCATATCCGGATGCTTAGTTTCAATGAAGGACAATAAATTCTTGCGA
>Ga0209345_10004188_pt1 | contig 14124 bp, 8 predicted proteins | sample Cruoilmetagenom7_FD_187294 | JGI IMG/M metagenome (GOLD analysis project Ga0209345, IMG submission 187294) | Oil polluted marine microbial communities from Coal Oil Point, Santa Barbara, California, USA - Sample 7 (SPAdes) (version 2) | ecosystem: Environmental > Aquatic > Marine > Oil seeps ... | reverse complement strand
AGACGGTCGCATTGGCGACACAATCGATGTCATCAACAATCGCTCAGGGCGCGAAATCCGTGCACGCGTGGAAGGCGGCGGTGTGGTTCGTGTTCCCTGAGCTTCGGTTCACAGTAACCCGCCTGTTCAGCTATACTGCCTGGCAAGTCAAACAAATGTAAAAAACCTTAAAGTTTTACTCAGGGCGCCCGATACCCTTGCATAGAACTGATTGCGAGGTAACTTAAAATGGCTATCGATTTTCCCGGCCTGTCTCCCGCCCAGTCGGCAGGCAACCGAGGCAAAGTCAGTGAGCAGCAGACGACCCCGGCCACCGGCAACAGCGCCGGTAACCAGCCGACTGGCAATACGCCTTCTCGGAGCGACGACACTGTACGTATCAGTGATACAGCGCAGGCGCTGCAGCGCTCAGTAGGCGAAAACAGCGGAAACGCAGACGTGAACAGCGAACGTGTAGCTCAGATCAAGGCAGCCATCGAAGATGGTTCCTACAAGATCGATAACGAGCGCATCGCCGACCGTATGCTGCAGCTTGACAGTCTGCTCGGCTAATAACTGATGACTGAGCAGCCCGCCAAGGATATCAGTATCCAGCTCGGCGCCCTGATCGATCAGGGCGTTGTGCTTTTGTCACAGCTGCAGAAACTGCTCGACACAGAGCTTTCTGCGCTTGAAACACGCGATCTTGAGCAACTTAAACAGAGCAACCAGCTGAAGCAGGAGTGCCTGCTTGGGCTTGATCGCAATATTCGTGAGCGCAACGCCCTGCTGACACAGCTTCAGGTTGAAACCAGCCGCGATGCTGTCGTTGCCTTCATCCGCACATTGCCCGCACCCGCCAGCGAGCTGCTGGAGCAGGCCTGGCAGCGTCTGGAGCAGTCACTGGAGCAGGTGCGCATGCTGAATCAGCGGAACGAACAGACGCTGCTGCGCAGCAAACAGAACACGGACCAGCTGCTGGCATTGCTGCAGGGACACGCCCAGGGCAACTCCATTTATGACCAGAAAGGCGACAAGGGCCGCTATGAAGGTCAACGCAGCCTAGGCAAAGCCTAGAAAATCCGGACTACTGACGGTAGAATCCACAGCCTTGAAATGCCTCAGTAGCTCAGTTGTATAGAGCAGCCCCCTCCTAAGGGGCAGGTCGCAGGTTAGAGTCCTGCCTGGGGCACCAGTTAAATCAATCATTTACGTGAACCACACCGCTCCAGGTTGATTAAAAAATAACCAAAAATAAAAAGTGCACCAAGGTGCGCACCAAGGTTTTACCTTTGCTTGGTCTTGCATACATTTCACCTACCCGCTCAGCCTTCACGCTCCAAAAACGCTTTCAGCAGTAAGTAAGAAAACACCCCTGACAACACTCAATGCGGTCTACCTACCCTTTGGACGAGTCATTTGAGCCTTACTTCTCCCCGGCCAGGAACATACCCGGACTTCTCGACAGCACTCACCACCTTCGCCAACGAGCCTTAGTTTGCTAAAGTGTTCATCTATCATACTCATCAACCCACTGGTGCTTGAGCTGCGATACCGTAGCGGCCGACAGTCCCTTGGCTGCAGGCCCGACAAGTTCTGACAGCGCTTGCTTCATCTCGCCGGTTGATACGCCTTTCAGGTACAGCCAAGGCAAATCAGCTTCCAGGCTTCGGGTCGTGCGCACATAGAGCAGTACCAGTGCTGACCGAAACGTCACCAGCTCACCGTCCTTGCTGCGTACCTTGGGGATCTGCACCATTACCGTTCCAATGCCCGTCTAAATCTCGCGCTCCGGCAAATGGCCATTGCGGACGACTACAGCGCGGCAGTCGTCCAGACGGTCCCGGTATCCTTCCAGGAAGGTCGCCAGTTTGGCCTGAACGGCCTGACGTCGCTCATCGGAGTAACGAGGCATACAGATCTCCAAACGCCCCTGAGTGAATAAGAGAGTTTAACAAAGGGCGCGACAACTATCCTGACAGAGGGGGCGGGCTCGTTACGCAGTGGCCGTCGTGCAGCTGCCATCATGAGCCTGACCCAGTCAGCGAGGCTGCACGGACATGAACCCTATGCATACCTGAAAGACGTGCTGGCACGACTCCCTACACAGAAAGCCAGTGCGATCCATGAGTTGCTGCCACACAACTGGAAGCCAATAGATGACGCCTGACAAGGTGTGATCACCGGACGCTTACGGACGTTCTTGGCCTCCGACAGGATCGAGAGGGGGGAGGTCGGGGCTTGGTTCTCCTTCTGAAGGACGAGGAAGAGCAGGAGCAGGATTGTTTTCATCAGTATTCGTAATACCAACACCTATACCGAAATTTAAGTTATTAGATGGATAGTTATAACCAACATTAGCATTACCAAATAAATTGTCTTTTTGATAACCAATCCCAACGTTTGGGCGCCATGTACCCTGGTTGAGCATATAATCTACACCCAATGAGCCGACAAACTTATCATCTTTGTCGTCAGAGAAAAGCTTTGGTCCAACAGCCCAGCCACCTCCAGATCCATAAACATAACTTAAACTCAACCCATACCCTACATCTGCAATAGCAAACGGAGAGCTGATAAAACCAGCAAGGGCAAGAGCCAATGGAAGTTTCTTAAGTGTCATATCATTACCTTTTATACAGTATGTTGCTATCAAGTTAATTTTTTAATCTTTATCAGTACTACCGTAGAAAAAAGCCAGTGCGCGATCCATGAGCTGCAGCCATACAACTGGAAACAGTAAGTAATCTGGAGGCAAAGCCCTGAACGATAAGTTTGGATTTAACATTACATCCATTAGGCTCTACTGAGAATCCATGCATGTCATCGACCTATCGCCGTCCAAGGATTCGAAATTAGAAGCCAGCACTAAATGACTTTATTATCTAATTCGGTGACCGCCTGGGCGGCCACCTAAGATGGGATGGGCAGTTACGCATATTTAGTTGCCGGCTCCGCTGTGGTAACCGAGCAGCCCCCAAGTATCAAGAAATCTCCGCTTCGCCCACACTTTGAGGCATATACTGGGGAAACCGGCTGGCGTTGCCAATAGACATGAGATGAGCGTAAATCCAACCCATATGTCCATCTCGGCTCAGCTGGATGATAGTTCTATCGTCCAGCTCACGTAACTTGGACTCATCTACAATCTTTAAGTCTCGCAGCAGAAAATTATTCTGTTCCCTGTTCGAAACACGAATTTCGCGCGTTACCAGCAGATCCAACTCCTTCAATTTCTGGGCAAATTGCTTTGTGCGATCAATTTCCGCGCGATAGCCATTCAGGAACTTGATAACGTCTTTAAGATACTCGGTATCCTTTCCCTCGTCGTCAAAAAGTGGTTCACCTTCCTCCTCTGAGAAGGCATGAAAGCTATCATCTAAGCACACGGTGTAATCGCCGTCTTTGCCACCCTCGGCGAGCACAAACGGGTAACGGCGAACAAATGCGGGCACATAACAGCCCTCGCGCCAGGCATCCTTGTCATCCAGAAATAGGTTTTCGTTCTGACGCAGACCCAGCAGTGCTACTGCACCCAGCTCATCGGCTTTTTCACCAGCGAACACAATTGGGTAGTCACGGGCGGCCTGGAAAAACTCGCTGCAGGCCAGCGGCACATAGTGGGTATCGCGGGCAAATGCCGCGGTACCCAGTCCGGTCTGAATCTTCAGATTGCGATGGTTATCCCGATTCAGGGGTACGATGTGATTGTAAAGCAGCATGCAAACGTCCTTCATTTTGGTTGCTATGATTCAGAACTGGTAACTGATGCGGGCCTGCAGTTTCCCGCTATCTTGGTCGGGCACCACCTCCCGCAAGGTCTGGCCCCAGTACAGCTCTCCACTCAGGTGATCACCGTATTGCCAACGCAGACCGGCGCCCAGGCTATGTAACTGCGCAGTCGAGGGGCTGACATCTTGGATCTGGCCGTAATCGGTGAAAACAAACGGCTCCAGGCCTGGCCGCCAGCGATAACGCAACTCTGCACTGGCGAACAGGCCGTCAGCACCAGCCACTGCCCCGGACGGATAGCCGCGAACGCTGCCAGCACCACCGGACTGAAACAGCAGGGTTGGCGGCACGGTGTCTTCGTCAGCGAACTGCCAGCCGCCACGAAACAGTCCGAGAAATCCGCCGCCAAACGCCTGTACCCAGGAAGCGTCACCCTCGAAAAGCTGGTAGTCATCGGTGACACCGAACACATTTTCGACCTCAGCCTGAACCACGCCCTGCCGGAAACTCCAGTTGGCTCTAGCCAGGTATCCGTTGATCTGAACCCCTGCTGACCAGCGGTCAACAGTGAATTCACTGATCGCTTGTCCCTCAAGTTCCGTAGTGGACTCAATAACAGCGTTCTCCAGATAAGACTGTACCTGCACGGTATCGCTGGAGTACCAGGGCTGATCCCACCGCAGGGCGACCTCCTGAGAATCACCGGTAACGTTCAGGGCTTTAAATGGACCCTTAACAATCTCGATGTCGCCCTGGCTGAAGCGCACACCCACTCGACCGCCCCACGGGTTGACCGGAGCATCGTAGCTAAACAGGCCGTTCAGGGAGCCTTCCGAACCCACCACAAACAGCGTCATGCGGTCATCAATGCGCAGCGGCCCATTGATGACAAGCGACATACCCAGTCGCTCCTCACCAGTAGATTCAGAACCAGCATTATCAACAAAGGCCTGGCCGATCCATCTTGGCTGCTCATCAACATTCAGGCGGATGTCAGTTTCTCCGGGCTTTTCACCCGCAGCCAGTGCGGCCCTGAGCTGAAAGTTCGAGGTTCGGTTAATCCGCGTAAACGCCGAGCGCAGCTCACGGATATCCACTACTGCACCGGGTTCAGCCGGTAAACCCCAACGAACCACACTCCCTCGGTTGTAAGTCTCATTGGCGATAATTACCTTGCCCAATCGTCCTTCCACCAGTTTCAGTGTCAAAACGCCGTTCTCAATCCGCTGGGGGGGCACGATAACTCGGGCGTTGACTAGGCCTTCCTCGGCGTACAGGTCGTTGAGGGCATCCACCAACGCATTAATGTCAGCGAAACTGACCTCGCGGCCTTCATAGGGTTCTATCTGGTCACGGATGATATCCATAGGCAAAAGCTCAGATTCGTTGACCCGAATTTCCTGAAGCTCGAAGGTGACATCGGACTCAGGCAATCCTTGGCCGTTAATGTCCGAAGGTAATTCCAGCGGATCCTGCTCCTGCTCCCGAGGCTGCTCCCGAAAGTACTCCTCGCTCTCAAGCGCACGCTCCTGTTGCAGGCTTGGATCCAGCGTTCTGAGGTCCCAGGCTGGCGCCTGCTGAGCATGCACCAAGCTGCTGCCCATTGCCAACCCGACACCTACTACAACTATCCAACCCTGACGAGCAACCCGCAGGCAATCAGACATCTTTTTCGTCATCCGCGTTCTCCGTTGTGTTAGCGGCCTCAATATCATCCAGATTGACCGCGCTGCCACCGATACTATCGGTCTCAAAGATCACTGCTGGCGCACTTTGCAATGGCATACCCAACGCCTGTATCAGGTCACGGGTAACCGCGTCCACGCCGCCCTGCATGAAACGATCGTTATCACGGGCAACACTTGCGCCGCTATACTCAATACCCGTGTAATCGCGCTCAGCATTGTAGTTTGGGCTTTGCACATCATGCCCCGGCCTATAGTGGCTGACGTAAGCATCGGTCCAGGTCCAACCATCGCGCATCTGCATGCTGAAGCGGGTGTCCGGCTCATACAGCTGAACATCCACATCCCGAATCGAAGCGTCCCGGTTATTCATGTAAAGGGTATTGGTGCCAGTCAGAACTGACAGTTCTGTGCCAATCCAGCCCGAATCGACGGCAAATGCACTGGTATTGGTGGTAACGGAGGCCTGCTCAGCATGCATCTGTGTCAAGCCAATACTTCCCGCACTGTCGATGTCAAGCGCCACAAGGCCGGCCAACCCCCCACCATAGCCCGTCACCCTGCCAGTGAGGTTCTGGCCTGTGTGACTAATGACAGTGTCGATCACACTTCCCGCCAGGTTGACTTCCCCGGGAACAAAAATCGTTCCACCAGTGATGCTATTGCCAGCCGAGACCGAAACCGCGCCACTTGCACGCAACTGACTGAAAGCGACACTTTCACCCGCGGACAGTGCCTGGTCTCCCAGTGACTCGATGACATCAACAAGAATGGTGTCGACAGCCCGCAAGCTGACATCCGCCCCTGCCGAAACCACGTTCAGCATGGAGATACTGTCACCTGCCTCCGCCACTAGGTCGCCAGAAACATCAATCTTATCTGCCATCAACAAGTTCCCGCCCGCAGAGGCGTTCATCTGCCCGCCAACGGTTACGCCGCCTGCCACCTCCAGGGATTCACCGGCCGTCAAAGCAGCAGAGCCGCCTACATCCATACTGTCGGCTATTGAAAGGCCTCTCCCGGCGGCAGCGTCAAGGTCATTCCCTGCTTGGATGGCGCCGCTGATGTCCAGTTCATCCGCAGCATCCAGAACAATATCAGCACCGGCATTCAGGCCATTGCCGAGCGTGATACTGCCACCCGCTTTGGCAATGATGTCCTGGCCTGCGTCGATGCGTCCTGAGGTGGCTCCGGATCCGCCGTCGTATACCTCAACACGGATATCGCCCGCAGCATCCAGGTTTACCGTCCCCTCTCTCGCAAGCAGACCACCAATCAGGATGTCGCCGCCTGAACCATCGACCCCGAGGGTTGCCAGTGAAATGTTCCTCCCTGCCTCGATAGAGCCCTGGCGGGAATCAAAACTTCCCCCAAGGGCCACGTTGATGTCACGGCCCGCGCTGATTGTGTAACCTCGGCCGGCATCAATGCGCTCCAGGAATAACTCACCGCGCAGAGCCCGGGTAATCACGTCCCGGCTAGCCCGAACCAAATTGCCGGTGATATCACCGTTTGCGGATTCGAAGAAAACATCGCCACCCAGATCAGCAGTGTCGCTGTCCTTACCGGCTAAAACTTGCCGGAAACTGATGTCACCCTCGGAGACAAGCTCCACCCGGCCATCCGCGCTCAGATAGCCTTCGGCCGCAGGATCCTTCTGGCCATGAGTCTGGGTGCCACTGGTACGGATGCGAATCTCGGCATCAGCGCTATCGGCGTTGGCAAATTCCACCGCCGCATCCGCGGCATCAACAATGACGTTGCCGCTGACGGATTCAACCCGGTGCAATTCGGCGGTCTGGCCGGCATTCACCACAAGGTCGTTTTCGGAGGTAGCCTCCCCCACCGTGACATTGCCAACAGCAACCAAGTTCGCAGCAGTACCGGCGTTCGCATTGCTCACGGCCAGGTTGCCGTCACTTTGCAGATCCAGGAGGGTCAGGGCTTCGACCGTGTCGAGGACCCCATTGCCGCCAAAGTTGCCGGAAATATCACCGCCGGTGGCCAACACAAGGTCGAGCGTCACGTCCGTCAGACTGTCGAAACGGATTGCGCCCTCCAGTGAGGCCAATCCACCGCCAGTCACCGTGTTCAGGAAAGATAAATACAGCGAGCCTGTCTTGCTGAGCACTGACGGCTCAGAGGATGCAATATTCAGGCGCTCATCAATACTGCCAATATCACCAACAGCAGCCAGATTCAGCGGGCCGCCGCTGATGATCCGATGGCCCGATCCGTCGCCCTCTAGGGTGGCAGCGGTCAATGTCATGGCACCGGTCGATTCCACCTGTCCAATCAACATATCGTTGGCCTCGACTCCGAGCCAGACGTCACCACCGGCCTGCAGGTTCAGCGCCTCACCCGTGCCGGTCAAAACATTCAGGCTGCGTGTGTCGGAACCAATGTTGCCATCCACGTTGAGGTTGACAGCCCCGCCCTGGATCACATTGATACCCGTGTCATCGTAGGCACCGACCAGATTGCCATCAGCAACGGACAACCAGACGCTGTCTCCGGCAAAGGCTCGACCAATGCTCAGGTTGCCCTGTTGGTCCAGGTACAGAGCATTCGCAGCCCGGGCACTGAGGTCACCGGTGATCGCGGTCTGGATGGGTGCGGCCGCCGAACCAATATTGCCGGCGGCGGACTCTAGGACGACATCGCTGCCACTGACCACAGTCTGACCCGGCCGAGCGGTGGTAATGGCGCCATCGGTGGCAATCCGGACGGAGCCGCCATCAACGTTATACAGGTTAAAGTCGGTTTCGCCGCCCAGGAAGATATCCTGATCCGCGGTGGCCGTGATGGTGCCGCGGGCTTGGATATCCAGGTCTTCGCGCTGAATCACACGAATCAGCTTGGGGTTGTCCACATCAAAGATGACGTCATCGAACTCCGCCGACGCCAGCGCCAGCAGGTCGTCTTCGCTTATACCGTCGAGGCCATCGGTCACATCAATGACCACATCGCCCGCCAGGGTCCTGCCGATGTTCTTGGCACTCAGGATCACGTTCCGGCCGATGATGTTGGCGTCTTCGTTGACCACCGAGCCACCAGCGTCTTTCTCGATCAGGGCCCGGGATACGCTGTTGCGAAGCTGACTTTCGGTCCAGATAGCGCCATCGGCAACCTCCGTCAACACATCCGCATCGACTTCGTAAACAAAGGCCTCATCGTAGGCCGCGCCACCGAACTCTTTATGAAGGTCGTGGTAGGCCTGGCTCTGACTCGCCTGGTAATCGGCCAGCTGAGTGTCTGTCCAGCCACTGTTATTCACCAGGAAGTCACGCTCAGAGCTGTTCAGGGTGTACTGATAGTCCGCATCATAATCGGCTACCACCAGATTGCCCGACTCATCCCGGCTCAGGCGCAACTGCCAGTAGCGCTCATAGCGGGCCTGGCCGGCGTTCTGCAGCGCTTCTTTCTGCTGCTCGAGCGACGCCTCTGCGCCTGCACCCAGAAGGTTGGCCTTGTTCCAGACGTCTAGCAATTCATCGGCCCGGCGCTCGTCGCGAACATCATTGGTGTTGGCATCAACCAGGTCACCGTCGGCAACGGAGATGCTGACATCGCCACCCGCTGCAATCTCAACCACGCGGAGATCGCCAATCGTCTCGTTCAGCGTAATGTCGCCCTGTGCCGCAGCCGTCACAGTGCCGTCGCGGTACCGCGTCCGGTTACTGTTAATGTTAAACGCACTGCCGACGGCGCCAATCGAACCCGCCCGTGCGGTGAGCGTCAGGTTGTTGCCCCGCACCAGAGAGTCAGGCCCAAGACCGACCAGGTTGCCCTGAGCTGAGAGCAACACATCGTTATTGCTGTCGACCCTGTCCACCAGGAGATCACCACGGATGGCATCCAGGTTGACATTCCCGATGGCGGTGATGGCATTCAGGCCGCCTGCCCCAACATCAATCGCCAGCGTGCCCTCGTTTCCAATCCCGCTGAACGCAGTAAGTTCGAGACGGTCTGCATCTATCACCACGTCCGAGCTGACCGAGTTGATACTGCCATTGCTGGCAACCAGGCGAGTAACGCCGTCGGCATTTTTGAGCTCACCGGCTAGGGTCAGATCCGAATTGGTACTGACAGAAAGACTGCCGCTGTCGTAACCACTGAACGTGATGGCAATGTCGTGGTCTGCATCGATCACATTCCTCGAAATACTGAACCCGCCCTTGGTTTCGGTGTACTCCTCGTAATAGCGTTCCGTGATGCAAACCAGAACCCGGGTCACACACTCTGTCCAGGTGCTGCGGTCGCCGGTGATCGGGTTATCGCCGGTTTCGAACGGTTCACCGTCAAGTGTTCCGCCACATTAACCAACGTATTCGGCGTCATCCATCGGCGTGGCGCTGCCCTGGTCCACCCAATCCCCGATGGTGGTGCTGGTCGCCTCGCCGCCATCAATGAATCCAATGATGGTGTCCCAGTACTTGGTTATGACTCGCTTCTGTGAGGTCTTCTGACCTTCAAGCCAAACGTAATCCAGGCCCTTTGACGGCGAGTAACTTGCCTCCCGGGTATTGCTGAGCGTCTCATTGAGGAACGCCTCTGTGCGGGCTATCTGGTCATACTTGCCTTTGTAGATCTGAACATCGTCGCCCAGGCGGGTGTAGATGGTGCTGTTGACGACTGTTTCACCGCCCTCAACATCGGTGTCATTGATCCGCAGCACACCCTCGATGTCGTTACCGAGGCTGATGTCTGCCAGGCGCAGGTCCCGGCCGGTGCTGTTCTGGATATTCACCCGGCCATAACCATCTATCACCCGGATCTCACCGCCACCGGTACTCATGATCTCACCGGTGAGTTCCATGTAGCCGCCGGCCACATCCACTTCGTCCAGTACGATGCGCTCGTTGGCATAGTCGTAGCGGAAGCCGATGATGCCTTCGCTCGGGTCTGAATCGGTAATACGTACCCATTCACCCGCAACGGGATTGGCCGGGCGATTACTGTCAATCAGGCTCATCGCAGCCTCATCAATCACCACCGACCAGTCCGCGATGCCCGACTGAATGGTGCCATTGATGTTCAGGTAACGCGCGCTAGCGACCAGATTATTCCCCGCAATGAAGGTTCCCGGGTCATAGCCCGCCGCATTGAAATCGGCACCGCGAGGGTCGTTGCCCACGTGCCGGAAACTGTCCACATAGCTCAACAGGATGTTGGCGCCCGCGCCGATGTCGAGAGAATCACCCCGGATATCACTCTGGATATACAGACTGCCCTGAGTGCTCTCCAGCTCAATGCTGCCTCCGAGGTTCAGGATGTCCCCTTGCACAAAAATATCGGTGGGAAGAAGGCCGCTGAACAGAGCCTCCCCGGTTTCCGACGTGTCTGGCAGATCCACATCTGACGGGTTGAAGGTGTTATTCACCGTAATCGACGGCGCATCCGAATTCGCACCACTGATGAACTGACCGAACGCCGCGCTGCCATGGTCACCGGTATTCAGCGAAGCAAGGTCCGCGTTGTTTTCGACCAGCGAGTCGTTGAATGTGATGTCACCTGTGGCGTCGTTCGGGATTTCCAGACCGTTCAGGCGCAGGAATGCCGGGCTGCTGTTCTGGATCTCAATTGTGGCATCGCCGGGGGCGTTCAGCGATCCTGCCCCAACCAGCGCGTCTCCCGTCACCTTGATATTGCCGCCGCGGGCAATCACCGGGTCAACCTCGACAATCTGAATGGGCAGGTCTTGCGGTGCGATCAACCGGCCATTATTGAAAATTGTGTTCCGGTCGTACCCGAGTTCTTCCACATAGAAGTCCGCCAGGGCTTCCCTCAGCAGATTGATCTCAGACTGAAAGGCTGCCCTCTCGGTGGATGAGGCTGCGTACTCCGCCTGCATGGCAGTGAGTTCATCAATCCGGTCCTGGATGGTCTGGTTATAAGAGCCCTCTACGATGCGGTAATTGATGCCATTGGTGCGCTCGTTTTCAACGATGACAATTTTGTCGTCTTCGATGGTGTAGCCCAGATCAAGGCGCTCGCGGTTGTGAACGCCCGCCCTGAGGGTACCGTTGACCGTAACTACTTCATCCGAGGTTGCTTCAGTCACCCCGGTCACCGTCTGGAGGGAAATCTCCTCACCGCCCACGAGATCATTGATACCGTTGATGATTCCCTCGACGGCCTGAGTTGCCAGATCGGTGCCGGTGCCCCGGCCAACCAGATCCTGGCGCCCTGGGCGCGCATTCAGGATGATGTCTCGAACGCCTTCTACCACACTGCCGCTTTCAATGTTTACCCGGGAACGGTTTTCCAGTTCAGTCATCGCGACCGGAGGATTATTCATCGCAAACGCAGTGTTGTTCCACAAGTCGGTGCGGCCGGTGAGCTCATAACGACCGTCTACGCCCTCGGAACTCATACCGGCGTTGAGCGTGACGTCGCCGTACCCCTTCAGGAATGAACCCGAACCGATGGTGACCGTGTTATCCGCTGTCATCTCAAGATCCGTAAGGCCCGATGCAGCGCCCGAGAAGCCGTAGGTCTTGACGCTGACACCAATGTCGGCCCGCGCGTCAGTACGCGCACCCATGGCCAGCTCACCTACGGAGGTTAAACGGGCATCTTCCCCCACTGACACATCGGCCACAGAAATCAGCGTGGCATAGGCCTCACCACGGCCGTTGGGTAACACCCCGCCGGCATCAATCAGCAGGCGGTCATCGATGTCAAAGGCCGTTTCAGCATCAACCTGGAATTCACCGGGCGTACGCCAGTCGCCTGTGACATCCAGGGCGGCGTTAGTGCCAATGTCGACCAGACTGTTCAGTGTTACGTTTGTGGTCACCGTGGCTGCGGCTGAGTTGGCGATACCGCCAGCCCCGGTTGTGAGGTTGTAGCCTTCACCGGTTTTCTTGGCCTCGGCCCGGCTGTCGATATCGATGTTCCGGGCGTCTACCCGGGCACCATCGGCAACAATGACTTCCGCTGTCGCGTCCACATCGTGGAACGAGGTTCCGCCACTGGCGCCCAGGGCCGATGCCTGAACGGTACTGACCTGGGAGTTGAAATCAGACGTGTGGCTGGCATTGATGGCCAATCGGTTCAGCGTGGCAAGCCCCTGGTTGGCCAACTCAGCCATCGTTGTGCTGGTGTCGCTGGTGTTGGCTGTGGTGGACGCACCCGCAATCAGGCCACCGCTTCCGGCTTCGGCATCAATACGGTTGCGGGTTTCGCTATCCGCCAGGATTGTCAGGTTAGTACGTACGGGAAAATCAAGCGCACCGCCAAAACGCGCTGTGGTGGTGCCATCGGCCGTCGCATTGGCTTTGTTGGTGCCGATAGACCCGGCAAGCCCCACCGCGAAACCGTCGGCTTTGGCGTACTGCCCACTGGTGTTTTCCGCGCTTACGTCAACATTGCCCAGCACGGACACCGTCGCATCCAGAACCGCCGCCACATCGGAAGAGCCGACAGCATTGGCTTCAGTGGCGCTGTTGCCAACACCAATGCCACCGGCGGAACCCTCTGCAATGGCTTCTGCACTGTTGGCACTGCTACTGGTTTTATCAACACTGGCGTTGACCGACACGCCGCCGATACCGCCAACAGCGCTGTCACCGTCCACGGTGGCACCCACATCGGCGCTGGTCTGCGCGTTCGCAATGGACGCACCGATAGACAGGCCGCCGGCAAAGTTGACGCCTTGTGAATACGCGGTGGTATCGGTGGTGGCGCCGGCAATCACATCCAGCCCGGCACCCTGAACCTGCAGGTTGCTGTTGTAAACTCCGGCGTGAACGCTGGTGCTGTCCAGAGCGGTTGAAATCGCGCCTGAACCAGCGGCTGCAAGGCCGCCGGCCGCTGCCATGGCATGGACATCCACCACCCCGGAAGACAGCGCTTCTACCCGGGTACCAAAGCGGTCATTGTATGTGCCGTTTTCGATTCTGGCGTCGACATCACTCTGTTTGCTGCCGGTCGCCACCACCACACCGACAGCCGCCGCGCCGGCTGTTGCGCCAATGGCATCGACCTCGACGGATGTGGCGTCTTCAGCTTCTACTGCCACGGTTGTATTGGCAGCGCCACCCGCACTGCGGGAAACCGTTCCGGAAACACCTGCGTGCACCAGGTTGTCGATACGGCTGTCAACCACCGAGGCCCCGAGGCCCACCAGCCCCGCACCACCGGCGAATGCCGTGGACCACATAGCATGGTCGTAGTCGTCACTGGCCAGCGCATGAGCCTCGACCGCAAGATTACCCCGCAGATCAAGAGTGGAAGCGCCGGTCACTTCGGCGATCACCGTGTTGAATGCCCGATCAATAACCACGGCACCGCCCGCGCCGATCCCGCCGGCACCGGCGGCGCCTGCCGTCGTCAGAATGCCGGTTTTATCCGTTGCAGTTACCGACACATCCCGAGCCCGAATCGCCGAATCATCAACCCTTGCGGTTGTAGTATCCGTCAGTGCGGCATCGGTGCCGGCATACACGTCATAGCTCGCATTGGCCGAGATCGCCTCAGACTCGCCCGACGCCAGGAGCTCTGACGCCGCGCCATCGCGATCTGCATTGGCAAGAACGTTCAGCTCATTCAGGGTACCCGCGTCGTCTTTGTTCAGTTCCTGGTTGGCGTCACCCCGATCGCCATTTCCGATAAAGGTGACCGAAAGCGCACCGGAAATACCGACGGTGCCACCGGCTCCCGCAGCCACACTGACGGAATCGACGGTGGTGTTGCTGAGCGCATCGACTGCAACATCGCAGAT
>Ga0209345_10004187_pt1 | contig 14128 bp, 13 predicted proteins | sample Cruoilmetagenom7_FD_187294 | JGI IMG/M metagenome (GOLD analysis project Ga0209345, IMG submission 187294) | Oil polluted marine microbial communities from Coal Oil Point, Santa Barbara, California, USA - Sample 7 (SPAdes) (version 2) | ecosystem: Environmental > Aquatic > Marine > Oil seeps ... | reverse complement strand
GGTGTCGAGGGGGAGGGGAAGGCAGGACGCATGTTTTAGTGATATGCTGCCTGACAAGGTGTACAGTCGCAGTCGGGGCCGCAAGAACAGCCATTCGTCGTCTCAGATCCATCATCGTCTTGTTCATCATTGGCAATCAGGGGCCATGTCAGAATGCCCATTTCTGGACCGAAAGCTTTGGTTAGAAGGAAGGCGACATCGGGGGTGATGGCACGTTCCAATTTGTGTAATTCGCCTGGGGTTAGGTTGCCAAGGGATTGCATGACATAAGATGTAAGGTTTTGGTTCGTTGAAGTCATAAGAAAGTTTCCTGTTTATATAGGGTTGAATAGTCAGTTTTTTGAACGAAGTGTCCGATGAGGCAGCACAAAGGATCATGCAGGCCACATAAGATTTTCCCAAGGATAGAACCTGTCTTTCGAAGGCCTAAGCGATGACAGACTTCTCGTGTTCTATGAATGACTAAGGGAGTAATAAGCTGGGTTGCAAGTTGAGATTTACGCATCAGACGTACATAAGGAACGGCCCAAAAATGATAACCAGCCATGAAACTGTTGGGCAAGCGTGACAGCGCATAAATCGTGCAGGCTCGACGTTCGCTTTGACGCATTAAACCTTGGCGGGTGAGTTCAGTGCAAATGACTTTGCTTTCTGGTTCAACCGCTGCAGGGGCTTGTGTATCTGGACCGCTTCCCTCATTATTTTCGCTTTCTTGATGGCTCGGCGGTTCTTTTTTAGCTATTGGTGCAGCTTGGGGTTTAACGTCGGGTGACTTTTTTGTCTGAGCTTGTGTTGAAAATGAATTGTTTACGCTTTGCTCTCCAATAATCGGATTATCCCAAGGGCTCAGATCTGAACCTTCTTGATTTGTTGGATTTAAAAGGCCGCTTGAAGAAGTTTTTTTTGTTGCGAGAGTGTCATTGTTTATGTTTTGTTCTTTATTATTCGAAGCCGTGGCTGTAGGTTGTGAGCGACGACTCTCGAACTCAGCTGGGGTAATGGTATTGTTTGGATTACTGCGGTTTTTATAATAACCTTGGCCTAGTCGGCCCATAGAATCGGCAACATAAACCCAATCTTCCGCTTGAAAAAGGGATGTAGACATGGTGAAGTACTCCTGAAAAATATGATCAAGAACTTCAATATGGGGTAAATATTCCTTTCCGCAATGGGTGCATCGATGTTTTATTTACACTCATTGCATGAAATTTACTTACTTTATAGCTTATAGGCCATGCGCAAGTTGCCCCAATGCCTGCCTTTTATATAAATCGGGGCATCAACCTCTTTCAATAAAACACGGGTATTTCCGACCGCACGATCATAAGCTTGAACCAACACAGGCGCTGTATTTCGTGCGGCACGTAAGCCAGCGGAGTCTGCAAAAATACGGCGATTTCGACAGTTGGCATCATTCCAAACCGGATCATCAGATTGTTCGCAGGCATAGGCAAGATTATGGGTTGGCAAATAACATGAGCGATCAACACAAGCAGCAAACACAAGATTTGGGGCCTGTGTAATCAATTCTTCTTGGATGGGCGTTAGATATTCATCTGTAATGGCCGTAAATTTGGTCATCAATTGGCGTGGATTTGTGTCCCTAATGGGCTGATAATCAATGTCGAAGAAATCATTTTCATCGATTTTTTGTTTTGCCATAGCATCTTCGAACCCTGCTTGGCATCTTTTCGCGCCATCCATAACCAAGTCTTTATAGATTTGGTCATTGGCTTTTGTTTTGTTCAAAAGGTCTAGAATTACAGATCGACTTTGATCTGTATGTTTCCCAAAAGCAACATTTAAAAGAATGTCAGAAATGTTCTTAATTTCGCTTTCGTAGGTTGTTAGGTCATCGAGTTTAACTTGGCAAGGCCCCAGTTTGAGTTGTGTTGTTTCCTCGTGTAAACGCAAGGAAACCCCGCCGAGACCAAGATCAGAAGAGGTCGCAGTTTCAGTAATATTGCCTTGTGTGATGAGTGCACCTTTGCCGAGGGGGACACGCTCACAATCTCGGCGATTCCCCGCATCAGAAGTGCGCAATAAAAGAACCATAGAGGTCGTAAGTCCAGATACATCACGCATGACATTGCTTGAAATATTGGATACTTTGCGCGCAACAGATTGGGCTGATGTATTCTGCGAGGCGACATCCTGCATGCTGGTATCGACATGACTTGTGCTATCTGACGCGCTGACAGCGCTTGTGCTAATCTCAGATGTGGCATGATTTTGCTGCTCAACAGATTCAGCAATCGTGCTGATGTTTTCACCCATTTTTTGAATTAATTGGTTCGTGACGTCAATTTCTTTGGCAGCACGTTCTGTGGCTTCTTGAATTTGTGTTGATTGGGCGTTGACTTGATCAATTGCTTTTTCAGTTTCAGAAGCAAGGTTCTTCACTTCAGAGGCAACAACAGCAAAACCTTTACCTGCTTCACCGGCACGTGCGGCCTCGATGGTGGCGTTTAGGGCCAAAAGTCGTGTCTGTGATGCAATGTTTTGAACTAAGGCGACAACGGATGATATTTCTTGGGCTGCGGAGGCTAAACTGGTCACTGTTTCTTGACTGCGTAACGATTGGGTGATGGCATCTTGAGCCAAGCTATCTGAGCTTTGGACTTGCTGTGCAATGCTTTGACTTGAAGCATCAAGTTCTTCAGTTGCGGCCGCCACTGTTTGAATAGATTGAAGCGTGCTGTTGAGAGACTCGTTAGCTGCATTAACTTGTTTTTCTAAATCGATTTGAGCTTGATTGAGTTCAAGTACATTTTGTTGCATCAGGTCAGTTTGATCACTCACACTTCTAATGGTTTGGTCAGCTTCTTTTAATATTTCTTCTGAGGCGGTTAAAAGTTGTGATCTTGTTTCACGCGCTTCATTGCTTTCAATATATGTTTGCAAGGATAGATCCATATCAAGACAGACAGAACGCAACATTGCACCAATTTGATCTGCTATTTTATCTGATTTGACGCCATTTTTCTTTAAGAAGGCCGCAATAATTTTTTCAAGAATAAGAAAATAACCACCCATATACCAACGTGGTTCAAGTCCAATAATATCATGAACTTTTCCGACCTTGAGTGCGCGATCAATATAAGCGTCTGAATAGTCACCTTTGAACATTTGCGTCCAATGTTCTATTTGTGTTGCGCTTAAGGTATCAACCGTTGAATGGCTTTTAAGGATCCCTTGCGTTTCTTCAAATTCGGAGAGATGACTGTAAAATTGTGAGACTACTTCGGGTAGTTCTGATTGAATTGTTTTGAAAAAGTCAGCCATGTTGGCTTTCGCATTAGCATCAATGCGCAAGTATTCTAGGCGTTTCTCGATATCTATTTTTTCATTCATTTTTTTTTGCCCCAGATGAACATCCCTGTTAGGAATGAATATATTATCGGTTTGGGGCAGAAACTTAAATAAAAACTGTCAAAAATGTATTTTTAAGACATTTGAATGAAATAATTAAGCTTCAGGTTGCTATTTTAGATACGAAAGTAACTACGCATTACTAAAATCATTTTCCAAAAGAAGCTGATGTTTTTCTGACAGGTAAGAATTGTCTTTGGTTAGCCAAACATCTTTGCAAAAGATTCTGGTGTGTAACCAGGCGGCAGCACTTTAATATGATCTTTATTGCGATACATATCTGCATCAGAATTGATAATTTCGGGTTGCAAGACATCAGTTAGAAAAGCGAAAATTCCGGGTGCTGCTTTGGGGTTAATTGTTGCCCAAGTCACAAACAATCCGCCGCGCATATCATTCTCCATAATATCGCGGTTTTGGCGTGCATCTGTTAAATCCATGGCAAGGTCATCACACATACCGACATAAACCCAACCAGGTTTTACACCGCCATGCCACAGGATATAAATGGCAGAAAGGCCAGAGATATTTTCTTTTGCCAGTTCAACAAAAGCCAAACGACGATATTTACCAGCAGCATTTTTAGACCAAGGAATTTCTTGAATATCAGATTTTGCAGGGCCTTTTTTATTACTGCCGCCAAAAAAACCAAATAGTCCCATCTTCTCGAAGCCTTATCTTGAATAGTTAAATTTATATATAAGCTTTAAGCCATAATGGTTAAATAACTCATAAGAAACCTATAAGCAATTATAACAATTTTTGATGAAGATTTAAATTCATCGCCCGAAATATTTTTTAGCTTTCTTTTCTCTGCGCGCTTTTTGCAGAGCTGTTATTTTTTCGACAGCGTCATCGATTAAAGCCCCTTCTTCATTTCCTTCAGTGATTAATTTAATGAAATGTTCAACATGTTTCTTCTTATCAGATGGACAGGATATTTGAACGATTTGGCCGGGTTGATTATCCATAAGGGATTTCTGCAAGTTAGGATCACCCTTTTCCTCTCCTAAAAGATAAGGCGCAAAAGCCTTATCAACTTTTAAGATATGATTGAGCAACCAGCCTTCAAGGAATGTAACAACTTTTTGTGCATCTATGGCATCTGGATTTTGAGAATGGTATTCATGTAATGAAAAGATTGAATCGCGAAAATGATCATGTTCCATTTTATGTGCGATAAAATCTGGATAACCAGCACGGCGTAAAAAACGTTCTTCGCGCTCAAAATGCTCATTGACATAAAGTAAAAGTGAATTAATGGTCGCTCTAATGCGTTCTGCACCCTGAGCTTTAGCAATATATTCACCTAATTGCTTGATGGTATCGAACAGCATTCGATGATCCGTATCAATAGCACCAATGCCGATTTCAAAATCTGCAGACCAATTTTGGAATTTCATATTTTAAGTACTCGTTGTTTAAGGGGTGGCTTATTTTTGCTCTAACTAATCCATAAAGTATAGGCAAATAAGGATCAAATTTATAAAAGTGTGACGTCTCTCATATGTAATTCAAATTAAAACAAGCGTTGTTGCGCGGGTGTTTGAGGATAGATATCGGTGGGATTGAACAGAAAGGGGCTATCTGGGTCGTGCTGCTGAAAACGTTTTTTGGCGAGTGTTCGATCTTGAACAGCATAGCAATAAATACAGCCGTGGGGACAGGTATCATATTCACCAATGTCTTTTGAAGCAACGCAGCCACATTCTTTGCGATGGGGACGATTCTTAACATGGATATGACCCGTGCAAAATTCTGATAGGCGTGCTGCATCAATACAAATGCTGGGCCGTAAGTTACCCGCTAACAATTCGGGTTGCCCACAAATGCTAAAATTCAGTTTATGGCTCTGTGCAATCTCTTTAAGTTTAATAAGCAATGCCTGCTTTGTTGCTGCTTCGGGATCACACCAGTGCAAGTTTTCCATTTGATCAAAATTACGTCTGGTTTTTTGATAAACTTGTACAAAAGAAACCACGACATCATCCACAATGCCCGCCAGTTGAGCTGCGATTTGATTGAAATTATCGAGATGCCAATTGGTTGGCGTTAAATTAGAGATGACAATAGGGTCATAGCGCCAGGTGAGGGCACGTTTTTGGTGGTGTTGGGATAGATGCTTAAGCTGAGAGGTGGCTTTTTCTGGGCTAATGGTTGCAGCGTCGATGCTCTGAGGATATCCAGTGATGCTCATATGGATCAGGAAAGGGCATCGCATCTTTTCAATTCTTTGTAGGATATTTAAATCGATGAAGGGTTGATAATTCCTGCTCCAAAAGACAAAGCCTTGAACCTCGCGCGGGCTTAGAGAAATCTCATGAACCGTTTTGTTATAAGGATTTACCATTTTACAAAACCCTGCCTTTAGACGGTTTTGGAACCAAAGTGCGTAAAAGGCTGGGATGTCTGTTTTATAGGAAGCAGAGATTATCATTTCTTTACAATTGGCTTGCAAGAAGGGCTTGCATTTCACCTTCAACGCGTTGATGATCTTGTCGTATTTATGATTGAGTGTTGCATAGGTTTCGGGAATAGAAAAGCGTGTCTTTAATAAATGAATTTGCTTCTTTGGCAGGTGTTTTTGCAGCAGCAGTTGAAAATGCAGATGCCTTAATTTCTGTAAGTGATGAACATGGTGTGATTGTATATGTCAACCCTTCCTTTTGTGAGGCTATGGGCTATGCTGACTTGGAAGAAATCAAAGGCCAAGATATCGACTTCATTTATGCTGAAAGCGGTGTAGATGACACCTTAAATGAGATCTGGGCAGCCCTGAAAGAGGGTGATAATTGGCGTGGAGAGCTTTCATTTAAGGGAAAAGACAATCAAGAAATTTGGTGTCGCTCTACGGTATCGCCCATTGCAAATGAAATGGGGGCCATAACCCACTGTGTTTGGGTGCAATTAGATATCACACAACAAAAAAAATTAGAGCGTAAACAGCGTGCATCTGAGCAGCGCCTACGAAGTATTTTAGATAATGTCCCAGCTTATGTTTTCTCTAAAAGTCGTGATGGCAAATATACTTATGCAAATAAGATGCTATCTATGCTTTATGCCTCTCAGGTTGATGACATCATTGGCAAGACAGATTTTGATCTTATCCCACAGGATGCGGCTAAAAATTTTGCGAAGAATGATAAGGGTGTTTTTGAAAAAAACAAAACGATCCGGGCATTGGAGTATGGTGGGTCCGATGAATATGGGATTGAACGCTGTTACTTATCGGTGAAATGCCCCTTAGAGAATGAAGCGGGCGAAGTTGAAGAATTGCTTGGCATGTCGTTGGATATATCTGAACAACATCGCCTTGAACGCGCGTTACGAGAGAGCGAGGAAAAGCTTAATGGTATTCTCGATAACATGAAGGCACGGGTTTATATTAAGGATAAGGACTTAAAATATACTTATGCCAATCACGAGCTTTGCCACGTTTTGGGGACAGATCGAATTAATCTCATCGGTAAGGATGATTATGACTTGTTCGAGCCTGAAACGGCTGTGGGGTTTCGTACAACCGACCAAGAAGTCTTTGAAAACCATCAACGCGTAGAACGCATGGAAACGTCAATTGAACCTGATACGCGTGAAAAACGTTATTACTGGACTGTTAAAATGCCAATGAGGGATGAGGGTGGAACTGTTCATTCTTTGTTGGGAATTTCAACAGATTTGACCGAACAGAAAAAACTTGAAAAAGCATTACGCAAAAGTGAAACCCAACTCTCAACGATATTGGATAATATCAAAGCTCATGTCTATATCAAGGATATGAATTTTGTTTATTCATACGTTAACGCTGATATGTGTGATTATTTAAAGAAAAGCAAAGAAGACGTGATCGGTAAATCCGATACAGAAATTTTTGGTGCCGAAACCAGCAAAACTTTCCATCAAAGTGACCAGCAGGTCTTTGATTATGTCGAAAGTTGTTCTTGTATCGAAATGTCAAATCCAACACCTGAGGCTGAAGACAATTACTTTTGGTCTGTGAAAGTCCCTTTGATAAATGATCTGGGAAACCCGTATGCTATTTTGGGCATATCTACTGACGTGACAGAACAAAAACGTCTTGAAAAAGAACTGCGCGAAATGGCCTCAACAGATGTGCTGACAGGCATTCATAACCGGCGCCATTTTCTTGAAATGTGTGATGTAGAAATACAACGCGCCCAGCGCTATGACCATGACCTTTCGATGATTATGCTGGATATCGACTGGTTCAAAGACATTAATGACACCTATGGTCATGCGGTGGGGGATGAGGCCATCAAATTGATGACAGTTCTGTGCCAACAAATGTTGCGCACGACTGACGTGTTGGGGCGTATTGGCGGTGAAGAATTTGCGATTTTGCTGCCAGAAACGGAATTAGAAGCAGCCCTTTTGATTGCAGAACGTATCCGAAAAAATGCGGAAGAATTTACCTTTGATACGGGCACGTCTGATATTGGGCGCTTTACTGCCAGCTTCGGTATCACCGCTTTGCATGCTGGTGATGAAGTTCCAGATGACCTTTTAAAACGTTGTGATATCGCGCTTTATGAAGCCAAGGCAAGCGGGCGCAATAGGGTCTGTCAAGGTTAGTTGAAATCATACTTTTTCAACACGAAAACCCTCAAAAAACAGTCTTTCAGGCATTTTTTCTTATAATGATGTATGAATCTCTTATCCCAACGCTTGCATGGTAGTCGTTCTCGGCTTATATAACGCCCAGATTTTTACCCTCAGGGGGTTCCAGATGTTTGTGCCTAAATGAACATGGGCAAACGAAAGTTGTGAACCCGCCTAATAGAAGAGAGAATACAATGAGCAAAGTAATCGGTATTGACCTTGGGACCACAAACTCCTGTGTATCTATCATGGATGGCGGCGACAGCCGTGTGATTGAAAACGCAGAAGGGACCCGCACAACACCTTCAATGGTCGCTTTCACAGAATCTGGTGAGCGCCTTTCTGGTCAACCTGCAAAGCGTCAGGCTGTGACCAACCCTGAAAACACATTGTTTGCAATTAAGCGTTTGATCGGTCGCCGTTTCGACGATCCGCTGACTAAAAAAGATATGGGCCTTGTTCCTTATAAAATCGTCAATGCTGAAAATGGCGATGCGTGGGTTGAAGCACAGGGCGAAACATATAGCCCATCACAGGTTTCTGCTTTCATCTTGCAAAAAATGAAAGAAACAGCAGAGAGCTACCTTGGTGAAACAATCACTAAAGCTGTTGTAACTGTTCCGGCTTACTTTAACGATTCGCAGCGCCAAGCAACAAAAGATGCTGGCAAAATTGCGGGTCTTGATGTTCTTCGTATCATCAACGAGCCAACAGCAGCGGCACTTGCCTATGGTATGGATAAAAAAGAATCTGGCACAATCGTAGTTTACGATCTAGGCGGTGGTACGTTCGATGTATCTATCCTTGAAATCGGCGACGGTGTGTTTGAAGTAAAATCAACCAACGGCGATACGTTCTTGGGTGGTGAAGATTTCGATATGGCGATCATCGATTATTTGGCTGATGAATTTAAGAAAGAACAAGGCATCGACCTTCGTGGCGATAAAATGGCCTTGCAACGTCTTAAAGAAGCTGGCGAAAAAGCAAAAATCGAATTGTCATCAAGTATGGAAACAGAAGTTAACCTTCCGTTCGTTACAGCTGATGCATCAGGCCCTAAACACCTGAACATCAAATTGTCACGTGCGAAGCTGGAAAGCTTGGTTGCCTCGTTAATTGAGCGCACAGTTGCTCCTTGTAAAGCAGCCCTCAAAGATGCTGGTTTGAAAGCGTCTGAGATCGATGATGTGATCTTGGTTGGCGGCATGACTCGTATGCCTAAAGTCTTTGATAAAGTGAAAGAAATCTTTGGTTGCGAGCCAAATAAAGGCGTTAACCCAGATGAAGTTGTTGCCATGGGCGCAGCCATTCAAGGTGGCGTACTGACTGGTGATGTGAAAGACGTTCTTTTATTGGATGTGACGCCTTTGTCATTGGGTATTGAAACATTGGGCGGTGTATTTACCCGTTTAATCGATCGCAACACAACGATTCCAACGCGCAAAAGCCAAGTTTTCTCAACAGCTGAAGACAACCAATCTGCTGTTACCATCCGTGTTTTCCAAGGCGAGCGCGAAATGGCAGCGGATAACAAAATTCTGGGTCAATTCGATCTGGTTGGCGTTCCACCAGCACCACGCGGCGTTCCACAAATTGAAGTCACCTTTGATATTGATGCCAATGGTTTGGTGAATGTGTCTGCAAAAGACAAAGCAACTGGTAAAGAACAGCAAATCAGCATTCAAGCTTCTGGCGGACTCGACGACGCTGCGGTTGATCAAATGGTTAAAGATGCTGAAGCGCATGCCGAAGAAGATAAAAAACGCAAAGAAGGTGTTGAAGCACGCAACCAAGCTGAGTCTCTGGTTCATACCACTGAAAAGAACTTAACAGAGTTCGGTGATAAAGTGGGTGACGAAGAAAAAGCGGCTATTGAAACTGAACTGAATGCTTTGAAAACGGCGTTGGAAGCCGAAGAAGTTGATGCAGAAGACATTAAAGCCAAAACAGACGCTTTGATGCAAGCTTCAATGAAATTGGGCGAAGCAATGTATGCAGCGCAACAAGCTGAAGCAGGCGCTGAAGGCGCAGCTGAAGGTGCGGGCGCTGATGAAGCACCAGCTGATGATGGCGTTGTGGATGCGGACTTCGAAGAAGTCGATCCAGACAAGAAAGACAAATAAGTCCGCATTAAGGGTTTATTGTATTAAGACGTGCCTCGAAAAGGGTAAAAACCTTTTTCGAGGCATCTTAGCTTTATCAAGGTTTAGAGGGTAACATGGCGAAACGTGATTATTACGAGGTTCTCGAGGTTAATCGGGAAACAGACGAAAAAGGCTTGAAAAGCGCTTTTCGTAAACTCGCCATGAAATATCACCCTGACCGCAATCCAGATGATGCGGATGCAGAGACAAATTTCAAAGAAATTAATGAAGCTTATGAAGTCCTGAAAGACGCAGAAAAACGCGCAGCTTATGATCGTTATGGCCATGCAGCGTTCGAGCAAGGCGGCGGTGGGGCAGGCCAACGTGGTGGTGCAGGTTTCTCAGGTTTCGGTGATATTTTCGAAGAAATGTTTGGCGATATGATGGGCGGCGGCGGTCGAGGCCAATCTTCTGGTCGCGGTGCTGATTTGCGCTACAACATGGAAATTTCTTTGGAAGACGCCTTTAATGGCAAAAAAGCCACCATCGAAGTTCCAACATCTGTAAATTGTGGGTCGTGTGAAGGTACGGGTTCAGAAGATGGCAAACCACCGTCTATGTGTCCAAGCTGTAATGGACGTGGCAAGGTTCGCGCGCAACAAGGTTTCTTCACAATTGAGCGCACATGTCCAACATGTCAGGGCCAAGGTTCGGTTATTTCTGATCCATGTGGCGTATGTGGTGGGTCTGGGCGTGAGCGCAAATCAAAGACATTGTCTGTGAACGTACCAGCTGGTGTTGAAGATGGCACGCGCATTCGCTTAACGGGTGAAGGCGAGGCCGGAATGCGTGGCGCACAAAGTGGGGATCTTTATATCTTCCTTTCTGTTGTCCAACATCGGATTTTTCAACGCGAAGGTGCTAATACATTTTGTAACGTGCCGATCCCAATGACGACAGCAGCCCTTGGTGGGGAAATTGAAGTCCCAACTGTTGATGGCGGGCGTGCTCGCATTAAAATTCCTGAAGGCACACAAGGTGGCAATCAATTCCGCTTGCGCAGCAAAGGAATGAGCGTCATGCGATCTGATGCTCGTGGGGATATGTTTGTTCAGGTCAGTGTGGAAACACCTGTTAAGTTGACGGGTGAGCAAAAAGATATCTTGCGCGCATTCGAAGCAGCTGGTGGCGGGAATGCAGAAAATCACAATCCAGAAAGCCAAGGCTTTTTCTCAAAAGTAAAAGATTTTTTCGAAGATTTAACGGAATAAAATCTTAGTTCTAAGGTGGGATGGCTCTGTCTCTGGGCAGGGTAACCATATCTTTTGTGCCTTTGTTAGGCACACTTGTGACGTCTCATCATCCTCATATAATTTTATGGGGGAAGCAAATGAAATTTATAAAAAGACAAACAAGCGCTTGCGTCAATTGGTCTGTGCAGCCTATCTCTTATAAGTATTTTTTTTGAACCAATGGTATTCACATGATTGATCGTCTGCCTTTATGGCTTCGCAATAAGTTTTCTATTCTTGATTTTTCAGTGCTTCATACAAATGGAAAAATGAAAGGGATCATCATAGCGGGTCTGATTGGCGCGCTTGTTCTTGGTGTTCTTTATTACCCCGTTGGAATGGCATTAGTTCATAACGTGGATGACGAGGTTACACTTCAAGTCGATGTTGAAAAAGGCCAAAGCCGCGCCGTTGCGATGGCGGCTGCATTGATTGAACGTGAAACCAACACCAATGCATGGGTGGCGAATGACCCTTGGTTCTTACCGGGTGCGGCCTTAGATAATATGCCAAACTTTCAGCAAGGAATCGTTTATGCCTTGTCCAGATTTGCCATTGAAATGAGTGATCAAATCGGGCGCACACGCGGATCAAGTCAAGTGGATGCTGATTTAGATAAGGCTGCGGGCTTGTTGAAATATGCGGGCGATGTTTGGGTCTTTGATTTCTCAGTCTCCTTAGCGCCGACGGCACCTTCTGATTCTCAATACCGTGCAGCAAGAAACAGTTTATTATCTTATAACAAACGATTGACAGCTGGTGATGCTGTTTTTGATGCGCGTGCCGATAGTCTTGAAACCACGTTGGAGCGTATTGCGACGGACTTAGGTTCAGGCTCAGCCGTTATTGATACATATATTCGCGAAAATTCAGGGTTGTTTTTTGATTTCCACGCCGATGATATTTACTATCGCAATAAAGGCCGCTTGTACGCTTATTACCTCTTGCTACGTGAGTTGCGTGAAGATTTTAAAACAGTTATCGATGGTAAGGACGTTATGAAAGCATGGGATCAAATGTTATTGTCCCTTGAAACAGCTGCTAAGGCTCAGCCGTTGATTGTTATCAATGCGGACCCAGATAGTTTTTTACGTCCCAGCCATTTAACCGCACAGGGTTTTTATCTGTTGCGTGCACGCACGCAAATGAAAGAAGTCGCGAATATCTTGTTGAAGTAAAACTCAAAGCAGGGCACCATACCTTCCATGGTAGAAAGTAGAGAAATACATGAACGGGTTTTTCTAGTCGTTGTCGATGACAGTGAAGAGATGAGCGTTGCCTTGCGTTTTGCAGCAAAGCGAGCGAAACATTCCGGTGGTCGCGTGGCTTTACTTTATGTGATTGAGCCCGCCGAATTTCAACATTGGATGTTTGTCGGCACGCTGATGCAAGAAGAAGCACGCGAACAAGCCGAACATAAAGTGGGTGAATATTCAAGTGCTGTTAATGATGTGACCGGGCAGCTTCCCATTGTGTATATTCGCGAAGGTAATTTGCAGAATCAACTGATGAAGTTGTTAATGGAAGAGCCGCTTATATCTTTGCTGGTTCTGGCTGCAGCCGATTCACAAGAAGGCCCAGGCCCCTTAGTCTCATCCTTAACTGGTGATATGGTCGGTGGGCTGCCTGTGCCGATTACCGTTGTTCCAGGGACGTTGACAAGCGAAGATTTGGACCGTATTACCTAAAAAAATATATACCCGACAAAATTAGTTGGTTTTTACTCTTGACCTTTCCCCAAAATCGGACCATTTAAGGGATAAGAAAATTCAAAGATTATAAAAGCGAGTTTAAGATGTTTATTCAGACAGAAGCGACCCCAAACCCATCCACATTAAAGTTCATTCCTGAACAACAAATTATGGCGCAAGGCACAGCAAATTTTAACGATGCTGGCGCTGCCGCACGTTCGCCTTTGGCGACACGTTTATTTGGTGTTGAAGGGGTCGACAGCATCTTCTTGGGATCTGATTTTATTACGGTGACTAAAGAAGGCGATAAAGATTGGCAGGTCCTTAAACCAATGATCTTAGAAACTTTGATGAATCACTTTAGTTCAGGTGATGCGATCATCCTAGATGACCAAGAAAAAGTTGTGGATGCAGTTGAAGATGATGCGATCGTGACACAGATCAAAGAATTATTGGAAACACGGGTGCGCCCCGCTGTCGCACAAGACGGTGGCGACATTATTTTCGAACGTTTTGAAGAGGGTATCGTATATTTGACCATGATGGGCGCTTGTTCTGGTTGCCCAAGTTCTGGCGCAACTTTAAAGCATGGCATTGAAAATATGCTGCGTTATTACATTCCAGAAATCATCGAAGTACGTGCAGCTGAATAAGTTTCATCTATTAAACAATCTTTAAAGCTCCGTCGCATTTATATGTGATGGGGCTTTTTTTAAATCCGTGTCATGACAGACATAGAGGCTGCGTTGTCTGACATGGCTTTTTTGGAGAAGAGTTCCGCATTAGGAAGAGGTTCAAAATCTTTAATATTGGCGGAAGGTTTGCCAAAAAGGTAGCCTTGGACATATCCAATGCCACAGTCACGAACGAACGTAAGTCCCCTTGGGTCGTCAATCATTTCAGCAATGGTATCGACTTTTAAATCGCGACATAAGTTTCCAAGCGCAATGAGGAATGAACGTCCCTTAGGTGCCTTTAAGGCGTTACGAATGGCAGATCCATCTAATTTAACGATATCGACTTCAAGGGTTGAGAGATATTGGAAGCTGGCAGCCCCTGCCCAAAATCATCA
>Ga0209345_10004186_pt1 | contig 14130 bp, 12 predicted proteins | sample Cruoilmetagenom7_FD_187294 | JGI IMG/M metagenome (GOLD analysis project Ga0209345, IMG submission 187294) | Oil polluted marine microbial communities from Coal Oil Point, Santa Barbara, California, USA - Sample 7 (SPAdes) (version 2) | ecosystem: Environmental > Aquatic > Marine > Oil seeps ... | reverse complement strand
TGAAGACGGCAATGCAAACTATGGTGGCACGCCTGCGGATCAGACGGTGGTGCAGGCGATTGAAGACATGAACCGCAGGGGTATAGCGGTGACCGTAACACCGTTCCTGTTCATGGATACGCCGGGCTTTGCGTGGCGTGGGCGGATAAGTGTGGGGGCCGATGGGACAGCTTCGGCGCGTGCGGACATTGAGAGCTTCGTTGAGGGAAGTTGGGGGTATCGTCGCTTTGTCTTGCATCAGGCGGCATTGGCCGCAGAGGCAGGGGGCGTTGAAGCATTTCTTGTGGGGAGTGAGATGCGCGGTCTGACGCGTGTGCGTGATGAAAACGGCGCGTATCCTTTTGTGGAAGCGCTGATTTCATTGGCGGCTGAGGTGAAGGCGATTTTGCCGGGGGCAAATGTGTCCTATGCGGCAGACTGGACTGAGTATGGCGCATATGTTCCGGGGGATGGCAGCGGCGATGTTCTGTTTCCATTGGATGCGCTGTGGGCGAATGAGAACGTGGATTATGTTGGGATTGATTGGTACCCGCCAATGGGAGATTGGCGCGACGGGAGCGATCATCTGGACGCATTGGCGGGCTATCTCAGCGCGGATGACCCGGACTATCTGATGGCGCAGATCGCGGGTGGCGAGGCATATGATTGGTATTATGCCAGCCAAGCTGACCGCGATGCGCAAATACGTACACCGATCAATGATACGGCTCATGGTGAACATTGGGTGTTTCGTCCCAAAGATTTGAGCGGTTGGGTTGGGCGCGCACATTATGCGCGGCCCGACGGTGTGCGGGCAAGCACGCCAACAGCATGGGTGGCGGGCAGTAAGCCTGTGCGTTTGTCTGAGATTGGGTTTTCTGCCGTCGATAAGGGCGGCAATGCGCCGAATGTTTTCTATGATCCCAAGAGTATCGAGAGCGCGTTACCGCCATATTCCAGCGGCACGCGCGATGATGTGTTTCAACGCGCAGCATTGAGTGTCACGCTTGGGGCGTATGAGACGGACCCGTTGGTCGAGGCGGCGTATGTGTGGGCATGGGATGGGCGACCGTTTCCGGCGTGGCCACTGCGCGGGGATGTTTGGGGTGACGGTGGAAACTGGGCGCAAGGCCATTGGTTAAATGGCCGGGCCGGGATGGCACCTTTGGGCGATGTGGTGGCGGATATTTGCGTGCGTGGCGGCGTAACCGCGGTTGATACGCGTGCACTGGACGGTGTGGTTGAGGGGCTTGCACTGGACGGTGTGTTGCCTGTACGGGCGGCACTGGCGCCATTGAAAGCGGCCTTTGGATTTGAAGTCATTGAGCGCGAGGGCACGCTGGTCTTTCAGATGGTGGGGGAAGGCGCAGCAGTGGATGTCGCGCTGGCCGAGACAGTGGAAGGCGGCGTGACGCGCGAGCGGGGCTTGCTGGATAAGCCGCCGGGAAAATTGCGGTTGACCTATATTGAAGCAGGCGGTGACTTTCAGCCCGCTGTGGCTGAAGCGCGCCGCGAGGGTGCAGACCCCCGCGTCTCAGTGGATTTGGCGTTGCCATTGGCGATGAGTACTGGACGGGCGGATGCGGTGGCGGCCTATCTTCTGGCGCAAACTGCTGAAGCGGAGACGGCGCAGTTCGGCGTCGCGTTGAGCGGTCTTGCGCTTGAGCCGGGAGATGGCGTGCGTGTGGACAGTGGGCCGCTGTGGCGGATTACGGATATTTCGGACAAGGGCATGGTGCGGGCGCTTTCCTGTGTGGGAATGAGCGCGGCGCCAGCGCGGGTGCGGGCGGTGGAGATCGCGGCAGCTGGACCGCCCGCACCTGTCTTCGGGGGGATTGATCTGGTTGTGATGGACGGGCCAGTGTTGCCATCAGGATTGGGGCGTGGCGGACCATTGGTAGCCGCTTATGCTGCGCCGTGGCCAGGGCTGGTGAGTGTGAAGGCAGGCGGCGCGGCAGATGATATGCGTGAGCGCGCAGTGCTGGACCGGCCAGCGGTAATCGGCCGACTGGTAGCTGATGTAGGCCTTGGCCCTCTTGGGCGATGGGACCGTGTGAATACGATTGTCGTTGAAAGCATTAGCGGCGCGTTTTCTAGCGCGAGTGAGACAGCGGTGCTGAATGGCGCAAATGCTGTGATGCTGGAAACGACTGAGGGCTGGGAATTGGTGCAGTTTCAGCAGGCTGATTTGATTGCGCCGGAGACGTGGCGATTGTCTGTGTTACTGCGCGGCCAGCAAGGGAGTGTGATTGCGGCGGCAAGTGTCGGCGCGCGGGCTGTGTTGATGGATGATGCTGTGGCTGAAGCAGGGGTGACGCCGGAAGAGATAGGCGGTCAGCTTTTGTGGCAGGCGGGCGCAGATGAGGCGGAGCCATTGGCGTATGAGGCGTTGGGGGCGTTGCCGTGGTCTGTCGTGCATTTAAAGGGCCGATATGATGGTGCGAAGTGGCAGATAAGTTGGGTACGGCGAGGGGCCGATGTGGCGGCGAATTGGACGTTCCCTGAGGCTGAAAACACGGGGCGTTTTGTTGTTGAAGTGGATACTGGCGCGGGCTTTGGCGGCGCGCTAGAGGTGAATCTGCCTGCAGCGAGTCTTCCTGAGGCGGCGGTGGCTGTGCGGGTGGCGGAGATCGGCTTAGATATGAGACATGGCCTATGGGTTTCAATTCCACTCAACGCGCCTTAACTGTTCACAGTAAATGTAATTTCATAAGGACGATCCATTTTGAGCCTTGATCCCTATACCGTACTCGGCGTGGCGCGTACTGCCAGCGACGACGAGATCAAGAAAACGTATCGCAAAAAGGCGAAGGCGCTTCACCCTGACCAGCATCCTGATGATGAAAAGAAGAATGCTGAGTTCAAGCGGGTGTCAGCGGCCTATGAAATTTTGGGTGATAAGAAAAAACGCGGCCAGTTTGATCGCGGTGAGATTGATGGCGATGGCAACCCGCGCGGCTTTGCGGGTGGCGGACCAGCTGGCGGCGGACGTGGGGAGAACCCCTTTCACGGTGGAGGCGCGCATGGTGACCCGTTCGAAGATATTCTGTCGGGCATGTTTGGCGGTGGGCGTCGGCGTAACCCTGGCCCACAAAAAGGCCGCGACCTGCGCTATCGCATTAGTGTGACGTTTGAAGACGCTGTGAATGGTGCGCAGCGCCGTATGGATATGGGCGATGGTCGCGCGTTGGATGTGAATATTCCAGCGGGTATCGAGTCTGGGCAGACATTGCGCTTGAAGAGCCAAGGGCAAGCGTCTCAGTTTGGCGGACCGCCGGGCGACACATTGTTGGAAATTACCGTGCGCGAGAGCGATGTGTGGGAGCGTGACGGCAATAATTTGCGCATGAAAGTGCCTATAAATTTGCAGACTGCTGTGAAAGGTGGGGCCGTTGACGTGAAAACGCCCTCGGGCACTGTGACGCTGAAAGTGCCGGCGGGATCGAATACGGGGGCGGTGCTGCGTCTGCGCAATAAGGGCGTGCAGGGCAAAACACCGGGACATCTGTATGCACGGCTTGAGATCATGCTGGATGATCCCAAGGATGCGGGCCTGAAGAAATGGGCTGAGGCATCCGAAGGCTAATATTTCGGCTTGAGCAAAATGCGCGACTGAGGCTAGAAGGCCATTATGACTGATACTTTACCTGACCGTTTAAGCGTTAATCCCCGCAGCCCTCATTATGAGGAGGCGCACCTGCAACAAGAAATTGGGGTGAAGGTGAACGGCGTTGAGAAGGTGAATGTTGAGGAATACTGCATTTCCGAAGGCTGGGTGAAAATTGCCGTTGGCAAGCAGATGGACCGCAAGGGCAATCCCCTGACGATTACGCTCAAAGGGCCTATCGAAGTGTGGGTGAAGGCTGGCGACGCGGAATAGGCGCGCGCATTTTACCTAGCTATCGATTGTGATGTCAGAGGCTTTAACAGGCTCTGGGATCAATTCACGGAACACGCGTTTAGCGATTTCAACGCGCTTTTCGGGCAGGAGATGCTCAGCTTTCTCTTTTAGCAATGCGTCAACGTGGAAGCGCAAACCTGAGCGGTTGGCGACCTGAATGGCGATACCTGGCCGGGCATTCATTTCGAGCAAAAGTGGGCCGCGTACTTGGTCTAGAACGATATCAACGCCAAGATATCCGAGTTTTGTAACGTCATAGGCGCGCGCGGCCATCAGCAGCATTTCATCCCAGTATGGAATTTGGAGCTGTTGCAGCGTGTTGGCCGTGTCGGGGTGGATGTCGATGTACTTGCCGTGCTGCATGCCGAGGGCAGTGACGCCCGTGACGAGATCAAGGCCGACGCCGACGCCGCCTTTGTGCAGATTGGCTTTGCCGTCTGATTCCGCTGTCGCCAGCCGAAGCATGGCGAACATTGGGATGCCTTTGAGCACGATAATACGGATGTCTGGCACACCCTTGAATGTGATGTGATCAAAGACTTGCGAGAAGATCACGCGTTCTTCGATCATCGCTTTATCTGGCAGGCCACCAAGGGAATACATGCCGGAAAGAATGTTGCTGACGTGGAATTTCAAGTCTTCATAAGCAACACGGCGACCACTCGCGAGCTTCCACGCATCATTCATCGGCTCAGCCACAACGAGGATGCCGTTACCTTGTGAACCATTCGCAGGCTTGATGGCGACGCCTGTCGGGTTCTTCAACATCTCCGGTAGACGTCGCATGTCAAAAGAGGTCTCAACCGTGCCGAAGAGGCGCGGTGTTGGGATGTCTGCCTGCGCGCAGAGAGTCTTGGTTTCCAGTTTATCGTTCACCAACCGCATGAGGCGGCGTGGGTTCAGATCATTGACCAGACGCAGATTGCGCTCATTGAGGCCCATGACGCCGGCCTGTTTGAGCAAGCGGATGCGATCAAACAGCATCTGTTTCTTTCTGATTGACGGCAAGTTGCTTGAAGCGGGTTAGCTCGCTGAGGCGTAGGCCCATATATTTGCCGATGATAAGGCAAATACCCATGATGACGAGTAGAAGCTCTGGGAAATTGAACATCAAATATTCAACTTGGGTCTGGGTCATGGCGAGATATGTGACGCTGGCCACCAGAAGGCTACCGAGGCCTTGCTTGATGGCATCTGCCGCAGAGTACTCTTCCCAAACGATCGACATACGCTCGATCGTCATGGTGAGAATAACCATTGGGAACAAGGAGATAGACAGACCAATTTGCTGACCGTTGTCTGCCATAAAAATGGTGATACCTGCCATGCAAAGGACAATGAAGGTGAGGACCACCGCTAATCTGGGCACCAGCAGAAGTTGGAGTTTCTCGAGATAGAACCGCATTGCGAGGCCGAGGATCACAAGACCTGTAAAGAGCATGATGCCCATCAACAGTGCTGTTTCGCGGAAAGCAATACCGATTAGTACGGGCATGAATGTGCCGAGCGTTTGCAGGCCCACGAACTGCCTTAGGAAGACAAGAATAAGAATACCGACGGGGATTGTGACGAGAACGCGATAGACGAGTTGTGTGTTGATCGCCAAGCCCGTGAAGCTGAACATCTTGATGAGCGGAGAAGGTTCTGCGGTGGTGTTTCGTAGAACGTTTTGCGCTGACATAAGGGACGGCTGTAGCCCAATTTGGACATCGAAATCGGAGACGCCTTGCGCATCAACGAGTTCACCAACGCCATACCACATCGCAAAGAAAGCCTCAGGCCGACCGCTTGGGAAATAGCGTCTGTCTTCGCCTTCCAGATTGTATTCAAGCCAATGATGCACTTCTGTACGGCGACGCGGGCCTTCTAGGTAGATACCGTTGGCGATTCGCGCGCTGACACCTTCACTTTCAAGAAACGCACGGGCGAGTTCAAGGCGACCAATGTCATCCCCGCGAGCTGGAATAAGAGCGCTTAACTCGTCGCTCACGTCAGTAGAGAAGATTGTTTGCAGCGCGAGTTCAACCAGTGAGACATCATTATCGGACTGGCGACGCAGCCCGGCTGACCAGACGATAAAAGCCTGACGTTCCAAGTCAGATTCGAAAAAGAGATCTGCGCGTTCGGGAGGCTGTTCCATCGTATTCGGCAGGGGCGTTTGCACGGTTTCTTCTAGGATAGACGTGCGGTAGCGTAGAACTTTGTTGCCGTCCGGGTAGCGATAGGTCCAGATCGCTTTGCGATTGCCTGTCTCGGCATCTGAATCGAGGCGCAGGCCAAATGGCCCATTATAAAATTGTTCTTCGGAAACTGTGCGCATTGGCCCGCGCGCGGGAATAAACGATTCAACACGAACAGGTCGGTTGCTTGTGTCGAATTCTAGATAGATTTCCACATCCCAGACCGTGCGCGTATCGCTAGGGCGAAGCGGATAGTCATATTTGGTGACCTTCGTGAAGAAGATTGCCAAACCCGCCAATATCAGGACGAGAGCGAGGATGCGGGTGTGAAGTCTACTGGTCACTATTCTTCATCTTTGCTGTCTTCTTCATCATCATCGAATTCACAATCATTAACGGCTTCAAAGGTATCGGCAGAATCAACGATGATGCGATCTGCTAGATATTCACGCCCGATCAGCAATTGGTATTCGAAGTCTTCGCGATCCGCCAGATTTACTTCTGCGAGGCCAGTGACACCGCCGACGCACATTGGGAGTTGAATAACGGGACGGCGCTGTGTGCCGCCTGTCTTTAGCTTAATCGCAACAAAGCTGATGACGTTTTGATTATACCGTACAGAGCGACCATTCTTGCCAATTAGGCGGAAACGGACCCAGCTATCCTTTTTGGATTTTTTGTAGACTTCAACGTCTTTAGCGAAAACGGAGCTGCTATCTGCGCCAGTATCGAGCTTAGCCTTCATTTCGAGGCCAAGTTTACCGATAAACGCATTCTCAATGTAGCCGAGCACAGCTGGCTGTTTCTCACGCTTTTCATTGTCGGCAAAGGCCGAGCCAACCAAAAGCGCTGCGGTACACATTACGAGGGTAAGCCTAGGAAAGACTTTCATGTTTTTCTCTCATCTTGGGAATTCTGATTTATAGCCTGTTGGCTGTATCGAAACACCCCCTGTTCCAGCCCATCGCCGCGCCGTTTAACACGCGAAGCGAATAGGTCACAAGTTTCTATACGCGCGTAACTGTATCTGGTTCCGAGTAGGTGTGGAATTGTGGGCTAAGGGATGTATGCGTGACGGTGATTATCATGCCGGGGCCTTAAGAGGTTTTTGTTGTTGGTTTTATTGAATATTTTGTTGACTTGCCTGTCTTTTGACGCTGAGTATGCAGAACATGCAGGCGGTAAAGTGGCGCGTAAAAAAATGAACATTCGCGACTGCATCGTTCATTCGGCATTCAGAGCTTGTGCTGTATATAACTGCGATATGAAACGGATTCTCTCTTCTATTTTGGTGTTCGGCCTGATGTCTGCCTCTCCGGCGATGGCGCAGGGCTGGGCGCAGACATGGTCTTCCGGTGAAGCGCGTGAGGCTGTTGAGGAAGGTAAGAACGTACCGCTCAGTCAAATATTCCGTCAGTTAAAGAGTGAGTATGGCGGCTATCAGCTTGGCGCTGAACTGTTTTCACGCGGCAGTGGTGCTGAATATGTGATTGATTGGATGACCGACGACGGTCGCAAGATGCGTTTTCGTGTCGATGCCCGCACCGGACGGATTACAAGCCGCAAAGGCGGCTGACGTGATTCTATAGATTTTGAAGGTCCATGAGGGCCATACGAGGAAGGGGTTAACTCCCATGCGTATACTTGTTGTTGAAGATGATGCGGACCTACGTCGCCAATTGGCTGATGCGCTGTCTCAATCTGGCTATGCTGTCGATTTGGCTGCCGATGGCGAAGACGGACACTTCCTAGGTGACACTGAGCCCTACGATGCGGCGATCCTAGACTTAGGCTTGCCAAAAATGGACGGTGTGAGCGTTCTAAAACAATGGCGCGCGGATGATAAAAACTTTCCGGTTTTGATTCTTACAGCGCGTGATCAGTGGAGCGAAAAAGTAGCTGGCTTTGATGCTGGCGCGGATGACTATCTGACAAAGCCTTTCTTCACTGAGGAATTGCTGGCGCGTTTGCGGGCGCTTTTGCGCCGGGCGGCTGGACATTCCGCTGCTACGCTTGAGGCGGGTAAGCTGATGGTTGATACGCGTGCGGCGCGTGCGACGGTTAATGGCGACCCTATCAAATTGACAGCGCATGAATATCGCGTGTTGTCGTATCTGGTGCATCATCAGGGCCGTGTGGTACCGCGTACAGAACTCGTTGAGCATATTTATGATCAAGATTTTGATCGTGATTCAAACACGATCGAGGTGTTTATCGGGCGACTTCGTAAGAAGATTGGTACCGAGCGCATTCAAACAGAACGTGGTCTTGGGTATCGCTTGATTGTGCCGAAGTCTGAGGAACGCGTTGCCGGATAGGCTTGCGTGCTGCTAGGGCCTTTGCATGTCTGATGGTGCTAAACCCTCAAATGATTTTTGGAGCCGTTGGTCGGGCGTATCGCTTGCCCGGCGGCTTTTGTTTGCGGCGGCCATATGGGGCCTTCTCGTGCTTGTGGGCGGTGCATTTGCATTGTCAGCAATTTATCGCGCACAAACCCTTGCTTTGTTGGATGAAGATTTATCGCAAGCCCTGATCCGTATGACGCGGGAGGTTGGCTATGTCGAAGACCGGGTGGTGACGAATAATTCGGGAGAGATTTTCGCAGGAGATTCGCGCTATACGATACCGCTATCTGGTCGATATTGGGTCGTGCAGGCGGTGAATGATGAGGGCGAACGCGCGGGCGATTTGCGATCGGGTAGTATGTGGGATGGTGCTGTGCCGCTGTCCGATACAGTTTTCGAGAAGGCTTTGCAGGCCCCTGGTGTGACTTTTCATGCTAATGATGTTGGCCCTGCTGATGAACCGGTGCGAGTCGCGGCTAAAGCGATTCGGCTCGGTAACCGGGATACGCCTCTCGTGATGATTGTGGCGGCTGACAGAACGCCCAGCAACGTTGCGGCGCGTCAGTTTCGTAATTTGCTGATCGGTACCATGATTGCACTTTTTGGTGGGATCTTCGCGGCGATGTGGGCCGGGATCAATTTCAGTCTGCGACCACTCAAGCGGGTGCGTAAGCATATTGCCGAAATACGGGAAGGCACGCGCACGCAATTGGCGACAGACTATCCGCAAGAGGTGCGTCCGCTGACAGGTGAACTGAATAAATTATTGGAACATAATAAGGATGTTGTGGAGCGCGCCCGTACGCATGTTGGTAATCTGGCGCATGCGCTGAAAACACCGTTAGCTGTGCTGCGCAATGAAGCATCGGGCGAGACTCAGCTTGACGATGTAGTGCGTCGGCAAACAGAGGCCATGCACGGCAATGTTGAGCATTATCTGAAACGCGCACGCGCCGCGGCACGCGCTGGTACGCTGGGCGCGCGGACGGAGGTGATGCCTGTATTGGAGGGACTGAGCCGCCTGTTTAACCGTTTGCATCAAGATAAAACGGTGACGGTCACGGGTGGGGCGCAGGCGGTGTTTCGCGGTGAGGCGCAAGACTTTGAAGAGATGATGGGCAATTTGATGGATAATGCCTGCAAATGGGCGGCGCGAAATGTTGATGTTGTTGTTGAAGGTGGCCAAGGCGACCAAGAGCTGGTGTTGCGTGTGAGTGATGATGGGCCGGGCCTGACAGAAGAACAACGCGTTGGCGCGCTACAACGCGGGGTCCGCCTCGATGAAACGACACCAGGCACAGGGCTCGGCTTATCCATAGTGACAGAGCTGGTTGAACTGCATAAGGGAACGTTAGAATTGGGCGATAGTCTCACGGGTGGATTATTCGTGGAATTGAGGTTTCCGGCGCGATGAATATGCGAGACATCATTATTCTAGGGGTCTGTGTTGCGTTAGGCGCGGCGGGCTATCTGCTGGTGGGGTCACCGGGCATGGGCGGCGAGCCTATAAAAGCGCGTGAAGCTGCGCTGGCAGCGCGGATACAGGCTGCGCCAGAAACACTCAAACCAGCCGAAGCGCTATCGTTGTTGCAGGCGCGTGTGAAGGCTGCACCACAAGAAGCTGCACCGCATTTCTTCATTGGCAATATGATGCGCCAACAAGGACGGTTAGAGGACGCCATGCGTGCATATCAGTCTGCATTGCGCCGGGATGAGGCGTATGTCGAGGCCATGGTCGCGTTGGCGGATGTGTTGGTGGAAGCCCGTGGTGACGGCACGATCACGAAGGATGCAACGCGTTTGTACGGGCGCGCTTATGCACTTGACCCTCAATCGACAGATGCTGGTTTTCTTGCAGGATTAGGGGCGTGGCAAGCAGGCGACACGGAGACTGCGCGACAAGCATGGGCTGTTATTCTGGACGGACTGGCGGCAGACAACCCGGATCGACAAAAAATTGAAGCCATGATCACAAGGATTGAGGAATAATCGCCGCACTGCCATTTTCGGGCAAGACGCGTATATAGATGCATCATGAGAGCACGCACCCGCCGCCTTTGGACATTCGCTATATCTGCTAGCCTGCTGGTTGCGGCAGCGACGCTGGTTTTCTTTGCGCTGCGTGGGAATGCCAATTTGTTCTACACACCCGAAATATTAGCCGAGAAGGGCATGCCTGAAATTGGTCGTGAAGTGCGTGTCGGTGGCTGGGTTGAGCCGGGGTCGCTTAACTATCCGGGCGATGGTGCTGAGATTCGATTTATCGTCATTGATGGCAGCCCACAGACAATTCCCGTGAGCTATACAGGTATTGCGCCTGATTTGTTTCGGGAGGGCCAAGGTGTCGTGGCAGTGGGTAAATTTGACGATACGGGACTGTTCACCGCGCGCCAGTTGCTGGCCAAGCATGATGAGAATTATCAACCGCGTGAGTTGAAACAGGCGAAACCTGTTAGCGCGGACGCATCTGAATGATCGAGATTGGTCATCTTTTAACATTTTTAGCGCTGGGGCTATCGCTGGCGCAGGGTGTTTTTGGATTCATGGGGCGACGCGCGTTGGCTGGACGTATCGCGTTGACGGCGTTCGTCTCTATGGCGCTGGCCTTTCTCACGCTTGTTGTTGCGTTTGCGCAATCTGATTTTTCTGTCGCGCTTGTGGCGAATAATTCGCACACGTTGAAACCGATGGCCTATAAATTAGCGGGGACGTGGGGCAATCATGAAGGCTCTATGGCGCTGTGGTGTCTGGTGACACTGGGCTTTGGCGCGGCTGGCGCCGTCCTCATGAGAACGGGCCGAGAGATATTTGAAGCGCGGGCTTTGGGTATGCAGGGATTGTTGGCTGTTGGGGCGTTGGCGTATCTGCTGTTTGCGTCATCACCTTTTACACGGCTGGACCCGGCACCCTTTCAAGGCGCGAGTTTGAATCCCTTGTTGCAAGACCCTGCGCTGACGTTTCACCCGCCCATGTTGTATCTTGGTTATGTCGGGTATTCTTTTGTCTTTGCGCTGGCTGCAGCCGGATTGATGGAAGCGCGCATTGACCGGGTGTGGGCCAAGGAAGCACGGCGATGGGGGCTGGCAGCCTTTGTGCCGCTGACGCTTGGTATCGCGCTGGGCAGTTACTGGGCTTATTACGAGTTAGGCTGGGGTGGCTGGTGGTTCTGGGACCCGGTTGAGAATGCGTCTTTGATGCCTTGGTTGATCGGTGCAGCCTTCCTGCATTCCGTTATCGTTACAGAGAAACGCGGTGGGTTTGCGGCGTGGACAGCCTTGCTCGCCGTGTTGGCTTTCTTGTTCTCAATTATGGGGGCGTTTCTTGTTAGGTCCGGCGTTCTGACGTCGGTACATGCTTTTGCGGTAGACCCTGAGCGCGGGTTGCTTTTGCTGTTGGGCTTAATCTTCTATGGTTTGATTGCATTGGTTTTATTTGCCGTGCGAGCGCCACGCCTTGAAGGTGGAAAAGGCTGGAGCGGTTTTAGCCGTGAGGGCGCGCTGATGGCGAACAACATTGTGTTAGTTGTCGCGGCGTTGACTGTTTTGCTGGGCACACTGTTTCCGTTAATGGCGGAGGCTGCAGGACAGACGATTTCTGTTGGCGAGCCATATTTTAATCTGACGTTTGTGCCGATCCTTGTGCTGATCTTGGCGATATTGCCTGTGGTGCAGGCATGGGCATGGGGCAAAGCAGATCTTTCTCACTGGATGAAGTGGGCTTTAGGCGGCTTGGGGCTCGTGCTGGTATTTGCGGCACTGGGGGTCGGTGTATTTGAGATATCACTTGGGGCGGCGTTTGGGCTTGCCCTTGGTATGTGGCTGATTTTTGGCGCTCTGTGGGAATTGAAGCGCCGGGCGGTGAGTTTGCGCCGTGTGTTTCGTTTGCAGCTGCGTATATGGGGTATGACGTTGGCGCATGTTGGGCTGGGCGTTTTCATTATTGGCGCAGTCGTGGAAACCACGCAGCGCTATGAGTCGACGATTGCTTTACCGAGGGACGGCACAGAGACTGTGGCAGGCTGGTCGATTACGCTGGAGGATGTGCGCGCGATTGAAGGGCCGAACTGGTATGCGGACCGAGCAGAACTGAGTATTGCAAAAAGTGGTGCGCGTGCGACGCTTGCGCCGATGAAGCGTTATTATCCTGCCGCTCAAATGCCAACGACGGAGACAGCGATCTATAAGACCGGGACGGGCGATCTTTATGTGGCGCTTGGTGAGCGCCGGGATGTAGATGGAGAAGCGCGCTGGGTTTTCCGTGTCTATTTTAATCCGCTGATCGATCTTGTGTTCTTTGGTGTATTTCTGATGGCACTTGGTGGCTTTTTGAGTCTGCTGCCGCGCCGGAGAAAAGTAGGAGCGGGTTCATGAAAACGGTTTTGGCAGCTTCTCTGATCTTTATGGCAGCCTCTGCGCCTTTGCAGGATGCGAGTGAGGAAGCGCGTGCGCAGGATTTGATGCGCGAGATACGCTGCGTGGCATGTGAGAATGAGCCGATCAGTCAATCTTCGGCGCCGATTGCTGAAGATATGCGCGACCGTGTGCGTGCAATGGTGGGAGAAGGGGCGACTGATATTGAGGTGCGCGACTGGTTTGCCGGGCGTTATGGTGAGTTTGTATTGTTTCGGCCGAGCGGCGGCGGGCTTTCAGGCTGGTTGTTATGGGGTGGTCCATTTCTTCTATTATTATTGGGCGGCGCGATCGGGCTTGTCTTTGCGCGGCGACACGGTGATACGCAAAAGGATGTTGAACCCGAAGAGGTCTAATGCTCACGTGATTGGCATTACCCGTGATTTGATACACTGTTCAAACATTCCCATTTGAGTCGCTGTAAATGGATGAGAGCAGGCAAACTATGACCCAAACACAACGTGTTGATTTTGAAGGCCATGATGGCAACACCCTAGCGGCGCGATTGGACCTGCCGCAGTCTAAGCCGCGTGCTTATGCATTGTTTGCGCATTGTTTCTCGTGCTCAAAAGATATTCATGTTGCACGCCGGATTGCCGAGCGATTCGTGGCGCATGGGATTGGTGTGCTGCGGTTTGACTTTACAGGGCTGGGGCATTCCGAGGGAGATTTTGCGAATACGAACTTCACAACAAATATTCAAGATCTGATTGCTGCTGCTGCATGGCTGGAGACGAATCATGGCGCGGTAGATTTACTGGTGGGGCATTCACTAGGTGGCGCGGCGGTTGTGGTGGCAGCGGCGCAGATTAAGTCTGTTAAAGCTGTGGCGACAATTGGTGCGCCGTCAGACGCAGAGCATGTGATTCACAATTTTGGTCATAAGTTGGAAGAGATTGAGGGGAGCGGTGAGGCAGAAGTGAGTTTGGCTGGGCGGCCGTTTCGGATCAAAAAGCAGTTTGTTGAGGATGTACGCGGCGCGAGAGTGCGGGAAGCGGCAGCTGCGCTTAGGCGTCCGTTTCTTGTACTGCATGCGCCGTTGGATGCGACTGTGGGCATTGATAATGCGACGGGGCTATTTGTTGCTGCGAAGCATCCCAAATCATTCTTGAGCTTAGACAAGGCTGATCATTTGCTAACACGGCCTGAGGATGCTGTGCGGGCGGGTAATATGATTGCTGCATGGGCGGAACCTTATATTTTTGATCAAGGCCGGAGACAGCCTCCACAAGAGGAAAGAGGCTCGCGTGATGTTGTTGTGTCTGAAACGGGCAATGGCAAATATGAGAACGCCGTTATCATAGGGGATCACTATT